>Ga0265328_10000657_pt1 | contig 16026 bp, 13 predicted proteins | sample 41624metaG_FD_202086 | JGI IMG/M metagenome (GOLD analysis project Ga0265328, IMG submission 202086) | Rhizosphere microbial communities from Carex aquatilis grown in University of Washington, Seatle, WA, United States - 4-16-24 metaG | ecosystem: Host-associated > Plants > Roots > Rhizosphere...
CGGGCCTCTTCGCTGGCACCAATAATATGACGATCGCCACGCAGCAGCTCGGCGATCTCACCAATCACCTCTCGATTTCGCGCACCGCGCAGGCGGACGCCGAGGCCAAGGCGAAGCTCGTCCGCGACATGCTGCGGCAAAATCGCGTCGGCGAGATTCCGGACGTCGCCAATAATGAGATGATCCGCCGCATCGGCGAGCAGCGCGTGTCGCTGCGGGCCCAGCTCGCGCTCGAATCTCGCACGCTGCTGCCCGGCCATCCGCGCATAAAGGAGCTGCAGGCGCAGCTCGCCGATCTCGACGCCGACTGGCGGCGGGCGGCCGAGCGCACCGCGCGCACGCTCGAGAACGAGGCGCATATCGCTTCCTCCCGCGTGGAGAATTTGTCGCGGGCGATGGATGAGCAGAAGCGCGTCGCCGGCGCGGCGGGCGCCGATGAGGTGCAGCTGCGCGAGCTCGAGCGCGCCGCTCGCGTGCTCAAAGACCAGCTCGAGGCGGATTCGGCCAAATATCAGGAGGCGCTGGCGCGTGACGGACCGAAGGCGTCGCCCGCCGATGCGCGCGTGATCCAGCGCGCCGTGGCGCCGCCGATTCCCTCCTTCCCGAAAAAGCTGCCGATCACCGCCTTTGCGACGATCGCGGCTTTCGTTCTCTCGGCCGGCTCGATCATCGCGATCGAGCTCCTCACCGGCCGCGCCCGCGTCGCCGGCCCGGCGCCGCTTCCGGCTCCGCACGAGGAGGCGCTCGAAGCGCCGCCGAAGGTCCGCATCGCGGCCGAGCGGCGCGAGCCCGCCTTCGTCGAGCCGGAGGAGAAGGCGCAGACGGCGCGCTTCGCCGCGCCGCCCGATCCGCACACGCCAAAGCTCGAGGATCGAACCATGCGCACGCATCGTTCGAGCGTCGTCGGCAGGATCGACGCCGCGCGCATGGCGACGCTCTCGGTCAAGGTTCTCATGGTCGGTTGCGCCGACGCCGCGCGCAGTTTCGACAGCGCGGTGACGCTGTCGCGCTCCTTGGCGCGGCGCGGCCTCGCCATACTCGTGGCGGCCGACGCCGAAGCCGAAGGGGAGCTCTATGATCGGCTCGTTCCCGAGGTCGATCGCGCCCGGCCGCTCGGCCTCGCGGATCTCGCGAGCGGCGCCGCGACTTTCGGCGAGGCCATTCACCGTGATCTGGATTCGCGTCTGCACGTCATGCCGGGCGGCCGCGCCGATGCGGAATATGATCAGGACGCCGAGCCCGTGCTCGAGGCGCTGGCGCAGACCTATGACTTCATCGTCTTCACCACGCGCGACTATGAACGCGCAATGTTCCTCGCGCCGTCTTTCGACATCGTGCTGGTGAGCGGCGCCGAGCGCGCCGCCGAGGCGGTGATCGACGAGTTGGCGCAGGCCGGCGTCAGCGACGCCTTCCTGCTCGAGGAGGAGAGCCCGGCCGACGCTTCCGCAGCCTGACTTACCGCGCGAGCCGGCGCAGCCGCGTGAGCGAAGCGAAGAGGCGCGGGTTCTGCTTGACCGCGCGCTTGGCGCGGGTCAGCGCGGCGAGGAGAGGCGCGGCCAGCGCGCCGAGCGGCGTCGCTGGAACGACGACGTCCACGAGCGCGATGGTCTCGTCGCAGACGGCGTTTTTGTAGCGCGCTTCGCCCACGCCGAGATCGAAACGCTCGACGCCGCGCGCGATGAGATCGCGCAGTAGCGAATGCAGCAGCAGATCGCCCGGCGAGGAGCGCGCGATCTCTTCCTCCCCATCGAAGGAATTGATCATTGCCGAGAAGCGTCCGCGATGAGCGAAGCCGGCGTAGGTCGCGATGATGCGTCCGTCGAGCGTCAGCGCATGAGTCTCCAGCGCGCCGCCGCAGAGGCCCAGAACGAAATTGCGCATGGCGCCGCTGTCGAAAGACGCGTCCTGCAGCCGCTCGGCCTTCTGCGCCAGAAGAACCTCGAGGATTTCGCGTCCGCGCGCGCCGGTCGCGCAATGCTCGAAGACGAGCACGCCCATCTTCTCGAGCCGCGCCTGCTTCTTGCGCAGCTTTTTCCGCGCGTCGCTCGAAAAGCGCGCGTCCAGTTCGCTCGCCGCCGCGGGCAATGTCGTCCCATAGGCGAAGCTCGGACTGGGCGCCGCGCCGGGGAGGGCGAGCGGATTGGCGACGCCCTCGAATATCTGCGGCTGATTGCCGAGCCGATAGAGATCGACGCCTGCCGCGCGCGCGGCGCGGCGCAGCAGCGCGCGTATGGAGGCGGCGTCGAGGCGCGCGTCCGCGGTGAAGAGGCCGAGATTGAAATTGCTCTCCTTGCCGCCGAGAAACTGCGCGATCCGCAGCGGCCCGAGGCGGGAGGTCGCGAGACCGACGAGAGCGAGCGGGCGCGCGCCGGCGTCGTGGCGCGCGACGACGATCATGGGCGTGAGGCCCCGGGCGCGGCCGAAGGTCTCGAACCAGTCGCGCGCGAAGCCGAAGGATTGATAGGCGCTCGCCGGTGCGTTGGCGAACAGAGTCTCCCAATCTTCGCGCGCGTCCTCGAAAGAAGTGAAGACATCGAGCGAGATTTCGTCGACCGCCGCTTCGAACCGCGAAAGCTCCATGAGATTTTCTGCTCTGTGATTTTCTGCTCTTGCGTTAACCATATCGTCGCCGCATTGCTGATGTTTGCGCTTCTTCGCGACACTAGCAAGGAAAGGTCAACGAGACCTCGAGATGGTGGCGCCAGAAGAACAATGGCGCGGGAGGCGCGGCTGTGACGAAATGGCGTCGATTGGCGATCGAAGCGGGGATGGAGTTTTTTCGCGCGAGCGGCGCCCACCGTCTGGCTGAGCCTTTTACGCGCGGGCTCGGCGCGATTTTGATGTTTCATCGCGTGCGGCCGCGGCTCGAGCAGGCTTTCGAGCCCAATCAACCGCTAGAGATCACGCCGGAGTTTCTGAGCGCGTTGATCGCGTGGCTGCGTCGGCGCGGCGTCGAGATCGTCTCGCTGGAGGCCGCGGTCATGCGGCTGCGCGAGGGCGCGTCGGGAGCGCCCTTCGCCGTGCTCTCCTTCGATGACGGCTATCGCGATTTCGTCGAGCATGCGCTGCCCGTGCTGGAGCGCCATGACGCGCCCTTCACGCTCTATCTCACCTCCGGATACGCCGACGCTTCGGCGCGGCTGTGGTGGGTCGAGCTCGAGGAGGCGATCCGACGTCTCGATCGCCTCGACGTGATCGCCGGCGGCCGGCGCGTCTGCTGTGACTCAGCGACGGCCGCAGAGAAGCGCAGCGCCTTTGCCGAGATTTATTCGCAATTGCGGGCGGGCGACGAGGCGGAGCTGCTGCGCGTCGTCACCGCTCTGTCGGCCGAAGCGCGGCTCGAGCCTCACGCGTTGACGCGGCGCCTGTGTCTCGGGTGGGCGGAGCTGCGCGCGCTGGCCCGTCACCAGCTCGCGACGATCGGCGCACATTCCGTGACGCATGCGCGATTAGCCAAGGTCGATTGCGCGACGGCGATTTTCGAAATGGCCGAGAGCCGGCTGCGCATCGAAGCCGAGCTCGAGCGGCCGGTCCCGCATTTCTGCTATCCCGTCGGCGATCCGACATCGGCGGGACGAAGAGAATTCGAGCTCGCGGCGCGGCTCGGCTTCATCAGCGCGGTGACGACGCGTCCCGGTATGATTTTTCCCGAGCACGGCGATCATCTCTTGGCGCTGCCGCGGCTCTCGGTGAATGGGCGGCATCAATCGCTCGCCGCCCTGGACATACTTCTGTCCGGCGCGCCCTTCGCGCTGATGAACGCCGGACGCCGCGTGACGGCGGCATGAGCAGGATTTCGAAAGCGGCGTTTCGATAAATCCTGCCTACTCGCATAGAGTCCGAACAGAACGCCTGTTCAGCGCGGCGCGCCAGGCGCCGCGCTTCCCCGTTTGCGCCACGAACGGTTCACGCCAAGCCGAGACGCCGGGTGAAGCCTCGCCACAGCTCACTGAGCGTTTTCTTCTCGGCGATCGAGCGCGCACGCGCGGCGACGGCGGCGGGCGTGATCGCGCCGGAATAATTGCAATCGCAGAAAATGTGATGCGCTTCGCGCATGGACAACTGGAAGAAATCGATCGCGTCGCCGAGCCTGTCGCCCTTCAGACCCTGCTCGCGAAAGAGGGCGTCACGATGAGCGATCGACAAGGGCGACTCGTCCTGGCGCAATTTGACGCGCTCCTTCACGGGGACGTATTCCATCATCGAGAAGAGGCGAATGCGTCCGACATGCGCTTCGATCAACGTCGCGAGTCGCTCGAGCCGCGCGCGACGAATCGAGATTTCTTCGCGTCGCGCTTCGACCGGTTCGACTCCTGCAAGTTTAGTGATTTCTTCGAGAGTTCGGTATTTCATCACGCCCTCCGTCGCCAATGGGGCCGGTCGCCCGACAAAACAAATCCCCGACTCCACTGAACACGTTCGGCTGGGATTGGTTCCTTGCGCCATTTCGAGGTCGGCGCGCAGACGGCGACGCTTCCGTCGACGGCGCGATCGTCGCTCTTGCCGGCTCGGACAGCGCAACTAGATGGTGCGCGGGGTTTCAGGACGGGCTGCAGGAAACGGAGTGTCCTCATGTCCATGACCTTCCGAGAGGCGACAGTACAAGAAAACGCCGCAGTCTATGGCGGTCTCGTCGATGCGGTGGGAGGCATCGCCACTATTGTTCTCGCCGTTTGTGGGCTCGCCGGCGTCAATCCGCCGCTGATGGCCGGCATTGCGACGATCGTGTTCGGCGTCGCGCTGCTCATTCAAGGCGGCACGATGCTGTCCGAATATGCGCAGATCATCTTTCCTCCAGGCGCGAAAACCGCGAATTTCGAGCATTTCGGAGGCGGCAGCCTCTCTGCTGTCTTCCTCGTCGGAGCGGCGGGAATTGTGCTCGGCGTGCTCTCGCTGCTCGGCATCAACTCCGGCGTTCTGACGCCGATCGCGACGATCGCGTTCGGAACCGCGCTCGTGCTCAGCAGCAATGCTGTGTGGCACCTCTACACGCTGCGTCATGCCGCTGCCCGCAGCGACGCCGCGCAATCGCAGGCCGCGCAATCGCAGAATGTCGGCGGTGAATTTCTGGCGAGCGAGATGGCCTCTGGCTCGGCGGGCATTCAGGCGCTGGCCGGATTGGGCGCGATCGTGCTCGGCGTTCTCGCGGTCGCGGGAAGCAGCAACGACCTCGTGCTCAATCTCGTCGCTCTGCTGGCCCTCGGCGCGACGGTCGTGCTCACCGGAAGCACGCTGAGCGCGACGGTGCTGAGCTTCATGCGTCCCTGGTCGTCGCAGGCCTGAACCGACCTTCGGCCGCTCGTCTCTCGGAGCCGTCGACGAAGACGGCTCCGGGGGTCGTCGATAAATGATCACGCGCGTAATCACGCGCGCGCGACAACGGCTTTCCGTTTTGATCGAAACGAGCATGTCGTTTCGCCTGCTCGATCACGCCGATCTCTATCGGCGTTCCGCCACGTCGCGATCGGGTGCATCGCCGCACTGCGCGTCATCGCTATCGTGTTCCGTCTCGAAGAGACGGAGAAAAGCGCTCTTTTCCGCGCGCAGCTTGCGCAGATGCACAAAAGCGAGCTGCGCCAGTCGGCGGTCGCCGAGTGCGGTCAACACGACGAGTGAGCGGCGCCGATCGAGAGGATCGTTCTTGCGCTTGACGAGCTTGGCTTGTTCGAGGCGCGAGACGAGTTCGGCCGCGCTGTGATCGCGGATCAGCAATTGCTCGGCGAGTTCGCCGACGCTGATATGGGCCCCCGCGCGAAAGGTCTTGATGGCGAGCAACGCCTGATAGCGTTGCATGGTGAGGCCGATATCCGAGGCCGCCTGCTCGCTGAAGGCGAGGAACTGACGCAGCGCATAGCGGAAATTCGCGAGCGCGCGAAGCTCGTCCTCCGAAGGGCGGCTGTCTTCGTCGGCTTCCTGAGGGCGGCTCTCGAGCGCCGTCGACATTCTTGTTGCTCCCTCGGATTCGCTGCGGCGATCTTCGGCCAGAGGCGCATGATGACCTTCGCCCTGCGCCCGGTCAAGGCGTCTGCGGCGCGGCGCGCTCCAGCGCTCGCACACAATCGCGGCTCGCAGGTATATCGTGAAACGATACATATTGATCGTATAACGATAAGCAGCGGAACGGCGGCGGCGATGCAGGCGCAGGGCGGCGTCGATGTCGACGAAGGCCAATGCGAGATGAAGATCGGTCATGAATTTCACCGGCTATCGGCGGCTGAAATCACGCGAGCAGTTCTGCGACGACATTCCCGATGTCGACCCGACCATCATCGTCCTCGACGCCGTCCAGGAAGAGCCGCGCGACTTGAATTCGGATCGGTCAGTTCATCGGACTGGTGAAGGCGAGGATCGACGACGGATCGAATGAATATGTTCCTTCTCCGACGGCGAGACCGAGACCCGCGACATCACGATCGCGACATTTTTTGCGGCGTTGGGACTGGTCGGATTCGGACTCTGGCACAAGAATTCCTTCGAGACGAAACCGCCGCGAGCCTGATCGCGGCGGGCGCTTTCGTCGTCACGAGCGGCGCCGCGAGTCTGCGGCTCGCCGAAAAGGAGGCGGGCATGTCTATCAATCGACGGCGCGTTCTGTTCCTGACCGGAGGCGCCGCATTCGCGGCGAGCGGTTTGGGCTTGGCGAATGCGCATGAATATCAAAAAGGCGGGCTCAAGGTCGAGCATCCTTGGCTGCGCGCGCCGCGCGACGGCGAGAGCGACGCCAATCTCTTCATGGTGGTCTATAATCGCGGCGACGCCGCCGATCGTCTGATCGGGGTAAAATCTCCCGAGATCGGCGGCTTCGATCTGCATGTCGCTCCCCAATTCGCCGTTTCGACAGATGCGATCTTCTTCCCCAACGGCTCGAAAGTGACTCTCGCGCCCGGCGGCTCGTTCGTCCGTCTCTCCGGCGTCAAGAAGATCAGTCCGGTCGGCGGGGGCTTCGGGCTCACTCTCGTGTTCGACAAAGCCGGCGAATTGCAGGTCGACGCGGCGATCGACGCGCCCGACGCCGCGCATGCGCATGACGCGGAGGCGAGGGCGCGATGGGAGAAGGCGCATGGACGCGGCGCCGAAGAGGATCATCGCTCGAGCCATGAGGAGAAGGGCCAGGGCGAGGCGCAGCCGGGCGCCGGCGAGCCACAGCCGGCGCAATGAGCCGTTTTCCAGACGCTGCTCGAAAAATTAACTTGCGCGCGACGAAATATGTCGCCATTCGATAGATCAAGCTGCGACGTCTCGACGCCTCTGCACGCAGCCAATTCGAAAAACGAGCGGCGGCGTCTAATGGAGAAGAAAATGGCTCTGCAGACTTCTGGGAAGGACATCGTCAAGTCTCTGGCGTGGTTCATCGGCGCGATCGCACTGATCCTGACCCTGGTCCACTACGCGCCCATCATTTCGCACGGGGCGTTCTGAGCGAGACGCTCTCGCTTGCGCTACGCCGGCCGCGATCCCTCGAGCGATCATGGCCGGCGTTTTCGCATTCGACGCGCTCTTCGGGGCGCGCTCTTCGACGTGAAGGCCGTTTGGAATAGCTCGACCATGCCGTTATTGTCCGCGACGACGATAGAGAGGTCGCGGACATATGGTCGAAAGAACGACGGGCGATGGCCAGATCGAGGCCTATCTGCTGCACGAGATGAAGGCGGAGATCGACGAGCTCGCGCGTAGCGAGGTCGACGACTACACGAAATTCGTCTATGCCCGCGCCCGAGAGTTTTATTGGACGTTGACGCGCCTGCTCGGGCTCGGCCGGCTGCACGATGGCTTGTGGCGCAAGCCGAGCGGCGAAAAGGCGACCGGGTGGCGCACGGCCCTGACGGGCGATATTCCCGCGCCGGCGACGAGCGCGCGGCTGCTCATCGATATGACGGCCACTCATCGCACCATCGGCCGCACCGGCATTCAGCGCGTCGTGCGCGAGATCGCGCGCGCCATGATCGAGAGCGGCGCCGGAATTCCCGTCTTCATGGAGGACGGGCGTCTCTTTTCCCACTTCACGCATGAGAATCTTCCCGACGAGGTGACGCCTGCGGCCGGCGACAAATTTCTGCTGCTCGACGCCGGCTGGCATCTCACCGCGGAATATTCGCGGATGATCGATCGGGTGGCGCAGGCGGGCGGCGAGACGATCGGTTGCCTGTATGATCTCATACCGATCCTCTACCCTTCGGTCGTGACGCATTCGGCGCATCTCGCCTTTGTGGAATGGTTCGATCTGCTCGTTCGAAAGAGCGATGCGCTGGTCGGCATCTCCAAGGCCGTCGTCGATGATTTCGAGGCTTATGCGCGCGCGCGGCGCCTGCCGTGCAAGCGTGGATTGCGGCTAGGCTGGTGGCCGCTCGGCGCGGATTTTCAGGGGCCCGGCGGCGAGGCGCCGTCGCCGCGCGCGGTCGAGGCGGCGGCGGGCGTTCAGCCTCTCTTCCTCAGCGTCGGCACGCTCGAGCCGCGAAAAGGCCATGCAGTGGCGTTGCGCGCCTTCGATCGCTGGTGGCGGGAGGGCGCCGATGTCCGCTATGTCATCGTCGGCTCGAAAGGCTGGAATGTGCGGTCGCTAGAGCGGCGCATCGTCGAACATCCCGAATTCGGACGGCGCCTGTTCTGGCTGCAGGGCGCGAGCGACGCCGATCTTCGCTATCTCTACGAGCGCACGCGCGCGCTGGTGTTTCCCTCGATCGCGGAGGGGTTCGGCCTACCGCTCGTCGAGGCCGCGCATTTCGGCGCGCGCGCCATCGCGAGCGACATTCGCGTGTTCCGGGAGGTGGGCGGCGATTGGGTCTCCTATTTCGAACCGGGCGACAGCGACGCTCTGCTCGCCCGCATGAAGGAGGCGCTCGTCGCGCCGGCGGCCCCTGCCCAGGCCTGCGACATATTGTCCTGGCGCCGGTCCGCAGAGGCGCTGGCGCACCTTCTGCGCGAGGGCGACTATCCCCTGAGGCTCGAAGAGGCGAGCGGCGAGGCGCGCTGAACGCTGCGCCTTCAGAACGGGTGATATTGATAGAGCCAGTTTTCCGACAGCACTTCGTCCTTGTGCTTCAGGAAGAGGCGCATTTCGACAGGATCGTTTCCCTCGACCGTCAGATCGAATTGCGCCCGCCAATGGCCGGGCACGCCGTCGAAGACGGCCTCGGTGTAGATGTAGGAAAAGGTTCCGCGCGAGGACCACAGCACCGGCTCGGGCTTCACGCCGAAGGGCAGACGCTCGAGCGGGCCGCCCAAAAACTCCACCATGAATTTGCGCACGCCCTTGGGCCGCGCCTTGCCGGGCTGGCCGCCATTGCCGAGCCGCGTCGCCACGCAGCGCGCGAGCGGCGTGGGGTCGGGCTCGTCGGCGAGCCAATGGAGACGATAGGAGAAATCGAAGGAGGAGCCGGGGACGGCCGGTTTCTCTGGAACCCACATGGCGACGATATTGTCGTGGATCTCGTCGTCGGTCGGAATTTCGACGAGCTGCACGGTTCCCTTGCCCCAATCGCCCTTGGGCTCGATCCACACGCTCGGGCGGCGGTCGTAGAACACGCCGTCGAGATAATGATCGAAATTGCGGTCGCGCTGCAGCAGGCCGAAGCCTTTCGGATTTTCATCCGAGAAGGCCGAGGCCATCACGCGGCCGGGATTGTTGAGCGGTCGCCACAGCCGCTCGCCGCGGCCGGTCCACAATGCGAGCCCGTCGGAATCATGCACCTCCGGACGCCAATCGACGGCGGTCTGCTTCTTGGTCTCGGAGAACCAATACATGGAGGTGAGCGGCGCTATGCCGAAGCGAATGAAGCTTCCGCGCAAATGCAGCGAGCAGTCTATGTCCATCACCACGCCTGCGCCGCGCTTCGCCAGAATGCGAAAGGCGCCGACGATGGAGGGGCCTTCGAGCAGGAGATGCAGCGTCAGCCCGTCCTCGGTCTCCGGCCCGATATAGACATTGGTGAAGTCCGGGAATTCCTCGGGCCGGTCGGAGACCCAAGTGTCGAGCGCGACGCCACGCGCCGAGAGCCCATATTGGCGCAATGCGCCAATGGCGCGGAAGTAGGAGGCGCCGAGAAAGGCGACCCAGTCGTTCTTGCGCCAGTCGAGCGAGCCGTCCTTGGGCTCCTGGATGCGAAAGCCGGCGAAACCCGCCCCCGGCGGCAGCCGGCGCGCGATCGAATCTTCCGGCATGTCGAAATATTTCGAATTGTAGAGCACCTCGCGCGCCTGGCCGCCTTCGACCGCATACATGCGGACGGCCTTTTTGAAGAACGTGCCGAGGTGGAAGAATTCGACCGGGAAACGGCCGGCGCCGGTGGTGAGCGCGTAACTGGTGTCGTAGCTGATCTTGCCCCAGGCTTCATAGTCGATCTTCGAGGTGATCTCGGGATCGGGCTGGCTCGGCGGCCGAAACGGCTCGGTGATGCGGCGGCGCGCCGTTTCCTTCAGTCGCTCGAAGGAGAAGGGCTCGGGCGCCCCTAGATCGAGGCGGCCGGGGACGGGCTGGGCGTGGAGCTCGGTCGCGGCGACGGCGCCGAGCGCGCTCGTCGCCGCGACCTTGAGGAAGGAGCGGCGATCGGTGTCGTCGGTCATACGGGGAACCTCGCAGCGCGGGGGAACGCCTGTCGTCGGCCGAAGGCGCGTGAAATCAGCGGATCGGCGACTCAGCGTATCGGTTCATGGCGGACGGCGGTGCGCATGAAGAAATACAGACCGACGAATCCCGCCAGCGCGAAGACGATTTCGAAAATCCGGCTCACGGCGGGGTCGAGCTGAAACAGGCCGCCGAGCGCCCAGCCGGCCGCCCAGGAGGCGCCGACGAGCTCCGTTCCGACCAGGATCGCGACCGCGACCAGCGTCGACAAATGCACCAGGTTCAAGGGCTTCTTGCTCATTGGGCGAAGGACTCCACGCTCATCGTCCAGCGCAACCGTGCTATACGATCGGCCGGCGCGGCGCAAGTCGGAGGGCGCCGACGCCGAAGAAGTCCTCTTGCTAGCCGGCTCGGGCCGCTGGTATTCTGTAAATCAAGGCGACATAGGCGCATTTTTTTCGATTTTCCGCGCGCCGGAGCAAAGTCGCGGCTTTTTTTATTAGGGGCGGGCCTATGGGTGGAGTCGTCGAGCGCGTCGTCATTCGACATTTGTCTGGGTCGAAGGCCAATCAGATAGAACAGCTTCCGATCGGCGATCTCAAAGAGATCACCATTGGCCGTGATCCGACCTCGAAAATCGCCTTCGATCCCACCATCGACGGGATCGTCAGCCGGCAGCATGCGGTGATTCGCATCGAAGGCGAAGGCGACGATGCAAAGTTCAAGCTCTTCGATCTCAACAGCAGCAACGGCACTTTCCTCAACGGCCAGCGCATCTCTCAGGAGGCCGAGTTGCTGCCCGAGGACAAGATCGAACTCGGCGGCGCCAAGGGGCCGAAATTCACCTTCGATCTGCAGCCGCGCCCGGCCAGCTTCGCGGCGCGCACGCGCGTTATCGGCATAGACGATTCCGCCGCGACGCGGCTGATCGAGACGGCGCAGACGGCGGCCTCGACCGCTGTCGCCGAGGTCGCGTCCTCGACGGCGTCGGTCGTCCCGCAGAAGGTCGGCGTCGGCCATGAGACGGTGCAGCGGCTGATCGTCGACGAGCGCCGCTCGGTGAGCCGCACCTGGGGCGCAGTGGCGGCGGGGCTCCTCGCCTTCATCGCGCTCGGCGGCGGCGCCGTCTATTGGAAGCAGGTCAAGGACGACGAGCGTCATCAGGCCGATCTCGCCGACGTGAAGGCCGACACCAAACATGTCGATCAGCGCACCGCCGCGCTTCAGGGCGAGGTGAAGACCAATCTCATCGGCATGACGCCGCTCGACATCTACAACAAATACGCCAACGCCACGGCGCGCATCGATCTGCGCTGGCGTCTCTTCGACACGCAGACCGGCAAGCCGATCTTCCATCAGACATTCAAGATCGGCAAGGATACGCTGCCGGCCTATGTGCGCCTGCCCAATGGCAAGGTGGTGCGCTGGCTGACGCTCGAGGACGATCAACGCTCCAATCTGCAGATCGCCGGCGCGGGACACGGGTCCGGATTCGTCATCAACGAGCAGGGCTATCTGCTCACCAACAAGCATGTCGCGGCCGGCTGGAAGGTGACGTACGACACGTCGCGTCTCGGTTTCCTCTTCGATCTCGGCGGCGGCCCGGGCGCGAAGAACGCCAAATTGCGCAAATATGGCGTCATCGATCTCGAATCCGACGACTATGGCGATTTGAACATGTGGGTTCCGGAAGCGGGTGGCGTCATTTTCCCGTCGAGCGTCGCCATCCCGATCGGCCGTAACAATATTCCCGACATGACCCGCAATGAGCAGCGCACATTCGAGGGCCGCAACGAGCAGCTCGAAGTGCGTTTCCCCGGCGCGCGGCTCGGCGTCAACGCCACTCTGGTGCGCGCTTCGGCCGATTCCGACGCGGCGCTCATCAAGATCGACTCGCCGCAACTGCTGGACAAGGTCGAACTCGCCGACGACGATACGGTGACGATCGGCGAGAAGGTCATCGTGCTCGGCTATCCGGGCATTTCCGTGGAGAATGTCCAGCGGCAGGTCACGGTGGAGAACGGCCTGACGCGCATTCAGAACGAGGTCATTCCGGAAGCGACGGTGACGGACGGCATCGTCTCGAAACTGTCGACCGGCTTCAAGGAAAAAGACGGCGTGACGCTCACCAGCGCCGGCGAACGCATTCAGCTCTCCGTGCTCGCGACGGGGGCCGGCAATAGCGGCGGCCCGGTGTTCAACTCGAACGGCAAGGTCATCGGCCTGTTCACCTACAGCCGCAGCCGGGGCGACGCGCGCGTGACGCTCGCCGTGCCGATCAAATTCGGGCGGGACTTGCTGCGCGCGCAGCGCAACTGATCGAAGGTCGGGGACAATGGCGACGGGCCTCGAGGCTCCTTTGGGCGCTTTCCGTGTCGTCGGCGCCATGCGGACGGATGTCGGCCGCGTGCGCTCCTCCAATGAGGACAGCGTGGCCTTTGTCGCGCCGGCGCCGGACGCGCCGGAAGCTAGGTTAGGCTATCTCGCCATTGTCGCCGACGGCATGGGCGGCCACGCCGCCGGCGAGGTGGCGAGCGCTCTGGCCACCGAAGTGGTGCGCCGCGTCTTCTACTCGCTCGACGTCGAGCCGCCGCGCGCGCTGAAGAAGGCGTTCGAGGCCGCCAATCGCGCGATCTTCGAGCAGAGCGCGCGCGAGCCCGAATGCAAGGGAATGGGCACGACCTGCACCGCCGTCGTCATTCGCGACGGAAGGCTGTGGCTCGCCCATGTCGGCGACAGCCGCGCCTATATCGTCAGGGCTCGCGAGGTCTCGCAGCTCTCCGACGATCAGACGCTCCATGCGCAATTGGTGCGCGACGGCGTGATGACGCAGCAGGAGGCCGACCGCAGTCCCGGCGGCAATGTCATTCTGCAGGCGGTCGGAACGCGCATAGAGGTCGCGCCGACGATCTGGTCGGAGGGCTTGCCGCTCGAGATCGGCGACGCGATCGTGCTGTGCTCCGACGGCCTCTCCAATCTCGTCTCCGAGGCGGAACTCGCCGCGATCGTTTCCGAGTGCGCGCCGCAGGAGTCCTGCCGTCTTCTGGTGGACGCAGCCCTCGCGGCCGGGGGGCACGACAATATTTCGGTCGGCGTGTTTCGCATCGTCGCGCCGCCGCCCGGCGCGCGCGCCGATCAGGCGACGACGCAGAAGATTTCAGTCGTCGCGGACGGCGCGCCGCCGACGCGCGTCGTCGTCGTTCGATAGAGGCATGAGGTCATGAGCGACCAACGAATGATCGGCCATTACCGGATCGTCGAATTGCTCGGCTCCGGGGCGATGGGCAAGGTGCATGTCGCATTCGACACTTTCATCGAGCGCGAGGCCGCGATCAAATCGCTGCGCGCGGAACTGACCCAGGATCCAGAATTCGTCGGACGGTTCAAGGCGGAGGCGCAGAGCCTCGCGCGCCTCAATCATCCGAACATCACCACGCTCTATTCGCTCCTGCCCGATGGCAATGAGCTCTATATGGTGATGGAGCTGGTGCGCGGCCGCTCGCTCGACGACGTGCTGCGCGAATGCGGTGGACCGCTCGGCGTCAAGGAGAGCCTCGCCATCATCTCGCAGGCCGCCGACGGCGTCGCCTATGCGCATCAGATGGGCGTGATTCATCGCGACATAAAGCCGTCCAATCTGATGATCGGCAATGATGGGCGCGTGAAGATCATGGACTTCGGCATCGCCCGCGTGCAGGGCAGCGTGCGCATGACGCGCGCCGGCACGGCGATCGGCACGCCGCTCTATATGGCGCCCGAGCAGCGTCGCGGCAGCGAGGGCGACGAGCGCAGCGATCTCTATTCGCTCGCCGTCGTGCTCTATGAAATTCTTTCCGGCGCTCCGCCCTTCGCCGGCCTCGACGAGGTCGAACTGCTGCAGGCGCAGATCGGCAAGGATCCGCCGCCGTTGGTGCCGCGCGTTCCGGGCGTGACGCCGGCGCTCGAGGCGGCGATCATGAAGGCGCTCGCCAAGCGGCCCGAGCAGCGCTATCCGTCGATCCGCGCCTTCAGCGATGCGATCGGCGCGACCGCCTTGCGCGTGGACGCGACGGCGATCGTGCAGAGCCCCGCCCATCTGCTCGACAAAACGACGCAGACGACCGCGAACTCCGGCTCCGCCGCCTCCTTGCCCTCCGTCGCTCTCGCTGTCGCCAAGAGCCGCTCGACTTCACTGATCCGGCGCTTCAAATCGCTCCATCCGGCGTTGCAAGGCGTGTCGGTGGCGGTCGTCGCCTTCGCGGCCGTCGCGCCTCTGCTGTTCGGCGGCGGCGGCTCCGATGGCGGGGCGAAAAAGCGCGACAGCGATCGAATAGAGCGCGACCGCCGCGCGGCGGAGCCCGAGAGCGATCGTCGTCAAACGGCGAAGACCTATGATTATGGTCAGGTCGGAGAGATCAAGCCGGCGAGAAACGAGATCGACCGACCGGCCATATCGACCAATGACGCGCCGGCCAAGCCCAAATGCAACGAGGGCTTCAGCATAGCCGATTGCCAGCCTTCCACCGTGCCGGGCCAGAAGACCGCCACCGTCGAGAAGGCCTCGCTCGGCTCGGCCGGGACAGTCGCCGATTTACGCCGCGCGGTGAAGGAGAAGGAGTTCGATCGCGCTTTTGCGATCGGCGAGCCGCTCGCCGAGGCGGGCGAAAGGGAGGCGCAATTCATCGTCGGCATGATTTCGCTGAAAGGGCAGGGGCGCCCCCAACATCTTCCCACAGCCTTCAAATGGATCAAGAAGTCGGCCGAGAAGGAATTTCCCGAAGCGCAGGCGATGCTCGGCAATATGTATCAGAACGGCGACGCGGATGGTGGCGAGAATCTCGAGGAGGCCGTTCGCTGGTTCAGGAAGGCGGCCGAACAGAACAACGCCCGCGGCCAGTTCTGGCTGGGCAAGGCCTATGAGAAGGGCGTGGCAAATGTTCTGAAGAAGGATGTGAAGAGGGCGGGCGATCTCTACCGCCTCGCCAAGGTGCAGGATTTTCCCGGCGCCGCCGAGGCGCTGGAGGGGCTCCGCAAGTCCGGCAAATATTGACGGAGCCGCTTCGGCGGATTTTTCAGTAATCCGCCTTGCCGAGCCCGGTCGCGCTGCTGTTGGCGCCGCCGCCCGTATCGCCTCCGCCGCCTCCGCCATGGCCGCTGCTGCGGTGGCTGCGCCGCGAGGCCTGGCGCGAGGAGCCTCCGCCTCCGCCGCTATGGTGGACGGCCTGGCGCGGGGGGCGACGCGTGCGATAGGGATAGCCGCCGCCATACCCACCGGTCGGGCCGAGATGCAGCCGGAAAGGGCCGAAGCCGATATATTGCGCCTGGGCGGAGCCGGCGTCGAGCGCAACGATCGGAAGCGCGAACAGCCCCGTCAGCAGCGCGCGGCGGGAGAGTTTCGGCGACGCCGCAGAATCGGATTCGCCGTCATGAAATTCGCCTATATTTTCGTCGATCATCTTGGCCAGCCTGAAAAATTCCCCGATTAG
>Ga0265328_10000658_pt1 | contig 16022 bp, 15 predicted proteins | sample 41624metaG_FD_202086 | JGI IMG/M metagenome (GOLD analysis project Ga0265328, IMG submission 202086) | Rhizosphere microbial communities from Carex aquatilis grown in University of Washington, Seatle, WA, United States - 4-16-24 metaG | ecosystem: Host-associated > Plants > Roots > Rhizosphere...
CGCTCGCGGGCCGCATCGCGTATGTCGACATGGGGCCGTTCGACGTCATCGAGGCCGGGACAACGGAGCCGGATCGCTCGGCTCTCTGGCTGCGCGGAGGGTTTCCGGACAGCTTCCTTGCCCGGATGGATGCGGAGAGTCTCGCCATCCGGAAGGACTTCATCCGCACGTATCTCGAACGCGATGTTCCGCAGTTCGGGCCGCGCCTGCCGGCCGAGACGCTGGGCCGGCTCTGGACGATGCTCGCCCACAACCAGGGAACCATGCTGAACGCGTCCCGACTGGCCGCCGGCCTCGCCATCAGCTCACCGACGGTCACGCGCTACATCGACCTGCTCGTCGACCTCCTGCTCGTCCGCAGGCTGCAACCGTTTCACGCGAACACGGGCAAACGGCTCGTGAAGTCGCCGAAGGTCTATGTGCGCGACAGCGGCCTGACCCACGCGCTTCTGGGCATCGAGGACCAAAACGAGCTGGCGGGACACCCCGTCGTCGGCGCGAGCTGGGAGGGATTCGTGATCGAGAATCTCTTGGCGGTGGCTCCCACGCGCACTGAGGCGAGCTTTTACCGAGCGACGGGAGGGGCGGAGATCGATCTCGTGCTCGACATCCCGAAGCGCGGCCGCTGGGCGATCGAGATCAAACGGGGGCTGACCGCCCGACCCGAGAAAGGCTTTCACCAAGCGTGCGATGACATCAAGCCTGATCGCCGGTTCCTCGTCTATTCCGGCTCGGAGCGGTATCCCGCGACGGCGGACACCGACGTCGTCGGGCTCAAGGAGCTAGCGGAGACGTTGCTGGGTGCCGCGTGAAAGCGGCAAGGTAGGGCGCGCTGGCACCGTGGCCGGCGGCCGTGATGGAATGGCGGCGACGCTCGCCTGAGGTGGGCTAGCAGCCCGTGGTGAAAGGAAGTGCGCGGCAACCACCGCCTGAGGCCCAGGAAGAGGCCGTGGGCAACGGATGACTGCACCTCGGCGGCGAAAACGCCGCATCGATGGCTCCGAAAGACCGAGCGAGCCCACGAGGCGGTCAAGCAGCATGAGGAAGGCAGCCCAAAGGGCGGCCGATCTGCCCTGGAGACACCTGGGTTTGCCGACTCCGAAGCGCTTTCGCATGAGGAGTCCCAGGTTGAATCCGGCGACGTGGAGAAGCGTGCGCTTTGCGATGTTCTCGTGACCGCGAAGATGCGTGCGGCGCATACCGCCGGTCTCCAGCGTGTGGGCAAAGCTCCGCTCGATGAGCTCGCCTCGTTGCCGCATCAGACTCTGACCGCGGTCGCCTCGGATTCGGCGCCGATTGCCGTAGACCACATCGCGCTCAACCTCCTGGCTGCCCCAACGCTGCCGCCCGCGCCGGGGCTCGGAAATGTACGTTCGAAGTGCGCAGCGCCAGAAGCACCGCCTTGCTGTGATAGCCCTTGTCGGCAACGACTTCTTCGATGCACGCGTTCTGCGTCGAGTTTTCGTCCGCGTGCTCGCGCGCATCGTCCAAATTCTTCTCGGCGGCTGCCACGGTCGTCGTCACCGTAGATGTGTCCCCGTCGTGTCCCGAAACTGGATCGTGAGAATCGCTGGCATTCCCGAGACTTGGCGGTTGGGGAGGATCGATTTTACAGATGTGATTACGGCGCGTAGAAGGGCCGAACGAGGCGCACGCCGAAGGCAGCGATGGCGGAGAAGTTGCCTCCCCTGCCCCGCAGTTCCTGGCGGCATGGATCGGGATGTGGTGGGAGAGCAGCAGGCGCGGGTGATCGAGTACCAGCGTGCTGAGAACGCGGCGCTGCTGGAGCGGCTTGGCAAGCACCGGCTCCGGAACCGGCGAATCAGACCGGTCGAGTGCGGCGCCGGGAGCGGCTCGGCGGCCTGCTGAACTTCGATCATCCGACTGCGGCCTGATCGGGGGCTCGATCAGATTTTGGGACACGACGGGCCATCCACACCGACTTTCATGGACGCTCGCTGGTCCTTGCGGACGATTCCGCCTACCCGGTTGCACGGCGCGGGTTTCTGCGCGGCCTTACGTTTCTGCGCGGCCTTACAGTGTTTGTGGCGCGGCCACGGGTGGTCCGATTTCGCACTCGGGAACCGGCAACGCAGGCGACGGCGGCCCATGATTTCGTTGCGGTCGGAGGGGAGCGGTTTACAGATCTTCCTATCTCGGATAGCTGACGCGATCAGCCAACCACCTTGAGGCCCTGTCCCCTCGAAGTCTGCGTCCTCGCCCGACCTTCCCCTGGCATCCCTCAGTTCAGCGTGAACGACTCCGCGGTCTCTTCGAACAGCGTGACGCCGGCCTTTTGCGCGCGCAGCACCAGATAGCATTCGGATCCCGTGGCCGGCGCTGTGATCGACAGTGGCTGCGCCACCACTGATCCCAGCGGCACCTCCACATTCAGCATTCCCATCGACGCGATGGTTCCCGTCGTCGTGGCCGCCGCGTCGCGCCTGCCCGGTCGGCGCGCTGGCCGACGCGTGGACCGAACGCGTGCGCAATCACGCCCGCAGGCACGCAGGCGCGGACGGGCAGGCCGGTGGACGTGCCTTGATTGAATGTGGTACTGACCATGGTAAGCCTTGGTCTGACGCTGGTGACTTGACTTGATCTCCAACAGCAAGGTCGAAGCACAAGCCTCCGGAGGGGGTCCCGCGCGGTGGCGCGGAGATCCAGGGAATCTCCCCAGAAACCCGTCCACGCGGAGTTCCGAGGTGGCTGCGGAGCGAGGCGGGGGTCGCGGCCGAGGGCGAGGCGCCTGCGCGGTCACCCTCGCGGTCGGTTGTGCTGCGCTCGTCATGAGCTGTTCGTACGATTACGCGGCCCTGAACGGGCGCCTGGACGCTTCGTCCCCGACGCCGGCTGGCACCGGGGGAGCAAGCGGCGCCCCAGGCGGGGTCCTCGATATCGAAGCCGGCGGGGCGGACGGCGGCGTCGTCTCCTCGTCCGGCGCGAGGGGTGACCAGGTCACCGATGGCGGCGGTCCTGAAGTCAATGGACCAGGAGTCGATGCTCCTGGAATCGAGAGAGGCGGTGGGCTCGGGTCCGGAGGCGGCCTCGGCACCGGCGGCGGTTTGGCTTCGAGCATGGGAAGCGACGCCAGCGGCCTCAGCGGTGACGTGCTGCCATCCGGCTCGGGCGGGTTCGGCCCAGGCGGCGCCTCCGGAACCGGTGGCACTGCGAGCGGAAGCGGCGGGGCGGTGGGGAGCGGGGGGAGCGGAGGCGCGGCCGGCATGAGCGCCGCCGCCAGCGGAGGGGCGAGCGGTGGCGCCACCGATCCGGATCTCGTGCTCTGGTACAAGTTCGACGAGAGCACCGGAAACGTTGCGGCCGACGCGTCGGGGGTCGCCGGGGCCCCTCGCAACGCGCCGATCGTCAGCACTGGGCTGGGCGGGAAGGCGGCGTTCTCGACACTCCACCAGGTGGGGACGCACTCGGTTAGCCTGACGGGAAACGGGATCCTGGGTGGTGGGGTCGTGATGCTGCCAAGCCTCGACACCCTGGCGCCGGGCGCCGTCACCCTGGCTGCCTGGGTCTACGAGGCGTCGGACGTGGACTGGCAGCGCGTCTTCGACTTCGGCTCCGGCTATGCAGGCCCTCAGATGTTCCTCACCCCACGCGAGGACAAGGACTCGAAGCACCTGGTACGGTTCGTGATCACTCTGCTCGGCTCGTCCACGGCTTCGGAGCAGATCATTCAATCGGCCCAGGCCATCAGCCTGAACGCCTGGCACCACCTGGCGATCACCCTGCCGAGCGGGTCGCCCTACAAGGGCACCCTGTACGTTGACGGCGTGGCCTCGGGGACCAACGCCGCGATGACCTTGCACCCGGCGGACCTCGGGTTCGCCATCCAGAGCTACATGGGCAAGTCGCAATTTCCCACCGATCCGTACCTGACGGGCAACATCGACGATTTCCGCGTCTACCGGCGGGCGCTCAGCGCGACGGAGATCGCAGCCCTCTACGCGGTGAGGTGATCGCTCGCTCGGGTGCGGGTCAGCGTTTCGCCCTCAGGCGCGCGATGAACACGCGGCGCCGCCCAGCGTGATGAGGGCGCTCACGAGCTTGACGCCGCGGTCTTCGAACAAGGGGAAGCCCCCCCAAACTGTCCTCACAAAGTCGCTGGATACGAAATCAGTTCGGGGTCTCAGCGCAGGTATGCCGCATGGCGTTATGCCCCTGCCAGCCCACCATGGATTGGCGCGCGGCACCGGGTCACAGGAAGCCGGCCTACACTTTTCTACGGCTTCGGTCAGCCGGCACGTCGATGGCGGACGATGCGCGCCCGAGGGTTAGCGCTGTACCGCACCACCAGAAGAGCGCTTCGCGCCCATCCTGGCGGACGTCAGCGTGTTGACGACCGAAACAGGATCGTGATCGATGAGCGTCAGAAGCGCGCGCGCAGGTCCCTCGGGCCTGCGCCGTTTCTGTTCCCAACCCTTCTCCCGGATGAGGTACCAAATCAGCGCATCGAGGAGCCCTTTGGGGCCTTCCAATTGCGCTCGCTCATCAACGACCGTGTCCGGTGACTTCGGAGCCGGATTCACTTCTTCCCCCAGGCGATTTTTCCCTGCCCGGAAACCAAAGGCCGGGCGTCGCGCGCGCCCCTGCGTGCGCGCTTGTGCTCGTACATGGCCGAATCGGCGCGCCCCATCAGGACCTCGAGGGCTTCCGGTTTCGCGGGATCGAAGGTGGCCGATCCGATCAAGCTCGCGATCAGAAACGGCAGGTTCGTGCTGTGGTTGCGGGCCTCGATGGTGGCGGCCAATCGGCGCAGCGGGAACTCGGGGGTGTTCGCAGTCCACCAGGATGGCCGCGAATTCATCCCCTCCGAGGCGCGCCAGGATGTCGACATCGCGAAAAGCTGTGGTCAATAGCCGAGCCGCGTCTCGAATGGCTGAGTCGCCCATCTCGTGCCCGACACGGTCGTTGATGTCCTTCAACCCATCGAGATCCAGGAACAGGACGACCGACGGTCTCCTGGAACGGCTGGCCAACTTGAGCTGACGCTCGCCCATCAGCAGGAAGCCTCGGCGGTTGTACAGGCGCGTCAGCTCATCGGTCAAGGAGGCCTCTTCCATGCGCGCGGCGTGTTCCTTGAGTAGCTCCTTGGTCCGCCTCTCCTCGGTGATGTCTCGGAGGGAAGTGAGGAAAGCGGGCTGCCCTTCGAAAGTGATCGGAATGTGCTCGGGAGAGGTCTCGACCAGCATGGTGGTCCCGTCGGCCCGGAACACGCTCAACTCGCAGGCGCCCTCTCCTTGCGTTCCTCTGAGTCGTCGCCTGAGCAGATCGTGTCCGGCCGGATGAACCAGCTCGAACAGCGACCGGCCCACAAGACCACGGGCGTCCGCATATCCGGCCGCGGTGGCGGTAGCCGGATTCGCATATACGACCTCGTCCTCGCGTCGAATCATGATGCATACGGGGATCTGCTCGAGCACCTGGCGAAACTCCTGTTCGGAACGACGAACGGTTCGAATGTGCTGGCGGCGCTCGGCCGCGTATCGAATGGAGCGCTCGAGCTGGGCGGCGCTCAGGTCTCCCTTGACCAGGAAATCTGCGGATCCGGCCTGCAGGATGGTCGCGTCGAGCTGTCCGTGCGGGGTTCCGGTCAGCATGATGATGGGGGTGTCGACCCCGGCCTGCAGGGCCTCGCGCAGCAGCTCGAGGCCCGTCCGAGCGCCCAAACGATAGTCGAGGAGACAGGCGTCGAAGGTATCTGATATGAGGGCCTGGAGGCCCGCTTGGTAGGTTCGATCCCAGCGTAACGCGATGCCATCGAAGGCACCGGCGAGCAGATCGCGCGCGATGGCCACGTCATCCTCATCGTCCTCGATGAGGATGACTGCTGCGTCCATTCATGGCGTCGTCTGACCTTCGGGGAGCTCTACGATCGGCCGATTCCGGCTACCGGGAGGGCGGCCGGTCATTCGGGCGTTCGGTCTGGCACGCACGGGCATTCCGGTTGTTCAGGTCGGCTCCGATCTCAGTGCGCGCCCGAGGCCTCGGACCTTACCAGGGCCAGGGGCGTGCCTGCGAGGTCGGGTTCCTGGGCTGAGGCCCAGCCCCGAGCGACACGGTTTCGACCTGATGACTTGGCGACGTACATGGCCCGATCGGCTCGGTCGACCAGGCTCTCGACGGTGTCGCTCTGCTGATAGCTCGCCACCCCGATGGAGACCGTGACAGATAACAGCTCGCCGGCCGTGTCTCGGACCTTCATCCCTGCCACCGCCAGGCGAATTCGTTCTGCGCTGACCAGTCCCCCGGCCGGGTCGGCCCCCGTCAAGGCAACCACGAACTCCTCCCCGCCCCACCGCCCGGCCAGGTCGATCTGACGCGTCTGAGAGACCAGCAGCGGTCCCAGGGCAGCCAAGACGGCATCCCCCGAGGGGTGGCCCCGCATGTCGTTGATCGCCTTGAAATGGTCGACGTCCAGCAGGAGCAGAGCCAAGGGGTAGCCATGGCGTTGCGATCGGGCCACCTCGCGCTCGAGCCCCGCCGTGAGGGCGCGCCGGTTCATGAGACCGGTGAGAGAATCGATCGTCGCTTGTCGTTGCGATTCCTCGATCAGTGCGACGATGCGAATGGGGCCGGCCAGCTCCCGTGCGACGATCGACACCAGCGCCGCGTCCTTGGGGTGTGGGATCTCGCGCGGTGACAGCACGATTCGACCAAAGACCTCGCTTCCCAGCTGGATCAGAGCGACGATCGGCGTGGCTCCCGCCTCCTCATCGTAGGCATCCTCGTCTTGCACGGCCAGGATCGGCAACGTCGAGACATGAGAGGTCGCCATGAAGGACGTCATGACCCCTCGCACCTCCTCCTCCGATCGCTGGCGTGCCTTGGGGTGGGTGTGAAGTCCCAAGCATTCCGGTCGCTGGGTGTGCAGAGCGAGCCACCGATAGCTAGTAACCCGCGACACGAATTGTGCCAGCAGATCGAACAGCCGCACGAAGCTGCCGCACGCGCTGAGCGCGCGGACTTCGGAGGCGACCACCGATTCGAAGAGCGCGGCGTCGAGGTGGGCCGCGATGCGGTCGCGGATGTCTCGTTCGTCCTCGCTGCAGATCTGAATGAAGGAGTCCTGTGGCGGTGCGGTGGTCGCGATGGCGGTGGCCAGCGCCCGCACCAGGTCCCCCATGCGACCTAAACCCACATAGGCATTCGCTCCGGCCCGCTCGGCCCAGAACCGACTATGCCGGTCCCGCTCCGGACCTCGCAGGATCACCGGGACCAGCTCGGTGGACGGCTCCGCGCGCAACAACCGACAGAGTTGAACGCCCGAGATTCCCGGCGTCCACAAGTCGGCAATGACGGCGGACGGGGGGTCCGCCATGGCGAGGGCCGCCCCCTCGGCCGCGGAGGAGGTGACGGTCACATGGTAGCCTTGCATGCGCAGCCGCTCGCCCAGAGCCTCCCGTTGGTCTGTGGGATCGACCAGAATGACGGCAAGGGATGTCACGGACGTCAGACATCGGCCGAACGCGGCATAACTGAAAATGTAGGGCGGGCAGCCGATCGCATCGGCGAGCGGGTCAAGTTCAGCCCAAGCCCTGTCGTTGCTCATCTGGTGACCTCGACGTCAAGCGGTGAGATTCAAGCTATCCCGGTGGCCGCCTCGATGACCGCGGGGCAGCAGGAGATCTTGAGGACGGTTGTCACGGAGGCGTGCGTGGACATGTTCACGAGCTATGGATTCGCTACACGAATCCTCGATCTGAGCGAGCCGGTCGAGAAGGCTCAGCAAAACCTGGTCGGATTCATTGGATTTGGCGGAGCGGTTCGAGGGTCGTTGATGGTCTCCGCACCAGCGGGTCTGTTTCGCATCACCCACCCCGAGCTGGGATCCGCGATGAACCTCTCCAAGGCCGATCTCTTCGACTGGACGGGGGAGATGACCAATCAGCTCCTGGGTCGGGTCAAGAGGCGCTTCTGTGCGCTTGGACGAGACTTCCACGTGAGCACACCTACGGCCATCGAGGGGCGCGAGGTGATCCGTCGATTTCCCGTCCGTGCCGGGGTGCTGGACCTTGCGTTGCTGGTGGGCGGGCATGTGATTGCCGTCTGCTTCGAGGTCACTCCCCCGGCGGACGGCCTGGTGTTTCCGGACCCCGCCCAGCCAATGGAGGTCTCGTCGGAAGGGGATCTCGTGCTGTTTTGACCGGTTGAGTTTTCGGGGCGCGGGGCAGAAAGAGGTCAAGATGGCGGCAAAGATTCTGATCGTCGATGATTCCAGCACGATTCGGCACCAGGTGGGGACCACCCTGGCAGGGGCGGGCTATGACGTCATCGAGGCTGCGGATGGCGCGCAAGGGCTCAGCGCGATCGACGCCCAGCGCGACATCGCCCTCGTCATATGCGACCTGAACATGCCGAACATGAACGGTCTGGAGATGCTCCTGGCCGTCAAGGCTGATCCAAGAAATGCACGTCTGCCGATCGTGATGCTGACCAGCGAGGCCAAGGCTGATCTGATTCAACAAGCCAAGCGCAGCGGGGCGAAGGGCTGGGTGGTCAAGCCCTTCAAGCCCGATCAGCTCTTGAGCGCCGTCCGCAAGATCGTCGGAGCCTCGGCTTAGTACGGCTTCCGGGAAGTTCGTCCTCGAGCTCCTTCCTCGAATACGGGATCACGCCGGGAAGCCGGCCGCAATCTATCGCCTCCGCGCTCCTCCCGCGATTCGGCTCAACGCGCGGTCGCCGAAACTGGGCGAAGAGTGCTAGGAATTCGGCGACCGTGGCGCAGGCGGCTGCGGTGACACCTCGACTCAAGTTTCGACGACGGGCCGCGCGGTCCGACAGGTCGTCGCGAAGGGCGCCATCGCGAATGGCGTTCTCGAGGGCTGCGAGGAACTTGCCGCGAAAGAGGGCCCCGAGGACGCGCACGGGAAAGAGGAAGTCTGGCTTGGCGGCGACCCTGCGGCTTCCATCGAGCGCAAACCCACCACCGGTGACGATGCAATGGGCGTGGGGGTGAAACTCGAGCTGCCGAGTCCAGGTGTGCAGGACGGCCGTGACCCCCGGCTGGACCTTGGCGCCGAGCCACTTGGGATCGCGAGCCAAGGTCGCGATGGGAGCGGCGGCGGCCTTGAGCAAGATGTCGACATGACGGCTGGGCTCTGGCGGCAAAGCTGGCGCAGATCGGACGGCAGCGTGAAGACCAGGTGAAAATGTGGCACCCGCAGAATGCGATCAAGGCGGGCCTCGACCCATCGGGCCTGGGCCAGGGCCTGGCACTTGGGGCAGTGGCGATTTCGACACGAGTTGTAGGAGGGCCGCTCGAATCCGCAGGCCGTGCAGGTATCCATATGCCCGCCGAGCGCGGCGGTCCGGCACGACATGAGGTCGCGCAGGACCGCCTGCCCGGACAAGGACAGAGCGTGGCTTTGCCGGTAGCCATCGAGATGTCGCCGAAGAATGTCGGCCAGCTCGAGGCCAGGACACGGGCCAGTTCCGCCCCGATCGACATCGGGACATCGGGCATGCATCGGGCGCGGTGGTCAGCCGAGGGTCTTGCCAGCGGCGCTTCCGACGAGGTCGACCGGGCTCTTCACGGAGCTGAGTCGCACCTTGCTCAAAATGCAGGTACTGCGCGGTGCTGTCGAGGCGACGGTGCCCGAGCAGCACCTGGACGGTGCGAATGTCAGCGCCCAGATCAAGCAGATGGGTCGCGAGGGCATGACGAAGGCCATGTGGCGAGATGCGCTTGGTGATCCCCGCCTGCAGGACCGCCTTGCGCAAGACCTTGTGAATGGCGGCGCGGGTCAACCTGGTCCCGCGGCGCCCGGACCGAAATCCAGGGAAGAGCTCGGGGCCTGAGGGGCGCTCTGCTCGCCGGTAGTCCCTCAAGTCGGCGAGCACGCGAGCGCCCATCATCACGTACCGCTGTCGGGTACTTGCTCTCGGGCACGCGAATCAACATCCGTCCGCTGTCGATGTCGCCAACCTGGAGCGCCCCGACCTCACTGACGCGAAGCCCGGCCCCGTAGGCCAGCATGAAGATGGCCTTGTACTTGGGCGACGTGGCCGCCTCGAAGAGACGGGGCACCTCGGCGCCGTTCAGGGTGTCGGGCACTTGGCGCTTGAATCTGGCGAAGGGATGTCGGCGCCGACCGACCGCCGCTCGATCGCCCTGAGCAAGCAACGAATCGCCACCAAGGTCACGTTGCGGGTGGTGGGGCTGCTCCCTTGGCTCCTCGGGCCGAGCAGGTACTCTTCGATCTCTCGTTCGGTGATCTCCTCCGGCGACTTCCCCACGACGCGAAGGAAACGCCGGGCGGATCGGCGATAGACCGCCACGGTGTTGGCGGCAAAGCCCCGCAACTCCATGAACCGGTCCATCCTCGTGATGGGATCCTCGCTCTCTGCTCGACCTGACATGGCTGCTCCTTTGGGTAACGGGCGCCCCCAATGGGCGCCGCAACTACCCGCAGCATGTCGCCATCAGCCGAGCCCTCCCCCCGTCCGGGGGTTGACCTGCGCTCGGCCACGGCCGTCGAGGCTGCCGCGAAGCGGCTTCGTCCAAGACTTACTATCGGCGATTTCAAACCGCCGGCTTCGGCGGTGCTGTTCGGGACCCGGAGAGTGGAAGGTCTGGGTTAGAATTCCTATGCTCTCCCATGAGCGCGCCCTCGAATCCCCTGGCGCTGGCGAAGCAAGGGGCCATCACCAGCTTCCTCAACGGGGCCTTCACGTCGCTGCGCCCGGCCTTGAGCGCCCATGACAAGCAGGTCCTGGATCAGCACCTGACGCAGTTGCGGGAATACGAGACCAGCGTGACCACCCGGATGATGAGCTCGGCGACCCCGACCACCGGCTGCGGGGCTCCGTCGGCTGCCACGGTGCCGCCCGACGCCGAGGACGGCTCGGAGAGCCAACCGTTCAGCAAGTTCATCATGCAGACCATCTCCATCGCATTCAATTGCAACATGAACCGGGTGGCTACGGTCAGCTTCGGCTATCCGGGCGGCGGTGGTGTGGGCGGGCTGCGCATGCCCTGGCTCACCTATAACAAGGCCAGCTTCGACGATCCGCTGCACTTCGTGTCGCACAACAACGGCAACGCGGCCCTGGTCGCCAAGTACGCGCTCATGAACCAGTGGATCATCAGCCAGATGGCCTTGCTGATGGACCTGCTCAAGGCCATCCCCACGGCCACCGGAACAATGCTGGACGACACGGTGATTTATCTGACCAATCGCCACGGCGACGGCAACGGGCACACCAACTACGTGCTGCCGGCCATCATCGGCGGCGGCGGCGGTGGTTACTTCAAGAGCGCACGGAACGTGGTGCTGGGCAAGACCAGTCCGACCGACGTGCCCATCTCCATCGGCCGCTCCATGGGTGTAGACATCCCGACCTTCCCGCTGCCGAGCTTCAACGGCGTCGCGTGCCCGAGCGCCAACGGGCCCTACGCCTCCACCACCGAGCTCACGCAAATCAAGGCCTGACGGCGGTACCGGTCTGGAGGAAGCGGCAAGCCAGATCGGAAGCGTTCGTCACCATCGCAGCGTCGGTTTGGCCCTCCCCTTATCCACCCGACGGCTCTTATCCGTCTGCCTATAGATACGGCGCTCGAGGAGGGGTTACGTTGAGACCACGGAAACCGCCGATCGTGCCTACGCGGACTGCGCTCTTCGTCCTGGCCCGTTTGGTGCAGCGCCGAGCGATCACCCGTGCCATCTCGTATCGACGGATCATCGCTCGATCGTCATGTCGCTGTGCCGTCGCCCATTCAATCCGTCAGACGATAGGACCTCCCCATGAGCATTCACGATGGACCGCGAGGGTTCAAGATCGAGGCACCGGAGGCACGCGGCTTCCACCTGCTGGGTTCGCTGTGGCGCGTGCTCGCGAGCGGGGCTGAAACGGGTGGCGTCGTCGGAGCTCTCGACGAGCGATGCGGGCACGGCATATGAGCGCCAATGCACATTCACGACGATGCCGACGAGATCTTCTACATTCTCGATGGGAACCTGACGTTCTTCATCGGGAAGGAACGCATCGAGGCCGCTCCGGGTGCCTTCGTCTATCTTCCGCGATTCGTGGAGCACGGGTTTCAAGTCTCGACCAGGGCACGCTGGCCCACTACGACGACGCTCCGACTCCTGACGATCCGCACGTCAAGCATGGCCAGCTGCCGTCCGAGGCCGTCCTCAAACAATACGGCATGCGGATACTCCCGCCGGGGCCAAATGGGCGATGAAGCGAGCGGCGCGGGCAGCAGGCCGAAGGAGAGCGTGCCATCCGTTCCCGCGTACATCGAGCGCCGGGAGAACTGTCCGCGATACGTATTCGGTGGCGGCGTATGGATCGTTCTGGCTGACAAGGCGCAAACGTCCGGCAACGTCACGAACGTCGAGTCGATTTATCAACAAGGCGGCGGTCTACCGCGCCTTCTTCACGAGTGTGAAGCGGAAATGGCTTACGCTATTTCCGGGCGCCTGCGAATTCCCATCGGCGACGAGGCTGAGACTACCGCCGAGCCAGGCGCGATGGTGTTCGTCCCGCGCGGGGTTGCGCGTAGATTCACCGCGGACGGCTATGATACGCGCCTGTATCACGGCTTCGTTCCGGCGGCCTTCGAACAACTCCTCGTCGAGCACTCTGTCAAGACCGAGTTAATGACCGTTCCAATCGGCGATGCCCCATTCGACCCAGCCATGGCGATGACGTTCGGAACCCATCTCGTGCCCGAATGAGGCATGGCGCGAAGTTGCTTCGTCGGCGGGCCACTTGTTGCTCTAGCCTATAGCTTAGTGAGTTAGCCCGACCGCAATGCCAACGTTCACCCGTTATCAGAAGTTCGTGATCGCCATGCTGGCGTTCCTGCAGTTCACGATCGTGCTCGACTTCACGATCCTGTCGCCTCTCGGAGCGTTCCTGCTCCGGGATCTGGGCATCGTTACCTCGCAGTTCGGCCTGGTGGTGTCGGTCTATGCCTTCAGCGCCGGCATCTCGGGCTTGCTAACGGCCGGGTTCGCCGACAAGTTCGATCGCAAGAAGCTGCTTCTGTTCTTCTACTGCGGGTTCGTGCTGGGGACGCTGCTCTGCGCCTTGTCGGCCAATTTCCATTTCCTGCTGGTGGCCCGGGTGGTGACCGGGCTGTTTGGGGGCGTGATCGGCTCGATCAGCTTCGCCATCATCACCGATCTCTTTTCCTTGCAGGTGCGCGGGCGGGTTATGGGGGTGGTGCAGACCGCCTTCTCGGCCAGCCAGGTCATGGGCCTCCCGCTCGGGCTCTATCTGGCCAATCACCACGGCTGGCATGCGCCCTTCTTTATGATCGCGGGAGTGGCCGTGGTCGTGGGGGTGGTCATCGCCACGTTCCTTAAGCCCATCGACCAGCACCTGAAGGTGTGCAGCAAGGTCAATCCGCTGCGGCACCTTCTCAAGACCATGGCGCAGGGACGCTACCTTCGGGGCTTCGCGGCCACCATCTTGCTGGCCACGGGCGGCTTCATGCTCACGCCCTTCAGCAGCGCCTTCACCGTTCACAACCTGGGCATCTCGCTGGATCGGTTGCCGCTCGTCTACATGATCACGGGCGTGAGCTCGATGGTCTTGGGGCCGATCATGGGGCGCCTCAGCGACGCCATGGGCAAGTACGTCATCTTCTGCGCCGGAACGGCGCTGGGGATGGTCATGGTGGGTATCTACTGCAACCTGGGGCTGACCCCCATCGCCTGGGTGATTGTGGTCAATGTGCTCCTGTTCGCGGCCATCATGGCCCGCATGGTCTCGTCCTCCGCCCTCACCTCGGGGATCCCCGACGTCGAGGACCGGGGCGCCTTCATGGCGGTGACCTCGTCCTTGCAGCAGCTGTCGGGGGGCGTGGCCTCGTCGGTGGCCGGGCTGATCGTGGTGCAGTCGTCCGACGGACGGCTGCTTCACTACCCCACTTTGGGGGTGGTCGTCATGTCCGCCATGTTCATCACGATCGCGATGATGTATCCCATTCACCGCACTTTCATGGCGCGGCTGGCAGCCGAGACCCACGCCCAGACGGCCGAGGTCATCGCGCCCGGGTAGACTTGGACGGCTGGTCGGTCGAGGCAGGCGCGCGGCGCGCGGTTGCGCCTGGATTCAATGCGGCGACTTCTCGAGCTCGATGCCGACGGGATCGGGGGCTCCGACGGTGTCGGCGCTGGTCATGAGCCCGTTGCTCGAGCTGAGGCCGTTGATCGAGCTGAGGCCGTTGATCGAGCTCAGCCCGTTGATCGAGCTGAGCCCGTTGCTCGAGCTGAGCCCGTTGCTCGAGCTGAGCCCGTTGATCGAGCTCAGCCCATTCTGCGAAGCGGTCGCGGCGGCTTCGCTTTCGTGAATCGCCTCATCCTGGCCCGTCGCGCCGGTGCAACCCGACGCGAGGGTCCCAAAGAGGCCAGCGAGCCCGAGTGCGGTCGCGGTGATGGGGGCCTGGACGCGGTGGCGGGTGGAACGAGAGAGGCGGCGGGACCGTGAGCTGAGAGGCATGTGGTGAACTCCTTGCCGTCCCCCACTGCAGTTACTGTGCCCGCACTAATAGCAATTGCGCCTACTGAAAGAGGGCCAGTTGTTCGAGTCCACCGACCCGATGTTCACGAGCTCCGGCAACAAACGTTGCGCGCCGGGCAAACCGCCGCGCCGTGCCGGCGAGCTGATCCCGAGCGAGGGCCGGTGCTGCTGTGAAGCAGCGCCGGACGCCGCATGCGGTCGAAGATACGGGGTTCATGGATCTGTATCCCGAAGTTTCTGGAGCTTCCTGCTGATCAACGGTGGGCCGTAGCCGCGAGGTGCGCGTCGGCTAACGCTTTGCCCGGCCGGGCCTCAGGAACAGGCGGGTAATGCGGGGATCTTCGGCGAGCAGCTTTTCGGTCAGCTGGTCTGAGGCCTCCTCCAGTTCCGGACCCGTCAGCTCGTCTTTGAAATCCAGTGTGGCCGCCATCAGGATCTCATTCGGCCCCAGCTGCATGCTCGAGATCTCGCAAACCACATCGACGCGCGGATCACTGTCGAGAATCTTCCGGGCGGCATCGACCGTCGAAGGCAGGGCGGCCTCTCCCGTCATGAGGCTGTGGGTTTCGACGACGACAATCCCGGCCAGCACTACGAGCAGGAGCCCGATTGCGACGGCCGCTGCGCCATCGGCCCATGCCCATCCAAACCAGGCGGAGCCGACGACGCCAAGAAAGGCCAGGAACACGCCCAGGATGGATGCCGCATCTTCCGCCAGGACCTCGAATACACCGGGATCCGGACTGAAGTGGATGAGCTGTGCCAGCGACGGTCTAGGAAAACGCTTGCGGGATAGGGGCGTACGGCCAGCCTCCGCCAGGCGCAGGCTCACCGCGATCGAGAAGATTTCGAAGATCATGCAAATGCCCAGCACCGCGAGGGTCAGCCCGAGGTGTTCGACTGGGGTCGGGTGCAGCAGTTCTTGAACCCCTTCGTTGATGGATGCGACGCCTCCGGCGGTGAAGATCAGGAGCGCGACGACAAATGTCCAGAAATAGGCTTCCAGCCCGTATCCGAAGGGGTGTCGCGAATCGGGTGGCTTCACACCGCGCTTCAGGCCGAACAGCAGAAGACACTGGTTCAGCGTGTCGAGGGCCGAGTGGATGGATTCCACCAGCATTGCGGAGCTGCCGCTGAAGAAGAAGGCCAGCAGCTTCACACCACCCACGGCAACGTTGCCAGCGAGAGCTGCGTAGATGGATGTTCGTGACGGCGTCGCCATATGGTTCGCATCTTGTCGCCGTGACATGGCGCCTGACTGCAAATAGTTGTTCGAAACGCGGTCTGCCTTTCGATACGCCGGTCGTGGACGGGTTACGTTCGGGCCACGGAGACCGCCGTCAGCGCGGCTGCGACGAGGATTCTGTCGTGCGGCCCGTTTCGTGCAGCGTCGAGCGGCAACCGTCGAGCGGCAACCGTCGAGCGGCAACCGTGGAGAGGACCGACCAATGAGCATTCACGAAGGACCACGCGCTTTCAAGATGATCGAGGCGCCGGAGGCGCGCAGCTTCCAGATGCTGGGTTCGCTATGG
>Ga0265328_10000661_pt1 | contig 16011 bp, 14 predicted proteins | sample 41624metaG_FD_202086 | JGI IMG/M metagenome (GOLD analysis project Ga0265328, IMG submission 202086) | Rhizosphere microbial communities from Carex aquatilis grown in University of Washington, Seatle, WA, United States - 4-16-24 metaG | ecosystem: Host-associated > Plants > Roots > Rhizosphere...
CTAAGGAAACTCTGATTTACCGGTAGAGTCTGATACGTCAGTCGTTTTCACGCGAGTACCTCGATGAAGCAGCAGACGCTGGCCGGTTTTGAGAAGTACGGCAAGACCACGCGGCGAGCGCAGTTCCTGGCGGATATGGACCGGATTATTCCGTGGTCGGAGATGACGGCGGCGGTGGTAACGGCGTACCCGAAGGTCAGCGAGAACGGCGGACGGCCGCCGATTCCGCTGGAGCGGATGCTGCGGATCTACTTCCTGCAGCTGTGGTTCAACCTCTCGGATCCCGCGGTCGAGGAGGCGCTGTACGACTCGGTGGCGATGCGCAGCTTCGTCGGTATCGACCTCGGAGTCGAAGGCGCGCCGGACGAGACGACGATCTGCAAATTCCGGCACCTTCTCGAGCGGAACAAGCTCGGCAAGGTGCTGCTGACGGCGCTGAACGACCACCTCCGCAGGAGCGGCATCAAGATCACGAAGGGAACGATTGTCGATGCGACAATCATCGGGGCGCCGAGCTCGACCAAGAACGAGGACGGCAAGCGGGACCCGCAGATGCACCAGACGGCGAAGGGCAACCAGTGGTTCTTCGGGATGAAGGCGCACATCGGCGTCGACAGTCGAACCAAGCTGGTCCACACGATCCTGGTGTCGGCTGCCAACGTCCACGATCGCGAGGCGCTGCCGTACCTGCTGCATGGCAACGAGACGCGCGTCTGGGGCGACCAGGGCTATCAGGGCCAGACCGACGTGATCCACGAGGTCGCGCCGAAGGCGAAGGACTTCACGAACCGCCGGTACCGCCACAACGGCCGGATCGACGAGGTCGAGAAGGCAAAGAACAGCAACAAATCGCGGGTGCGCGCGAAGGTCGAGCACGTATTCGGCGTGATCAAGAACATCTTTGGCTTCAAGAAGACCCGCTATCGGGGCCTGGCCAAGAATCTGAACCGCCTGGAAGCGACGGCTGCGCTGACCAATCTGTATATGGTCCGACGACGATTGCTGAATGCGTAGGAGACGTGTCGGTGGAAGTTGGGGAATGGCAGAAATGGACGCAAACACCGCCGAGCGGCGGCGCGAAACCGCGCCGCCACGCCTTCCAGACCAAGAATCGTTGCCGCAGCCTTCTGTCATGACCAGTTCTTCAGAGCTTCCCTAACTCGTGGTGCTCGGGCGTGGCGCTTACGGGACGCATGGCGTTCCTGTTGGCGGCCGCAGTCGCCGTCGCCCCGGTCGCGCGCGCGGCGGATCGGGCCCCCGGTGCGGCCGCGCTCGCGATCGAACTCCACGTCGCGGGATCGCTCATTCATCTGACGATCGATTCGAGTGAGTACACCGTGGGGACGTCGGCAGTCGTGGAATGGGTCCGCCGCTCCGCATCGATCGTCTCCGGCTACTACGGCACGTTCCCGGTCGGAACGGCTTCGATCCGGGTGACCGCCGTCGAAGGCGGCGGTGTCCGCAATGGCCGTGCCACCGCGGATCCGGCGCCGCGCATCGACCTGCGTGTCGGCAGATCCGTCACCGCCGACGAGCTGCTGCACGACTGGGTGCTCGTCCACGAAATGACCCACCTGGCGCTCCCCGAGGTCGGCAGGGCACACGCCTGGCTTGCCGAGGGGCTCGCAACGTACGTGGAGGGGGTCGCGCGCGTGCAGTCCGGCAACCTCGACGCGCGCGATCTGTGGCGAGAGGACGTCGCGTCGATGCCCAAGGGCCTGCCGCAGGCCGGCGACGAAGGGCTCGACCGCACCCACACCTGGGGGCGGACGTACTGGGGCGGAGCGCTCTTCTGCCTCGCGGCGGACGTCACGATCCGCGAGCGCTCGGGAAACGCGCGCGGCCTGCAGGACGCGCTGCGGGCGATCCTGCAGCGCAGCGGCGGCATGGTCGCGAGCTGGCCCGTCGAGCGCGTTTTTGCGACTGGTGACGCGGCGACGGGCACGACGGTGCTCAGCGAACTGTACGAGGCGATGCGCGAAGCGCCGACCGTCCCCGACCTGGCGGGATTGTGGCGACGCCTCGGCATTTCGATTGACGCCGACGTCGTTCGCTTCGATAAGGAGGGCCGGGCCGCCGAGGTCCGCGCCTCGATCACCCGCCCGTTCACGGCGGCATCGCCGCCGGCGGCGGGACCTCCCGCTCGTCCCTGACGTCAGCGTCGGCCTGCGTCCGGAAGATTCACCGCGTCCGTGCGATGCCTGCGAACGCACGCAGCGGATCGTCATCGAAATCGCGCCCGCCGCTCCGGCGCGGCCAGGCCCCGGCCGATTCCCCGCGCAGCCGCGCATTCGGGCCGGCGCGGCGACGGTAGCCTCAGGACGTGCGCGGTGCCCCGGCCGCCGACCCGATGGCGAGGTTGCGCATCTCATCGACCACGTGGTCGAGCTCCTTGTCGGTGTTGTAGTAGTGCGGTGACAGGCGGATTGCAGACGTGGCGCGCTTGGCGTCCATGTCGATGACCGCGTACTCGCGGACGGACGCGGACGTATTGATGCCGCGCGCGCGGAGCTCGCGGACGAGCTCGCCCGCGACCCTGCCCGCGACCTCCACCGTCACGATCGCCGCGAGTTCCGCGCCGCGATCGAGGACGCGCAGGCCGGGTACGGACGCGAGGGCCGCTCGGAGCCGGGCCGCGAGCGTCCGGGCGCGCAGCCCGCAGCGCTCGATTCCGGCCTCGTACGCATAGCTGGCCGCGGCGCCAAGGCCGAGTACGAGCGCATGGGAGAACTCCCAGTTCTCGAACCGGCGCGCGTCCGGCGCGAGCGCGAAGGCGTCTGCCGACTGCCACAGCCCGCCGCGCATGTCGACCAGGAGCGGATACAGGCCGCGGGCGAGGGCACGGTCCGAGACATAGAGAAATCCGATGCCCCGCGGGCCGCGCAGGAATTTGCGGCCGGTCGCCGACAGGAAGTCGCAGCGCAGGCGCGCGACGTCGATCGGCAATTGCCCGACCGCCTGGCAGGCGTCGACGAGATACGGCACGCCGGCGGCCTCCGCGATCTCGCCGAGCACCTCGACCGGCTGGATCAGCCCGGAGTTCGTCGGAACCCACGTCACCGCCAGCAGCCGGGCACGGCGATCGCGGAGCAGCGAGCGCACAGATTCGGGGTCGGCGCCGCCGCTCTCGAGTTCCTCGGCACGGCGGACTACAACCCCTTGGCGCTGCGCGAGCGAGAGATAGGCGAGCTGATTGGAGATGTAGTCGTTGCGCGTCGTGACGATGACGTCGCCCGGCTCGAAGTCGAACGCCGACAAGGCCTGGAAGAACGCGACGGTCGCGTTCTCGACGATTGCGATGTTGCGCGGGGCGGCATTGAGCAGGGAGGCGACCGCGTCATACGCCGCTCGCACCCGGGGTGCGGCCTCGTCTTCGCTCTCGTATCCGCCGAGCACCGCCTCGCGCTCGAGGTGCGACCGGATCGCGGACAGCACGGCCGAGGGCATCAGGCCTGCGCCCGCGTTGTTGAGGTGAATGCGCTGCGCGGCGCCCGGCGTGTCGTCGCGCCACTTCCGAAGATCGGCGTCCATGAGGGGTCTCCGCGGGCTCGGGCCGGCCTGGAACGGCCACAAGGATATCCGTTCGCGCCCCGGTCCTGCACGCCCAGGGCCCGGCCGACGGTAGTGGCGCCACCACGCCTCAAGCCCTACGCGGAAGCTCCCTCCGGCGCGACGTTGGCGAGCGGCGCGGTCACCCGCATGCACGTTCCGGATTCTGCGGTGCGTCCGATCGTGAACGTCCCGCCGATCACTCGCGCGCGATATTCCATCAAGCGCAGTCCGAGACCCCTTGCAGAGGGCGGGTGGCGTTCGTCACCGCGCCCGTCGTCGCTGACGCTGAGTACCAGGGCCTCGCCCTGGACGTGCAGCGCGACGTCGACTCGGGTCGCGCCGCTGTGACGCAACGCATTCGCCACGGACTCCTGAGCGATCCGGTAGAGGTGGTCCGCGGCGACTGCGCCGACGATCCGATCGTTGAACCGCGGATCGACGTCGACGTGCACCGACGGCGAGGCGTCGGCGTCGGTCTCTAGCCGCAGCAGCGCGTCGCGGAGCGATCCCCGCACGACGTAGAGGGGCGAAAGGCCGCGCGCAAGGTCGCGCGCGCTGCGGATCGCCTCATCGACGTGCGCGACGATCGTCAGCAGGAGGTCTTTCTGGACCGCCGGATCTGCGCTTGGCTTGGTCGCAGCGCTCTGCAGCAGCATCGCAATGCCGGTGAGCTGCTGGCCGAAGCCTTCGTGAATGTCGCCGGCGAGGCGGATGCGCTCCTGGTTGGCCACCTCCAGCACGTCGCGCTCTAGGGCACGCTGCGCGGTGATATCGGAGACGATCAGTGCGAGCCCGGCGATGGCCGGGTTGGCGAGCTGATTCGCGCCCGAAAGCCGGAGCACGCGCGGCGCGCCCGCGCCGGTCGCGACCACGGATTCCACCGCGGCGGGCGCGTCGGGCTGCTCGACCAATCGGCCGAGAAAGCCGCGGATCGTGGTCGCGTGGGCGGCGCCGAACAGGAGCGCGGCCGGCTGTCGAAGGAGCTGTTCGGGCGCTGCGCGAAGCACCGTGGCCGCGGCAGGGCTCGCGAACGTGATCAGTCCGCTCGGGTCGACCACCAGGAACGCGTCCGGGGACTGGCGCACGAGCTCGGTGAGCCGTGCGTCGGCCGTGCGCAGCGCGAGCGCGCGGTTCAGGCCGTCGAGTTCGGCACGCACCGACGCCTGCCGGGTCGTGAGCAGTGCGGCGATGAGCACGACGAGGCCGACGAGGATCCAGGTGTCGACGGTCCGCGAGCTGGCGGCCGAGATGGCGACGAGCGCGATCGCGAGCAGTGCCGACAACGTCGGCAGGAACGTGTACGCGCGCTGCTCGGCACTGGCGGGCTGCGGATCTTCGCCGGGTCGCTGCGGCGCGATCGCCGCCGCGCAGATGATGCACGTGCAGCAGAGCACATCGCCGAAGTTGTAGTAGAGGCCGAAGAAGTCGAGGCTCGTCAGCCAGTTCGCGAGCCAGGCGATTTCCCAGATCGCGTCGGCGAGTCCGGCCGCGAGCAGCAGGGTCGGGATCGGCGGGCGGCGCGCACCCGGCAGGTGAAGGTAGACGAGTGCCGCCATCGTCAGCAGCGTTGCAAGGCTGATCGCGTACGAGCCGCCGAACAGCAGCCCCATCGGCCGGCTCTGGCCGGGAGGATTGAAGGGCCCGAGAAGTGTCGCCCAGAAGGTCCCGAGCAGCGCAACGAGGATCGTCACGGCGTCGAGCCACGTGCGCGCGCTGCGGAACGAGCCGCCGAGGCGCAGGAACGTGACTGCGTAGGCTGCCGTCAGCAGTGCGTAGTCGAAGAGATAGCACGCGTCGGCGACCGACAGGAGCCGGTCACTGCCGGTCGGGCGCCACTCGTTCCACACGACGGTCGCGACGAGGTTCATGCCGCTGAAGGCACATACCAACGTCCAGATCGTCGCCGTGTGGCCCCGGGTGCCGCGTCGGCCGACGGCGACCACTGCGGAAATGATGAGGGCGAGCACCTGAACGGGCGCGGCGACCCAATCGGCGAACCAGCGCCAGCCCGCCGGGATTCTCGGCATCACGCCGATCGCGACGCAGGCCCCGAGGGCGTAGAGGACGGCCGCGATGGCGATCAGCCGCTTAATCCGGTCGACGTCGTCGGGTGCAGTCGGCGCGGCCGCGGGACCGGGACGCTCGCTCATGGAAGGGCAGTCGCTCGGGCACGTCCGGCAGCGCTGCTCGCGGTCCGTGCCAGCAGGTCGCGGCTGCAGAACCCCGGGGCTTCTCGCTCACAAGAGGCGCCGGTCAGGACCATCGATCGTCCGCTCACGGCACCCTTATACCGGATCACGCCGGTCGCAGGCATCGCGCGGCCCGCTCGCGGGCCGCGCGCTACCGGCCGCCCTTGCGGTCGATGGCGGTCAGTTCGACCTCCACGACCAGCGACGGTGTGTAGAGCCGCTGGACCTGGACCCACGTTGCGGCCGGCAGGTCCTGGCCGTAATAGGCCCTCCGGACATCCTTGTGCTGGATAAAGCCGTCGAGGTCGGTCGTGTAGACGACCTCCCGGACGACGTCCGCGTAGGAAAGGCCCTGCTGACCCAGTGCCTTGCCGAGGCGGTCGTAGACCGAATGCACGGCGCTCACCATGTCCCCCTGCGAAGCCGTGCCCGAAAGATAGAGCACGTTGCCCACGCGGACCGCGCGGCAATACCCGATGTCGCCCTCCGACGCGGCGTTCTCGTGGAAGCACTGCTTATCGAGCGGCGGCGCGACGGTGGCGCACCCGGCGAGCGCGACCGCGATCAGCGTGACGACGAGCGCGTTTCTCATGGCAGGCCTGTTCCCCCGGGTCGAGCTCCATTCCAACGGGCCGCGGGCCCCGAGCTGCCCGCCTGGGTCGCCGTGCAGGGCGTGTCCGGCGGCGTGGCCCAGTATGCGCGCAGCCGCACGGGCGCGGGCAATCGCCCGGGGGGGCGGGAATGACCCACAGGTTGCGTCGAATCGGTGCGCACCGGCGGCGGCCGATGCGAGTCGCGCGGCAGGACGCGTGGCGGCGCCGTGCCACGACCGGCGACCGACAGGGGTCCCGGACGGGGCCCGCGCAGGGCGCCGCGATCGGGCGCTTCGCGCCCGACCGCTCAGGTCGCCACTGCGGGCTTGGCGGCGGCGGCGATGACTTCGTCCGCGACCTGGCGCGGCACCGGGTCGTAGTGCGAGAACTCCATTGTGTACGAGGCGCGGCCGCTCGTCATGCCGCGCAGCTGCCCGATGTAGCCGAACATCTCCGACAGGGGCACGGTCGCGACGACGGCGATGTTGGTGCCGCGCTCGAGCTGGTCCTGGATCGAGCCGCGGCGGCGGTTCAGGTCGCCGATTACGTCGCCGAGGTAGTCGCCCGGCGTGACCGTTTCCACCTTCATCACGGGCTCGAGCAGGATCGGACCGGCCTTGCGCACGGCCTCGCGGAAGCAGGCCTTCGCTGCGATTTCGAAGGTCAGCGCGTTGGAGTCCACGTCGTGGTAGCTGCCGTCCTCGAGCGTCGCGCGGAAGTCGACGGTCGGATACTTTGCGAGTACGCCGTCCTCCTTCTGCATCTTGAGGCCCTTCTCGACCGCGGGCACGAACTCCCTCGGCACCGAGCCGCCAACCGTCTCGTCGACGAACTCGAAGCCCGCTCCGCGCTCGAGCGGCTCGAACTTGATCCAGACCTCGGCGAACTGGCCCGAGCCGCCGGTCTGCTTCTTGTGGATGTACTGCTCGGTCACCGTCTTCGTGAACGTCTCGCGGTAGGCGACCTGCGGCTCGCCCATGACGCCCTCGACGCTGAATTCCGTGCGCATGCGGTCGAGCGTCACTTCGAGGTGCAGCTCGCCCATTCCGCGCAGGATCGTCTGGCCGGTCTCGCGGTCGGTCTCGAGGTGCAGCGAGGGGTCGGCGCGGACCATCTTGCCGAGCGCACTGCTGAACTTCTCCTGCTCGCCCTTGGTCTTCGGCTTGACCGACACGCTGATGACGGGGTCCGGGAAGCGCATGCGCTCGAGGACGACCGGGGCCGCGGAGTCGCACAGCGTGTCGCCGGTCTCGGTCTCGGCGAGCGACACGAGCGCGACGATGTCGCCGGCGCGTGCCTCTTCGACCGGGTTGGCGTCCTTGGCGAACATCTCGACCATGCGGCCGATCTTCTCGCGCTTGCCGCGAGTCGAGTTCAGCACCGACGCGCCCTTGGTCAGCACGCCCGAATAGACCCGGATGAAGGTCAGCGCGCCGTAGACGTCGTTGATGACCTTGAACGCGAGCGCCGAGAACGGCTCGGCGTCGGAACACACGCGCTCGCCGATCGGGCTGCCATCGGCATCGACGGTCTTGATCGACGGCACGTCGGTCGGGGCGGGCAGATAGTCCACCACCGCGTCGAGTACCTGCTGCACGCCCTTGTTCTTGTAAGACGAGCCGCATAGCACGATCGTAAAGGCCGAGTTCAGCGTGCCCTTGCGAAGGCACGCGCGGAGCGTGTCGGTCGACGGCATCGCGCCGTCGATCAAGTGGGCGTGCATCGCGTCGTCGTCCTGCTCGAGGCAAGTGTCGACCAGCTCGGTCCGGTACTGCTCGGCCTTCGCGAGCAGCTGGCGGTCGCTCGGCACCGTGATTCCGAGCTGGTCGGCGAGATCGGGCGTGACGTCGAGGACCTTCCACTCGGAGTCCTTGTCGTCCGAATCCCAGACCAGCGCCTTCATCTCGACCAGGTCGATCATGCCCTTGAAGTTGTCCTCGGAGCCGATCGGCAGCTGCACCGGCAGCGGCCGGGCACCGAGCCGCTTCTTGATCATGTCCACGCAGCGCACGAAGTTCGCGCCACTGCGATCCATCTTGTTGACGTAGCAGATGCGCGGGACGTTGTAGTTGTCCGCGAGTCGCCAGTTGGTCTCGGACTGCGGCTCGACGCCCGCGACGCCGTCGAACACGACGACCGCGCCGTCGAGGACGCGCAGCGACCGGTTCACCTCGATCGTGAAGTCGACGTGCCCCGGCGTGTCGATCAGGTTGATCTTCTTGTCGCGCCAGAAGGCCGAGACCGCGGCGCTCTGGATCGTGATGCCGCGCTTCTGCTCCTGCTCGAGGTAGTCCGTCGTCGTGGACGTCTTCAGGTCCTTCGTGTCATGGATGTCGATGATCGTGTGCTTGCGCCCGGTGTAATAGAGGATCCGCTCCGTGGTCGTCGTCTTGCCGGCGTCGACGTGGGCGATGATTCCGATGTTGCGGATGTCAGCGAGGGCAGTGGTGCGGGGCATAGCGATATTCCGTGACAGTTCAGGGTCGGACCAATGAGTGCCAGGGCCAAGGCGCGCGCCGCCGCCCCTATCCCTCGTGGACAAGGTCCGGCCCGGCGTGGAGATGACCCAACGGGCGCGGATTCTGCCATCCCTTGACGTCCGCGGCGCGGATTTCGGTGCCCGGAGGCGTTTGGCCCTTGCATTCCGGGGCCGGACCGGATTTTCCCTGTGCTGCTGGCCGCTTGCACGCCGCCAATTGTCAAACAGGAGCGACCGGGCGGCCCGGGATCCCGGCCACCGGGGTCGGGCGATGGAGGGGTCTTGCAAGTCGCCGATTGGGGCCCACATGGTGCGGACGGGGTCCGCGGCGGTGACGGACCTGCGGCCCCGGCAGGCCCGGGGTATGGCCGCGATCCCTGGGCGTAAAGGAGACTGACGGATGTCGGATGCAGGCGACCGGTCGCGGGGACTCCGTCGCGAACGAATGAGCGCGTCGCCCCTCTGGACGGGCGCCGGCTTTCGGAACGTCCACCCGATGCTGGCCGGGCTGCGGAGCCGCGAGGTTGCGCCTCCGACGCTGCGGGAATTCCTCACGGAGCGCGGCCGGCGGGTGCCCGGAGCACCGCTGCCGTCGACCGATCCGCGGGACAGCTGGCGGCGGACGCCGGGCAGTGGCCTGCGGGCGGCGTGGCTTGGCCATTCGACGGTGCTCATCGAGATCGACGGCGCCCGGATCCTCACCGACCCTGTCTGGGGCCCGCGCGCGTCGCCGACCCGCTTCCTGGGCCCGAAGCGCTTCCAGCCGGTCCCGGTCCCGCTCGCGAAGTTGCCGTCGCTCGATGCGATCGTGATCTCCCACGATCACTACGACCATCTCGACTACCCGACGATCCGCGCCTTGCGGCGCTCGACCGTGCCCTTCATCGCACCGCTCGGCGTCGGCGCGCATCTGGAGCGGTGGGGCATCCCGGCCGAGCGGATCACCGAGCTCGACTGGTGGCAGACGCACCGCGTGGCAGGCACCGGCATAGAGGTCACCGCGGCGCCGGCGCAGCATTTCTCGGGGCGCGGTCTTCGCGACCGCAACGCGACGCTCTGGGCCTCGCTGGTCGTCCGCGGCCCACGCCACGCGGTTTTCTTCAGCGGCGACACAGGTCTGACGACCGAGTACGCGGCGATCCGCGACCGGCTCGGGCCCTTTGACCTCGTGATGCTGGAGATCGGCGCCTTCCATCCGTCCTGGGGTGACATCCACCTCGGGCCCGACAATGCGCTCGAAGCCCTCGCCCTGCTGGGCGGGGGCACGCTGCTGCCGGTGCACTGGGGAACGTTCGCGCTCGCGATGCACGACTGGGACGAGCCGGTCGAGCGGCTCGTCGCGCAAGCGGCGACGCGCGACGTGCAGCTCGTGCTGCCAAGGCTCGGCGAGGCAGTGGAGCCGCACCAGCAGCGGCGCCTGGTGCCGTGGTGGCGCGAAGTCGAATCGGCGTCCCGCCCAGCCCGGATCGAGCCGCTCGAGGGGCCGGCGACCGCCGAACCGGATCCGGCGCCGATCGACTGATCGCCGGTGGCGCCGCCGTCGTGCGGCGCCCGTCGGGACGAACGGTGCCCGACCGGAGCGTGGCGTCGTTCGCCGGTCCGGCTATTGGCGCGGCGTCGGGCCGCGCTGGCGGGACAGGTAGTCGGCGAGCCCGGCGGCCTCGTCTGGCTTGAGGCTCCGGATCAGCGCGGCGAAGTTCTCGTCGATGCCGCGCCGGTGCAGTGCCGGGATGCGGCCCATCTGGCTCAGCAGGTACGCGTAGTTCTGGTTCCGAAGCGACGGCACGAATCCGTCGTCATCGCCCCACGCGTCGTCGTGGTGGCAGGAGGCGCAGAGGATCCGGTACGTCGCCTCGCCGAGCGCGACGTGGCGCCCGTCTCCGGCCTGGGTGTGCGACGGAGCGCGGGCGGTGCTCAGGTAGGCTGCGACGTCGGCCCACGTCTGCGGATCGTGCGCGACGGTCGCGGACAGGGCGTGGTGCATGTTCGCGCTGTCGCGCGCTTCCTCGGAAAGCGAGGCCAGCTGCCTCACGAGATAGGCGAAGCGCTGATTCGCGAGCACCGGGATGCGGCGGTTGACGTCGCCGCGGCCGGACGCACCGTGGCAACGCGCGCAGTAGCGGGCGAATTGCGCATGCCCGTGCACCGGGTCGGCCGTCAGCGCGAGCGCGGTCTGTGTCAGCGGCTCGACGCTGTCCTCGGTGGCGCGGGCAGCGGGAGCGCCCGGGCCGACGATGATCGCAAGCGCGCCGATGACGAGCGTGCAACGTGCGAGGCGACGCCATGCCCTGCCGCGCCGGCGCCTCGCGGGACGCGCCGTCCCCGGCGCGATCGCGCGGTTCCGTCCGTCGCTCGGCATGGCGGCAGGCATCGTTTCCGGGAAGGGTGTAGCCATGGCGATCGCGGGGTACCTAGCACATCCGTCTCGACGGTCGGGACTGCCGCCGTCGGCCGAGGTACCACGAACGCCGGATGCGCGCCGCGTACCTATGGCAAGCCTGCCACGGGTCATATTGGCACCCGCGCGCCGATGACGTTACTCGCGCAAGCACGGATAGACGTAGCCGCCCGGGGGCCGGGCGCTCGACCGCCCGGCCGACAGGTGCGCCGGCGGGCGCCGCGACGCCGTCAGGGGACGCCGTGCGCCGTCATCGCGATGCCCCAGACCTCGGCGACGAGCGCCGGCAGGACCGATCCCGCCGCGCCACGCAGCGAATAGGTCACGAGATCGTCGATCTCGGTCGCGTTCGGGTTCACCTGGATCGTCATGGCACCAGCCCGGGCGGCAAGTCCGGTCAGCGATGCCGCGGGCTGCACAAGAGAGGACGTGCCGACGCAGAGGAACGCGTCGCATCCGCCGGCCCCCTCGATCGCCGCGCGCCACTCCGGCGCCGGCAGTTCCTCGCCGAACCAGACGACCCCCGGCCGGATCCGTCCGCCGCAGGCGCTGCACCGAGGGGGGTCGAGCCGCTGGCCTTCGGGGGCGGGCGCCGCCGGGTCGTCCGTGCCGCCATGCGGTCGCCGGCACGACGCGCAGTACGGTCGTGCCAGCCGCCCGTGGAGGTGCAGCACCGGCGAGCTCCCCGCCCGTTCGTGCAGGTCGTCGACGTTCTGAGTGACCAGCGTGAACCGTGGCACGGCGGCGGCCATTGCGGCGATCGCGCGGTGCGCAGGGTTCGGGTGCGCGCGCGACACCGCCGCGCGGCGCCACTCGTACCACCCCCACACCAGCGCCGGGTCCCGCTCGTACGCCGCCGGCGTCGCGAGCTGCATCGGGTCGAAGCGTTCCCAGATCCCGGTCTGCTTGTCGCGGAATGTCGGTACGCCGCTCTCGGCCGATACGCCGGCACCGGTGAATACGACGACGTGCCTCGCGGCACGGAGTCCGGTGACGAGCGTCGGGTGGTCGCTGCCCATGGCGTGTCACGTCATCCGTCGGGAGTGTGCTGTCGGCGCGGCGCGTCGAGCGGACGCAGCCACGGGTCCGCTAGCGCGGCGGCGCGGGCAACGACGCCCGGATCCGCTCCTCGATGCGGTCGAGGTCCGGCTCGCCCCGGAACCGCGCCACGATTCGTCCCGCCGGGTCGATGAGGAAGGTGAGTGGCAGTCCGAGTACGCCGCCGAACTGCTCCGCGAGCGGCGCATCGCCCATGACGATCGGATAGGGGAGGCGGAGCTCGCGCACGAACGTCCGGACGGCCGACGCGTTGTCGTCCATCGAGATCCCGAGGACCTGCAGGCCCTTCGGTCCGTACTGTCGCTGCCAGTCCGAGAACCGCGGCGCCTCGGCACGGCACGGCTCGCACCAGGTGGCCCAGAAGCTGAGCAGCACGAGCTTGCCGCGGTAGTCGCGGAGCCGGACGGTCTGGCCGGCGAGGTCGGCCCGCACGAAGTCGGGCGCAGCCTCCGGCACCGTGTGCGATCCGGGCGCGCCGCGCGCGGGAGTCGCCGTCAGAGGCGGCAGGAGCCCGATGACGAGCGCGACCGCGGCCCGGGAGCCGGTGCCGAGCGCTCGCACGCCTTACTCGCCCTTGGCGACCGGGTAGCCCTTGTCGACCCAGTTGGCTCCAAAATCGTCGGGGATGTGCAGGACCTTGACGCGACTGAAGCCGAGCCCGTGCAGGGCGTCGTAGGCGGCGGCGATGTTCGGGCAGCGGCTCCACGGGCAACAGCCGCAATAGAGCACGATCGGCGCGTCCTTCGCGAGCTTCGCGACTCGGTCCCGAAGCACCTGCAGGCCCGCTTCCTGGCCCGTGGGCCCGGCGTATTCGGAGCCCGGAATGTGGGCCTGCACGTAGAGCGTGCGGAAACCAACCTGCAGGATGAGCGGCCTCGGCGCCGACGGCGCCTGAAGACTCTTCGCGAACGCCTCGGGCTCGATCAGATCGATGGCGGGGATCGACGCCGCCGCCTTGGTCTCGGCCGGGGCGTTCGCGCCGTGAGCGAGCGCCGCGAGCGCGAGCGCGGCGGCGAGCAACAGCTTGGTGGCGACAGGCTTCATGGCAATCTCCCTCCGGGCAGCTGTGGGGCCGGGCGATTCGAGCGCAATCTGACGAGTCATGCGGTGGCGTCGCGGTCACGAACGCGCGTCGCAGGAGCAGGGCGCCGGTCTCGCGTCGCGGCCGGTCGTCCCCGGCGCGTCAATCGTGCCTCATTCGGCGGAGCGCTGATAGCCCTTGATGGACGCGAGCAGGACGAGCGTGATCAGCACGGTGCAGCCGACGCACAGCGGGCAGATCGCCCGGATGTAGACCACTTCGTTGTAGACATACACGACGTTGAGCATCAGGCCCATCGCGGACAGGATGCTCGTCGCGTAGAACACGTCGCGCGTCTTCTGCCGTCGCAGCGCGGCAATTCCGAGCGCGATCAGGACCGGGTAGACGATCAGCGCGATGCTGCAGACGGGAACGCCGAGGAACAGGGCGTGCGGGTTCGTGATCACGCTGGTGCACGACGTCGTCGCGCTGATGTCGCACACGCTGCTGACGTGTTCCTGCCACTTGGTCCGGAGGAACAGGATCGTCAGATAGAGGGCGTTCAGCGCCCCGACGGCCGAGAGGCCGATGATCGCCTTGGCGTAGTTCTTCATGTGCGTTCGCCCGAATGGTTCGTGAGTGCCGGGAGCCGGCGGGAAACGCGAGCGATTCTGGGCGTGCAGCGGCGCGACTGCAGTCGTGAGTTTCCGGTATTTGCTTGGCCGTCCGTCGCGGCGGAGCTGCGCCACGGGCCCGGCAAAGCACTTGAGAATCATGCGTTTAGGCTTCAGGCCCGCGCGGCGTCAGCGACCCGCGAGGTTCGCCGCGGCGTCCCGGAGCTGTCGCGCCCGGACGGACGCGAGTCCGGTCGAGTCAGTGGCCGGCCGGGCCGCAGTGGCACCCCGGGTCGACCTCGAGCGGCCGCGTCCGAATCCTCCGCCGCACGCTAGGCACCGTGCCCGTATTGCCGCCCCGTGCCTTCGCGGCTTTCGCCGGGCTTCGGCAACGCAAGGCCGCCCGCGTTCTCCTGCGGAACTTCACCGCCCAGACATTCGCCATTGATCCGCGCCTGCGCCTCGACGTGCTCGATGGTGCGCAGAAGCTCGTCGAGAGCGGACTCGCCGCTCGCCGACCGACGCCACCTGATGCGCATCGTGATACCTCCAGGTCGCGCGACAGGTTGCGCGCAGCCGTCACCATACCGTCGGCCGCCCGCGCGCGGATCCCATCCGGGCGTCTCGAAAAGGCGACATGCGGCAAGTGCGCATGTCGCACACGGGAGACGCGTCGTGCGCCTCACCCGCCGGCGTACGAGTTCAGTGGCGTCAGGCCGCTCGCGCAGCGGATTCGACCGCGAACACGCCCGAGATGATGAGCGATCGCCCGCGAGGCGGAACCTCGGGCGGCGCACCGTGTCCATACGCCGGTACGCGAATGGACGGACCCACGGAGGTTTGAATGGATACGACGACCATCCACGACGGCACGCCTCGGACTCCAACCGACGCCGGGCCGCGAGGCGCGTCATCGGCAGCGGCGCTGACCGACGTGGTCGAGGCATCGATGCTCGCGTGCGAAGCCTCGTCCGGCTGCGCCTGCATCAACGAAGGCGGTGACGTGCGGCTGGTCGCCGTCATCGGCGATCGCGCGCGACTCGAGGGCGTTGTCCAGGCGCGCTCGCGGGCGATCCGAGACGATCGGACGTCGGGAGTCAGCGTCTGGCGTGATGCGGGCGGGGAAGAGCGGGGACGCGGACGCTTTCAGGTGGTCATGCGCGACGATCGTCCTGCCGCCGGCGGGCCGGCCATCTTGCTGGTCGATGCGCGGGCGGAGCTGACCCCGGAGCGCTATCGCCTGCTCGTGTTGCTTGCACGCCAGGCCCGCCTCGCGGCGGGCGCGGGCGCGCCGGCGACGCCGCTGGTGAACGGTGCGGCGCCGGAGTCGTCCGTCGACGCCTGTGTCGCGGAGGCGCGGGCGACCGAGGGTCGGCGAGTCACCGCCGAACTGCACGCGATGCTCGGCCACGAGTTGAGCAGCGCGGCGCTCGCCCTGAATGCCGCGCTGCCCGGCCTCGACGGGGCGCCCGCATGCCTCAATGCCGTGCGCGCCGTCGGCGGATTGCTGCAGGGCGCGGTCGGCCGCTGCCGGGAGCGGATGACGGCCGGCTACGGCGTCGGCGAGGCGAGCGAGGGGTTCGCCGCGACGCTGCGCCGAATTTCCGCGACGGTCGCCCAGCGCGGTGGCGTCAAGGTCCACGTGCACGTGGCATCGGGCGTGGGGGATCGGCTGACGGCGAGCTCCGCCTATCATCTGCATCACCTGGCGCTCGACGCGATCGTCGGTGCGGTCCGTGATTCGCAGGGGTCGATCGTCGTCGTCAGCATCGCCGCGAATGCGAACGGGATCGTCCTGCAGGTGGACGACGACGGGTCCGGCGTCGCCGGTCACTCGCTGCACGAGCGGCGGCGGGTCGAGTCGATCGAGGCGGTCGCGCACATGCTGGGTGGCGACGTGAGCCTGCGACCGCGCCACCCACGGGGGCTGTCAGTCCGCGTGCGGTTGCCGAGCGCGACTGGCATCGGCGCGGCCGGACCAGCCGTGCGCCGGCGCACCGCTCTTCCCGCGGAGCGCGTGGCCGCATCGTGAACCGCGGGTGCAGCCCCGACCCTGGCGACGCGAGGAAAGCGGCACGACCGACAGGCGGGCGGTCCGCGCGCTCG
>Ga0265328_10000662_pt1 | contig 16009 bp, 14 predicted proteins | sample 41624metaG_FD_202086 | JGI IMG/M metagenome (GOLD analysis project Ga0265328, IMG submission 202086) | Rhizosphere microbial communities from Carex aquatilis grown in University of Washington, Seatle, WA, United States - 4-16-24 metaG | ecosystem: Host-associated > Plants > Roots > Rhizosphere...
GCCCCAACAGCATGGCTCGGCTCGCTCGCGTCTGTTTCATCTTTCGGGGTGCGGCAGCGCCCCGTCAGGACTCTCCTCCACGTCCGCGTGGAGGAGAGGTATGGGTGAGGAGGCCCGGAGCCTAGTTGCCGCTCGGCGCATCGGCCGCGACGTCGGTAGCGCCACCGTCCGTCGGCGTCGTTCCGCCGTCGGTGCCGGCCGCATTGGTATTGCCGTACTCGCCGATGTAGGGCTCGGGCGTCGACGGGCCGCCACCGATCAGCTGGTAGTAGTCGGCGGAGGTGTAGAGCGTCGCGCTCACGACCTGCGTCGGCTGCGCGCCCGCGTCGACGCCGCCGTCGCCGGGCGCGCCACCGTCGGGATACGGCGCCAGGATCGTGCGGCCGGCCCAGGGCTGCCAGGGCATCGTCGGGTTGATGTGCGCGCCGATGGTCGAGTTGCGCACGATCATCTTGCCGACCGCTTGCGGCCGGCTCGACTCCCACCACTGACGCGCCAGGAAGGTGCTGCCGGCGACGACGTTGGCATCGGCGGTGAACTTGCAGCTGATGTAGAGGAACCCGTACGGGTTGGTGAGCTCGGTGCTGGGCGCGCCGGTCGCGGTCCCGCTCGTCTTGCTGTTGCCCATGGTGTGCACCTCGACGTGGTCGAACACCGTGGTGCCGCGGCCGAAGATGAAGTCGGTGTCGCCCTCGACGTACGAATCCCGCAAGTAAGCGCGCGCGATCGTGCCGGTGTTGACCGTCTTCAGGTACAGCGTGTCCTGATTGCCGAGCACGCGCACGTTCTCGAACTGCACGCGATCGCCCTGGTTCAGCAGCGCGACGGCCTGCTCGTTGCCGGAGCCCGTCTCAACGTAGTCGTTGCTGAAGGTCAGGTTCTTGGCCTGGAAGCTCGTCGAGCTGTTGGTGAAGGTCGCCGAGCCGCTGGTGCCCAGCGCCGCGGCGCCGGCCACCGGGGGAATCGTCAGCGCCGCGTTGTTGAACACGATCACCGTGTGCGACGCATCGGGATCCGAGCTGTAGAGCGTGATCGGCGGCGCCGACGCCTTGTTGGGAACGGTCACCGTCGCGCGGTAGATGCCGGGCCTGACCAGGATGTAGATACGCGCGCAGGTCGTCGTCGTCACCAAGCGTGCCGCGGTGATCGCCGCCTGGACCGTCGTGTGCGTGCCGGTGCCGTCGGCCGAGACGACGAACATCGGCGTGAACGCCGACACGTCGCCGATGCCGTTGGTCACCGGGTCCCAGCTGTCGTTGAGCGGTATGTCCGCGCTGGTCACGGTCTGGCCCCCGGTGACGTAGGTCGACACCACGGTGCCGCCGGAGCTCAGGAACTTCGAGATCGCGTAGTTCGTATCAGCGGTCGTCTGATCGAACTGAGGGCGCGTCGGCGTCGAGGCGACGGTCGGCCCCGCTGCCTGCAGCGGCGCCGTGCCCGAGGGGGTGGTTCCCGCCGGGACGACGCACGGACCGGGGAGCGCATCACCGTTGGTATCGACGGGGCTCGCGCCGTCCGTCGGGCCGTCGGTCGCGTCTGGACCGGCGTCGGTGGCTTTGCCGCCCGCCCCCGTGCCCGCCGTTCCACCGTCGTTGCCGCCGCTTCCGCTGCCGCTGGCGCCGCCGGTGCCGCTCTTCGAGCTGCTCCCGCAACCTGTCAGGTAGGCCGCCGCCAGTGCCGTGAGCGCGATCTCCGCTAGTCTGAGCTTGGATTTCATGGCCGAGTCTCCGTCATTGAAGATGCCCGCACGTCGTACATTGGGTGCGGGACAATACAGATGTGGGTGTCTCCGCTCGTGGCCGACGGCTCAAAAGTCGTGCGCGAAGTCACCGTAAGATCGGTCGGTGCGCGTCCTGCGGACGATGCTCGGGTTGCTGCTCCGGATGAGCTGCGACGAACGCCGGCAGCGCGGCACATGCGATCTCGACTCGCGCCAGCGTCGCGTAGGCGGTGGGATCGATGCCGAAGCGCCGCGCCGCATAGAGCTGCGGCACCAGGTAGAGGTCGGGCAGCGTGACCGTGTCGCCGATGAGAAAGGCGCCCGCGGTCGACGCCGCCACGCCTTCGAGCGCGGCCAAGCCGCGGGACACGAAGTGGCGGCACCAGGCGCCCGCGTCGCCCGCCAGCTCATGCTTGACGTGCTCGGTCGTCGACAGGTTCTGCAGCGGCTGGATGCCGGCATTCACCATCTCGGCCAGCTGGCGGGCGCGCGCCCGCAGCAGCGGGTCGGCGGGCAGGAGCGGCGGCTCCGGAAAGCGCTCGTCGAGAAATTCGAGGATCGCCATCGACTGCGCGATGCGACGGATGGGCGAGCCGCCCGCTTCGCTCGCCTCGAGCTCCAGCAGAGGCACCTGCGCCAGCGGGTTCAGCGCGGTGTACGCGGCGGCGTGCTGCTCGCCGCCGGTCGGGCCTGGCGCGATCAGGTTCACCGCCTGCCGCTCGTAGACGACGCCCTTCAATTGCAGCGCGATCCGCACGCGCCAGGCCGAGGAGCTTCGCCAGTAGTCGTAGAGCTTCATCCGGCTACCCGGTTACCACCTTTTGTTCGATGCGCCCAAACAGGCTGCGCCCAGCGTCGTCGAGCATCTCGATCGCGACGGTGTCGCCGGCCGCCAGAAACGGCGTCAGGGCTTTTCCACCGGCGATGATCTCCCGCGCGCGCCGCTCGGCGATGCAGGAGACGCCGCGCGCGGCATCGCCGTTCGAGACCGTCCCGCCACCCAGGATCGTTCCCGCGGTCAGAGCGCGCGTGCGCGCGACGTGCGCGATGAGATCGAAGAACGAGAAATGCATCTCCGGCCCGGCGTCGACGTCGCCGACCGGCCGGCCGTTGTGCGCCGCGCGCAGGCGCAAGTGCACGCGTCCGTCGCGCCAGGCAGCGCCGAGCTCGTCGGGCGTGAGCGCCAGGGGCGAGAACGCGGTCGCCGGTTTCGACTGAAAAAATCCGAAGCCCTTGGCCAGCTCGGCGGGGACGAGGTTGCGCAGCGTGATGTCGTTCGCGAGCAGCACGAGGCGCACGCACGCTTCCGCGCTGGCCGCACGCGTGCCACGCGGCGTGTCGCCGAGGATCACCGCGACCTCGGCCTCGAAGTCGAGTCCCCACGCGGGATCGCCGAGCGGGATGTCGTCGGTCGCGCCGAGCAGCACGCCCGAGCCGCCCTGGTAGACCAGCGGATCGGTCGCCAGCGTCTCCGGTGGCTCGGCGCCGCGTGCCTTGCGCGCCAGCACCACGTGGTTCAGGTAGGCGGACCCGTCGATCCATTCGTAAGCGCGCGGCAGCGGGCTCGCGAGCGAGCGCGGATCCAGCGGCTGCCCGGTCACGGCGCCCGAAGCCAGCGCGGCCGACAGCGCGGCCAGGCGCGGCGCGACGCGCTCCCAGTCGTCGAGCGCCGCCTGCAGCGTCGGCGCCGCCGCGTCCGCGGGCGCGAACACCTGGTTGTCGCTGCGCACCACGACCAGCGCTCCGTCGCGCCCGCCGCTGCGCAAGCTGCCGAGCTTCATGATGTCGAGTAGAGCAGACCCGACGGCGATGGGAAAGACGTAGTAGATTCCCGCAAATGGCCAGGGAGCTTTCGGAGATCCGCGGCGAGATCGACCGCACCGACGACGAGATCTTGCGCCTGCTCAACCAGCGCGCGCGGCTGGTCGCCGAGGTCGCGACGGTCAAGGAGCAGCTTCAGGTGCCGTTCTACGTCCCGTCGCGCGAGCGGCAGATCACCGAGCGGCTGTCGGCCGCCAACGCGGCGATGGGGCCGTTTCCGACCGAGGCGATCCGCTCGGTGTTCCAGGAGATCATCAGCGCCTGCCTCACGCTGGAGAAGAAGGTGCGCGTCGCGTACCTGGGACCCGAAGGCACGTTTTCGCACATGGCCGTCAAACGCCAGTTTGGCATGTCGGCCCATGCGACGCCGATCGGGTCGATCCCCGGGGTGTTCGAGGAGGTCGAGCGCGGCAACGCCGACGTCGGTGTCGTGCCCGTCGAGAACACCACCGAGGGCGTGGTCAATCACACCCTCGACAGCTTCATGGAGAGCGATCTCAAGATCAGCGCCGAGATCGCTCTCGAGGTGACGATGTGCCTGCTCGCGCGCGCAGGCACCGACCTCGCGCAGATCGAGCGCGTCTACTCGATCCCGATCGCCGCCATGCAAGTGCGGCGCTGGCTGGCCGCCAACCTGCCGCGCGCGGTGCTGGTGGAATCGCGCTCGACGGCGGAAGGCGCGCAGCTGGCGCACGACGACGCGCGCGGCGCGGCCGTCGCCTCGGAGATGGCGGCGAAGCTGCACGATCTGCAGGTGCTCCGCCGCAACATCCAAGATCTCTCGCACAACATGACCCGCTTCCTCGTGCTCGGTCGCCAGCAGGTCGAGCCCACGGGGCGCGACAAGACGTCGGTGCTGCTCGTGACGCGAGACGAGCCGGGCATCCTCTATCGCACGCTGGGCGCGTTCGCCGAACGCGGGCTCAACATGACCAAGATCGAGAGCCGCCCCTCGCGCCGGCGCCCGTGGGAGTATGTCTTCTTCCTGGATATCGACGGGCACCAGCACGACGCGACCGTCGCCGCCGCTCTCGACGCCGTCAAACGCAACTGCGAGTCGCTCAAGATCCTCGGTTCCTATCCCAAGGCCGAGCCCGTCGCCGGCAGTGGCGGATGAACAGTCTCTCGCTCATCCGCGACGTGGATGAGCTGTGCCGGCGCATCCGCGCCGTGCACGACGCGATCCAGAGCGAGGTCGTGGCCGCGTGCGAGTCGACCGCGCTCGAGAGCCTGTCGGCGGTCGTCGCCGAAGAAGGCGGCGACACCGTGTTCGCCATCGATCGCGTCTCCGAGGCGGTGCTGGTCGATCGCTTCGCGGTGATCGCGCGCGAGTGGCCGTGCCTGCTGATCGCGGAGGGCCTCGGCGCCGACGGGCGCCGCATCTTGCCCGCCGGCGCCGATCCGTCGGCGGTCGAGATCGCCGTCATCGTCGATCCGATCGACGGCACGCGCGGCCTGATGTACCAGAAGCGCCCGGCCTGGATCCTCACCGGCGTGGCGGCGATCGCGGGCCGCGATCTCGCGCGCGATGCGCGCCGCGTTCCGCGCCTGTCGGACATCACGCTGGCCGTGCAAACGGAGATTCCGCTCGTCAAGCAACACCTGGCGGATCAGCTGTGGGCGGTCGCGGGCCGCGGTGCGCGCGCCGAGCGCTGCGATCGCTTGACCGGCGCGCGCACGCCCCTGGCGCTGCGACCATCCTCGGCGACGACCACGCTGCAGGGGTTCGGTGGGCTCGCGCGGTTCTTCCCCGGCGCGCGCGAGGAGCTGTCGGCGATCGACGACGCGGTCGCGCTGGCGCTGCTCGGACCGCCGCGCGCCGGCGTGGCGCTGTCGTTCGAGGATCAGTACATCTCGTCGGGCGGCCAGCTCTACGAGCTCACAGTCGGGCACGATCGCTGGATCGCCGACGTGCGCCCGCTGGTCGATGCGGCGCTGCGCCGGCGCGGACAGTCGATCGGCGTCTGCTCGCACCCCTATGATCTGTGCACCGAGCTCATCGCGCGCGAGGCCGGCGTCATCGTCACCGACCCCCTGGGCGGCGCGGTCGACGCGCCTCTCGACGTGTTCACGGATGTTGCCTGGGTCGGCTTCGCGAACGCGACGCTGCGCGACCGGATCGCGCCGCTTTTGACTGAAATCCTCGAGAAACGCGGCCTGATCACGGCCGATGACCGGCGCCCGTCACGAATTTGACCTGATTTTTTCGATGTTCGGTGAACGTTGTTGTGGTGGGTACAACAGCGCAATTGCTCAAGCACCGTCGGCGACAGACCGATGAACATGAGCGGCCCATGGAGCGCGCCATTCTACTGGTCGACGACGATCCCTCGATTCACGCGGGGCTCGTCCGTTTGATCAAGACCCTCGGCTACGAGGCCATCGCCGTCGACAACGGCGCCGAAGCGATCGCGCTCCTGCGCCAGGGCTCGTTCGAGCTTTGCGTGACCGACATGCATCTGCCGGGCGCCGACGGATTGGGCGTGCTCAAGCAAGCGCGCGCATGCCGCCCGCCGGTGGCGACGATCGTGCTCAGTGAGCAGGGCACCGTCGCTGACGCCGTCGAAGCGTTGCGCGTGGGCGCCGCCGATGTGATCGCCAAACCGTTTCACATCTCGGTGCTCGAGCAAGCGATGGTGCGCCAGCTGGCCAGCCCCGAGGCGACGGCAACCTGGCGCGGGCGTCAAACCCCGGGCGTTGCCGTCATCGGCGAGCACCCGGCGATGAAGCAGGTGCTCGAGCGCGTCGACCAGGTGGCGGGCACCGAGGCCAGCGTCCTCATTCGCGGCGAGACCGGCACGGGCAAAGAGGTCATCGCAAGATTGCTACACGGCGCCAGCCACCGCCGCTCGGGGCCGTTCGTGGTGGTCAACATGGCGGCCATCCCCGAGGCGCTGGCCGAGTCAGAGCTGTTCGGACATGTGCGTGGCGCGTTCACCGGCGCCGACAAGGCGCGCACCGGCCGTCTGGTCTCCGCGAACCGGGGCACGCTGTTCTTCGACGAGATCGGCGACATGCCGCGCGCGCTGCAGGCCAAGCTGCTGCGCGTGCTCCAGGAGCGCGTGGTGACGCCCGTCGGGGCGTCGGAGGGCATCGCGGTCGACGTCCGGGTCGTGGCCGCCACCCATCGCAATCTGGAAGTCATGGTGCAGGACGGAACGTTCCGCGAGGACCTCTTCTACCGGCTGGACGTCATCCCGATCGAGATTCCGCCGCTGCGCGAGCGGCGCCAGGACATTCCGGCGCTGGCCGAGCATTTCCGCAACGAGGTCAACGCGCGCGAAGGGCGTTTGGTGCGCGGGTTCGCGCTGGATGTCATGCAACGTCTCTGTTCGTACGATTGGCCGGGCAATGTGCGGGAGCTGGAGAATCTCGTCGAGCGCCTGGTCGTCGTTGCTGCCGGACGCATGGTGATGATCGAGGATTTGCCGTCGTCGTTGCGCACCAGCGTCATCGACCTCGAGTCCGGGACGCTGGAATTGCCCGCGACCGGGGTCGATCTGCGAACGCTTCTTTCACAGCTCGAAGAGAAGTTGATCGGACAGGCCCTCGAGCGCACGGGCGGCAACAAAAATCGCGCCGCGGAGTTACTGGGATTGAACCGCACGACATTGGTCGAGAAGCTCCGTCGCCGAAACGTTGCATAGGATCAAAACGAAACATTCGGGACCACCGTCACTGCATTGACGGCGTCAGAACGCTGCGACCGCCATTCGGCTGACGGTCGCCGCGTGTCATGCGTCGCGAAGGGTTGATTCCTCGCGGGCAACACCACGCCATGAACGTGGCACGCCAAGTGCTCTAAGAGCACGGTATGCAGACTACGAAGCGCAAGAAGGTTGCCGCGAAGTCGAAGAAGCCGTCGCAGAGGGAGATAGTCGCGCGCCGCAATGAGTACGCCGCGAAGTTCTTTCCGTACATCGAGAAGGTCGCCCGCCGTCTCGCGCGCCGCCTGCCGGCGCACGTCGAGATCGACGACCTGATCTCCTCGGGTGTCATCGGTCTCATGGAGGCTGCGGAGCGCTTCGATCCGAAACGCGTCGACCGGTTCGAGGCGTTCGCCGAGTTCCGCATCCGCGGGGCGATGCTCGACGATCTGCGTTCGCGCGACACGCTCTCGCGCGACATGCGCCGCCTGTCGAACGAGCTGCGCGACGCCACCCGCCGCCTCGAGTCGCAGCTGGGCCGCACGCCGGATCAGGAGGAGATCGCGCGCCGCCTGGGTGTCGGCGTCGACGAGCTCTACGCGCGCCAGCAGAAGCTGTCCGGCTCGTCGGTCGTCGGCATCGACGACGCCGGCCCGGACCTGCTCGAGCGCACCAGCGACCACACCGCCGCCGATCCGTTCGAGATCGCCTCGCGCCGCGAGATGCTCTCTCACCTGGTCTCGGGCATCGAAGACCTGCCGGAGAAGATGCAGCAGGTGCTCTCCCTCTACTACTGCGACAACTTGAACCTGAAAGAGATCGGCACGGTCCTGGGCGTCACCGAATCGCGCGTCTGCCAGATCCACGGCGAAGCCACCAAGCGCCTCCGCGAGTCGCTGGGCGAGCTGGTCGCCGAAGCCGCCGCCTAGCCGCATGCTGGTCAGATAGGGAAGCCGCCATTGCGCAGAGGACGCCAAGATCCCGACTGTCAAGCGTACGGGCTGGGCGTCTGGGCGTTTCGCTGACCGGCGTTGCGCCTAGCCCGCCTACACCGGGCCGCTCGGGCGGGGACCAGGCAAGTCTTGCCTTCCGGAAAGTGGTTTGATTTCCGTCGAGTAGGCAAGTTTTTCCGGGTAATGGCAAAATGGCCTAAAGGTTTTCGTACATCTGCCGATGGATGAGGGCATGCGCGACAGTAGTAGACACCTGGTCCACCGTCGGTTGTCGGAGTCAGCTTCTCACCCGGCGCTTCCTCTGACCGACCACGTCACCAACTCCTCCGCCCGCGTGGAAGCGCTGCGCAAGCTGGTCGCCGCCGGGCAGTACCACGTCAGCGCGAAGTGGCTGGCGCACCGGATCTGCCGCTGCGCCGGCGTTCCCGTCGACGAATAGCCCCAAGTACCGGCGTTACTCCTCGGGCTCGGCGGTCTCGACGCGATTGCGGCCGTTGGCCTTGGCCCGATACATCGCCGAGTCGGCGAGCTTCAAAAAGATGTTCTCGCGCCGCCGCTGCGTGCCGCCCGGCGCCAGGTGGTCGCGGTAGGACGCGACGCCGATCGAAGCCGTGACACGGGGGATGGCGTTGGGTGTCTCCTCTGTGTTGGGCTCGAAGAAGCTGGCGTGCTCGATCGCCTGCCGCATCGAATCGCCGGTCGCCAGCGCGCGCGGCAGGTTCGCACCCGGCAGGATGACGACGAACTCGTCGCCGCCGTAGCGCGCGAGCACCGCGGCGGCGGGCGCGTTCTCTTGCAGCAGCTGCGCGACCTTCTGCAGCGTCCAGCTGCCCGCGAGGTGGCCGAAGCGATCGTTGACCTCCTTGAAATGATCGAGGTCGATGAACATGACCGAGAGGTCGCTGCCGTCGCGGTCGGCGCGCGCGATCTCGTCGTCGAGGCGCGTGTGGAAGTAACGGCTGTTGAACAGGCCGGTGAGGTCGTCGATGCGCGCCTGCGCGCGCGCGCGGATCGCGTCGAGCGCGTTCTGGATCGACGACGACATGTACGCGGCGAAGATGCGCAGCAGCTCGCGGTCGCGCGGCGTGTAGGCGCCGCCCGAGCGCCGGTTGCTGAGCGCGAGCACGCCGCAGATCGATTCTCCGACGATGACCGGCACGCCGACCAGCGTGCGGATCGACGAGCCCTGCGGCGCGACCCCGCGGATCGGATCGTCGGTCTCCACGTGATCGCTCTGCAGCGGCTGCCCCGAGCGGTAGATCTGCCCGGCAAAGCCGCGGTCGCTGGGGACGCGCACGCCGAGCATGCTCTCGCGGCCGGGGCCGAAGGCGGCGATGAAGGTCAGCCGCGGCGCCGGCGCGCCGGCCAGCTTGGCGCGCGGATCGTCGAGCAGGATGCCGCCCGACTCCGACGGCACGAACTCGTTCGCGCGCTCGAGGATCTCGCGCAGCGCGCCGTCGAGGCGCACGTCCCATCGCATCGTGTCCTGGTCGCCGCGCCGCGCGCGCACGAAGAAGCGCGAGATCTCCTCGGGCGACAGGGTCAGGATCGGTCCGGTCGGCGTCGCCGGGTTCGGCACCGATACCTCCTCCGTGCGGACGCGGGTCGGCACGCCCGCGAGCCGGGGTATCTCGGTAGGACGCTCAGGATCGCTCACGCGGTCCGATTACATCACATTCGCAATCCCATGAGAACTCAGGGCGCGAACATGCAGGGGTGCTGCGCGGCGAACATCTGGATGTTGGCGTTGTTGGGCGCCCAGGGGAACGAGGTGTCGTTGTACGCCCAGGCGAGCGCGCCCGCGTAGCCCAGTTGGTAGATTGTGCCCACGAGCGTGGCGTACGGCACGCCGGTGAGGCCTTGAATCGGGAATTCCCCGAGCACGACCGGCTTGTCGGTCACGCCGTACGACGCGAGCGACTTGGTGTACGGGTAGTCGGCGTTGATCCAGTCGTACATGTGGAACGTGTAGAAGTCGCCGACGCCGGCCCAGGCCTTGGCCCACTTGATGGCGGCGGCGCCGACAGTGACCGGCTTGTCGTTGGCGCCGTGCACAGCATCCACGACCGCCTGCACGAACGCCTTCATCACCGGGTAGGTCACCGTCGTGACCGTGGTCTGCGGGCTGAACGCGGGATCGGCGCCGTCGGTGGGCGTCGCGGCGATCGCCCACTCGGGCTCGTTGATCACGTCCCACGACGTCACGCGATCCTTGTTGGGGTCGGCGTTCACCTGGTTCACGAAGGGGATGATCACGTTGTTGATCAGCGCCGACAGCATCGTCGCGCTGGAGATGATCGGCGCCAGGTTGTGCGGCGAGGTCGTGGTCTTGAAGTTGTCGAACGAGAAGAACGTGAACTGGATGTGAACGCCGGCCTGGGCCGCGTCGTCGAGCGCGGCGGTGATGTCGGCCAGCGTCGAACCGCCAAGCCCCGTGGGCGAACCGCTGGTGTCGAAGGTGACGCCGCCTCCGGTGAAGTTCGGGAAGACCCACCAGCGCACGGCATCGACGCCATGGGCTTTCATGTCCATCATGCTGGTCAGGCGCTGGGCCTTCGTCGCGGCGACGCCGCGCTTGGTGTTGCCGAAGTCGCTGGCGAAGCTGGACCACGCGTAGTTCACGCCGAACTGGAAGCGGCTCACTCCGTCGATCGTGACGCCGCTCGTCGGGGGCACGCAGGGGGCGCCCCCGGCGCCGGAGCCGCCCGCGCCGCCGGAGGTGCCGGCCGTCCCGTCCATCCCGCCCGTTCCACCGCCTGTCGATTCGCCGCCCGTACCCTGGCCCGCCATGCCGCCGGGTTCGATGGGCGACGACCCGCCACAGGCGCCGGCGAGCAGCATCGGAGCCAAGGCCAGCGTGACGGTGGCCGTCATCGTGGCCGGTTTGAGCGATAAGCGAGACTTCATCGGCTTGCGTTCTCCAGGTTCTATGCGGGGGACGCCGGGACAGCGCCTGCCGAGCATCAAGGGCAGGCGAATCGACCGACCTTCACGGTTGTACACTCTTTCGTCGGATTCGGCCCCCGAAACCGGTCAATCGGGTTCGGTCGGCCGGGGGTGGACGCCGGTCAGCATCTCGAGGCGTTGCGCTTCCGGGCCTTCCGGGTAGCGGGCCAGGTAGACCTCGGCGGCGTCGCGCGCCGGCCCGATGCGGCGCGCCGCGACGAGCGCGTCGACGCGCAGGGCGGCCCGTGCCTCGACGAGCCCTCCGTCGGGGTGCGCCCGGTCGGCGTCGTCGAGCAGCGCGAGCGCCCGGTCGGGATCGCTGCGGATGACATCGCGCGCGCGCGATGTCGTACGGGCTTCGTCGTCGGCGGGCGGCGCCTCGGGGCGCGCGGGCGGCGGTCGCGCCGGCTCGCGGGCGCGCGTGATCCGGGTTGCTTCGCTCGCGGGCGGCGCGGGCGGCGGCGCCGCGGGCGGAGCGGTCTCGGTCATGTCGTCCTCGCGCGCCGGCTGCGAGCGCGCATGCATTCGAATGACGACGACTGCGACGACGATCGCGATCGCGGCCCCGAGAAGCACACCGAGGCGCAAGCGGCGCGGGCTCATGGTGACGACAGCTTAGCCCGCCCGTCAGGGCGTGGCCGTGAGCAGCGCCAGACGCCACGGCAACATGTTGTACGGCAGGTTGGCCATCGTCGGATCGAGACCCTGGTAGAGGTACTGCAAGTGGCAGGTGTCGATCTCCAGCTGCTGGTCGTAGCCGTCGCGGATCATCTCGCCGTGGCTGATGTCGGCGGTCCAGGGTGGCTGCTGCGTGAACGTCACGTTGGCGGTCGACGCGAACGGCGCATCGTAGGTGTCTTGCAGCGGCGTCCAGTCTCCGTCGAGCGCGTCGGCCGTCCACGACCGGAAGTAGCGGTGGTAGAACGAGCTCGCGTCGTACGCCTCGACCAGCGCCAGGTACTTGCCGGTGTCTTTCATCTTGTAGACATTGCTGGCCTCGAACAGGTGCGACGCGACCGGATCCGACATCACGACGACCGGATCGGCGAAGCCGTAGGGGAAGCGGTCGATCGTCGTCTGGCTGCGGTACCAGTGGCCCTCGTCGTCGGAGAAGAACAGGTAGCAGTTCGCGTCGTCGCAGATCACCCAGAAATCGAGCCAGCCGCCCATGCCTTTGGTCGCGGTCACCGTCGGCGGCTCGGAGGCGAAGAAGTTCAGCTGCGGCTGCCAGCCCGTCGGGTCGTCGATGTCGTCGTTGGTCGAATAGCTCGGCGGGCCGGTCTGGAAGATCAGGTACCACTTGTTCTGCGGCGCGAAGAAGAAGACCTGGGGCGCCGCCTTGTACCCGGCGAATCCCGGCGTCTGGTCCATGTAATAGAACGTGGCGTCCGCCGTGTGGTCCCAGTCGGGGAACGTCATGTAGACCATGTTGTAGGAGCCGGCGGCGTTGACCGAGCTCGCGAACACGTGCCACTTGTTGTTGAAGTACACCACTGACGGATCCTTGATCGCCGTCAGGCTGTGGGTCGCATCCGAGACCGGGCTCAGCAGCACGCCAGAAGAGGTCCAGGCGAAGCTGGCGGGCACGCCGCAGCTCGGGGCGGCGTCACCGGTGTCGGCGCCACCGTCCGACGCGTCGACGCCGTTCGAAGGGCTGTCCTTCGACGAGCAGCTCGCGGCGGCGCCGAACGCCAGCGCGAACCCCACGAGCGCAACCGCGCCGGTGAGGCCGGCCCCGCGATCGTCGCCGACCCGGGCGGCCACTACCAGCCGAGCTTCCCGCTCAGCTCGCCGGCGAGCTGAGTGGCCATGATCAGGTTCTCGGCGACGTTCGGGTGGTACTGGCACGCGAACTTGTCCGAGGTCTGCGCCGCGATCTGGTTGAAGAACTCGACCTTTTGATCGCCCGCCGCCGTGCGCATGTCGACCGCCGCCTGGATGTGGCCCTGGATGGTGGTGAGATCGCTGCCGGTGAGCAGCGGGCCGATGATGGCGATGATCCACGCGTCCGGATAGTTCGAGCGAATCGTCGTGAGCAGCTGCACGTACGTGTCGCGGAACGCGTCGCCGGGGTCGCCCTTGTTGTTGCTGATGTCGTTGGTGCCGAGGTTGATGACCACGGCCTGCGGTTCGATGTGAAAGTCCCACAGCGGCGTCAACGGGTTGGTCAGCGTCTGCGGGTAGAGCATCGGCATCGTGCCGAGCGTGTCGCCCGCGTAGTTGCGGATCACGCCGCGGCCCGACGCGGCGATCGTGCTGACCTCGGCGTTGAGCATGCGCGCCGCGACCGACTCGTACGTGTCCCAGTGGCTCTCGGTGCTGTAGCACTCGGCGTCGGAGAGCATGCCGAGATCGCCGTAGCCGCAGGTGATCGAGTCGCCGATGACCTCGATGAGGCGGCCCGGTCCCGAGGGCGGGTCCATCAGCGCGCCGTCAGCGACGGTCAGAGCCATCAGCTGGGTCTGACCCTGCGCACCTTCGGTCTGGCGGTAGAGCTCGACGGTGTGCACGTCGGCGGTCAGCGCCGTGGCGAGCGGGAACATGTTCGTGCCGACCGCCGCGGCGAACGGCGCCTGCGGCGTGCCGTCGATGACCGTCTTGAAGATCTGGTTCGTGCCGGTGATCGTGAGCTGCGCGGTCAGCGACGTTCCCGTGAACTTCGCGATGAAACCGGTGCCCGACCAGGAGAAGCGCGGGTGCGCGGCGTCGGTGGTGTCGACGCGGCCGAACCAGCGCACGCCCGCCGCCACCACGCCCATCGGGACCGGCGGCGGCCCGCGGTCGACGGGGCCGGTGTCGATCCCGGTGTCGGGGGCGGTGCTCGTGTCCGGGCCGGCGTCCGGGCCCGAGTCTGCCGAGGCGTCGACCTCGGGCGGCTCGTTCGTCGAGGAAGAGCCGCAGCCGGGCGCGGCCAGGAGCAACCACGCCGCGCTGGCGGCAGCGGCGATTGTCGTCGTGTAAGTGCGTTTCATTTTCGGCGCCATTCTCGATCGTTTTTCAGGTTTTGAGGGCGAAACTGTGAGTCGCCCGGCATCGAGAGCGATCCCGCAATCGCCGTGGCCGTCCCGCGGCACAGTCATGCCGCTCTGCGAGCCTGAGCCTCCGTCGACCGATGGCCGCCAACGGCCACGCCGCCGGCGCAGCCAGCGCCGGTGCGCCCGCCGCCCCCGCGGCCGCGTCGATCCCCAACGGGGCAGACGACGACGTGCGGCTCGCGGCGGCGAGCAAGCTAAGCAATGAACTGAGGGCCACGGCGCGATCATTCGACATGGCAACCAGGAGAGTCTGAGGACCGCCGGCGCGGCTCAAAATTTTTGCGGTAGCGCCATCGGAGGCGCGCTCCGAGCGGACGGCGTCATCTTCTGTTCGGCGCCCCACCCGGATTCCCGCTCTCATGCCAATTGATCACGAACGGGCGAGCCTCCGCCCGCCCGCCCGACCAACCCCGATCCCCGCCCGCGACGGACCTACTTCCGCTCGGCGTCCTCGCCGGCCTTCTTCGCCTTGACGCCCGCCTTTTCGGCGTCGTTGCCCGACTTCTCCATCTGCTTGGCCTCGTCCCCGCGCGTTTCGCCGGCCTTCTCGATGGCCTGGCCCTTCTTCTTGGTGCGCTTGCCGGCCGCCTCTTCGCTCTTGTTGCCGCTCTTCTTCCCCGCCTTTTCCTCGGCCTTCCCGCGCTTTTCCATCTCCGCGCCCCGCACCTTCTCGGCGTCGGCGGCCTTCTCTTCGGCATTGCCCTTCCTCTCCATTCGATTGCCTTCCGCTTCGCCCGCGCTTTGCGCGCGCGCGGCTCCGCTCGAGAGGAAGGCCACAGCAACCACCACCAGAGACATTCGAAGCAGCGATCGGATCATTGGGGGCTCCTTGGGTTAAGCAGGGTTTGAGTTACCGGCCTCACGAAACTAGGTCCGCTTCGCCTGTCGAACAGGGGAAGGCCGTATTTTCTCTCGCCGAGTCACCGTCGAGACCGCTCTGGACGGCATTTCCTCGCCGGGTTGTAATGAGTAAAATGCAAGGCGCAACTTGGCCGGCCGCGAGCGCCTTGGCCCTCGTGTCGATGGTTGCGGGTTGTGCGGTGGGATCGGTGCGACAGGCGCGTGTGGCCGGGCTGGCACGCTACCCCGAGGCGGCTGCGATCATCGTCGGGGCGCCCGACGGGAACGCGTCGGTCACCGGCGACGCGCCCGTCAGCGCCCAGGTAGCGACGGGGGCGCAGCGCGCGCTCGCGGCCGCCGGCGTCGCGTCGGACCGAGGCGGCGCGCCGGGCGATCATCTCACGCTGCGCTTCGTGGTGATCGAGGCGATCGCGCCGGCGGCGCCGGGGCTGGAGGCCACCGATCGCGCGCTGTCTCGGGCGCGCAGCTGGATCGGCTTGGCCGGCGCCGGTGATGCCGGCACGGCCGCCGGCCGGCTTGCCGTCGAGGGACGCCTCTACACCACCGATCGCCGCGAAGTCGGCTACGTGCGGTGGGAACGCGAGGGCGCGCCCGAGACCCTCGCCGCCGAGGCCGGGGAGGAGTCAGGGAACACGCTGGCGCGCCTGGTCGCCGAGCGCCGGCGCGACACGGCCGATCGACGCGCCGGCGACGAGCGCTTGCTGCTGACACCGACGCCGCTGACGCTGGAGGCAGGCGAATTCGTCCTCAGCGACGACGAGCTCCTGCTCGCGCGCATCGGCGCGGGCCTGTCGAGGCGCGTGCAGATCGACTTCTGGGCCGGCGGTCTTCCAATCCCGGGTGCCGGCGCCGTCGGTGCGGCCGGTCCCGGCATCATCGGCGTCGGCGCGGCCGGCGCGGTCGTGCTCGGCTTCTTCGATCTCGGCCTCAAGGTGCGGGTGCTCGACGAGACGCGCGTTCTGCCCGCGATCGCGGTGGCGTACGACCTGCTCGATGTCTTCGGCCTGGGGGCGGGCGGCGCCGGCG
>Ga0265328_10000663_pt1 | contig 16009 bp, 17 predicted proteins | sample 41624metaG_FD_202086 | JGI IMG/M metagenome (GOLD analysis project Ga0265328, IMG submission 202086) | Rhizosphere microbial communities from Carex aquatilis grown in University of Washington, Seatle, WA, United States - 4-16-24 metaG | ecosystem: Host-associated > Plants > Roots > Rhizosphere...
CGCACTGGCGGATCGTCCGGTCGAACACACGGAGGCAATGACAGATGAGCATGGGGGGCGTCCTCGCTCTGGACAAATGATACTGATAACGACTATCAATATCAACAGAAACCAGCCCCGAGCAGCCCCGAGAGCGAAGGTCCGCATGTCGGGCCGAGTGACACGCCGAGCCGAACAAACTACGCTGACCGACAGAGGAGCCCGATCGTGCACGGAGACCCCGAGATCATCGAAGCGTTGAACGACATCCTCACGGCCGAATTGACGGCCATCAACCAGTACTTCATCCACTACAAGATGCTGGAGAACTGGGGATATCTGCGCATCGCAAAAAAGAAACGCGAAGAGTCGATCGAGGAGATGAAGCACGCCGACGACGTCATCGAGCGCATCCTGTATCTGGATGGAGTCCCCAACATGCAGCGTCTTTTTCCGGTGCGCGTGGGGGAGAGCCCGATCGAAATGCATGAGCTCGATCTGGCCGTCGAGCGCGAAGCGGTCGCCCGGCTCAACAAGGCCATCGCCCTGACGCTGGCGAAGACCGACGCGGGAACCCGCGAGCTCCTCGAGTCGATGCTCACGAGCGAAGAGGACTCGATCGAATGGCTCGAGGCCCAGCTCAAGCTCGTCGCGGACATCGGCAAGGAACGCTACCTGGCCGAGCAGCTCAAGGAGTGAGCGCCGGCGACCGCTCGGTCACCGCACCCCGCGGCGCAGCGCCAGGCTCACCAGGTGCAGGCCGACGTCGACCGGGTCGACGGACGACGACGGCAGCGCGGTGAGGAAGCCGGGCCGAGCGACGCGCTCGTCGTAGATCGCGGCCGGCGCGGCGGCGCGCAGCCGGCGCACCAGCGCTTCGAGGTTGGCGCGGCTCGACGGCTGCATGTCGCGCCCGAGCGCACGGTAGTCCATGCGCCTCTCGTAGAGCATGACGTCGGGCTCGCCGTCGCTCCGCTGCACCAGCGCGAACGGCTCGGCGGTCTCGGTTTGGCGGACCGTGATCTTCTCTTCCTTGCGCGTGAGGATCAATCCGCCGCTCAGCACCGCTCGTGTGGCGTCGAACTTGCGCGTGACGGTCTTCTCCTCGATCTTGTGCGTGTGCGTGCGATTGCCGCGCTGGATCGCCTCGATCGCCGTCCAGGAGACGCCGTGCTCGTCGCCACCGCCGTCGACCGCGACCAGCTGGTCGGGCTCGAGCCGGAATGACTTCGCCAGTACGCGATCCGCATCGGTCGGCGCCAGCCGCGGATCGCACACCAGGGTGATGAAGCCGAGCTCGTCGAGCCGCTCGCTGATCGCCGTCAGTCGATCGCCATCGGCGTCGCTCATCAACACGCGCGGCAGCGCCCCCTGCAGGCGGTGGCGGATATCCGCGGGGCTGAGGCCGGTCACGTTCGCCGCCTGCGCGCCCGCAGTGGCCTCGACCAGCGCCCGCACGACCACCAAGAACATCCCCGCGTTGCCCCGTCCTCAGGTGTCGCCGAAGTAGACGGCGTCGTACGCGCAGGTGGCGTCTTTCTCGCGCGGCTGCGGGTAGTCGACCAGGCGCCCCTCGTAGTTGCGCAGCGTCCACTTCTCGTCGTCGCGCGCGACCACGTAGTCGGGACCGATGCTGACCTTGCCCATGCCGCCGGGCGTGTCGATCACCAGGTGCGGCACCGCCAGACCGGAGATGTGGCCGCGCAGCTGCTGCATGATCTCGATGCCGGTCTCGACGCTGGTGCGCAGGTGCGACGTGCCGGCGGCGACGTCGCCCTGGAACAGGTAGTACGGTCGCACGCGGCAGCGCAGAAGCTCCGTGAACAGCTTGCGTATCACGCGCGCCGACGAGTTCACGCCGCGCAAGAGCACGGTCTGGTTGCCGAGCGGGATGCCGGCGTCAGCGAGCCGCTCGCACGCCGCGCGCGCCAGCGGCGTCAGCTCTTTCGGATGATTGAAGTGCGTGTTGATGAACAGCGGGTGATAGCGCCGCAGCATCGCGCACAGCTCGTCGTCGACGCGCATGGGCAGGACGACCGGGACGCGCGTGCCGATGCGGATGATCTCGACGTGCGGGATCGCGCGCACGGCGGCGACGATCTCCTCCAGGCGGTCGGTCGACAGCGTCAGGGGATCGCCGCCCGAGATCAGCACGTCGCGGATCGCGGGCGTGCGGCGGATATAGGCAATCGCCTGCGCCAGGTCCTGGCGCGAGATCGGTGACTCCTCCTGGCCGACCAGCCGGCGCCGGTTGCAGTGCCGGCAGTAGATCGCGCAGCGATCGAGCGCCAGCAACAACACGCGGTCCGGGTAGCGGTGGAAGATGCCGGTCGCGGGCGAGTGCGAGTCCTCGCCGAGCGGATCGACGAGGTCGCCGGGCTCGTTCACCAGCTCGCTGGCGCGCGGGATCACCTGCATGCGCACGGGGCAGGCCGTGTGGTCGCGGTCGATGAGCGAGAAGTAGTACGGCGTCACGGCGACGCGGAAGTGCCCGGGCGCAGCGTCGAGCCCGGCCTCCTCGTCGGGCGTGAGCGGCAAGCGCGCCGCGATCTGCTCCTTGGTCGTGATGCGATGGCGCAGCTGCCAGCGCCAGGACTCGGAGTCGGCCTCGGCGACGTCGCTGGCGGGAACCGCCGCGTCGGAGGGGAAGACCGGGAGGGAGATCGTCATCGCCAGGGTGTTTTACCCTATCGTGCGCGCCGACGCTGCGGGGCCTCGACGGCGCGGCGCGCGGCGCCAGACGCAGCGCTCACGCGTCCACGGGAGCGTCGGGATCGGCGTCGTTGCCGTCGTTGCCGTCGGAGGCGTCGCCCGCATCGGTGCCGCTGTCTCCGGCGGTGCCGGTATCGCCGCCCATGCCGGAGCCGCCCATGCCCGAGCCGCCCAGCCCCGAACCGCCCATGCCCGAGCCGCCCAGCCCCGAACCGCCCATGCCCGAGCCGCCCATGCCCGAGCCGCCCATGCCCGAACCGCCCATGCCCATCCCGCCCATCCCGGCGCCACCCATACCCATGCCGCCTGTTCCCGAATCGCCGCCGCTCATGCCGCCGGCGCCGCTGGTGTCGCCGCCCATGTCGCTGCTCATATCGGACGGAAGATCGACGCTGACGTCGGTCGATCCCGTGTCGCCGGGCGCGTCGGTGCCCGCGTCGACGCCACCGTCGGTGCCGCCGCTGTCGGACCCGCCGTCGGGCGGCGACGAGACGCCGAGGTGCACGGTGACGACGTTCTCGCTGCCGATGCTAATCGCGTCCAGGCTCGCGGCGCCGGTGGCCGACTTACCGCCGGCCATCGCGCTGACGGTCACGTTCACCGCACCGCTGTTGGAGCGCGCGATCTCGACGGTGAAGGTGGTCGGAAACGAGATCGGTCCGGCGGCGGTCGTCGGCACGTTGAACTGACTCACCGCCTCGCCAATCAGCACGCGCACCTTGAGCTGGGTCACGCCGGTCAACGTGCCGCTGTCGTCGGCGACGTTGACCAGCAGGACGGTGTCTGGCTTGGTGCAGCTCGCGACCAATCCACCGCCCAGCAGCGTGAGAGATACCCAGAGCCGAACCGCGTGCCGCAAGGGGGAATGTGTTCGCATGGTCAGAATCGGTAGTTGCCGAGGGCGGAGGGCGGAATGTCAGTCGCCCCTTGCTTGATCGCGAAGTAAGTCCCGGCGCCGGCACCCACGACCACGACCGCGCCCAGCACCCAGATCCACCAGTACGAGGAGCCCGACGACGCCCCGGTGGCGGCGCCCGGCGACGCCTGGGTGTCGACCAACGCCATTGGCCCGGGCGATTCGGCCAGCGCGGGCGCGGAGGGTGGCGCGCGGGTCGCCGGCGGCGACTCGGCCGAGCGCTCGTCGATCGATGGCTCGACCGGGGCCCGGTCCTCGGCCATCGGCGTCGGCTTTGACGCCGCGGCGGGCGCGACCGCCGCGGGCCTAGGCGCCGGCGCACGAGCGGGCGCACTTGCCATCGCCGGCCGGGCTGCCGGCGCCGTGGCGGCGGTGGCCGCGCGCCCCGACTTCTTGTCGAGCGCCGCGATCTGGCTCTCGACCTGCCCGCGATTGGGCGCGCTCGGCAGCTGGATCAGGAACTTGCGGTAGTCGGCGACGGCCTTCGTCGCCTCTCCGGTGCGCCGGTAGCATTCAGCGCGGTTGAACAGCAGCGTCGGATCCTTGAGCAGCCGGATGGCCCTGGTGTACTCGGGGATCGCCGCCTTGCACTTGTTCAGGTCGGCCAGCTGATTGGCCTTGCGCGCGTGCCTGCGACCCTCGGCCTCGTTCTTGTTCGGCCCCGCAGCGTGCGCCGGAACGGCGCCGGCTCCTGCCAAGAGGCAAACCGTCAGGATCGCCACCTTCGCCGCTCTCATCGGAGCCGCGATTTTAGTGGAGGGCGGCCTTTTTTCCCAGTCTTCTCACGTATCCGGACAGCGACTGAATCTTGGGCTGGCTCAACATGCCCCCGAATGACGGCATTTGCCCCTTGCCGCCCATGATCACACGCTGGACGTCCTCGTTGCTCGCGCGCGCCTGGAACACCGGGTCCGAGAAGTCGCGCACGGGCAGTTGCTGGCGGATCTGCGCGTCACCGCGGCCGTCCATACCGTGACAGCGCGCGCACATCTGCGCATAGATCACCGCCGGATCGACCGCAACCGGCAGGCCGGGATCATCGCCGGGGCTGGTGCAGCCCGCCACACCGGCGGACACGACGCCGCCCAGGACAACGGCGCCCAGCGCCCGCGCCAGTCTACTCGCCACCGCCCCCCGCATCCGCCGGCACGTACAGAGCCTGGCCGCGGTCCTTGAACTCGGCAGCCTTCTCTTCCATGCCTTGCGCCAGCGCCCGCTCGGGCGCCACACCGATCGCGTTGGCGTAGTCGCGCACGTCCTGGGTGATCTTCATCGAACAGAAGTGCGGCCCGCACATGGAACAGAAGTGCGCGCCCTTGGCCGCCGGCGCGGGCAGCGTCTCGTCGTGGAAGTCGCGCGCGGTGTCGGGGTCGAGCGACAGGTTGAACTGGTCCTGCCAGCGGAACTCGAAGCGCGCGCGCGACAGCGCGTCGTCGCGCTCCTGCGCGCCGGGGTGCCCCTTGGCGAGATCGGCGGCGTGCGCGGCGATCTTGTAGGCGATCACGCCGTCCTTCACGTCTTTGCGATTCGGCAGGCCCAGGTGCTCTTTCGGCGTCACGTAGCAGAGCATCGCCGTGCCGTACCAGCCGATCATCGCGGCGCCGATCGCCGACGTGATGTGGTCGTAGCCGGGCGCGATGTCGGTGACCAGCGGCCCCAGCGTGTAGAACGGCGCCTCGTGGCAGATCTGCATCTGCAGATCGACGTTCTCTTTGATCTTGTGCATGGGCACGTGGCCGGGGCCTTCGATCATCACCTGCACGTCGTGCTTCCAGGCGATCTCGGTCAGCTCGCCCAGCGTGCGCAGCTCGCCGAACTGCGCCTCGTCGTTCGCGTCGGCGATGCAGCCCGGCCGCAAGCCGTCGCCCAGGCTGAAGGCGACGTCGTACTTCTTCATGACCTCGCAGATGCGTTCGAAGTGCGTGTAGAGAAAGTTCTCCTGGTGGTGCGCCAGGCACCACTTGGCCATGATCGATCCGCCGCGCGAGACGATGCCGGTCACGCGCCGCGCGGTCAGCGGCACGTAGCGCAGCAGCACGCCGGCGTGGATCGTGAAGTAGTCCACGCCCTGTTCGGCCTGCTCGACGAGCGTGTCGATGAACATGTCGATGTTCAGGTCCTCGGCCTTGCCGTCGACCTTCTCCAGCGCCTGGTAGATCGGCACCGTGCCGATCGGCACCGGCGAGTTGCGGATGATCCACTCGCGCGTGTCGTGGATGTTCTTGCCGGTCGACAGGTCCATCACGGTGTCGGCGCCCCACTTCACCGACCAGCGCAGCTTGTCGACCTCCTCGGCGATCGACGAGCTGACCGCGGAGTTGCCGATGTTGGAGTTGATCTTCACCAGAAAGTTGCGGCCGATGATCATCGGCTCGCTCTCCGGGTGGTTGCGGTTCGACGGGATGATCGCGCGGCCGCGTGCGACTTCGTCGCGCACGAGCTCGGGTGTGCAGCGCTCACGCAGCGCCACGAACCGCATCTCCGGCGTGATCTCGCCGCGACGCGCGTAGTGCATCTGGCTGAAGTTGGTGTCACCGCGCGCGATGCGCGCCGCGACCCAGGGCTGGCGCAGCTTGGGCAGCCCCTGGTGCAGATCCAGCGCGCGCGGGCCGAACGTGTCGTAGACGTCGATCGGCTTCTCGCCGCCGACCTCGATGCGCCTCACCGGCACGCGCAGGTCGCCGTCCTCGAGGTAGACGCGGGTCGACGCCGGAAAATCGTCGAGCGGCGCGAGGCCGGCGACGGGATCGGCGGGCGCGAGGCCCAGCTTCTTGCCGCGGTCCTTGGCTCCGCGGTCCTCGGCTTCGCGATCCTCGGCTCCGTTGTCCTTGGCTCCGCGTCCGTTGCTTCCGTTGCTTCCGTTCAGACTCATCTCGCCTCGCTTCCCTTCGCCGGCATTACCCGGAGCAGGTTCAGGGGTCGCGCGCCCATTGCGGACGCGCCTCTCAGCCAAGAGCAGCTCCCCCAGCCATAGAATCGGGATTGCAGACCTTAGCCCGCTTGAGCCGGAATGCAAACGCCGTTCGACGTTGCGCGCGGCTCGGTCCCCGTGCGCCTCAGTTCCAATACTGATCGCGGGGCTTGGCGCTCGAGCCGCTCTTGCCCTTGCTCTGGCCACCGTCGAGCACGCGATACCGCCGGCGGAGCCGGCGCGCACGCCACAGGCTCACGATGTCACCGAACCCCTTGCCGCCGGCCAGCAGGAAGCCGGTGAGGCTGGCCACGAGGGTCGCCGCCAGCGAGGCCAGATCCCCGCGCGCCAGGTCGACCACGACCGAAAAACCGACGAGGATCATGCTCAGGTGGCGCGCCTGCATCACCAGACCGCCCAGCACCTGGGCCGGCGCGCGGTTGTACATGCGGCCGAAGGCGACGAACAGCGCGAGCACGGCGTAGGTGCAACCCTCACCCAGCGAGAAGGGTTTGAACGGCAGCACCAGCCCCATCGCCACCATACCGAGGATTCCCGAGGCAAAGAACAGCACCAGGAATCGGCGCATGCCGATGGTGCGCTCGATGAATGCACCGACGAACCAGAGGCCGATCAGGTTGAAGACGAAGGTCAGCCCATTCAGGTGGACGAACATCGCCGTCAGCGGCTGCCAGAACTCGCCCTGCATCATGCCGGGACCGAGCGCCAGGTGCGTCTTGAACAGCGGCTGCGCGCGCTCGACGAAGACGTAGAAGAAGTAGACTAGCGTCTCGACCACCACCAGCGCCTTGATGGTCGGAGTCAGCCGCTCGGTGATCGGCCGAGTCCAGGCCGGGGCGGGGGCGCGCCGCCGGGGCGGCAAATCACGCATGGTTCGAGCTTAGCACGGCCGATCTCGACCCGCGGCGGAAGACGCTAGAGACTCGTGTCGGGACAGAGCACACCATCGGTCGGGAGACATTCGGCGGTCCCGTTCGGATCGTCCGCGCAGTCCGAATCATCGAGATCGACGCGGCCGTCCCGGTCGTTGTCGACGCCGTCGCAGCACTGCGGCAGCGGCGGCAGGAACACAGGTTGAATCGGGGCGGCCTGCTCGCCGGCGTGAATCTCGACCGGGCTCGCGGTCTGCCCGCGCAGCACGGTGGTGCCGGGCGGCACGGTTGGCTGGCAGCCCGGGGCCGGCTCCTTGGGCTTTCCGCTCGCGTCCAGCGCCACGAGGCTCAGGGTCCAGCTTCCCTGGTCGAGGCTGCCGTCATAGAAGCCGAGCGCGCACGGAACCGCGATCGTGCTCTGCGAACCGTCGGACCGCGTCGCCGCGATCTGGATCCCCGACACGCCGACCCGGCCGCAGTCGCCCGATTCGAACTGATCGGCGAACTGCCACCTCAGTGTGTACGAGCCGCTGTTGCTGCAGCCACCCAGGACGGCGCCCGCGCCGGCCACCAGCAGGCTGGCCAACCGGCGAATGCGAGCGCGCGTCGACCTGGTCTTCGGCATGCGCGGCTTTATATCACCCGACCGCGAGCTTGGTGGCCCGCTCACTGAACGCTGAAGATAACGCTGGGAATGTCATCCTGCGCGCAAGAGTAGATCGGGTAGGACACCGGCGGGTTGCCCACCGTCGTGTCGGAAAGCACCGTGCCGTCGGGAGCGAGCAGCTGCATCGAGAACTCATAGTCCCCGGCCGGCAGCGCTGAATTTGTCGCGCCGGTGTAGGCGTTGCACGGAAAATCGTACGGTCCAAAATTGCCGAAGTTGAGAATGACATCGGACGCGCCGGCCTGCCCACAGGTCAGCGGATTGAAGTTCAGATCCTCGATGCTCCAGGCCACGGTCGCAAAGCGGCTGTCCGCGCAGTTCGAGCCGCAGCCCGCCGCCGGAAGCGCCAGAGCGGCCAATCCCAAAAGAAACAGCCCGGTGCGCGTGGTCGCGTTCATGGTGGACTCCCTGTGGCATGTGCCCTGTGGCATTGGAAGTGGGTCAGGGACGAGTGCAGACCCCCGAAGTATTCATCCCCGAACACGTCGCCGCGCATTGGGCGACCAGGAGAAACGCTTCGACCTCGGTGGGCTGCCCGCGCACCACGCTTCGCAAGATCGGGGCCGGCGTCTGCACGCCCGCCAGGGCGGTCCCGTCCGCCCCCAATGCCGTGACCGAGATTTGATATTGGGGTGCAATGCCATCGGACCCAGCTCGACCCTGCGGTACTTCGAAAGGTGTGGATCCGGTCTGACGTTGACAAGGGAACTCGCACTCCGGACGCCCCGCGCACGGCGTGGTGCCGTCGATGTCGCCACCCACACCCACCAGGTCGAGGCGCACCTTGGCGATCTGCGGGTCGGAACATCCGCAGTCGGTGATGGCCCGCCCGTCGAACGAGCGCACGACCCAGCTGATCTCGACGGCGCCACCGTCGATGCGAACACACCCGGCCGCCAGCAGCCCACACAGCGCCGCGAGGCGGATTCTGGTACTCATTGGATACGGGAAACTACGAATCGTCACCAACCGTGTCAAACTGCCGCGCGGAAGGAGAATCGATGCTACCGCTGATCTTGCAGTCTGGGGCCGGCGAAGCGCGCCTCGACATCATATCCCTGATCCTGAACGCGTCGCCCGTGGTCAAAGGCGTTCTCGGCTTGCTCATCCTGATGTCGATCGCGTCCTGGTTCGTGATCGGGTCCAAGACGATCTTCCTGTCGAACGCGGCCTCGCGCTCCGCGAAGTTCCAGGACGTCTTCTGGAAGACCGGCCGGCTCGACGAGATCTGGCGGATTTCCGAGGCGTCCCCGCCCTCGCCCGTCGGCGAGGTCTTCCGCGCCGGCTATACCGAGCTGGCCAAGCTGCAGAAACGGCGCCAGGAACAATCCGCCGATCCCGCGGGTGAGGCGATGATGGGCGACATCGAGAGCATCCAGCGCTCGCTCGACCGCGCGCGCACGACCGCGATCACGGAGATGGAAAATCGCGTGCCGCTGCTGGGCACGACCGCCAGCGCGGCGCCCTTCATCGGTCTCTTCGGCACGGTGTGGGGCATCATGAACTCGTTCCGCAACATCGGCGCCAAGGGCGCCGCGAACCTGGCCACGGTCGCGCCCGGCATCGCCGAGGCGCTGGTGGCGACGGCGATCGGCCTCATGGCCGCGATCCCCGCCGTCATGGCCTACAACTACTTCTCGCGCCGCATCCGCGTGCTGTCGTCGGAGATGGAGACCTTCTCCAGCGACTTCCTCAACATCGTGCGCCGGAGATTCTTCTAGCCATGGCGATGTCGGGAGGCAGCTCCGGCGGATCGATGCTGACCGAGATCAACGTCACGCCGCTGGTCGACGTGATGCTCGTGCTGCTGATCATCTTCATGGTCACGGCGCCGATGCTGCAGACCGGCGTCGACGTCGACCTGCCCGAGGCCAAAGCACAGACGATCCCGGACGATGAGGGGAAGCTGATCCTGACCGTCACCAAGGACAAGCGCGTGTTCCTGGGCAAGATGCAGATCCCGTTCGACGACGTGGAGAAGATCCTGCGCAACAACGCCAAGCTCAACGCCGACCACGAGCTGTACCTGCACGCCGACAAGGCGCTCTACTACGGCGATGTCGTGAAGATCATGGCCGCGGTCAAGCAAGCCGGCGTCGACAAGCTGGGGATGGTCACCGACCCCCTGGAGTGACCGGTTGCCGCCCGAAAAAAAACGCCGCGCCCCGCGCCGAAACTTCGCCGGACTGCTGATCACGCTCGCGCTGCACGGCGCGGTCCTGTTCGCGGTCAGAGCCGCGCACAGCAAGACCGACGAGCCGCTGGAGATCCCGCGCGACTTCGTGGTCGCGAGGTTGGTCAAGCTCGGCAAGCCGCGCGAGAAGTTCTGGCTGCCGCGCATCACGCAGCCGCCGCGTCCGACCGCGCCACCGAAGGTCATCAAGCTGTCCGACGACCCGAATGCGCCGAAAGCCCCCGTCGAGGCGCCGCGGCCCGACAACCCGCAGATCTCGAAGGACCTGCGACGCGCGCTCGACCGCGCGCGCAAGCTCGAGCAGCTGATCCCGACCGAGCCCGAGGAGGGCCAGCTCACCGGTTCGGCCGCCGGCACAGCCACCGAAGCCAGCGCCGGCGATGCCTACGCCACGGCGATCTTCGACGCCGTCCGCAAGAACTTCACGCCGCCCGAGGGCCTCATCACCGACGCGCAGCTGGCGCGCCTGACGACGACGGTCAAGATCCGCGTCGGCGACGACGGCGCGATCCTGGAAAACAAGCTGCTGAAGTCGTCCGGCAACAGCTTCTTCGATGACGCGTGCGTGTCCGCGATCCTGGCAACGCACAAGGTGCCACCTCCTCCCGCCGCCGCGCGCCGCCTGGCCGCGCGTGGCTACGCCCTCGAATTCGCCGGAAAGGACCTGAAATGATGTTGAGCTCCCCGTCGGTAGCGCGCCGCCGGCTCGGTTTCGACGCCGCGGCCCGCGCCGCCCTCGCGCTGTTCGTCGCGACGCTGACGCTGATGATTGGCGGCGATGCGGCGCGCGCGCAGGCCCCCGCCGCGCCCGGCGGAGCCGCGGCCTCCGAAGATCTGCCCACGATCCACATCACGCCGTCGGGTAGCGACCTCTTCCGTCTGGCGCTGCCCAAGGCCGTCGGCGACAACGAGTCCGGCGCGGCGCTCGACACCGAGACCCGCGATCTCGACATCTCGGGGATCTTCCACCTGCTCGATCCGGGGTCGTTCCCCGCGGAGCTTCAAAACGAGGGGATGGGATTCTCGTCGGCGCTCTGGTCGCAAGTCGGCGCGCAGGGCGTCGCCAAGATGAAGGTCGGCCGCACCGCGGGCGGCGCCGCGACGATCGAGGGCGCGCTCTACGTGATCGGGCGCGGCGAGGGACCGGTCCTGTCGCGCATCTACAAGGGCTCCGACCTCCACGACGCCGTCAGCCAGTTCGCCAACGACGTCGTCGGCTACTTCACCGGGCAGCCCGGTATCTTCGGGTCGCGCATCGCCGTCGCGCTCACCGGCAAGAACCGCGAGATCCTGACCATTGACATGGACGGGTCGCACACGCAGGCGGTGACCAGGATGGGCTCGGATTGCTTGCTGCCGGCCTTCTCACCGGGCGGCGGCGAGATCGCGTTCACGTCGTACCTGCGGGGCAACCCCGATCTCTGGATCATCTCGGCGGCGGGCGGGCGCGCGCGCCGCGTGTCGAAGCAACCGGGCCTGAACACCGGCGCGGCCTGGACGCCGAGCGGCGGCAGCATCGCGCTCACCATGTCGTACGAAGGGAACGCCGAGATCTACCGCATCAGCGCCAGCGAGGGCGTGATCCAGACCAAGCTCACGATCAACCCGGCGATCGACAGCTCGCCGTCGTACTCGCCCGATGGCTCTCAGATCGCGTTCGTCTCGAACCGCCAGGGCAGTCCCCAGATCTTCGTGATGCCGTCGTCGGGCGGCGCCGGCAACGCCAAGCGCGTGACGTTTCAGGGCAAGTACAACCAGACGCCGCGCTGGAATCCGCGCGCGGACAAACCGTTGATCGCGTTCACCGGACGCGACGAGCGCGGCGTCTTCGACATCTTCATCCTCGACATGCGCACCGGGAAGATCGATCGCGTGACCCAGGGAAAAGGCTCGAATCAGGATCCGACCTGGTCGCCCGACGGGCGGTTGCTCGCCTACGCGTCGTCGCGCGGCGGGCTCTTCATCGCCAACCCGGAGACGCATCACGAGGTGCAGATCTGGCGCGGCGGCGGATCTTCGCCGAGCTGGGGCCCGGCGCCGACGCGGCACTGAGGTGGCGCCATGAACGGCAAGGCGTTCGCGACCATCGACATCGGCACCAACACGACGTTGCTGCTCGTGGGGCGCGCGGCGCGATCTGATCCTCGCGCCGGCGGCGTCGAGGTCCTGGCCGAGCGTGCCGAGATCACGCGGCTCGGGCGTGGCATCGGCACGAGCGGCGTGCTCGGCAGCGCCGGCATCGCGGCAACGCTCGACGTCCTGCGGGAATACGCGGCCATCGCGCGCACCCACGGCGCCACGATCGCCGCGATCGGTACCGAGGGCCTGCGGCGCGCGTCGAATGCGCGCGCGTTTCTCGATCCCGCGCGTGAGATCCTGGGACGCGACGTCGAGGTCATCGGCGGCGAGCGCGAGGCGGCGCTGACCTTTCGCGCGGTCGCCGAATCGTTCCCGGAGGCGACCGGTGGAGACGCCGCGCTGGTCGTCGTCGACATCGGCGGCGGCTCGACCGAGATCATCGTCGCCGAGCGCGGCGTGGTCCGGCTGCGTACGAGCTTGCAGATCGGATCGGTGCGGCTGACCGAGCGCCACATTCGAAACGATCCACCACGCGCCGATGAGCTCGCGGCCACGCGCGAGGAGATTGCGGGCGCGCTCGCCCCCGTCACGGAGCTGGCGGCGCTGGCGCACCCGCGCCTGGTCGGCGTCGCGGGCACGGTGACGTCGCTGGCGGCCATGGTGCAGGCGCTGGCGTCGTACGACCCGGCGCGCGTCCACGGCTTCGAGCTCACGCGCGCCGCGCTCGACAGCCAGATCGCGCGCCTCAGCCAATCAACGCAGCCCGAGCGCGAGAAGATCGTCGGCCTCGACCCGCGCCGCGCCGACGTGATCCTCGCCGGCGCGCTGATCCTGCAAGCTATCGCCGCGCGCGCCACCGTCGACGCGGTCCTCGTGAGCGACCGAGGAATCCGCTGGGGCTTGCTCTACGAGCTCATCGCCCGATAGACCGGGCGCCCCGTCCTCGGGGAGGGGCTCTGGCTAGAAGAAATTGATCGCGAAGTTCACGAGCGACCAGTTGGTCCACGTCTCGGACTGCGCTTCCTGGTTCTGGCCGTAGTGGGCGCCGGTGACGGTCGCCTCGATGTCGAACGACCAGTGCCAGCCCTGCACCAGCTCGTAGCCGACCCCACCCATGGCCGCCATGCCCCAGCGGCCCACCCACACGTCGGGGCCGCTGACCTGGTCGACGCGCGCGGCGCCGACCCCGCCCTTGATGAACAGGCGATTGGTCAGGAACAGCTGCAACGCCGCGAGGTGCGCGGTCTGCTGGTACGAGGTGCCTGAATCGCCGGCGACCGCGCCCTCGACGTCCCACATCAGGATCAGGCCCGGGTGCAGGCCGAAGCCCAGCCGGAAGGTGTAGGCGCCCGCGCTGGTCGATTGCGTGTTGCCATTTGCATCTCGGAATTGCAAACCGCCAAAACCACCGCCGCCACCGATCGTGAATGGGCGATCAATCACCGACCGCTGGGGCAGCGGCGGCGGTCCCGAATACCGGTGATAGCGGCGCGGCGGCGGAACGTAAACCGGCGGCGGACCATAGCCCGGCGGCGGACCATAGCCCGGCGGCGGACCATAGCCCGGCGGTGGACCATAGCCCGGCGGCGGCCCGTAGCCCGGCGGCGGATACGACGGAGGCGGCTGGTACGCCGAGGGCGGCGGTGGGGGCTGCGCCGGAGGCGGAGGCGGCGGCGAGGGCGGAGGCGGCGGCGGGGCCGCCTGCTGGACCGGTGGCGCGGGCGCGGCGACCGGCGGAGGCGGCGCCGGAGGAGCCGGCGGCGGTGGCGGCGGGGTCGGCGCGACAGCCGGCGGCGGCGGCATCTGCGACGGATCTTCGGGCGCGATCTCGGTGAGGCCGGACTGTTGTCCGTAAGCCGCAGCAGTGTGAAAGAGGAGAACGGTTAGTCCTGACAGCAGCCGTTTCATGATGCTTTTCCCCTTAGTGAAATCTCGACCCCAACCCTTTCGATAGTGCTAGATGTGCAAGACGAGCGCCAGCAACCGAGCCCACACTCTTTTTGTGACAGGGCGCGACCGCCGCGCTGCCTGGGGCCATTGCACGCGGCGCATCGCGTGGAGACGCGAAAAATGCGTGGTGGTGTGGCCTGCGCGACACGTGCGACCCGTGTCGGCCAAGCACGCTTTGACGCAATCCTCGCGGATTGGTACAAGATTGGATTGCCCATGGACGGCTTGGTGGATGGTGGCGGCTCGGACACCCTGCGTCCCGGAACCACGCTCGGACGTTACGAGATCCGGCGCCTCCTGGGACAGGGCGGAATGGGCTGCGTCTACGAAGCGCTGCACCGCGATCTGAAGAAGCGCGTCGCCATCAAGACGTTGCTGCCGTCGCTGGCGTCGAACGCCGACGCCAAGGAGCGCTTCCTGCGCGAGGGCGAGGCGGCGTCGCGCATCCGCCACCCGCACGTCGTCGACGTGACCGACCTCGGTTCCGAGGGGTCGGTGATCTACCTGGTGATGGAATACCTCGAGGGGGAAGACCTCGCGCGGTTGCTCGCGCGCCAGGGGGCCCTCTCGCCGTCGCAGGCCGCCGACATCATGCTGCCGGTCGCCGCCGCCATTGCGACGGCTCACGAGCAGAGCGTGATCCACCGCGACCTCAAGCCCGAGAACATCTTTCTGGCGCGCAGCTCCTACGGTTCGGTTGCGCCCAAGGTGCTCGATTTCGGTATCTCGAAAGTGCTCGGCGACTCGCGGGCGCGCGCGCTCACCGGCACCGCGGCGACGATGGGGACGATGCACTACCTGCCGCCGGAGCAGCTGCGCGCGGCACGCGAGGCGGACGCGCGCAGCGATCAGTACGGCCTGGGGACGATCCTTTATGAGTGCGTGACCGGACAGCGTGCGTTCGAGGAGGAGAGCTTCTACATCCTGCTGAAGAAGATCGCCGAGGGTGAGTTCGTGCGCCCGTCGCTGCAGCGGCCCGGTCTGCCCGAGCGCATGGAGGCGATCATCCTGCGCGCCATGAACCTGGATCCGCTCGCGCGGTTCGAGTCGGTCAAGCAATTCGGCGCCGCGCTGCTCGAGTACGGCAGCGAGTCGACGCGCATTCTCTGGACGCCGTTCTTCGGCGCGGCGCCCGCCGTCGACCTGCCGGCGGGCGCGCCGGCCATCTCGAGCGTGCCAACGATGAACGCCGCGGGTGAATCGGGCGCACTGTCCACCGGCAGGCCGGCGCCAGCATCTCGGCCGCCGTCGACGGATCGACCGCGCGTCGCCACGCTGGTGGCGCCATCGACGACGTCGTCGCCATCGGGCGCGACCATGGAGCTGCCGTCGCCGGCGAACCGCAAGGCGTCGAGCACGACGCTGCGGAACGCCACCGGCGAGCGCGCGCTGCCGACGCGTCCGCCCGCACCGTCTCGCTGGCGAGCGCCGGCAATCGTGGGCGGCCTCGCGCTGATCGCCGCAATCGCAGCGCTGGTCGTCCTGCGCGGCACCGGCGCCAGCGATCGCCGCGCCGACCCGGATCCGACTGCGACGACCTCCGCGGCGCCCGAGGAGACGCAGGCGGCGCCGGCCACGGCGCGGGCGCGCGCTCCAAAATCGGCGCCCACGCTCGAGCCCGCCCCGCCGGTCGCCGAGCCCACGCCGCCACCCGTGGCGGCGAATCCTCCGACGGTCTCGGCGAAACCCGCGCGAGAGAGCGGCGCGC
>Ga0265328_10000668_pt1 | contig 15940 bp, 20 predicted proteins | sample 41624metaG_FD_202086 | JGI IMG/M metagenome (GOLD analysis project Ga0265328, IMG submission 202086) | Rhizosphere microbial communities from Carex aquatilis grown in University of Washington, Seatle, WA, United States - 4-16-24 metaG | ecosystem: Host-associated > Plants > Roots > Rhizosphere...
GAAAATCGGCGCCGCGATTGTTGAAATCGACCTGACGCCGCTTTCGGAAGGCGACCTCGCTCTCGACAAGAACACCGGCATTACGTCGGCGACGATTCAGGCGCTGTTGCCGATCTTCAAGAAATAGCGCGTTCACGGAGACGTCGATGCTCCATTCGCCTTCGGCTGTGTGGGGATGCGCTTTTGCGCTGTCCTCACCGCCGTTGCTGCGCCGGCGTTTCCGCGAGCGCACAGGGATCGTGAGCGACGTGAAGAACCGGCGGATCGTCAAGGCGAAGATGCTTTGACATGCGCGCGCCTCTGCTTTGGCGCGCGCGAGCGTCTCTCGCTGCGCTCGCCTTGTTGGTCGGATTCCTTCGCGGATATCGCAAAGCGAGGTGAGCGCATGGATGCTTTCCAGATCGCCGGCCTGTGCATGTTCACCGCCTCATTGATCGCCGCAGCCTTGATCCTGGATTGGGCGACGCACGAGCCGGGGCCCGACGCTTCCTGGAAATGGGGCGACGCGCCGCGCCGTCCGCGCCCGCCCGTTGAATGGGGATTGATCCAGCTCGGCTATGCCGGCCTGACCTTGGCGAGCGCGGCTCTGGCGCTGCGCTGCGCCGGGGCGTTCTAGGGTCGCGCCATGCCGCTTCCCCCGGATGAGCCGACGCTGCGCCGCTGGCACCGCTTCGTGATCTCGCGCTGGCTGATGGATCACAACATTTGGCTCGCCTGCGTGCAGGCCGTTTGCCTTGGCATGAACATGCGCCGCGCCGATTTTCTCGTCCTTGTGCGCGAATATTGCGATCTGCATAGCGAAAATCAAACCTACGGACGGAGGCGATGATGCGTGAGCTTGCTTTCGTAGCGCGCTCTCTTGTCGCGATCTTCGCAGGCGCGTTTGTAATCGCTTGCGCGTGCGGGGCGTTGGCGGTGATCGCGTGGAAGTGAGGCTGGAGCCGGCCGCGGCGTCCCCAAATTAGCTCTTTCGACCGTCGGCGCATCCGCATCGCTGGACGCCGCTCTCCTAAAACCCCTGCTCCCTGCGCCATAACATTCAATACGGAAGGAGCCGTGATGGCCTCGTTCTATAGCGACGTGCTCGCCAAATCGCCGGCGTTTCATTCGATCGACGTCCAGAAATCGACCGATCTCCTGGAGCCCGGCACGCGTACGGCGGTCGCGGCGTTGATCGATGACGCGGCTGCGCATGATCATCATTTGATTGTGTTGGAGACCTTCCGCTCCTCGCGCCGTCAGTTGCAGCTCTTCAACCAACACGCCAGCGAGCTGCGCAATGTCGGATGCCATGGTTACGGCGTCGCGGCCGATCTCGGCATTGCCGGCCCGGCGGGCGCCGTGGACTGGAAAGCGGATTACACGTTGCTGCAGGCGCTCGCCAGAAAGCACGGGCTGATCTGGGGCGGCGATTGGGGCGCGCCGAAGCGCCGCCATGCGTTCCGCGACATGGATCATGTGCAGCGCGTGCCGGTGTTTCGCCAGGCCGAACTGTTTTCCGGCGATTGGTATCCGGCCACGAACTACGATCCCTACGTCGACATGGAGCAACACGGCGTTAGAGGGGTCGAAGTCTGATGGCCCTCGATCAAGTCCAATACGACGCCAACGCCAAGACGATTTACGCCTGGTGGCGCGCGCGCGGGATGAGCCATGTTTGCGCCTGCGCAATGCTGGCGCAAGCCGAGGCCGAGTCGTCGCTCGACCCGAACGCCGTCGGCGATCGCGACGAAGCTTTTGGCCTGCATCAGCTTCACATGGATCGCATCAAACGCATTCGCGATGGCGACAAGCGATGGCCCGGCTGCGGCGTCGACATATCGAAACTGCCGGCGATTTCAACGCAGCTCGAGGGCGTGTTCTGGGAGTTGCAGCACTCCGAACAACACGCGCTGACGCAGATTCTCGCGGCGACGACGGCTAACGACGCCGGCGTCGCCGCGAGTCGTTTCTACGAGCGTCCCGGAGCGGAGGGGCAAGCCGCAAAGCGCGGCCGGCTCGCACAAAAGTGGGACAAATATTTTACGCCCGCGACCGCGTGAGCGGGGCGGCGAACCGCGCCGGGCGGCCTCCCGGCTTGCAGAGGTGACCACATGCGAAATTTCTTTCTCACTCTCGCGGGGCTCGTCCTCGCGATTGTCAATCCGGCCTTCGCCGCCGATTTGCCTTCGGCTAAAACCGCGCCACCGCCGCCGCTGGCTCCGGCGACTTCGTGGACCGGGCTCTATTTCGGCGTCTCCGGCGGCTATGCCTTCGACAGTTCGCCGAACATGAATCTGGAGGCGTACAACAGCGGAGTTGGAACTTCGTTTCAGCCTTACGCCTATGCGTCGGGCGCGACCGCCGCTCTCAACAATCGCGCTTTCATCGTCAGCCCCAACATCGGCGCCAATTATCAAGCGGGTAACTGGGTGCTTGGGCTGGAGGCTTCCGCCGATCTGCCGGTGGGCGGCGACGAAAGATCCGTGACCTTCGCGTCGCCTGGTCTGGGGCTCGTTCCGTCCGTCGCGCAGATCGGCGCGGGCTGGACGTTCCGTCTCGACGGAACCGCCAAGATCGGCTGGCTGCTCAATCCGGCGTTGCAGATCTACGTCGGCGGCGGCCCGTCGATGCTGAAGACCGACAACAGCGTTTACGCCGGCTCGCCGTTCAACGTGGCCAGCGGCTATGGGACGCAAGGCCCGAGCTTTGTCGGCTGGCGCGCCAAGGCCGGCGTCGAATGGCTGTTCATTCCGGGCTGGAGCGCCAAGCTCGAATACGATCATGCAGATTGGGGCTCGCACACCGTCGCCGGGTCCGGCCTGCTCTATGGCGCGACCTTTCCGGCGATCTCGTCGCAGGCTAGCGAATATCTCGGAGCCAAGCGCTTCACCGAGGAGAAGGTGGCGGTCGGCCTCGCCTATCACACCAATTTCCTCGGCGGCAATAACGGCCTGTTCTTTCTGCCCACCGGCAATGTCGGCGCCGATGTTTCGACGCTCAACACGAATGTGCTGAACGGCGTCGGCAACGTTAACAGCGCAATCCAAAGCCAGCTGCCGGCGCAAGGCGCCATCGGTTCGGCCATCGGCAAGGCGGGGCTCTAAAGCAATCCCAACCTCGCGCGAAGATTTTTCGCGCGAGGCCTTTTCAATGAGAGGCGCCGCAATGAAACTCCCCGCCATCGACCCGACCACGGGCCTCATCGTCAGCGGCGTCGTCGCCGTGCTCGACGCCATCGCCAAGGGCGCACTGGCTTTGCCGGACTATGTGCCGCAATCCGTGGCCCATGCGATCCAGCAGACCGACGCCTTTGTCGTCGGCGTGTTTATTCTCGCGGTCGCGCCGCTGATCAGCGCGCTGTCGTCGGATAAGCCCGGGCCGCTCGCGCCCGTTCAAACCGCCTCCAAGACATAGAATTGGAGCGCGGTTCATGCCGACGCCAGAATGCTACCGCGACATCGGCGCGATCGGCGCGCGTCTCGACGAGATCGAGAAGGCGCGCATCGAGCGCGATCACGCCGCGCAAATCGCGCAAAGCGAGCGCGAGGCGCGCATCGACGCGCAGCTATGCGCATTGAGCGCCAAGATGGACGCAATCAACGCCGAACGGCAACAGCTCGTCGGCGTGATCTGGGCGGTGCGGATATTATTCGGCGGCCTCGGCGCCGGCCTGTTCTATCTCATCGGCAACGGCGTCCCGCCATGGCTTAAGCGCGCGTTGCAGTAGTTTTGGTTTGCGTTTCGTTTTAGCCCCGCTGGCCGCAAGGCTGGCGGGGCTTTTTTGCGTTTTAGCCGAGCCTCCGCCTCAGCACGCTCAGCGCCACCGCGCAGGCGTTGGAGACGTTCAGGCTTTTGATCGCGCCGGGCGTGTCGAGCCGGGCGACGGCGACGCAGCGCTCGCGGGTCAGGCGGCGCAGGCCCTTGCCCTCCGCGCCGAGCGCCAGCGCCACGGGCGCTTGCAGCGGGACTGTCTCCAGCGTGTCCGCCCCTTCCGAGTCGAGCCCGAGAATCGTGTAGCCGTGATCGGCGAGCTCATCCATGGCGCGGGCGAGATTCACCACGCTGACGATCTCGACATGCTCCAGCCCGCCCGACGCGGCCTTGGCCAGCACGCCGGAAAATTGCGGGCTGTGGCGCTCGGTGACGACGATCGCCTCGACCGCGAAGGCCGCCGCCGTGCGCAGAATCGCGCCGACATTGTGCGGATCGGTGATCTGGTCGAGTAGCAGGATCAGCCCATGCGTCGCCGCGACATCGGAGAGATCGCGCTCGGGCAGGGGGCCGGCCTCCAGCAGCAGCCCCTGATGCACGGCCTCTTCGCCGAGCCGCCGCGTCAGCTCGCGCGCTTCCACAAGGCGGGGCTTCAGCCCCGCCGCGGCCGCCGCGTCCTCGATGCGGGGCAGGGCGTTGGCGGTGGCGTAAAGCGCTATGAGCTTGCGCTTGCCGGCGGTCAGCGCCTCGCGCACGGCGTGCGCGCCATAGATCAGCGCTGCGTCGCCGGGGCGGGCGCCGCCCTCGCGTCGCGGCTTGCCGGAGGGCGGTCGGCGGTTGTGCGCGCTCATCTTGCTCTCCTCATCGCAGCATCGCCGCCTTGACCCACCAGGCGGGATGCGCGGCTCTTATCGCGCGAGAGGCTTTTACGGCCGCGCGCGGCGTTGCGAACAGGCCGAAACAGGTCGCCCCCGAGCCCGACATGCGCGCGAGCCTGGACCCCTTCGCGCCGCCCAGCACAGCCAGAAGGTCGCCGATGATCGGCGCCTCGATCGCCGCCGCATGTTCGAGGTCGTTGCGGCCCTTGGCCAGCGCGCGCCACAGCGCCTCGCGCTCCATGCCGGCGGCAATGGCGGGATGCGCCGCGCCGTCCGCGCGCTCGCCGGGGGCAAGGCCGAGCCGTTGGAACACGGGCCTGGTTTCCACCGCGACGCCGGGATTGATCAGCACGGCGGGCAGGGGCGGGAGGTTGAGCGGCGCGCTGACATCCTCGCCCGCGCCGCGCATGAAGCGGGCGCGAGGGTCGAGGCAGACCGGCACGTCGGAGCCGGTCGCGCGCGCGGCGTCCATCAGGCGCGGGTCGTTTGGCGCGAGGCCGTTGGCGCGGGCCAGCAGCCGCAGCGCGCTCGCAGCGTCCGACGAGCCGCCGCCAATGCCGGCGGCGACCGGCAGCAGCTTGGTCAGTTGGAACGCGCCGAGGATCAGGCCGGGGACTTGCGCGCCAAGCTCGCGCGCGGCGCGCAGCACGAGATTGTCGGGCCCCGCGCCCGCCGCCTGCGCGGTCGGGCCGGCGACGGCCAGCGAGAGCGCCGAGCCCGGCTCCAGCGACAACACGTCGCCGGCGCCGGTGAAGGCGACGAGGCTCTCCAGCTCGTGATAGCCGTCCGCCGCCCGGCGTCCGAGCACATGCAGCGTGAGGTTGATTTTGGCGGGGGCGCGGGTGGTCAGCATGACGACCGCAATAGAAGATCGGGGTGGCGGGCGCCAGCGCAAATGAAGAACGAGCCAGCGGATTGGCGCGCGGCGACCCTCATCCGACCCTTGCCAACGCAAGGGCCACCTTCTCCCACAAGTGGGAGAAGGAGGGGAGCCGATCGATTCAACTTCAATAACTTGAATTATAAGGGCGCTCCCTTCTCCCACTTGTGGGAGAAGGTGGCCCCGCGAAGCGGGGTCGGATGAGGGCTCGCTCCGCCTCACCCCTTCCGCCGCGCGCCGATCGGCTCCTGAAAACTTAACGCCGTGTCCCAGGGGAAATAAATCCAGGTCTCCTGCGCGACCTCGTGAACATAGGTGTCGACCTGCGGCAGCCCTTCCTGCTTGGCGTAGACGGTCGCGAAATGCGCGCCGGGCAGCAGCGCCCGCACGATCTTCGCCGTGGCGCCGGTGTCGACGAGATCGTCGACGATCAGCACCTCGGCGGCGGGGCGCGCGAGCAGTTCCTCCGACAGCGATTTCAGCACGGCGATCTCGCCGCGCGTCGTCTCCTCGTGATAGCTCGCGACGCAAATCGTATCGATGACTCTTATGCCGAGTTCGCGCGCCACGACGCCCGCCGGAATAAGCCCGCCGCGCGTCACCGCCGCAATCGCCGAAAAGCCGCCGATCGCAGCTAACCGATGCGCCAGCGTGCGGGTGTCGGCGTGAAACCGATCCCAGGAAACGGCGAGAACTTTTTGCATGGCCTCGTCCTCTATCCTCAAGTCGCCGCGCCGCCGCCTTGCAGCCTGGCGATCATTTCCCGCACGGCTTGCGCCGCCTCGCCCAGCCGCAAAGCGTCGCGCGAGCGCAGCACGATCTGGTTGCGCACGCCGCCGCTGGAGAAGTGCGGATAGGAGCCGATGCTCACGTCGCCGGCGCGCGCCGCCAGCGCGGCCAGGTCTTGCGCGTAGCGCCCTTCGGGAATGGCGTCCGCCTCTATGGTTTCGACCAGCACGCGCGCGCCGCTTCGCAGCCTCGGCGCCACCGCGTCGAGCATCGTCTCCATGATGAGCGGCACGCCGGCCATGACGATCACATTGCCGATCATGAAGCCCGGCGCCTTGGACACCGCATTTTCGATCAGCTCCGCGCCCAGGGGGATGCGCGCCATGCGGCGGCGCGCTTCGTTGAGCTGATCGGGCCTAATGCGCTCCAGCAGCATGTTTATCGCGCGCGGGTCCTCCTCGATGCCGACGCCGAAGGCGCGGGCGATGGCGTCGGCGGTGATGTCGTCGTGCGTGGGGCCGATCCCGCCCGTGGTGAAGACGTATGCGTAGCGCGCGCGCAAGGCGTTGACCGCCGCGACGATCTCCTCCTCGATGTCGGGAACGACGCGAATTTCGCGCGTGTCGACGCCGATTTGCGCGAGATATCTGGCGATGTAATGGCTGTTCTGATCCTGCGTGCGGCCCGACAGAATCTCGTCGCCGATGACGAGAACCGCCGCTGTGACCACATCCGCTTCGCCCGCCATTCCGCCGCTCCCTCGTTGCCCGATCATAGGCCGTGGGAGCCGAGGGGCAAGTCCCGGCCCGCAGGCGGGCGGAAATCGCGGTTTAGTCGGGTGGTTGTATTTTTTGCCGGCAAATTGCAGCTTAAGGCCGGAATTTTCCACGCGCCGCCCTCCTTAGGGAAAAATGCGTGACTCCCGTTCTTTCAAGGGGTTGCCGCTCTCACCACGGCAGCCGTGTCAGAAATTGCGGGATTTTTGTCATTGCGGCCTATGAAATTGCGCCGGAGGATTGCCGCATGACGGATATTAAGTCCTACGTCGATCACGACATATTGGACGCCACCTTTGAGGCGCCGCAGGGAGCGCCGCGGGCGCGACGGATCGGGTTCCTGGTTTATCCAGAGGTCGAAATCCTTGATTTGTTTGGCCCTTTGGATGTGTTCCTTTACGCCGACCGCTGGCGTCTGATGACGGGCAAGTTTAGCGCGCGCGGTTACGAAATCCTGGTCATCGCGGCGGAGCCTGGCCCGGTGAAAGGCGCCGGCGGCCCACAAATCGTCGCGGAGCATGGCTGCGACCAGGCGATCGACGATCTCGACACATTGATCGTGCCAGGCAGCCCTTGGATCGAGCGGGCTTGCGTCGAAGCCAAGCTTATCGAATGGCTGAAAGTCATGGCGCCGCGCGCGCGCCGCGTTGTGTCGGTGTGCACGGGCGCGTTTCTGCTCGCCGCCGCGGGCCTGTTGAAAAACCGCGTCGTCACCACCCACTGGATGTTTTGCGACCGCCTCGCCGCGGAGCACCCCTCGTTGCGGGTCGACCGTGATCGTATCTTCGTCCGCGACGGCCATGTCTATACTTCGGGCGGGATCACCGCCGGCATTGATCTGGCTCTGGCGCTGGTGGAGGAAGACCTCGGCCGCGAGGCGTCGCGCTTTGTCGCGGGCATGATGGTCGTCTTCTTGCGCCGGCCTGGCGGGCAGAATCAATTCAGCGCGTTTTTGCAGGCCGAAGCGACGAGCCGCCCCGACATTCGCGAGCTGCAGGCCTGGATACTCGCCAATCCGACGCAGAAGCTCGATGTCGAGAGCTTGGCCGAGCGGCTGGCCATGAGCCCGCGCAATTTCGCGCGGCTGTTTCGCGCTGAGACCGGAATGACGCCCGCGAAATTTGTCGAACATGCGCGGGTGGAGGCCGCGCGCTGCAAGCTCGAACAAACGGATTTGCTCTTGGAGGCCATAGCCGACGCGTCGGGTTTCGGCTCGGCGGAGCGTTTGCAACGCTCCTTCCAGCGTCTCCTGAACGTGAACCCGCAGAGCTATCGCGCGCGGTTTCAATCCACATTGCTCAAATAAGCGGAGGGCCTCATGAAAATTCTCTTTCTCACCTCGGCGCATAACAGTCTCAGCCAGCGTCTGCTGATCGAGCTGACGGAACGCGGACATCAGGTCGTCGTGACGGTGGCGACGAGCAGCGAGGTCATGGCGGAATCGGCCGCCGAGACGACGCCGGACCTCATCGTCGCTCCTATGCTGAAACTCGCGATCCCCGAGGCGATCTGCGCCAAATACGTCTGCTTCATTGTCCATCCCGGAATCAAAGGCGACCGCGGCGCGTCGTCGCTCGATTGGGCGATCAGCGACGGCGAGAAGACATGGGGCGTGACAATCGTTCAAGCCGCCCCCGAGTGGGACGCCGGGCCGATCTGGGCGTCGCATGATTTTCTTATGCCGGCGCCTTCGCCGCCCAAGAGCCGCCTCTATCGCCAGCAGGTCGCCGAAGCGGCCGTCCGGGGCGTGCTGGAGGCGGTGGAGAAATTCCAGTCGGGCCAGTTCGAACCCCAGCCGCTCGTTTATGGCCGCGCCGAGGTGCGCGGGCGCTTGCGTGCGACCATGCGCCAAGCCGACCGCGCCATCGACTGGAAGCGTGACGGAACGGATGCGATCGTCGCCAAGATCAACGCGGCCGACAGCGCCCCCGGCGTGCTCGATACGCAATTTGGCGCGCCATTCTTCCTCTATGGCGCCCTTTACGAAGATCAATTGCGCGGCGAAGCGGGAGAGTTGCTGGCGCAACGCGACGGCGCGGTCTGCGTCGGGACGGTGGACGGCGCGCTCTGGATCACGCATCTGAAGGCCAAGGAACAGGCGGAGACGCGCGAGGCGCATTGCCGCCTCGCCGAAGCGGGTCTTGGGTGCGAATTGTGCGAGGCCGAAGTCTGCGCCATCGCCGGGGTGAAGCTGCCGGCGACCTCGGCGCTTGGTCAACGCGCCAACGGGCTGCGACGCTCCAACCTGCCCGTCGACGAAGCGCCCGACTATCGAACTTTTCAAGAAATCCGCTATGTCGAGGAAGGAGCGGTTGGGCGTCTATTCTTCGATTTCTACAATGGCGCGATGAGCACCAAACAATGCTATCGCCTGCGCGACGCCTTTCTCTTCGCGCGCAGTCGCCCGACGCGGGTGATCGAATTGCTCGGCGGCGGAGATTTTTTCTCCAATGGCATCCATCTCAACGTGATAGAGGCGGCGGCGGACCCCGCGTTGGAATCATGGCGCAACATCAACGCCATTGATGATCTTGTGCTCGAAATCCTCAACACGATGTCTCACCTCGTCGTCTCCGGCCTGCGCGGCAACGCCGGCGCGGGCGGCGCGATAATGGCGCTCGCCGCCGATCATGTCCATGCGCGCGAGGGCGTGGTGCTCAATCCGCATTACAAGGGCATGGGCGGGCTCTACGGCTCCGAATACTGGACCTACACTTTGGCGAGGCGCGTCGGCGCGGCGCGGGCGATAGAGATCGCCGACGCCTGCAAGCCGATGGGAGCGCATGAGGCCAGGTCGATTGGCTTTATCGACGATTGCTTTGGCGCCGATGTCGCCGAGTTCGAGCGTATGCTCGGGGAAAGATCGAAGGCGCTGGCCTCGCGCGAGGATTTTTGGAGTCTGTTGCGTCAAAAGCATGAGCGCCGCCTCGCCGCCTATCGCGCAGAGGAGCTTTCGCGCATGCGCAAGAATTTTTACGGGGCGGACCCCGCCTATCATGTCGCGCGGCGGCGCTTTGTTTTTAAGGGCCAAAGCGCGCGCGTTGTTGAGCCCGCCGTCCACGCGCCGCAGCCTGCGGAGGGATTGTTCGATCGCCTGTTTTCGTACGCCAAGGGGCTCGAGCGACAGCGGGCTTAAGCGAGCGTCGCGCGGGCGCGACGCCTATGGCGTCTTTTCCCCATGCTCGCGCCCGAAGTCCGGCGCCGCCGTGTCCTGGCCCTGTTCGACGATGCCCTTGCGGATCGCCCTTGTGCGCGTAAAAAGGTCGAACAGGCCCTGGCCGTCGCCGTCCTCGATCATCCGCTGGAGCGATGCTAAGTCGGCGTTGAAGCGGCCGAGCATGTCGAGCACGGCGTCCTTGTTGTGCAGGAACACGTCGCGCCACATGGTCGGGTCGGAGGCGGCGATGCGGGTGAAGTCGCGAAAGCCCGAGGCCGAGAATTTGATCACCTCGGACTGCGTGACGGTTTCAAGATGCGCCGCCGTGCCGACGATGTTGAAGGCGATCAGATGCGGCAGATGGCTGGTCACCGCGAGCGCGAGATCGTGATGCTCCGGCGTCGTCGCCTCGACTCTTGCGCCGAGCCGCTTCCAGAACTCGGCGAGCTCCTCCACCATGTTTGCGTCTGTGTCCTTTGTGGGCGTGAGCAGACACCAGCGGTTGTGGAACAGCGTCGCGAACCCTGAGTCCGGGCCGGAATATTCGGTGCCGGCGAGTGGATGCGCCGGGACGAAATGCACGCCTTCAGGAACATGCGGAGCCACCTGCGCCGCGACCGAGCCCTTGACCGAGCCGACATCCGAGAGAATGGCGCCGCGTTCCAGAAAAGGCGCGCAGCTTTGCGCGACCGCGCCCATCGCGCCGACCGGCACGCAGAGGATGACGAGATCGGCTCCGCGTAGCGCGCCCTTGAAATCGCCGCTGGCGTCGTCGGCGATTCGAAGTTCGCGCACGCGCGCCAGCACGGCGGGAGACGCGTCGAAAGCGGCAATTTCCCGCACGGCGTTTTTCGCGCGCGCGGCTCTGGCGATAGACGAGCCGATGAGACCGAGGCCGATCAGGCAGAGTTTTTTAAACAGCGGCGCCGCGTCGCTCATGCGCGCCTCGCAAACTCGGCCAGCGCCGCGACGACGCGCTCATTGGCTTCCTGCGGGCCGACCGTCAGGCGTAAAAACTCCGGCATGCCGTAGGCTTTGACGGCGCGCAGCACCAGGCCGCGTTCGGTGAGGAATCGGTCGGCGTCGGCGGCGCGGCGGCCGTCCTCGTCGGGGAAGCGAACGCTAAGAAAATTAGCGACGCTCGGCAGAACCTCCAGCCCCAGCGCGGCGATGTTCTCGATAAGCCAGGGCAGCCATTGCGCATTATGGGCGATCGCCGCCCCAAGATGCGCTCTATCCTCCAGCGCGGCGATTCCGGCGCTTGAGGCGATGCTCGACACGTTGAACGGCGAGCGGATGCGGTTCAGCGCGTCGATGACCTGCGAAGGGCCATAGCCCCAGCCGAGCCGCAGTCCGGCGAGCCCAAAGATCTTCGAAAAAGTGCGGGTCATTACGACATTGTCGCGCGTCGTCGCAAGCTGGACGCCGGCCTCGTAATCCTGCGCCAGCACATATTCGGCGTAGGCCGCGTCCAGCACCAGGATCACGCGCGAGGGCAGCGCGTCGGCGAGGCGCGCAATCTCGCTCGCCGGCAGGTAAGTGCCGGTGGGATTATTGGGATTGGCGAGAAAGACCATTTTGGTCCGTGAAGTCACGGCGGCGAGCAGCGCGTCGACGTTCGCCGTGTAGCGCGTCTCGGGAGCCACGACCGGCGTCGCGCCGGCGGCGAGAATGACGATTCTATATTCGAGAAAACCATATTGGCTGTAGAGGCCCTCGTCGCCCGGCGAAAGATAGGCCAGCGCCAGCAGCTCAAGTATCTGATCGGAGCCCGCTCCGGCGATTATTCGCGCGGGATCGAGTCCATGCGCCGCGCCGATCGCCTCGCGCACCAGCCGCGACGAGCCTTCCGGATAGGCGGAGATATGCTCCGCGCCGCGGCGCACGGACTCTATCGCGCGCGGCGAGGGGCCGAGCGGCGTCTCATTGGCCGAGAGCTTGAACACGCGCGCGCCGTCTTTCGCCGCGCCGGCGCTCTTGCCGGGAACATAGGGCTCGATGGCCAACACGCTCTCGCGCGGGGCGGGCTTGGACATGAACTTGATTCCTCGTTTAACTCTTCGGCGCGAACACGCCGGCGCGGGCTTCGTTCATCTCGAACCGCGCCGCGTGGCCGCCGATGGCGTCGACGCCGGGCGCTTCGACGCCGCATTCGTTCAATTGCCGCAACAACTCCTCGGACCCGGTTCGCGCCGGCGCTGCGACCAGCAGGGCGTGGCCGCCGCTCTTGGGCGCGCTGGCCAGAATCTCGCCCTCGGCGGCGGCGATCGCCGCCGGCACATGGTGCGCCCAGCGCGGCAGCGACACCGAATAAAGCGCAATGTCCTGCGTATAAAAATCGGCGGCGGGCTTGGCGACGACAAACACCGGCAGGCCCGCCGGATGATCGGGCCGCTCAACGAACGGCAGCCGCGCGATAATTTTTGGCGCACGATCGCCTACGAGGCGGAGCCACCAGGCGCCGTCGCCGGAGCCTCCGGCCGAGCGCAGCACGCCGAGATCGCCGCTCGAGGCGCTCACCGCGTCGATAACCGCGAGCGCGCCGTGATGCGGCACGTAAGGCACGGTGAAGCCGAAATGAAAGCGCGCGCTGTCGCGCATCTGCGCGTCGCCGCCGGAATCGTCGGCATGGACGGCGTAGGGGGCCTGCACGAAGGTGAAGGTCGAGACGATGATGCGCCAGATGCCTTCCACCGCGTCGAGCGGCAGCAGGCCGTGGTGGCGCTCGACCAGCGCGCGCATCATCTGCGCCTCGCGGTCGGGCCGAAAGGCGCAGCCGCCCCCTTGCGCGCGCTTGACCTCGATCAGCCGGTCGATGATTTCGCCGCGCTGCATCAACAGGCGGTGCATGGAGAGATCGATACGGTCGATCTCGCCGCGCAATTCGCCGAGCATATCGGTCGGGGTCTTGGACAGGGCGTCGTCTTGCATGGCGGGCTCGCGGTTTCGCGCCTGTCTTAGGGCAGCGCGGCGCCGCGCGCAATTGCGGGGGTTTTGAATCTATCCGCGCTTACTCAAACTTCGTCTGAAATCCGACGATCGCGCGGGCGAGAGGCGCTGTCGGCAAATAGCAAAAATTATTGGTGGCGAGCTGCGCCTCCTGGCAATGCGGATGGTCGGTGATCCACTCGTAGCCAAGGCGCTCCATGCAGGTCTTTATATTGTCGGGGATCACCTGGCCGTGCTTGCCGCGCTCCGAGGGAAAAGCTGTCTCCACCTGGAACTCGCAGTCGGTCACGTCGAGGGTCTGGCCGGCGAAATAGCGCCCCGTCCCGGTGCTGGTGAGAAACATCGCCTCGGTGGCGACGAGAAAGACGAGCCCGATGGCGAGACCCACCTTGGCCCGCAGCTTGGTCTTGAAGAAATTGAGGTCAAGAAAAGCCAGCAGCCCGACCGCCACCAGCCCGCCGCCGACGAGCAGGGTGATCGGCGCAAAAAATGTGGCCAAGCCGTTTTCCATGGCCTTCCCATCGGAGCAGAGGCGCTGCGAAGCATTGCAGATTAAAATGCAATCTGGAAAGGCGCAAGATGGTGTACGCGAATCCTTCTCCCGTGGAACGGGAGAACGCAGCCCTAGCGTAGCAAGGGTCGGATGAGGGCTCCGGGGGACTGAACCAAGTCTCGGCGCCCCTCATCCGACCTCGCTTCGCGAGGCCGCCTTCTCCCACAAGCGGGAGAAGGGAAGAGTCGTGCTTACGCCGGGCGGCGCGTCGCGCCGCCTTGCGGGCGGCGGGCGGGCTGACCCGTTCCGCGCGGCGCCGTCGCCGCTTGCGGGCGGCCCTGAGCATGTTGCGCGGCGCGCGGGGCGCCGGCTCCCGCGCCTTGCGGGCGGTGATGCTGCTGCGGCCGCGGACGGCGGACTTCCTGCTCCGGGTCTTCGTAGCGCGCCCCTCCGGCCGTGCGCCGGTCGGTGTTCTCGATGCTCTGGCGCGTCAGCTTTTCGATGGCGCGCAGCAAGGGCCGCTCGGCGTTGTCGCACAGCGAAATGGCCCGTCCGGCCGCGCCGGCGCGCGCCGTGCGGCCGATGCGATGCACATAGGCCTCCGGCACCTCCGGCAGTTCGAAATTGACGACATGGCTCACCGCGTCGACATCGATGCCGCGCGCGGCGATGTCGGTCGCCACCAGCACGCGCGTGCGTCCGTCGCGAAAATCCTTGAGCGCGCGCAAGCGTTGGCTTTGGCTTTTGTTGCCGTGGATCGCCGCCGCGCCGATGCTGGCGTGGTCGAGATGCTGCGCGACGCGATCGGCGCCGCGCTTGGTGCGGGTGAACACGATGGCGCGGGAGATGTCGGGATTTTGCAGCAGTTCGACCAGAAGGTCGCGCTTGCCGCCGCCGTCGACGAAATAGACATGCTGCTCGACGCGCTCGGCGGTGGTCGCCGCAGGGGCGACGCTCACATGCACCGGGTCTTTCAGCATGTCGCCGGCGAGGCCGGCGATCTCTTTCGGCATGGTCGCCGAGAAGAACAGGTTCTGCCGAATCTTGGGCAGCTTCGCCACGATCTGGCGGATCGGCACGACGAAGCCAAGATCAAGCATATGATCGGCTTCATCCAGCACGATGACCTCGGTGGTCGCCAGTTTCAGCCGGCCCGAGCGCAGATGATCGAGCAGACGGCCCGGCGTCGCCACCAGCACGTCGAGCCCGCGCGCCAGCATTTCGATCTGCGGCCCGTGCGAGACGCCGCCGACGATCACGCCGACGGCGGGACGGAAGAACTGGCCATAGGCGCGGAAACTGTCGGCGATCTGCGCCGCGAGTTCGCGCGTCGGCGCCAGAATGAGCGCCCGCGTGGTGTTAGGAACCGGCCGGCGGCGGTCGTCGAGCAGGCGTTGCAGGATCGGCAGCGCGAAGGCGGCGGTCTTGCCGGTGCCGGTCTGGGCGATGCCGAGCAGATCGCGGCCCTTGAGCAGCGAGGGGATGGCTTGCGCCTGGATCGGGGTGGGGGTCTCGTAGCCTTCATGCGTAAGAGCGCGCAAAAGAATCTCGGCGAGGCCGAGATCGGTAAATTTGGTCACGTGTTATCTTTCGAAATGCGATCCAAACCCCGAGCGCGGCGTCACGCCGCCCTTTCGGGGTGGATCAGGTAAGATGGAGACGGGCCCCGCGTATCGGGCCGTCGGATCGTGTGGAAAAAGGGACGCTCGACAGATCGTCGGCCAGGGATAGACAAGGCCTGTTTACGCGACTGGAGCGTCTCGCGCCGCGACGCGGCTGGAGAGTTTGATACAGCAACGGCGAGGCTGCGTCAATGAAGGGCTGCGGGGCGCGAAAATGATGCGTGCGCCGGCGCACGAACAGCAGCCGCCGGAGTTTGTAGCCTGCGACAGTCGCCAGAGACGCGCTGCGCCTCGAAAGCGGCGACGCATCCAACTGTGGCGAGACGTCGATGAAAATCACGCTTTTCGACAAGACGGGGGCGAAAATCAGCCCGCTCTGGCCGCTCGCTCTGGCCGGCCTGGCCTTTGCGCTCATTTGTGATGTGTTCTGGCGATATGTTTACTTCGTGGGCTTTCCGGACGGACATGTGACCGAGCTACAAGCCGTGGAAGAGCCGCTCGCGATCAATTTCAACTGGATCAGCCTTGTGCTGGGCTTATGGTTTTTGTTGCTGGCGATAATGGCGCGTCGCTTCGCGATAAAGAAGATGTTTATATACACAGCCATCTTGTATTTCGCGATTGTAGTCGTGGCAATCCAGCAGTTCTAAAAGTCATGTCCGCCCGAGGTTCATTCGATTTTTGGGGTTTTGAGGAGGTTTGGCGGGATGGTGAAGGTTGCGAGCGCTTGGAGGAGATCGGGCCAGGCGGGGAAGACGACGAA
>Ga0265328_10000669_pt1 | contig 15935 bp, 9 predicted proteins | sample 41624metaG_FD_202086 | JGI IMG/M metagenome (GOLD analysis project Ga0265328, IMG submission 202086) | Rhizosphere microbial communities from Carex aquatilis grown in University of Washington, Seatle, WA, United States - 4-16-24 metaG | ecosystem: Host-associated > Plants > Roots > Rhizosphere >...
GAACTACATCCTCCTCAACAGCGACACCATCGTCCGTCCCGGGGCGATCGCCGGGCTCTTGCAGGGGCTGACCGAGAACCCATCGGCGGGGATCATCGGCCCCGGCCTCGAAGGTCGCGACGGGACGCTCGAGAAGAGCTGCTTTCGCTTCCCCCACCCGGTGAGCGAGCTGATCCGCGCGGCGGGCACCGGCCTCGTCACCCGGATGTTGCGCCGCTACGACGTGCCCATGGAGCTCAGCCAGGTTCCGGTCGAGGTCGACTGGCTGGCCTTCGCCTGCGTCGCCATTCGTGGCGTGGTGCTCGAGCAGGTCGGGCTGCTCGACGAAGGCTTCTTCATGTACTACGAGGACATCGACTATTGCCAGAAGGTGCGGGCCGCGGGCTGGAAGATCCTGTACTGGCCGAAGCCTCGGATCGTGCACCTCATGGGTGGCAGCTCGAACATCACCTCGTCCGACCACAGCCGCCGCCGACCGCCGCGCTATCTCTACGAGGCGCGGGCCCGCTACTTCTCCAAGTACCACGGCGGGGCCGGGCTGCTGGCGGCCAACGCGCTGTGGATGGCCGGTCGGGCGATCTCGCGGACCCGCGAGCTCGTGGAGGGAAGGCAGCCGGTCGCACGCGATCGCGAGGCCCGCGACATCTGGACCAACATCCTGCATCCGTCCGAGGCGGCCGAGCTGGCGCGGGCTCCGGGGGGCGAGCTTGGGGCCCACGCCAGCGCGCGCGAGGGGGCGGTGGAGGGGGTAACCGTTCGGGTCGGGCCCGGGGCCGGACCGGAGCATCGCCAGCTGCCGCTCGGCGATCGCAACGCCAATCCCGAAGGGATCGGCCTCCTCGAGCTCCTGCGGGAAGACTTCGCGACCCACGATCGCAACCTGCTCGAGCCCGGGTTCTGGGCGGTGGCCGTGCACCGCTTCGGAAACTGGCGCATGGGCATTGGCCCGAGGGTGGTGCGGGCGCCGTTGACCGTGGCCTATCGCACCCTGTTCACGGGCGTGAACTGGCTGTGGGGGATCGACATCGGCTACAACGTCAAGCTCGGGCGGCGCGTGCGGCTGTGGCACCACGGCACCATGGTGCTGAGCGCGCGCGCCATCGGCGACGACGTGCACATCCGGCACAACACCACCTTCGGGGTGGCGCGCCGCGACCAGAGCTGGAAGCTGCCGACCATCGAGGATCGGGTCGACGTGGGGGTCGGCGCCTGCGTGCTCGGGGACGTCACCGTCGGACACGACAGCTTCATCGGCGCCAACGCGGTGGTGGTCCGGAGCTGCCCGCCCCACTCGACCGTGGTCGGAATCCCGGCTCGCCCGCTGGTGCGGAGCGAGCGCTCTGCCGGTCGGCCGGCGCGCGGCCCGGTCGCCTTCAGGACCCCCGACCCGGGAGCCAAGGACGATCAGGCGCTGGAGGAGGTGGTCGTGGTGGTCATCGACGCCGAGCGAAAGAGCTGAGCCAGGCGGCCGGCCTCGCGCTCGGCGTCGTGGCGGCTGGCCACCGCGTCGGCGCCATGGCGACCAAGGTCGCCGAGCCGCTCGAGCGGGGCCGCGAGCGCCTGCCGGATGGCGCCCACCAGGGCCTCGACCGAGCCCGCGGTGATCAGCCACCCGTTTCGACCGTCCTCCAGCAACTCCGGGATGCCGGCGATGCTGGTGCTGATGGCCGGGCGGCCGAGCGCCAGGGCCTCCATCAGGGCAACCGGTAGCCCCTCGGCGAAGGACGGCAGCAGGAACACCCGCGCCCCGAGGATCTCCGCCCGCACCGTCTCGTTGCTGATCCAGCCGGTGATGCGCACGGCGCGCTCGAGGCCGAGCGCCTGGATGCGCCCCTCGAGGGCGGCGCGCATGGGGCCGTCGCCGGCCAGGACCAGCTCGCAGTCGATCCCCTCGGCGCCGAGCGCGCCGAGGGCTTCGAGGATCAACAACTGCCCCTTCTGCTCGCACAGCCGTCCCACGCACACGAGCCGGCGGTTGTCCACCACCGGACGGGGTCCGGCCGCCAGGAAGGCGGCATCGACGCCGCACCGGACCACCTGGACCTTCGGCCACTCGGTGTAGGGGATCCATCGAAAGAGCTGGCTACGCCCGAAGCTGCTGACCGCCACCACCGCGGCCGCGTGCCGGATCTTCTCGGGCAAGGAGAGCTCGACCGGATGATCGAACTCCTCCGGGCCGTGGACCGTGAAGCTGTAGGGCGGGCCGCCGAGCAGCCGGGCCAGCATCGCCACCGCCGCCGAGTTGGTGCCGAAGTGGGCGTGGAGGTGCTGGACGTTCGGGTGCCCGGCTTCGCCAGCCGCGCGCAGCCAGCGCACGAGCAGGCAGGCCTCGGCCAGGTACGCGAGGTGGCGGAGCACGCCACGCTCGGACCGGCGGCCGAGCCGGATGGCGGCGCGCAGGGCCTGTCCGAAGCGGCGTGGACCGGCGAGCGCGCTGGCGGCGGTCGCCCATGCGAGGGCCAGGGGCCCGGCCGCGAGCAGGACCCGGGTTCGTTCGCGCTCGCCGAGATCCGCGGGGTCCACCAGCCCCGCTGGTGCAGGCCGCACCGAGAACCGGAGCACGACGAGCCCCTGCTTCTCGAGCGCGGCGATCTCCCGCCGGATGAAGCTGTGGCTGACATGGGGATACTGGTTGACGAGGTACGCGACCGTGAACGGCGCCGGCGGCGCGCCGCCTGTGGGCGGCGAAGACGGGGAGGACGCGGAGGACGGCGACGGAGCGGCGGGGCTGGACACGTGCGAGGACCAGGAGCTTAGTACAGGTTCCCCGCGATTTCGTGACCGGCCTCGTCCCAGGACCCGGCGCGACGGGGAACGAGGACGAGGACGGGTTTGGGTCAGGGAGCGGCGAAGACGTAGTGTCCTGAGCCGACCACCAGCACGGCGGCGCCGGCCACGGGAGGCATGACCACGATCCCGGGGACGGTCGCGACCGGGCGCCCGCCCTCGGTGACCGCGGCAGGGTCCGTGCTGGTGGTGGGGACGTAGACCGTCGCGGTCGTGTTGACCGGGACGGTGACGGAGAGCGTGAGCCGTGTCGGTCCCGTGGCGGCTTGCTGCTGCCAGCTCACGGCGATGGGCCCGCGGATGGAGTGGTACTGGACGTCGACCGAGGCGAGCCCGGGCTGCGGCTGGGGCTTGACGATGAACTTCTTGAAGCCAGGGCCGCTCGGATCGGGGTTGAGGCCGCCGAGGCCGCGGTAGAGCCATTCCTCGGCGTGCCCGAGCATGGCGTGGTTCTGCGAGCTCGTTGGCCCCGCGTCCCAGGCCTCGGCGAGCGCGGTGGCCCCGTGGGCGATCTGGTAGAGGTATCCCGGGCCGGACGACTGCTTGAGCATGGCGTAAAGGACGTCGCTCCGCCCTGCCTCGGAGAGGGCGCGCACGAGGTAGACGAACCCGATGTCGCCGGCCTTGACCCGGCTCTGGGCGGTGGTGACGCTCGCGACCAGGCTGCTCACCACGGCGGTGCGCTGGGCGGCCGGAACCAGCCCGAGCGCGAGCGGCATGGCGTTGGCCGTCTGGCTGTTCTTGTCGTAGCTCCCGGTTGGGTTGAGGAACCTGGCATTGAACGCGGCGGTCACCGCGGTCTCGGTGGTCTGGAACTGGGCAGCCTCGGCGGTCTTTCCGAGCAGGGTCGCGGCCTGACGCAGGACCTCGAGATCCTGCAGCCAGATCGCCGTCGCCGTCACGCCGGCCGTGGTCAGCTGCGAGGCCCCGGGCGGGTTGGGCCCCACGTCGTACCAGTCGCCGAGTCCGTAGGTGATGATGTTCTGGGTGGCCTTGCTGCCGAGGTACGAGACGTACCGCTTCATGTCGGCATAGTGCTCGTCGAGCGGCTGTCGGTCGCCGTACATCTGGTAGACGAACCAGGGGTTGATCACGAAGGCGCTCCCCCACTCCGGTGAATCGCGGAAGTTCCCGGCGAAGACCGTGACCTCGGGCGCGATGTCGGGGATGAGCCCGGCGCTGGTCTGGGCGTCGCTCATGTCACGCAGGATCTTCTCGTAGAAGGCCGCGACGTCGTGATCGAACGCCAGGCTGGTGGCGAGCAGGTGCGAGGTCTCGAGCCACCCGAGCTTCTCGCGCTGGGGGCAGTCGGTGAGGACGCTCTGCAGGTTGCTGCGCAGGGCCGCCAGGATCAGCGCGTGGATCTTGTTCAGATCCGAGTCGGACGAGGTGAAGGTCCCGACACTCTCGGCCGAGGCGTGCAGGAACTTTCCGGTCAAGGAGGCGATCTGGGGGCGCCCGGGGAAGCTCGCGGCCTGGCTGGCGGGGACCGCCCCCTCGACCTGCACGTAGCGGAATCCCGTGAACGAGAAGCGGGGATGCCAGGTCTCCGCCGCGGTGCCGCGCGGGGTGTACGAGAACCAGACCGGGCCCCCGACGTTGGCCTGGGTCACGAGTCCGGTGGTGGCGAGCAACTCGCCGGGGGTGAGCTTCACCGCCATCCCGGCCGCGCCGCTGACGGTGATCTCGGGCCAGCCGGCGAAGTTCTGCCCGAGATCGTAGACGAAGATGCCGGGCTGGGGCTGGGTGACCTTGGCGGTGGCCAGCTCCTCGGCGACGGTGATGGGGGGCGCCGAGCGGGCGGTCAGGGTGGGTCCGGCTCCCGCGACCACGGTGGCCGAGGTCCAGGCCCCGTCGGCGAAGCCGGGGCGATCCCAGCCCGCGGGCTCGAGGCGCGCATCGAAGTCCTCGCCGCCGTAGATGTTGCTGAAGGTGATGGGCCCGGGGGTCGACTTCCAGGCGGTGTCCGTGACCAGCGCGGTGGTGGTGCCGTCGGTGAGCTCGATCTGCAGGCGGGCGATCAGCTTGGGCGGGCCGAACGAGCCGGTGAACTTGGCGTAGCGGGTGCTGGTGGGGACGTTGTACATCCCGTTGCCGAGCAAGACGCCAATCGCATTTGGCCCGGTGACGAGCAGCCGGGTCACGTCGTAGATGGCGTAGTGGCAGGTCTTGCCGAAGGTGGTCCAGCTCGGCTCCATCACCGCGTCGGTGACGTTCGACCCGTTGATGCGCACCTCGTATTGACCGAGGCCGCAGATGGCGAGGCGGGCCCGGGTGATCGCCTTCGCCACCTGCACCTCGCGGCGGAAGATCGGCAGCGCCGTGGTCGCCGGCGGGGTGGCGGGCGTCGCCGGGGTGATCCACGCGGCGCCTCCCCAGTCGGTGGCGGCCAGCAAGCCGACGGTGAAGGTGGCGGGGGCGCTCCAGTCCGACAGGCGCCCGGCACCGTCGCGGACGCGGACCTTCCAGGTGGCGGCCGTCAGCGAGCCGAGCGGCTGGCCGGCATAGACGGTGTTCGAGTCCGCGGACATCACCAAGCCGCTCGCCCAGAGATCCCCCTGCCCCGCGGCCAGCTTGTCCGCGGTGGAGGAGACCAGCACCTCGTAGGTGCTCTGGCTCTCTCCGCGCGCGCTCGGATCCGAGGAGACGAGCTCCCAGGCGAGGCGCGGGGTGGCCGTCTGAACGCCGAGCGGGCTCTCGCGCAGCTCGGTGCGCAGGCGGGTCGCCGTGAGGGGGCTCGAAGCACCGTCGACACCGGTGCCGGGGACGCCCCCGGAGCCCATCAGGGGGCCGCCTGAGCCACCGCCGGCGGTCCCGCTGCCCGCCGCGGCGACGCCGGCGTTTCCCGGCGCAGGGACGCCGCCGGTGGCGGACGGTGGCGTCGAAGCTCCAGCGCCAGAGCCGGAGTCGGAGCCGGGGGTGTTGCCGCCGCTGGCGGCGCCCGCGCCGGCCAGCGTGCCGGTGCTGCCCATCCCGGAGGCGGACCGCCCGCCCGAACCCGGAGAGATCGCCCCGACCCCAGCTGGGGGTTGGGGTTGCGAATCACCCATTCCGACCCCAGCCTGACACCCGATCGCGGCCCCGACGACCCCGAGGAACGCGATGTGTGCCAGCCCTGGCGCTCGGGCAGGTGCGGCGGGCGATGTGGGCCGGAGCCGCGTGATGCGGCTTGACGCCATCCGCCAGGGACCTCGGGCAAGGGCAGACTCGGGGTTGGGGTGGGGCAACGGGCTCCTCCGCGTTCGCTCCGTGGTTTCCGGCGTCGGACCGATCCGCCGGTCGCAAAGTGTACCTGGGGCGCCCAGAGCGGGCCAGCGTGGGGGCGGCGAAACGCCCCCGTTCCGGAAATGGCGACGGACCGCGGTGGTTGGCGGAGAGCTGGCCGCTCACCCTCGCCTGGTCGACGCGCCTCGGTCGTCTCGGTCGTTCTCGATTCGGTCAGTCTTGCGGTGCCTCTTGCGGTGACTCTTGCCGTGCCTCTTGCGAACCCGAAGTGCGAGCATGACCATCCCCAGCAGCGCCAGGTCGTTCCGGGTCGCGACCGGGGACATGCGGCACGAGCAGCCGCCGCTTCCGGCCTGGGCGGCTCCGTTACCTGGTGCTTCGCCCGTGCCGATCCTGCCGCCAGCCCCGACCGCGCCAGGACTGGCGCCCTCGCCGCTGCCGGGCTGTCCCCCAGTTCCCGGGCTGCCACCGGATCCGAGCCCGCCGAGCCCGCCGGGTTCGCCGCCGGTCGCGGCTGCCATTCCGCTTCCGCCGGCCCCGGCGCCGGTCACGCCCCCGCTTGCCACGGCGCCCCCGGTTCCCGTCTTGCCACCACCCCCACTCCCCGTCGCGTCGCGCGCGTCGACGGGAGAGACCGCGGCATCGACCGGAGCTCCGGCGTCGGCAACGCCGGGCGGCATGGTGGTGCTGCTCCCCGGACAAGCGAGATCGGCCAGCTCGTTCAGGTATTCCTCGACGTTGGTGTAGCCATCGCCGTCGCTGTCTCCAGCGCCGTCGCTGGCGCTGTTCGGGTCGAGTCCATGCGCGATCTCCCAGGCATCCGGCATGCCGTCGCCGTCCGTGTCGAATCCCGCGGGTCGCGTCACCTGGGCCATGGCTGGTTGACCACCCACGTCGGCCTCGTCGGCGATGATGGCCCCCTTCGTTCCGAGGGAGCCAAGCTGGGCGACGAGGCGCGCCTCGACCGCATCCCGGTGCTGACAGGTCCCGGCCTGGGCCATCACGCGCGCATAGGCATCCTCGGCGCTCAGCACCGTGACGGGCACGGGGGGCTTGCTGTGCGCCGCGGCCTCGAACGTCGGCGGCGTGGTGCCTGCGAAGTCCGCGTTGACCACCGCCCTCCCGTTGAGCTGGCCGTCCCGGTTCACGTCCACCATGTTGCCGGTCTGGTAGGCGTGGTCGGTGCTGGTGTAGAACGTGAAGAAATTCGCGACCGCCGACGGCCCCGCAATCAGATAGTTGCCAACGTAGTCCTCGTACCAGTCCGCCCCCGAGTGGCCTCCGATGATGCCGCCACCCGAGCCCCAGTCATAGACGACGTTGTTGATGCACTCCCCGTTGGCCTTGAACTTGGGGTTGCGCTCGTTGTTGTCGATCCACAGGTTGTGGGCGATGGTGATGTCCTGCTCGCCATCGATGATCGAGCCGAAGTTCTGCGGCGGCACGCCCTCGCCGACGATCGAGTTCTGCAGGGTCACGGTGGTGCTGGTCCCGGTGATGCCGAAGTTGTCCCAGCGTCCCCACTGGATGGAGACGTGATCGAAGATCATGCTCTGGCCGTCGGTGATGTTGACGGTCTTCTGCGCGCTTCCCGAGGTGTCAATCATCCCCTGCCGGAAACGGAGATAGCGGACGACGATGTTGCTGCGGCTGCTGAAGCTGGTCTCCCGGCCGTAGATGGTGATGCCATCGCCGGGCGCGCTCTGACCCGCCAAGGTGATGTTGTCGCCGCCGATGACCAGGACCGAGCCGAGCTTGATCACGCCGCTGACGTCGAACACCACGATGCGGTTCGACCCGCTGACGGCATCGCGCAGGGAGCCGGCCCCGGAATCGCCGAGGGTGGTGACATGAACCACCTGCCCCTTGCGCCCCCCCGCGACGGCAGCCGCAAAGCCCTCTGCCCCAGGGAAAGCCAGCGGAGCCGCGGCGGCCTCGCCCGCAGTCCACGCGAGCAGTCCGGTCGTCGCCACGACCATCACCAGCGCGGCGGCGCCGCGACGGGGGAGATGGCGGCGACGGGGGCGGAGACGGGAAGTGGGCGATACGGGCTCATGCGGCAAGGTGGCCTCCGACTGGACATCATAGGCGGCGTGCCGGTGAGCGCGGAAGTCCCGTCAGGGCGAATCGACCTCGGTGCCTGTCCTTAGGAGCCTGGGTCCTTAGCCGGGAACCGCGAACACCTGGACCGTCAGCTGATCGGTGGCGGAGTTGTCCGTGTACCCCGAGTCGTAGTACATGAACTGAATCGGGGCCCCGCCTCCGAGGTAGAGCAGGTAGTAGGTGTGATCCTTCCGCCAGAGGCCCCACCAGCGCAAGCGGGGCGTGACGGCGGTGTTGGCCTCGTCGACGCCGAGGCCATAGTCGACGTTGTTGTCGCCGATGTCCTCTTTTCCGGTGCCGTCGGCAGCCCAGTCCATCCAGTCCGCGTCGCCGAGGCCGAGGTTGGCGCCGCCGGTCTTTCCCGAGCCGGCGGCCTGAAGCAGGTAGACCGTGCCCTTCTCGGGGGTCATCTGCGTGTGGGCCATCTGCTTGTTGACCGGGACCTTCAGGGTCTCGAGCGGGGTGGTGATGGCAGGGGTCGGCGACAGGCGCCAGATCGAGACCACGATGCTGCCTGGGCTGGTGGTCGCGCCCGCTCGCACCAGCTTCACGGTGAGCGGGGTCCCCGCCCCGGTGAGGGTCATGTAGTAGGCGTGGTCGGCCCGGTAGGGTCCGAACCACTTCTTGCGGCCGGCGGTGGTTCCGCTCGTCACGCGCTCCACCTTGACGCCGACGTCGAGCCCGACGTCCGTGCCCGCCACCAGGTCCTGCCCGACCGCGGCGGCGTCGCCGCCCCCGAACTCCGCGTCGGTCATGTCCGCTCCAGCCCCGACGCTCCCGGTCGCCTTCAGCAAGAACAACTCTCCCTGGTCGAGCGACATCTTCGACGAGACGCTCTCGCCGGTTCCGGGCACCGCCAGAGTCTCGAGCACCGGGACGTTGGCTGCACCCGCTCCGCCTGCTTCGCCGCCTGCCGCGCTCGAAACCCCCGCACCCGCGCCACCGAAGTCGCCGCCGACGCCGCCGGCCGCGCCACGGCCCATCATGCCGCCGCTCGACGCACCCGCGCCGGCGGCATCGCCGGCTGCGCCCGAGGATCCCGCCGCTCCGCCGCTCGCGCTTCCGCCGGTCGCGCGCCCACCTCCGATGGCAGGGCTTCCGCCGGACGCGGAGCTCGCGGCGCTTCCCCCGGTGCCGGAGGCACCGCCAGAAGAGCCGAGACCCGCGGACCCGCCGCCGTCACCGATGCCGCCGCCGCTCGCGCCCATCCTCGTGCCCCCGCCGGTGCCCTTGTCCGCCGATCCGGGACCGGCGCTCGAGGCCGAGGAACACCCGACCCACCCGGCCAGGGCGATGACGAGCGCGGAGCAGGTCAACCGGGAGGTGTTCATTCGGGTCATTGGGGTCATTCTCGGGGCGCGTTGCACCTTGGTCATTGCCGCCACAGTGTGCCTGAACCCGTGGTTCGGGTCAGCCGCGCGGAGGCTCGGCCCGCCCAGAGTGCGTGCCTGTCTGCCTGACTGACATCCGGTGACGACCGCGCCGCGCCCCGGCGTGCGATGCGAAGCTCGACAGGCGCCGCCGCGCGCTGATACTCTGGCCGCGCTTGCCGCATTTTCAGGATCGTCAGCGCCTCTCGAGCTCGAGAGTGGCGTCGCGCTGCTGGCGTCGCTCGCGGCGAGGGATCTCGCACCAGCCGTGCTGGCCGAGGTCGCCATCCATCGCCGCGACGCGGGCGTGGCCATCGGCCTCGGCGTCCTCGCGGTGGGCACACACACCCTCGTGGTCGGGCCAGCCAGCGCCGCTGGCCCCGGGTAAGCGACCTGGCGACGCGTCGGGGGTGTCCTCGACGCGCGCTCGCTGCTGCGTGCGAAGACGGTCGCGCTCACGCTCGATGCGGGGTTCGCCCCGACGGCGCTCGATGTCGCCGGGCAGAGTTATCCCGTGACCGCGAGCGCGACGCTGGTCGACCCGGGCTTCTTGGTTGGGCTGCGCGCGGGCTTTCGCGCGAGCGGATCTTCGCCCTGGCTCGAGGCGGCACGCGCGGCATGGCCACGCACCCACACCGTTTCCGTCACGGGGACCGGCCGCAACCTGCCGGCGTTCGAGGCGTTCCTTGGGGAGGCGTCTCCCTCGGCCGAGGAGCGTGAAACGTTCGCGCCCCTCCCGACATGACGCCCTGTAGCCGTCGTGTCACCGCCCACACCCACGTTCCACGTCCGAGCGCCTGTCGTCAGCGAGACGGTGCGTGCTCATCGTAACTTTTTCGACGCGACCGACATGGGTTGATCAAAAGGAGCCACGCAAAATGAAGACTGCCTTCGCCTTGACCATGACCGTGTTAGGCGCCGCCGCCGTCGCCGCCGTGCCGGCAGCGTGCAACAACCACACCGCCATCGGCGAGGTTCGCGACGCCGCGGTCGCCTCTGGTGGCATGGGCGGGAGTGGAGGCGCCGTGCTGGGCAGCGGCGGCGCCGTGCTGGGCAGCGGCGGCAACGGCAGCGGCGGGGTATTTCCCCCGAGCTCCTCGGGGGGAACACCGGGATCCGGCGGCCAGATGTCCGCCGCCGCTGGTGCCCCTGGCCTGGGGGGCGCTCCCGCCTCCAGTCACCTCGCCCTCGAGCCCTCCGTCACCTACCCTGTTCCCGGTGCCTTCGCTGTCGCCCTCGCCGACATGAACGGCGACCACGCGACCGACGTGGTCGCCCTCGGCGGGCCCGTCGCGACCGGAGGCGCCAACGGAAGTGGCGCGGCGTCCGGCGGTGCCCAGGGTGGTCAGTACGACGGCACCATCGTCTACGTCCTCGGCAACGATGGAAAAGGGGTCTTGGGTACCGCGGACAATGTGGGCATGGGCTACCTCAGCGCGATCGCGGTCGGGGACGTCGACGGAGACGGCAAGCCCGACCTCGCGGCCACGAATCCGAACAACGGAAGCGTCAACCTCTTCATCAACGACGGTGCAGGACGGCTGTCCGCCCCCACGAGCTACAGCGTCGGCAAGAATCCCGTTGGCGTCATCATCGGCGATCTCGACCACGATGGTCACCTGGATATCGGGACCGCCAACCATGGCGACCCTTCACACAATGGCTCCGGGATCGGAGTTCTCCTCAACGCTGGACACGCAGCGTTCTTGGCGAGCACCTATGCTGCCGGGCCCAGCCCGAATTTCCTGCTCCTCGCCGATCTCAACGGGGACGGACGCGGCTCTCTGGTGGTGGCCGATGATGCCGGGGGCGTGAGGGTCATGACCAACGACGGGATGGGACAATTCGGCGGGGCGACGGGCGTCAAGACCTACGCCGCCGGGAGCAGCCCGCATGCCCTCGCCAGCGGTGACCTCAATGGCGACGGAAGAGCCGACGTCGTCGTGGCGGGAGGTGGCGATGGCGGTGGAGGGATTGGAATCCTGCTCAACGTCGGGAACGGGGCACTCGGGGCTGCCATCATCTACGGCGGAGACCGGTACCCGACGTCCGTCGCGGTGGGCGACCTCAACGGAGATGGCTACCCGGATCTGATCGTGTCTTTCATCAACTCCGGAACCATCGGCGTGTACCTCAACAACGGCACCGGAGCCTTCGGCGACCCCATCGGCTTCGAGACCGATGGGGCGGTGGCTTCCTTGGCGCTCGGAGACATGAATGGGGACGGGAAGCTCGACGTCGTCGCCGCCACGGTCAACGGTGTCGCCGTGTTGCTCAACGCGCGCTGACGCGAGCGGCGGTCGAGACGCTGTCAGGGCAGCGGGGAAGACCCAGCTCCCGACCCGAGCGCCGCCCGGTCGACCGCCCGGATTCGTGGTAGCTTGGGCCGCTGCTGGGCGGCGCGCCGGTTCGCCAGCAGGGACGATGCCCGGGTTGCGGGCACGCAAACGACAACGGGAGCTCTCATGACCTTTGGAATCACGCGGACCCTTTCTCCGGCACTCGTCGGTTTGTTGCTGGCGGCGGGGTGTTCCACGAACAGCTCAGGGGGACCATCCTCAGGGACGGGCGGGGGCAAGTCCGCGGGCACCGGAGGCACGACCGCCGGCACCGGCGGGGCCGGCCCCGGCGGCACAGGGGGCACAGGGGCAATGCCTGCCGGGACGGGGGGCAGCAGCTCGCCGGGAACGGGGGGCGCCCCTTCGGCCAGCGGTGGAGCCAGCGCGGCCGGGACGGGGGGCTCTTCCGGGGGCAGCGGAGGTTTGGCCGGAGGGACGGGCGGAAACGCCGCCGGCGGTGGCGGCGGCGCGGGGACGGGAGGCACGCCGGGGGGAGGCGGCGGGCAGTCGCCTGGCGGCGGTGGAAGCATGGCCAGTGGCGGCGGAAACGCCAACGGCGGCGCCAGCGGCAGCGGCGGCGCCAACGGTAACGCTGGATCACCCGGGCGGGGCACGGGCGGCGCCACGGTCGCCTGTCAGGCTCCCACCCCGGTCACCACGGGGGCCGCGGTCACCGTCACGGTGGATCTCGCCGCCGCCGCCACGACGAAGGTCAGCCCCGATCTGATGGGCATCCACACCGCCGTCTACGATGGCCTCCTGACCACCTCCGCCACCACGGAGCAACTGTTGCGCGCGGCCGGCGTCACGTCGCTGCGCTATCCCGGCGGATCGTACGCGGATCTGTATCACTGGGAGAGCCACACGGCGACGGACACGCCGGCGGCCGGCGCCGGCAGCAACACCATCTACGTGGCCCCCGAGGCGAACTTCGGTCAGTTCGTGCTGCTCCTTGGACGCCTCGGCGCAAATGCCCTCATCACGGTGAACTACGGAATGAACTCGGGCACCAAGGGGCCGGGCAGTCCAAAGGAAGCCGCCGCGTGGGTGGCGTACGCCAATGGCAGCCCCGGCGATACGACGTCGATTGGCGCCGACAACTCGGTGCCGCCCGTGGACTTCGGCACCGTTGGATCCTGGGCCGCCCTGCGCGCTTCGGCGCCGCTCGCAGTTGACGACGGCAAGAACTTTCTGCGCATCAACCATCCCGCGCCGATCGGGATCAAGTACTGGGAGCTGGGAAACGAGCTGTACGGAAACGGCTACTACAACGGCAGCGCGACCAGCGCCGGCTGGGAGGCCGACCTGCACGCCCCCTACAACGGGACGAATGGCACGGCCCGCAAGAACAACGCGAACCTGGCGCCGTCGGTCTACGGTACGGCAGCGGCCGAGTTCGCCACGGCGATGAAGGCGGTCGACAGCACCATCCAGTTCGGGCGGGTCGTGAACTGGCCCGACTCGGCCTACGCCGGGTTCGACGCGGGGGCTTTGAACGGCACGTGCGCCGGAATGGACTTCGCCGCCGTCCACTGGTACCCGGGCACGACCCTGGCCAGCCTGCTGACGTTGCCGGGGACCGATATCCCGACGATGTTCTCGGATCTGCACGCGCTGATGACGACCGCCTGCGGTCCCCGCGGTGCCACCATGCCAATCGCGGTGACCGAATGGGGGCCGAACACGCTGTACGGGACGGCCGCGATCATCGGTCAGACCTGGCATCCCACGGCTGGTACCCCGAGCCAGCTCCAGATCGGTGGCTTGTTCGCGGCCGAGGCCTACGCCACCTTCATGGAGCAGAGCGCGCTGGCGGTCCACTGGGCCCAGCTTCACGACAACCAGTACCTGCTCGCGACCCCGGTGCAGGACACGACGGGGTTCGCCTACAAAGGTCAGCTCATCGCCCACTACCTGGCCGGCGGTGGGGACAGCATGCTTCCACACCCGACGTCATCGAGCACGACGCTGTTCGCCCACGCCGCCCGCCACGTCGACGGCGGCTTCAGCGTGATGTTGACCAACGTCAGCGCCAGCGCGGCGGCCAACGTGACGTTGAACGTGACCGGCGGCGCGCTCGGTTGCGTGGGCACCGTGTACTCGTTCGTTCCCACGGCCAGCAACAACAACGACGGTCCGGTCAGCACCGGCGCCCCCATCTTCTCGTCGACGACCGGCACCACGGTGGCCGTGGCGGTGCCCGCCTACTCCGTGGTGGTGGTCGCGTTCCCACCCCGGTAGGCCGACCCGGCGCTGCGCCACGAGTCGTCGCTCGCCATTAGCCGAGGACCGTCCCCGCGGCCAGCGAGGCACCATTGGCCAGGGCAGACACGGCGAGGGCGCGGGACCAAGAGAGATCCGCGAAGGCGAAGCGATAGAACAGGAGCTCGATCACCAGCGCCCAGGCCTCGGCCACGAGGAGATACGACATCCGACCGAGGCCCAGCTCGGGCAGGATGAACCACACCACGGGGTGACTGATGAGCTGCGCGAACGACACGGCGGCGGCGCGCCGGCCCAGGGCTTGGCGCCTTCCAAGGACGGGGACCGCGATTCCGAGCTCGACCACGAGGGTGAGCGCGAAGTATCGCGCCCAGATCGCGACGAGACTCATGCGGCGATCGACACCTGACGCGCGCCCCGGAGATCGGCTGTCCCCCGCGCGACCCAGAGATACGCGATCATGACCAGCTCGAGGTAGCCGTGAAACATCGCGAGCGACAGGTAGGCCGCCAAGGTTCGGGTGATCGCAATGCCGGCCCCGACCGCAATGGCCACCGCGGTCAGCAACGTCAAGGTGACCCCGACGGCTCCGAGGTCGGCGAACAGCGAGCGCACGCTCATCCGGAAGGTCAGCGTCCCCTGCCCCCTGACCTCTCCCTGGGGAATGACGTTGAGCCAGATTGCGTAGTGGACCGCCTGAAGAAAGACAAAGGCCGAGGTCAGCCCGACGGCGAAGTCCGCGCGTCGCAAGGGCGCGATCCAGTCCGAGACCTGGAAGACATGCAGGCCGAATTGACTGACGCCGGCCGAAGCGAGCGAAACCCGCCAGAGGGCGCCGCTCGCCAGCAGCCCGGCACCTCCGAGGATGAGGGCCAGCGGCACCAGCATGGCCCGGCGCCGAGAACGAAAGAAGATCGGCCAGACTGCCAGGGCGACGAGATTGTGGGCGTGAAGAAACGCGATTCGCCAGATGTGCGGCCAGTGGATGGACAGGCCGCCGAACAGCGCCACCAGCCCGATCGCGGCAGCGGCGCGAAGCCAGGCCCCGCTGCGCGCGGCCCCTGCCAGGGCACCCGCGGTGGCCCAGGACATGACCATGATGGACTCCAGCCGAGGTGAAGGCTGCAGCACACCAAGATGCTCGAGCCCGTGAAGCCCGAGGAGCGCCGCGCATCCCGCGAGGACCGACGTCTTCCACCACGCGGCCAGCCTTCGCCTCATGACCAGATGGCGGACATCGGCCGCGACGTGGAGAGCTCCGAAGGTGATCGGTCCCAGCACGAACAGCAGCACCGGAAAGTAGACCGCGAGGGCAAAGGCCACAGCGGCGTGGAGGGTGGTGACCGCGGCGAGACGACGATCCTTCCGGGTGAGCACGAACGCGATCGGGCGGCTCCCGAGGAGCAGCCCCAGCAACAGGCGCCTCAGGCGGTCGACCGGAGCCACGCCGCTCTCGACCAGACCGGAGATCGAGCGGGCGTTCACCGCCGCCGCCGCCGCCCCGGCCGGACCAGCGCCAAGAGCCCGATCGCAACCATGAGTCCGGCAAGGGATCGCTCGACGCCGAGCGCCGAGTTGCAGCTGCAGCCGCCCCCGCCCGACGCTCCGTCCTGTGCTGTTCCCCCGGTTGCCCCCGGGGGAGCTCCGCCCGAACCTGCGGGGGGAACGCCGCCGCCACCGCCAATGCCCGCGCCGCCGGTTGTCTCGATGCAGCGCAGGCAGTCGTAGAGGATCGGGCCGAACGTCGCGCCGCCCGCGCCACTCGCACCTCCCCCACCGCTCGCGCCGCCCGCACCAGCCCCTCCGCCATTGCCGCCTGCGGAGATGAGACCATATCTCTCGCACTTGCCCTGTACACACGTCCCGGGGACGGTTGCGGGCGGCGGCG
>Ga0265328_10000670_pt1 | contig 15908 bp, 12 predicted proteins | sample 41624metaG_FD_202086 | JGI IMG/M metagenome (GOLD analysis project Ga0265328, IMG submission 202086) | Rhizosphere microbial communities from Carex aquatilis grown in University of Washington, Seatle, WA, United States - 4-16-24 metaG | ecosystem: Host-associated > Plants > Roots > Rhizosphere...
GACGAAAAAAGACGACGAAAAAACTCTTGCGTTATCGTCGCGGCGCGACAATCATCACCGCGTCGCGACCGCTGCAAAGCCATTTTGAGTCGTCGCCGCTCTCTCATCCAGATTGACGCGCCACAAACCCGATTGAGGCGACAACCCGATTGAGGCGCTTGAAAAATTCGGATTCGCGAATTTAGCCGACTTCCCTCCTTGCCTTTTTTTGTGGAGAATGGGACAAAGGAGGAACATGACAACGGCGTCGCGAATCGAATGGACTGAGCACACTTGGAATCCAGTGACAGGATGTTCCAAGATATCCCCGGGCTGTGCCTTTTGTTATGCGGAAGGTTTCGCGAAAAGATTGCAAGCAATGGGTGTTCCAGGTTATAAGAATGGTTTCGAGGTCGCCATCCACCCTCAACGTTTAGATCAACCACTCCGACGGCGAAAGCCCACGATTTATTTTGTAAACTCGATGAGTGATCTTTTCCACGAAGCTGTTCCTACAGAGTTCATTGAACAGATCTTTGAAACTATGGCGATGGCGCGGCAGCATCGCTTTCAGATTCTAACGAAAAGAATTGAAAGAATGGCCAATTTCGCTAAAATTCGCGCCCTGCCTGAAAACGTTTGGATCGGAGTTTCCGTCGAAAATCAGCGTCACGGTATTCCGCGCATAAAATTGTTACGCGAAATAAATGCAAAGGTTCGGTTCTTATCTATCGAACCATTATTAGAAGACTTAGGCCAAATAAATCTGAGTGGTATTCATTGGGTAATCGTCGGCGGTGAATCTGGTGTGCAGTCGAGAGCTATGAAGGTTGAGTGGGCGCGTAATGTTCGTAATCAATGCATTCAAGCCGGTGTTCCTTTCTTTTTCAAGCAATGGGGATCAATCGGTGCTGATGGAGTAAGGCGCTCGAAGTCAACGAACGGGCATCAGCTCGACGACATGGCCTGGCGTCAAATGCCAACGTAACCAGAGGGCAAGATGAAATATTTTTGGATTCCTGGTCGCGAGCCACCTCCACTCGAACCTCACAGCGAAGCGAAACACGAACTCTTTCGAGCATACCTGAATGCCTACCTGAATCGTTTAACTCTCCGCCCAGAGCAAGATAGCCTGAGGTTGACCATTGTTGATGGCTTTTGTGGGGGAGGATCCTATCGTGGCGCTGATGGCAACATTACTATTGGCTCACCGATGATACTCCTGCAGGAAATCGCAGCGGCAGAAGCTGCATTAAATGCCCAACGTCGTAAGGATTTCAAAATAGACGCTGATTTTTATTTCATTGATGCATGCCGGGAACACTGTGCATTTCTTAGAGAAGAAATATTGAAATCACCGTTTGCGTCGTTGCTTGATAATAAAATACGTATTATTGTCGGTGCCTTCAAGGATGTCTATGAGAACATTTCTAGAGAAATTACATCGAGGCGCGGCAAGCACCGTTGCTTGCTGTTTCTCGATCAGTATGGATATTCGGATGCTCCTCTTTCTATAATTAGAGATGTGCTGAAATCTGTGCACGGCTCTGAGGTTATTTTAACGTTCGCCGTCGACGCCTTAATAAATTACATATCAGATACAGATCGGTTCGAGAAGGCGGTTCGCCCTGTCGAGCTGACCCGAGAGAATATCGTAGAATTGAAGCGACTTTGGGAGTCAAGTGAATCCTCTTCACGTTACGTTGTCCAAAATGCTCTATTTAAGCATATCAAAAGAGTCACTGATGCGCCATACAGCTCTCCGTTTTTTGTTCGTAGCCAGTCGAGCAAACGATCATATTGGCTCGTACATCTATCAAAGCACCACACAGCTCGCGATGTGATGGGTGAAATTCATTGGCGTATTCAAAATTCCAGCCTCCATTACGGACGTGAGGGCTTAATAAGTCTTGGATTTGACGGCGCATTTCAAGAACCAGCCCTGCCATTCGAATTTGATGTAGATGCCAAGCGTCGCTCTATTGAGCGTATTCTATTTGAAGCCCCGAGGCAAATATATTCCGCCGCAGAAAGCTCGGAAGGCTCGATACGATACGAGGATTTCTATGCTAATGTTTGCAGTTACACGCCTGCTACTCGATCAATGATTGATGATGCTCTGAATATTATTCGCACTGAAGGAGACATAAAAGTGGTGTCCTTAGATGGTAGTCTTAGACGTGGATCGAAATTCGATTGGAATGATCGATTGATGAGGCCTGATAGACCAGGCCTCTTCACTATATGGAATCCGCTACATCGCGCCCCTTAGACTAGAGCTCAATTCGGGGAGTTCGTGAATGGCTCTACACGTGAATTTCACCATCGACTCAAAAGGGATCACAGTTCCTTACCCAAGACTGTACGACGAAATTCGCAAGAATCATGGCTTTGTGGATTTGCGCGGAAAGAGCGATCAGGCTGCTGCAATCATCGAAGGACAGTTTTCTCCAGCATTGAAGCAATTGCTGGTGGCTCTTGCAGAGCCTAGTTCGCCGTTATTTAGCTTGGGCTGCGACATCGGCACACATCGAGAGGGTAGCAAAAAGAAGCGTTTTCGTGAAGCGGCTGGTGGATACGTACAGTTAATGAGTTCGTTATATATGGCTACGTCTCCCGAGGGTTATCGTCGGTTTGCCGAGGGGATAGCGGATAACATGAATATAGTAGTAGCGAAGGATGAATGGAAGCTAGAGTTCTCGTTGACCGCTGTGCAATTCAATTTGGATAATTTTGACGCTATCATCCCATCTGTTTGGGTTTGGTTCTTCGCATATTCCGCGACGACTGATCAAGCTACCGCTTCGCGAGAAAGGCTGATCGCGGAACTAGGTCATCTGCTCTTGGCACCGAAGGTGCTGCATCTGTTGAAATCCAAGGATGGAAAATAGACAGACGAAATCCATATACGTGATCAAACGCGATTCGAACGTCAGAAGACATGCTTGACTTATCTCATTAATTGAACCCATCTTTAGCCATGCGTGCGCGGATTGATCGAGAACGTGAGGAGCGCCGGATTGCCACCGGGTGGTTTGCGCGCGCCGATATCCCCGCCTATTGCATTTATCTCACGATCCATTTTTCCGAGGAGGAGCGCTATTTGCTGAAGCACGCTGGCCTTGGCCATTATGTTTTCTTCCGCGCGCCAATTCCCCCGGACGTGACCGATCCCAAAAAGATCGAGCGCCTGAAGGCGGAAAATCATGGCCTGTTTTTCATTCGCGATCTTCTCGACTTTTCGCGCAAGGCCGTGCTCGGCGTGTGGCCCGACCTCATCGCCGCCGACGAGGCCGAGGCGGCGGTTCGTCTGAAACTCGAAGAGCTGGCCGCGCAATTGTCGCGCGCATCGGGAGCGACGGAATGTTCCGTCGTCTATGAGCTGTGACCCTATGGGAAACCGTGTGGAGCCAGGTCAAGGCGGAAATGCCGAAACCGGAGGCGCGCCCGCGCACCTGGGGCGGGTTTCTCGGCGCGATGCTCGCGGCGCTCGTCATCGTCGTGATTTGGTTTCCGATCCGGCTCATCGCCGAACTGTTGAAGACGCTCGACTTTTCCGAAAAGCCCGACCACGCCCACGAGGCGCGCGAACTTTTCCGCGAGGCCTATTCCCTTTCGCGAGACCTCCCTAGCCGCAACGACTTCGCCGAGTCCGTTCTTCGGCACATCGAGCTTCCGCGCAGTTTGCACGACACCTTGTTCGAAGCGCTGCGCAGCCTCTATGCCGAAAACATGATGCTGGAGGTTCCGCCGATCCCAGCGGATTTGGAAAATCTCGACGGAATCCGCTGGCGCGACCGCATGCGCCGCGAGATCGAGCGCATGAGAGGAGCCACGCTCGTCGCCATGCGGCGCGCCTGTCTCGCCGGTATCGAAGCCGCCGTCGCTTCCCTTCCCAAGATCGCGGGCGAAGGTGAAGTCACCTCCCCGCTCGGCACACTGGTCAATCCGGGACGCTTCGTCGAAGACCTCGTTCGTCCGCTCGACGCGTCGCTCTTTCCGATCTTCGCGGATCGCTTTGAGGAAAACACCTACCGCATTTCCGGCGTCGCACGCGCCAAATACACCAAGCCGCCAAAACTCGCCGAGCCGCATCACCTCGACGACCCGACTTCCTTCCTTGCCGGCACGCCCTTCGCCGGGATTCTGGCAACGCCGCTCTCAACCGAAATCCCCCAACGCGCCCGAAGTTCGCATCATTGGATTGTCGCCGGCAGCGGCGCGGGCAAGACCAATGCGCTGCAATATTTCATCGCCAAGGATTTGGAGCGCGCCGCGCGCGGCGAATGTTCCATCGTCGTCATCGACAGCCAGCACCAGCTCATCGACCAGCTGTGGAGCCTAAAGGTCTTCGCGCCCTGCCAGCCGCTCGACGGCAAGCTCTGTCTTCTCGACGCGGCCGACGTGGAATATCCCATCGCCGTCAATCTCTTCGACATGAAACTGGAGCGCGCCGCGTCCCTCTCCTCTCTCGAAAGGGAGAAGCTGACCAACAGCGCGCTCGAAATGTATGACTTCATCATCGGCTCGCTGTTGCAATCGGAAATGACCAGCCGGCAGTCGACGCTGTTCCGCTTCGTCACCCGCGCGCTCTTCGCGATACCCGATGCAACGATCCACACCTTCCAGGACATTCTCGCCAACGGCCCAAAAAAATATCAGCCTTACATCGACACGCTCGACGACACGACGCGACAGTTTTTTGCGACGGATTTCAATAACCCGCAATTCAAACAGACCAAGGAGCAGGTCATCGCGCGCCTATGGGCCGTGCTCGGCAATCAAACTTTCTTGCGCATGTTTTCGAGTCCGCGATCGAAGATCGATTTTTTCGCCGAGATCAATACGCCTGGAAAAGTCATTCTCATCAACGCCGAAAAGGGCTTGCTCAAGGAGGAAGGCACCGAACTCTTCGGCCGCTTCTTTCTCGGGCTCATCAATCAGGCGGCGGCGCAGCGCTCGTCGCTTGCGAGCAACCGGCGTCTCCCCTGTTTCGTCTATGTCGACGAATGTCACAACTACATCCGCAACGATCCGAAGATTCAGGTGATCCTCGCCGAGGCGCGCCAGCAGAACATCGGCCTTGTGCTCGCGCATCAATATCTCGGACAGATCGAGGCACCCGTGTTGCGCGCGCTCGCCGCGAACACCAGCATCAAAATGGCGGCGCGCTTGGAGGGCGCGGATCGTTCCGCCATGGCGCGCGACATGAACACCATTCCCGACTTCATCCGCGACCAAAAGATCGGCTCCTTTGCATCCTTCGTTCGCGGCGAGACGCCCCAGGCGATCTCGATGCACTTCCCCTTGAACGCGCTCACGCGCTTCGAGCGTATGACGGCCGAGGAACGCGAAAGCGTGCGCAGGCGTAACCGTGAGATTTACGCCAATCCGATCAACTCCCAGCCGCAGGCCAAGCGATCGAACGACCCCGAGCAACAACCCCCGCCATCGAACAGCCCAAGAAAGCCGCGACGCGACGCCGACTAAGAACGATTTACTTCCAGCCCGCCCGCGCCCGGCATAGCCCGCCCGACCGCGACAGACCTCGACACACCCCGCCCGCGCACGACAATGGCCGACAATCTCTATTGCGTGATAAAATTTGTTGAGCAGCGCATGGGATCGCATACGGATGCATGCCGGCACATTGCCGCGCATGCGTTACGTTTACAGGATTTCACTCGCGCTCATATTCATTGTTTATGGAAGCCGCAACCGATCACAAACGCCGTTCGCATTTGACGCGCCGCGCCATGCGGAAGGGCGTGCAGATCACCGATAACGACATCCGCGACATCTTTGAGCCGCTCTCGCGCCACGCGCAATTGACGACTCGACAGCTCGTCGCTTACGGCGCGCGCAATCCGATCATAACCAAAGCGCGGCTCGGCGAACTTTGGCACGGCACCGAGGGGCAGCGCTCGCATTGGCTGCATCGGTTGAACGAAGAGATCGTCTTCGCCAATCACCTCTATGTCGAAGACATGCACCGGCTCGGCGCGGAAGGCGAAGCGCTCTTGCACGCACGCGGCCTCATCCCGGCGGAGCAGTGGGTTGCGAACTCCCGCATTGGCGGCAACAGTACGACGCCATCGCGTGTCATTCGTCTTTCGCATGACCACATGGCGTCTAACATCGCGCTCGATATAGAAATCGGCGCACGCGCAGCCGGAGCGCCGTTCAAACATCACGTCAACATCTTGCGCGCGGCGCCCGAGACGACGCGCGCATTGCCCAAGCCGCTGCGCATCCCCGTGGAGCTTGAAGGGCGGCGCACCTTCGTCGAACCGGACGCGCTCTTTGCAATCGGGGATCGTTACTACGCGCTTGAAGCCGACAGGGGCACGGAGAGCATCACGGCCGTGATCGTCCCAAAGATTCTCGCCTATCGCGAGATCGTCGCCAACTACATCATCGACGCGCATCTCGGCATCGACAACCTCACCGTGCTCTTCGCGACGACGAGCGAAACGCGAATGAAGAACGTCATGCGAGAATTGTCGCACATCGCGGTCAATGGCCGCAGCCGCATGTTCGGCTTTCGCGCCGAGACCGCCTTTGGTGATTTTCTGCGTACGCCCACACCCACGGGCGAATTGTTTTCCGCGCCATGGGCGCGCGTCGGCCACGACGATCTTTACGTCGCGGGCTAAAAAATTCTTGTTCGCGCATTTGAAAATGCTAAATTTGCCGAGATGTTTTTTCATCGATGATGAACGGAGAGAGCTATGCGTGCTCCAAAAATTATCCCCACAGCTTGCGCTTTCCTCAGTCTCCTTATTTGCAATGCATCCGCGTTCTGCCTTTATTCATGCACCCCCACTGAGGACAATGCGAAGGCTGCATTTGAGAATCTGGTTAAAAGCAGTCTCGGCGGCGCCCAATTTGAAATTGTACGATTTAAAAAGACAAATGGCGTTTTAGCGGAGTTAGCAGGGCTGAAAATGTACGAATTATCTTATGAGGCAGAAATAATATTGCCAAACGGCGCGCATCCGGAATGTGGCCCCCAGCAAAAAGATGGAAGCGTCTGGGATTCTCTATCTAAATTGCAAAAGTGCGCTGAGCCGAATATACGCTATTGGCCTCCAGGTCAGAAGCTTATTTACTCCGAGAAATATGCATTTATTCAAAATGAAAAGGGCTGGATTGGGCCTGATGGCCAGCTCTACTGAAAATTTGACGTGAGAAAGGCCGCTGTGGGCGGCCTTTCATTTCAAGAGAGCATGTCGCCCGTGGCTTCGCCTTCGTCCTCGACGTAGGGCGGAAGCAGCTTCAGCACGCCGTTCCAATGCGGGCCGATTGGGATCGAATGCAGCTTCACCGAAATCCCTTCGCCATTGTCACGTTTCCAAGCCGAGCCGACGCTCGACCATTCCCGCCGCCCAGGCCCCGTCTTCGCTCGCACCACGAAATCCGGTTGCCGACTTTCCGCTTTGCGTTCTTTGCGCGCGGCTGTCTGATCGATCATGGACATGTGCGTCACTCCTCTGCTGTCGTCCTTATAAAGTATAATATAAACAGCTAGATATAGGAGGATCGCATGTCGACAACGAACTATCGGATAGACTTCGACGAGGTGAAGCGCGCCGTCTCCATGGAGCAGGTCGTCTCCCATCTCGGGATTTCCGGGTTGAAGCAGAAAGGCCCGAAGCAGTGGAAAGGCGCGTGCCCTTTTTGCAAAGGGCACGATTGCTTTGTCGTCACCAACGACGGCGGCAAGGACAAGACAGGGGCGTTCAACTGCTTCAAGTGCCCGGCCGGCGGCGATCAGATCGAACTCGTTTCGCTCACTCGGGGCCATCCGCGCAAAGATCGCGATGGAGCCTACGCCGCCGCCAAGGAGCTGCACCAGAAGTTTTGCGCGCGGGGCGCGGCTGACGCGAACCGTTCCAACGCTTCCCCCCAGCCCCCTCGGGAGAGAAGGCAGGGATTTGATTCGGAGGCCTACGGCAAGACACTCGATCCCGCGCACGAAGCACTGTCGGCGCTCGGGCTCGATGCGGAAACGTTTCGGGCGTGGCGCGCGGGCTATGCGAGTTCGGGCGTCAATCGCGGACGGCTTGCTCTGCCGATCGCCGCTTTGGACGGGACAATCGTTGGCTACATGGGACGAACGGTCAAGGACGACGCTCCTTTGCTGATCTTCCCCAACGGCCTCGAACCGCGCGAGCACATCTTTGGCGTCGACAAGGTGACGGGTGGCCAGCTGTACCTTGTCCGCGATCCACTCGACGTGCTGCGCGCCTTTGAAGCGGGATGCGGTAACGCGGTTTGCTTTCTCACCGAGGAGATCGCGCCTGCCCAACTCCAACGCCTCGAGGCGCTCATGCAGGAGCGCCAGTGCGAAAACCTCTCGTTCTTCTGATCCTGGAGCCTCGCCAACGCGGGGCTCCTTTTTGTCGCGGCGATTCCGCTTGACCGGGACGAATTCCGGGATTTTTCTATGCGGAGTTTTCTTTGGCCGCGCGGCTGGAGGCCGAAATGATTCGCATCCTCGTCATTCTGTTGCTGTCCTCGTCGCCCGCTCTCGCGCAAGTGATGGAAGACAAGGCGCTACAAGAGCAGCTCATACCCGAATCTTTCAAACTCGAAGCCACAGCCATCGCGGCAAAGATCAATCAATTCGAATGGCGCACGACGGTCTCCTACTCGGTCACGAACAACAGCGGCATGAACCTCTACGCGGGCGTGTTGATGGGATCGGCATCGATTGGCACATGCGCGGATTTTCGCAATGCTCACGGGGGCTTGCATCTCCTCCCCGGCCCCAACGCCATCGCCTACGCGGTCGATCCGAGCGTCGGCCGCCCGCGCCCGGTCTATGTCCCGGCCGGCGCGCGCGTCTCCGGCACGCTCGACGCCGAGGAATGCGCTGCGCCCAACCCTGGCTCGCCCAAGGCGACGTTTTCATTTTCTTTGATGGTCGGCCAAAACGAATCATCGAAAGGCATGCTGCAATTGCCGCTTTCGGTCGACGCGCCGATCCGGCAAGTGCGTGGAGAATGACTGCATGACGCGCCAACTGGCAGGCGCATGATGCGCGACCCCTACGACATTCTCGGCGTCGCGCGCGGCGCAAGCCTCGACGAAATCAAAGCCGCCTATCGGCGCGCCTGCAAATCGAAGCACCCGGACATGGGTGGCTCGCACGAGGCGATGTCCGAGTTGAACACCGCCTACGCCTTCATCCTCAACGAACTCAAGCGTGACTATCAAGGGTCGAAGCAAGGCGCGCCGCGATATGAGCGAGCCGACGGCGACAGTACACGCGAAGAGGAGGCGCGGAGCAGGGAGAAGACCTATCGCGACATCGACGACGAGCTTGAGGAGTTGCGCCGAGCCGCCCATGCGCATGAGGAAACACTGCGCACCATGCGCGCCGAGGCATGGCGAGCCGGCGATCAGAAGACGTGGGCAAAACTCACCTTCGACGATCTCTCGGGCTTCTTCCGCTCCTTGTTCAACAGCGGTCTCAAAGGCATGGCCGTTCTCTTCGCCGCACTGATCGGTATTGGCAGCGTCCTCGTTGAAACGAACTTGGTTAGCGGTCTCGTCATTCTTGGCTCGGGGCTCGGCTTCTTCGTCTCGCTCGCCCTCAAGAGCGACAAGGGAGGCGTCATGTCCGCCGGGCTCTTGCTGTTCGGGTTGATGACGATTTGGCTCCCGCCCGTCCGCGCAGCGCTCTTTGCCTATCCCCTTGCGACGGTGAGCGTGCTCGCCTGCCTCGCGCTGATTTTCAAATTCGGGCAGCACGGCGGAATCGTGGGTTTGATGACCGGAGGCGTACTCACGCTTTTCGTGATCGGGGCAATTTTTGAAGACACCGGCCGCCAGGAGCGCGAGCAGCCACGTCTTGGCACTCTTGTGCATCTTCCCAAAGAGCCGACAGCGCGAGCGCCGGGCAATTCGCCCGCGCTTCCGTCACCGGCCGCCCGACCCGCGTCGCAAGCAACACCATCCCCCGCGCAACTCGCCTCGCCACCGTTGCCGCCCCAACCGCGCACGCTGATAGCTGCGCCGGGTTCGATGTTGAGATTCGTCGCGGGCGTGACCTATCATCTCAAAATTCGCACCGGCCGTACGACAACCCTTCGATCTGCGCAAGGACTGATCGCCCTTTACGCGGATGAGGCGCGCATCGGCGCGTGCACCGATATTTTGGAATTCCCGATGCATCCGGATCGAGCACCTTATGCCGAGATCGGCAACACGATTCGTGCTTGCGGTGAAGACGTTGTGGCGCAAGTCGAAAGTGTGGACTGATTTTCTCATGGTATTTTTGCTTCAGCTCTGCGCGCTGTGCTCAATTGTCGTTTGCTTTCTCTTTCGCCTCTTTGTTTTCCTCTGCATCCAAAAAGTCGCTCCACCACTGCATCATCCGGGTGCGCTCTTCTAAATATTCCGACCGATGATACGCAGCGCGAACCAGGTTTTGCTCCTTGTGGGCGAGCTGGCGCTCGATTGCGTCCGGTTTCCACAGGCCGCATTCGTTCAGAATTGTCGACGCCAGCGCCCGGAAGCCATGGATTGTGGCCCTTTGATGATATCCCAAGCGATACAGCGCATAGAGCAGTGTGTTCTCGCTGATTGGTTTGCGATGATCGGAGCGGCCGGGAAACAAGAGGTCGTAGCCTCCCGTAATCGGCTTCAAGTCGTCGAGCAGCGCCAAGGCTTGCTTGGAAAGCGGCACGATGTGCGGGGCGCGCATTTTCATCCGCTCAGCCGGGATCGACCACATCCCCCTCTGGAAATCGATTTCCTGCCAGCGCGCGCCGCGCAGCTCGTTCGTGCGCACCATCGTCAGGATCACGAAGCGGAGCGCCAATGCGATCATTCTGTCGCCGCTATGTTCTCGCAACTTCCGCAGGAATTCGGGAAGTTCCTCAAGCGGCAGCATTTTGCGCGGTTCCTTCCGCCGCGTAAGGAATATCCCCTTCATTGCGGTGACGGGATTGGTCTCGGCGAAGCCGGTTCCGATCGCATAGGCGAACACCGCGCCGCAGCGCTGGCGGACGCGCTGCGCGATATCGATCGCGCCACGCTTCTCGATTTTGCGGAGGGCTTCCAGAATTTCCGGCGCTTTCAATTCGGCGATGGGGCGATGGCCGATCGCCGGAAAAATGTCCTGCTCCAAACTTTCGATGATGTTTTTCGCATGATGCGGCGTCCATTTCGGTCGCATGATTTCATGCCACTCGCGCGCCACGGCCTCGAAAGAATTCGAGTTTGCGAGCTTCGCTTCGCGGACGCGCTCCTTCTTGCGCGCTGACGGGTCAAGCCCGTCACCGAGAAGCCGGCGCGCTTCCAGGGCGTCTTCGCGCGCCTTGGCGAGGGATACGACCGGATAGACCCCGAGGGCGAGGCGCTTCTCCTTCCCGTCGAATCGATATTTCAGCCGCCAGTAGCGGGAGCCATTGGGGGCGATCTCCACATAGAGACCGTTCGCGTCGGCGAGCCGGTAGGGCTTCGGCCGGGGCTTCGCCATTCGGACGGTCGTATCGGAAAGGGGCATGGGGGCATTTCCTGAAGGGGCATCATCCTGTGCCCCCGATTCTGCCCCCAAACCGGGGGCACGGCAATGTTTGGCTATGTCCCCTGATGTTCGGTCACAGGGCGAAAATCCGTTCTACTTTCAAGGTGTTATGTGCGATTATGGTGTGCTATCAAGAGGATAGATGGTGGGGGAAGTAGGACTCGAACCTACGAAGGCTAAGCCAGGGGATTTACAGTCCCCCCCCTTTGCCGCTCGGGACATTCCCCCACGCGCCCGGCGGAAGCCGCCGGCAACGGCCCCGCGCAAGGCAAGGCCGTGAGGCAGGGCTTATGGGCAATGAGGACGGGGGCTGTCAAGCCTGGGACGCGCCGCGCTCTCGCGACGGGAGTCGCGCGCGGCCCCGCAGGCGCCCGGCGGCGCGGCTACCCACAACATATTGCCCCCCAAATCTTGCAATCGCCCTTATTTTGTGGCGCTCATGGCTCATGCAGTTCCAGCGCCTGCGCCTCCTCGGCTTCAAGAGCTTTTGCGAAGCGACCGACTTTCTGATCGAACCGGGCCTCACGGGGGTCGTCGGACCGAACGGTTGCGGCAAATCCAATCTCGTCGAGGCCCTGCGCTGGGTCATGGGCGAGAACTCTTATAAGAACATGCGCGCGTCCGGCATGGACGACGTGATTTTTTCCGGCGGCGGCTCGCGGCCGGCGCGCAATTTTGCCGAGGTCGGGCTGACGCTCGACAATTCTTCGCGCACGGCGCCGGCGGCCTTCAACGACGCCGACCTGCTGGAGATCACCCGCCGCATCGAGCGCGAGCAGGGCTCGACCTATCGCGTCAACGGCCGCGAGGTGCGCGCCAAGGACGTGCAGCTGCTCTTCGCCGACGCCTCGACCGGCGCGCGCTCGCCGGCGCTGGTGCGCCAGGGGCAGATCGGCGAGATCATTTCGGCCAAGCCGCAAGCGCGACGCCGCATATTGGAGGAGGCGGCCGGCGTCGCCGGCCTGCATTCGCGCCGCCACGAGGCGGAGTTGCGCCTGCATGCGGCTTCCGAGAATCTGCTGCGTCTGGAAGACGTGCTGAAACAGGTCGACAGCCAGGCGGAAGGCCTGCGCCGCCAGGCGCGCGGCGCGGCGCGCTACCGCGCCATCGCCGCGCAAATCCGCCAGCACGAGGCGCTCTCCGCTCTGATTTCCTACCGCGCTGCGAGCGCCGCGCTCGCGGAGGCCGAACGCAAATTGGCGCAGGACGACTCCCGCGTCGCCGAGCGCACGCTGGCGCAGGCGGCCGCCGCCCGCGAACAGGCGCTCGCCGCGCATGAACTCCCCGCGCTGCGCAATGGCGAGGCGGAAGCCGGCGCGGCGCTGCATCGTCTCGTCGTCGCAAGGGACGCGCTCGACGGCGAGGAAAAGCGCGCCAAGGAGCGCATCGCCGAACTCACGCGCCACATCGAGCAATTCGCCCGCGATCTGGAACGCGAGCGCGCGCTGATCGAGGACGCCGCCGAAACCGCGCAAAGGCTGGAGGAAGAGCGCGGCGAAATCTTGGGCGCTGAAATGTTCGGCCGCGAGCGCGAGGACGAGGCCAAGGCGCAGCTTGCCGCGATCGAGACGGCGCTCGCTTCGACCGAATCTGACTTGCAGCAGGCGCAGGACGGTCTCGCCTCGGTCAATGCCCGCTCCGCGACGCTGCAGGCCGCGCTCGAGGAAGAGGGCCGACGCCTGGCGCGTTTCGAGGCGGAGCTGACCCGGCTCGACACGGAATTCGCGCTGATCGCCTCGGAGGGTGGCGGCGCCGAGGAACTGGCGCGGCGGGAAGCCGGGCTCGACATGGCGGGCGAAGCGGCGCTGGCCGCCGACGCCGAGGCGGAACGCCGCGAAATGGCGCATCGCGCCGCGCGCGACGCCGAAGCCGCCTTGCGGATCCCGCAGGCCGCGGCGGAAGCCAAGGCGCAGCGGCTCGAAACCGAAACGCACACGCTGGAAAAACTGCTGAGCGCCGGCTCCGGCGATTTATGGTCGCCGGTGCTGGAGAAGATCGTCGTCGCCAAGGGCTATGAGACGGCGCTGGGCGCGGCGCTCGGCGACGATCTCGACGCCTCGGCGGAAACTTCGGCCCCCGCGCATTGGGCGATGACGCAAGACGCTGGCGACGGCGCGCTGCCGCCGGGCGTGCGGCCCTTGTCGGAGGTCGTCGCGGCGCCGCCGGCCATGCTGCGGCGCTTGAAACAGATCGGCGTCGTGCTGCGGGCGGAAGGCGCGCAGCTGCGGACTCTGCTGCGGCCCGGACAGCGGCTCGTTACGCGGGAAGGCGATCTGTGGCGCTGGGACGGATTCACGCAGGCCGCCGAGGCGCCGACCGCCGCGGCGCGGCGTCTCGTCGAGAAGAACCGGCTAGAGGATTTGCGCAAGGAGGCCGGCTTCGCCCGCGAGGCCGCCAACGCCGCCGCCGAAGAGGCGCAAGCGGCGCGCGAAGCTTCGCGCGAAGCCGGATTCGCCGAGACCGAAGCGCGCGACGCCCAGCGCCGAGCCCGCGCCGCGCTGGACGAGGCGCGCGAGCGCTTTGCGGCGGCGGAGCGGCGCCGTGCGCAAATCGGCCAGCGTCTGTCCGCGCTCGAAGAGGCCAAGGCGCAGACGCTCGCCAATCGCAACGAGGCGGCGCAAAAACGCGCGGCGGCGGAGGCGACGCTGGAAGGTCTGGACGAACCCGCCTTTCTGGCCGGCGCTTTGGAGAGCCTGCGCGCCAAGGCGCAAGTGCAGCGCGCCCAGGCCGGCGAAGCCCGCGCCGCGCTCGCCGCGCTGCGCCACGAGGTTTCGGCCCGTGCGTCGCGTCAGGCGGCGATCTTGCGCGAAAGCGCCTCCTGGGCCGAGCGGCGCGACCGTGCGCAGGACCGCATCGGCGAACTCGAGGAGCGTCTCGACGCCGCCAAGCAGGAGCAGGAGGAGCTCGCCGAGGCGCCCGAGACTTTCGAACGCCAGCGCCGCGCGCTCGTTCAGTCGATCGAGGCGGCGGAAGCCGCAAGGCGCGACGCCGCCGACAGACGTGCGCTCGGCGAAACCCGCCTTGCGGACGCCGACCGCGCGGCGCGCGCGGCGCTCGACGCGATGAGCGCGGCGCGCGAAGACAAGGCGCGCAGCGAGGCGCAGCTCGAGGCCGCAAGGCAGCGCGCCGCCGACGTGGCGCATGCGATCGCGCACGAGTTGGAGACGACGCCCGGCGAACTCGTCGGGCTCGCCGGCTTGGACGCGGGCGCCGAGGCGCCGCCGGCGCATGAGGTCGAACGCAAATTGGAGGCGCTGCGCGCCGATCGCGAGCGGCTCGGCGCGGTCAATCTGCGCGCCGAGGACGAGCTCGCCGAGATCGAAGGCCAGCAAGGCCGCATGTGCGCGGAGCGCGACGATCTCGCCGAGGCGATCAAGAAGCTGCGCAACGCCATCGTCAGCCTCAACAAGGAGGGCCGCGAGCGCCTGCTCGCCGCCTTCGACAAGGTCAATGCGCATTTCAAGGAGCTGTTCACGCTGCTGTTCGACGGCGGCACGGCGGAGCTGCAACTCGTCGAGAGCGACGATCCGCTGGAGGCCGGCCTCGACATTCTGGCGCGCCCGCCCGGCAAGAAGCCGGTGACGATGACGTTGCTCTCCGGCGGCGAGCAGGCGCTGACCGCAATGTCGCTGATCTTCGCGGTGTTTTTGACCAATCCGTCGCCGATCTGCGTGCTCGACGAAGTCGACGCGCCGCTCGACGATTACAACGTCGAACGCTTCTGCGATCTGTTGGAGGCCATGCGCAAGAAGACCGACACGCGCTTCGTCGCCATCACCCACAATCCCATCACCATGGCGCGCATGGACCGGCTGTTCGGCGTGACGCAGGCGGAGCGCGGCGTGTCGCAGCTGGTGTCGGTGGATTTGGCGCAGGCGGAGCGGTTTTTGTTGGCGAGTTGAGGGGGGCGGGGGGCCACGGTTTAGTCGCATCCATGAGTGAATAGAGACCGACTACGAAACGGACCATCCATCGTGGCAGAGCGCAACTACAGCCCAACGACGCTCAAACTTCTGTTTGCCGCGAGCGGCAACTTGTGCGCCTACCCCGGCTGCACAAATCCAATCGTGGTGCAGGGAACTGAGGAGTCTGGCGCAGCCGTCCTGGGACAAATATGCCACATTTACGCGGCCGCCGATAACGGCCCTCGCGGCAAACCCGGCCTGAGGGAAACGGAGCGCAACGCTGTCGACAACCTGATTTTGATGTGCGGTCATCATCACCCGCTAGTCGATAAACAATACGAAGACTATCCAGCGGAAACACTGAGCTCGACTTTGCGCATTTTTGATCTTGGATTTACATGGAGGCCCAGAAGATCGAGGCTTCGGCGACGATGCGGAGCGCCTCGTCGAGGGTGGTTGCGGTGCGGCCAAATGGGCCGAAGTGG
>Ga0265328_10000673_pt1 | contig 15869 bp, 14 predicted proteins | sample 41624metaG_FD_202086 | JGI IMG/M metagenome (GOLD analysis project Ga0265328, IMG submission 202086) | Rhizosphere microbial communities from Carex aquatilis grown in University of Washington, Seatle, WA, United States - 4-16-24 metaG | ecosystem: Host-associated > Plants > Roots > Rhizosphere...
ATTATCACGCGCTGGAGCGCGGCGAGCCGGCGAGCGGCTCGCGCACGGCGCTCTCGCCGCGGCATTTGCAGGTCGATTCGATCAGCCCGGAACTGCTGCAAGAAGAGCCCATCGAGGAAGAACCCGTTGCGGAGGCCGAGGAGGCCGAAGGGGCGCGCGAGGAGACTCAGAGAGGCCCGCGCCGCGGCCAGGGTCGCGGCGAACGCTTCGGCGGCCAACAAAGACAACGCCCGGTCGCGCCGCGCGAAGCGCCGCCCGCCGCCGAGATCGCCGAAGAGGCCGGCCCGGAAGCGGCCTTCGGCGGGACGGAGGCCGAAGAGGATGCCGACAACCAGTCGCGTTCCCGCCGGCGCCGGCGCCGGCGCGGTCGCGGCGGCGGCAACGGCAATGGTCATGCGGAAGAAAATGCGCAGCCGCTGGCGCAAGGAGGACAGGACTTCGACCAGCCGGTCGTGACCGAGATCGACGCCTCGCAGCCGCCGGACGACGCGCTCGGCTTCATGGCGAACCTCGCCGGCCAGCCGGCCCCGAGCCGCGAGGGCGGACGTCCGCCGCGCGGTCGCGGCCGCGGTCCCGGCCGCTGGACGCGCTCCTCGCCGATGCCGCCCGAATTTCGCGAAGCGGAAGCTTTTGGCGGCCCGGGCGACGCCCCGGCGGAATTCGTCGCCGAAGAGCAACCGCAAGAGGGGGTGACGGAAGCGGAACCGACCTTCGCCTTCGAGGCGCCGCCGCAGCCGGTCGCGCCCCAGGAAGCGCCGGTCGAAGCGCGGATCGAGCCGGCCCCCGCGGCCGTCGAAACCCCGATCGAAGCGCCGGCGCCGGAGCAGCCGCCGGCTGCGCCCGCGGAACCGTCGCACGCCGCGCGCCAAGAGGTAGTCATCACCGAGACCGATCCGGCCCGCCCGAAAAAGGGCGGCTGGTGGCAGAAGGCCAAGGCGACCCTCGGCGGCGGCTGAGGCGTTTCCCGAGCGAAAATTTGAACGCCCGTTCGACGACCGAACGGGCGTTCGCGTTTCAAACTCCTGGTAGGCCGAGCCGCCGGCAGCTTCGATCCGGGACGGCGCGGTTGCAGGTTTTTAATTCTACTGCAACAAAAGCTGCAAATAGGCGCTTCTCCGGGCGTCATTGCGAGCGAAGCGAAGCAATCCAGGAGTCGCATCGGTAATCTTTCGAGACGTTGCGCGTCGGGAAACGACGCAGGTTACGCCCCCGGCCGCTGGATTGCTTCGCTTCGCTCGCAATGACGGCTTTTCACCGCCGACCGCGCTCCGTGACGCAATAGAATTACTTCGTCGGCGCCGGTTTGGGGAAATCCGCCTCGACGAGGCCGATCGCTCCGGGGCAGTTGGAACCGCCGTTCTTGGAGGCATGTTTCAGACGTTCGAGAATTTCGAGATTTCGTTCGTTGATTCGCTTGATCCTGCCCTTTTCTTCATCATTCATTTTTTCGCTCACGCGGAGCAGGTCGAACCGCCCGGCTCGCAACAATCCCCGCGCGACATAAGGCGCGCCCTCGCCCACGCAGGCTACGGATTCGAGACGCTGCGCGAGCGCCTCATCATGGCTGTCGGGTTTCGCTGACTGCTTGTTCCAGGCGACCCAAAAAGCTTTCTCGGCATCATCCTGAACCTTCGTCCGCGCGCCGGGTTTCAGGCGTTCAAAGGCGTCGCGCACTCGCTTTTTCGCTTCGTCATTCGGCAGACCCAAGAGGACAAAATCGCTGAGCTGGCGCTCAAAGGTCTTTGAGTCGAGCGTCTGGGGATGTGTGAGTATGATCGGCGTGAATGTATTAACTGTATAAGTATCATCGTAAGAAGGGTTTTGATAAATATCGGTTGATCCAATATTATCGTCGTGTTTCGTTGGCAACGAATCTGTTGAAAGATTGTACTTTGCAAGAAAGTCATCGGGGTCGTAAATGCCGATTATAGATTCAGTATACAAACCAGTTTCGCACCTCTTTCCTGCCGAAAGGATCATGATCGTTCGAGCGAGGTCGGCATTTTCGAAGTCGGTTCGGAATAACTCGGCGCACATAAACGACGCGTCTCGCAGCACAGCGCCTTTGAAGGAGGCCCCCTGCATGTTGACTCCATAAAGCGTCGCGGCGTGAAGGAAGGTCTTTTCGAAGGACGCCCCTTGCAGGGACGCGCTGTTCATATCGACGCCCTGCATGTACGCATGAAGGAAGTCGACAGCTTGAAGGTCGGAATTTGAAAGGCGGGAACCTTGCAACGCCGCGTTTTCAAATTTGGCCGCGCGAAGCTGAGCATTCTGAAAATCGGCTCCCACCAGTAACGCCGAACTGAAATCCACGGCATGTCCATGGGCGAATTGGAAACGCGCACCCATGAGGGTGGCGCCGATGAAGACAGCAGCATCGAGAGTGGCGGTCGACAGATTTGCATCATTAAGTTTCGAACAATCACGGTCTTTCACCCATTTGACGATCTTCGACATACTATACGGCGGTATGTTGAAACTGCCGGAAGTCGCGCACTCGAACTTGGCGCCCTCGAGATTCGTGCCTTTCAGGGATGCTTCCGTCAGGTCCGCAGCCGAGAAATCGACACGGGCGAGGTTGGAGCGATCGAACACCGCCTTGCGGAAATTGCGGCCGCGCGCCGACAGGGAGGCGCCGCCAGAAGGCGCGCCGGCGGCTTCAGCGAGCTTTGGATCGTCTGGCAGAATCAGACGGTTGGGGAACCAGCGGTCGCTGCCGTGCCGAACATAGTCGACTGGATCAGCCGATCCTTCGAACGCCCAGACGGTCGCGCCGCGCGCCCGGGTCTTGCTGAGCGCCTCGTACAGACGCTCTCCAGGAAAAGCCGCCAAGATCGCTGTCGCTACGGCAAATACATTGAACGCCGTGAAAAAAATTCGTCTGATCCCGAGCAGCCATGGCGTTCGCGGCCATAGCGCCCACGCGCACATGGCGACATCGACGAAGACGAAGCTCCGCTGCGCCCATGTCATCCATTCGTCCTGATATGGCAAGAAGATCAATTGCGTCAGCAGGAGCAACAGCACGGGCAAGCCGTTCATCGTCACGCCGGAGATGAGAGCGCAGGCATGATCGACGCCGCTTTGCTTGGCGCCGTGGCCCGCATGCATCGCTCGCAGGTTGATGGAATTGTCGAGCCGCCCGCGCAAGGCTCTTCGATCGGATGCAATCTTCGTCGACCGGTGCAGGGCCTCTTCATATGCGTCGACCTTTTCCGCCAAGCCCTTCGTCAGAACGATCAGATAGGCGTGCAGGGCGAGGATCAGCACCGGCGCCATCACGAAATAGACCCGCAGCGGCAAATCGGCGTTGAAGATCGGCAGTTTCACCGGCGCGTCGCGGAACAGCATGGCCGAGGTGACGGTGAAGGTCGCGATAAAGATATACACGCACAGCACGATGAAGCTGATCCAGACGGCGTTGACGCGTTTGGCCGCGTCGTTCAGCGCCTCTTCCGCCGCGCCGAAATCATATGGATCGGCGTCTCCCGCCGGGACTCTTTTTCCGCGAGCCTCGGCGTCCGGCTCGCTGCTCGCAATCGGAGTGTCGTCCATGGAAGTCCCGTCCCAGTCTCGTTCCGATTAAAGACCGCCGGGCTTCGCAAGGCAATCATCGAAGCCAGTTCCAATGGAAAGTCTCGCGATACACATGACGCCCCACGACCCGCTCACCCCCGCGCCAGCCACGCCTCCAGCCGCTCCATGCCCAGCGCCACCTCGGCTTCCGGCCCGGCGTAGGAAAAGCGGACGGCGCCGGCGCCGCGGGCGCGGTCGAAATCGAGGCCGGGGGTCGTCGCGACGCCCGCCTCCTCCAGCATCCTCGCGCAAAACCCCGCCGAATCGCGGGTGAAGGGCGTCACGTCGGCGTAGACGTAAAAAGCCCCGTCGGGCGGGGCGAAGCGGGCGAGCCCCAGCTTCGGCAGGCGGTCCAGCAGCAGCGCACGGTTGCGGGCGTAGCTCGCCTTGAAGGAGTCGAGCTCTTCCTGCGCGTCGAAAGCGGCGAGCGCCGCCCGCTGGGCGAGCATGGGCGCGCAAATCGCCAGCGACTGCTGCAAGCGCTCCATCGGCCGCACGAGATTTTCAGGGGCGACGATCCAGCCGAGACGCCAACCCGTCATCGCGTAATATTTGGAGAAGGAATTGACGACGATGGCGTCTTGCGAAAAGCGCAACGCCGTCTGCGCGAAGCCTTGGTGTTCGAGCCGGTGGTAGATTTCGTCGCTGACGAAGGCGATTCCCGCTTCCGCGCAAAAGGCGCATATTTTTTGCAGCTCGTCCGCGGCGATCGTCGCGCCGGTCGGATTGGCGGGACTCATCAGCAAGAGGCCGGCGAGCGGCTCCCGCCGATGCGCGGCTTCGACCAGCGCCGCCGTCGGCGCAAAGCGCGTCTCTTCGCTCAAGGGAATCGGCGCGGCGACGAGTCCGAGCGCCTCCAAAATGTTCAGATAGGCGGGATAGCCCGGCGTCGCGACGCCGATGCGGGCGCCGGGATCGAAGCCGGCGAGAAAGGCCAGCAGAAAGCCGCCCGAGGAGCCTGTCGTCATCAGCACGCGGTCCGCCGCGACTTCGACGCCGTAGCGCTCCGCATAATGCCGGGCGATTTTTGCGCGCAGCGACGGTTCGCCGGCCGCCTCGCCATAGCCCAGCCGGCCCTCGGAAAGCGCGGCGGCCGCCGCCGCGCGCACCAGTCGCGGGGTCGGAAAACCCGGCTCGCCGAGCTCCATGTGCACGATGTGGCGACCGCCGGCTTCGAGACGGCGCGCCTCGCGCAGCACGTCCATGGCGAGGAAAGGCGCGACGGCCGACCGCCGCGAAGGGATGGAAGAGCCGCTCATCCCGTCAGCCTATCGCCCGATTCCGCGGCGACGGGAATAGGCGAGGCGCAAAACGGCGACGGCCCGGCGCGAAAAACGCGCTCGGGCCGTCGGTTTGGAGTGGCGACATCGGGTCCGCCAGAACGGCGCGACGCGGAACCTGGGTTCCGACAGCGCGCTGCGCCATGTCGCCCTTCGTCGAGCCGAACGGACAACGCCCGATCGATTAGGCGGCGGGCGTGAAGGCCTTGGTCACGCCTTCGAGCGGCTTGAAGACTTCCTTGGCCAGCTCCGTGTAGAGCGCGCCGACCTTGGTCGCCTGAGCGACGAAATCCTCGTAGCTGGCCTTGGCGAATTCCGTCTGCAGCGCGACGGCCTCGTCGAGCTTCTTGACGCCGATGAGCTTCTCGGCGAACTCGCGGCTCTTCTCGAAGGACTTCTTCGAGTATTCCGAGGTCTCGGTGGCGATGCCCTGCCAGCCCTTTGTGAAGGCGGCGGCGGCGGCGGAGGAAGCTTCGAACTGATCCTTGCCGAACTGCTGAACGGATTCGAAATTGGCGACCATTGGGGTGTCCTTACGTTTGCAGCGCGTCTTTGGACTTCCGGAGCCGAAAAGACCCGGAAGGACGCCCAGTGCTTACGGAAACCTTTATATCGCATTGCACAATAATTCGTCAAGCGAAAATGTTGCGGCGCACACAGCCAAGCTTCGTCGGCGACGAGGTTAACCCAGGGGTAACCGCGTCGCTTTATTCTCAAATCGTGTGATGTTTTGGCGACGCTCGTCCGCAAGGCCGCCGGCGTCAAAACGGGTCTAGTGCTGTTCTGGATAAGTAAAATGGCGACTTTCGGTCCTGTAGAGAGCCTCTGCCGCAACAAGAAGAAGCTGGGTGTCGCCCTGCTCGTCAGCGTGACGCTGTTGACCGCTTTCGCGACATTCGCGGAGGCCCGCGGCTGGCGACATCGTCACGCGCATTCATCGCACGGCCATCATCACCGGATGGCCTTCCACGCCGGTCACTCCCGGCATCGCCATCATGCGAGTTTCCATCGCCACGGGCGGCGCCACCATGCGGGCGGCGGCGACCATTCCGGCATGACGACGCCGGCCGGGGTCGCGGCGATCGTCGTCGACGGCAACAGCGGCCGCACGCTCTTCGGGATCAACGAGAATCAGCAGCGGCATCCGGCCTCGGTGACCAAGGTCATGACGCTCTATCTGCTGTTCGAGCAGCTCGAACGCGGTCGGCTCAGGCTGAACTCTCCGCTGACCATTTCCCAGCACGCGGCGGCGCAGGCCCCGTCGAAACTCGGCCTGCATCCGGGCGACACGATCGAAGTCGAGAACGCGATCAAGGCGGTCGTGACGAAATCGGCCAACGACATCGCCGTCGCCATCGCCGAAAACGTCGGCGGCGACGAAGACAGTTTCGCGCAGATGATGACGGCGAAGGCGCATGCGCTCGGCATGCGCGGCACGCATTTCGCCAATGCGTCCGGCCTGCCGAACAGCACCCAGCTGACGACGGCGCACGATCTCGCATTGCTCGGCCGGGCCATCCAGGACCGCTTCCCGCGCTATTATCGCTATTTCTCGACGCATTCCTTCGCCTACGCCGGCGAAGTGCATCGCAACCACAACCATCTTCTCGGCCGCGTCGAGGGCATGGACGGCATCAAGACCGGCTACACCGCCGCCTCGGGCTTCAATCTGCTGACCTCGGTGCGGCGCGACAACCGCCACATCGTCGCCGTCGTGCTCGGCGGTCGCAGCGCCGGGGCGCGCGACCGCTACATGGCCGATCTGATCGAGGAGCACATCGACTCCGGCGAAGACCGCCGCACCGCGCAGGCGATCGTCGAGGAGCAAACCGAAACCGCCCAGGCCGCCCTGCCCTGGCCCTTCGCCTCCGCGCCGGCGCCCGCCCCAGCGCGCCCGCAAGCCGAAGCGCGCAGCGAGGACAGCGGGGACGCGCCCGCGACGACTCAAAGCATTCCGAAACCGGCGCGCGTCGCCGCCCCGGCGGAGGCCACGGAGGAGGACACACCCGCCGCGGCGCGCCCCGAGCCGAAAATTCGCCCGGCCTTCGTCTCGGGCGGCAAGAAGGCGCCCGAAGCCGCCCCCGCCAAGCGCGTCGCCCGCGGCGACGAAAGCCCCGCGCCCGTCGCGGTCGGCGGTTCGACCTCGGCGGCCGGCGGCAAGAGCGTGCAGCGTGTCGCGGTCGCCGCCACGACGCCCTCCGCCCTGAAACATGGCGAGGCCGCGCGTCCGGCCCGCCCCGGCTGGATGATTCAACTCGGCGCGACGGACGACGCGGAGAAGGCGCACGCTCTGCTCGCCCGCGCCCGTTCCCAGGGCCACGCCGTGCCGGCCTCCGCCACGGCCTTCACCGAGAAAGTGCTGAAGGGACACGAAACGCTGTATCGCGCCCGCTTCGCCGGCCTCGAGGAGGAAAGCGCCGAATCCGCCTGCAAGAGCCTGAAGCGCTCCGGCTTCTCCTGCTTCGCAACGAAGAACTGAGGACCGGCGTCATGAGCTTCGCACCCGATTCGGACGCGCCGCGCGGCCTCTATTGGCCCTCGAAAATCTCCAAGAGCCGCCGCGCCGGCTCACCCCTGTCGGCCGCGCAGGAGGACGTCCTTGGCCTCGTTGACCCTTGCGGCGAGGTCCGTCGTCCCTCCATGGTCTGGATGCAGTTTCTTCATCAGGTCGCGATGCGCCCGCGCAATGTCGCTCGGCGAGGCGCCTTTCTGGAGACCCAAAATCTCGTAGGCCTCCTGCTCCGAAATCGAACTGGCGCGGCCAGCGCCGCCGCGCCCCGCGTTTCTGTCACGCTCTCCTGCACGACGCCATCCGGAAAAACGGCGGTCGAAATAGGCCTCTAGCAGTCTCGCGCCTTCCGGATCGTCGGATTGGCAGACGCCGTAGAGGTTCATGAGCTGCGTGCGGGTCAGCCGGTCGAGCGCCGCCCCCTCGTGAACTCCGGCGAGCACGACGCCGCTGATCGCCCCGGTGGCGCGGTCAAGCTCCATTTCGATCATCGCCGAGCGCACCCGCGACACGCCGGCGGCGCCCGGACCCGAGGCGCGAAATCCGGCGTAAGACCGGTTCTTGAGATCGAGCAGCCAGAAGCCCAGTCCGGCGAGCGCCAGGCCCGGCCCGAACAGGCCGCGCAGCATCATCAGGCCGCCGAGCACAAAGGCGAAGACGCCGCCGCCGCCGCGGATCAATTTGGCCAGCGTCGACGGCGACGCGCGCGTAAATCCCCGCAGCAGGAGGTAGGTCAGCGCCGCCAGCATGAGCCCGAGCAACATAGGCATGGATTTCGTCCCGTCCTTCCCGAAAGCCCCGGCGCGGCGTCGTCAGAGCTGGGAGAGCAGAAGCCGCGCCGCCGCCTCGCCGCCCCGCGCCCGCTCTTCGAGCGCAAGTCTCCCGCCGGACGCATAGGCCGCCGCGGCCTTGAGCAAATCTCGAAGCCGTCCCGGCGCGGCGGCGTCGAAACCGGCGTAAGCGCCGCCGGAGAGCCGCGCGATCTCCTTATACGCCCGCGCGACGCCGGCGTCCGCCCCCTCCTGGAACATGAAGGCCTTCACCCCGCGCAGGCCCATCTCGCCCGCGGCGCCGGCGAGGACGTCGAGGCCCTCCTCCATCGCGTCGCCGATGTAGATCAGCGCGCCGACCGGCCGGGCGCGCGTTTCCGTCAGCACGTGCTGCAGCACCTTGCCGATCTGCGTGCGCCCGGAAACGCAGGAGATGCGCGACATGAGCTGCGCGAGGCCGCGCCCCTCTGAGACGAAATTCGAGGCGCGGCACTCCGTAAAGCCGCGAAAATAGACGAGCTGCACGTCGAGCCCGCCCTGCCCCGCGGCGGCCTCGAACATTTCGCCCTGAATCGATTGCGCGAGATCCCAGGTGGGCTGGCGGCTCATCGTCGCGTCGAGCGCGAAGACGAGACGCCCCCGCCCCTCGCCGCGCAAGGGCGCGAGCCCCTTGACCTGCGCCAAAAATTCGTCGACGGCTCCGGTGTCGGAGCGCGGTCGGGGCGTCATCTTGTGCGTGTCGCTCACGGCGGCTCCATCCTTGCTTTGGCCAGTATAGAAATCGTGCGGCCTTTCGCCAATGCAAGAGGCGGGCGCCGGCCGATAAATTCTCGAGGAGTCGCCGCTTCGTGCCGGAAACCTCTCGCCTTCGCGTAAAACCGATCGTCGCCGCGCTGCGCTACGAAGACAGCGCCGCCGCGCAGGCGCTGATGCAAGATTTCGCGCATGCGTTGCAGCGCCGCGGCGAGCGCGTCGCCGGCGTCGTGCAGGTGCGCGTCACCGACGACGCGACGGGGCGTCCGCGCATCGCCCTGCGCGATCTGGAGAGCGGCGCGCTCTATCCGATCTCGCAGGATCTCGGGCCGGGCTCTTCCGCCTGCAACCTCGATTCGAGCGAATTGGCGCTGGCTTGCGGGGCGATAGAACGCGCCGCGAGGCGCGGCGTGGGGCTGATCGCCATCAGCAAATTCGCCAAGCAGGAGGCGGCGCGCGGCGGCCTCTGCGACGGCTTTCGCGCCGCCATGGCGATGAAGACGCCGGTCGTCGCCGCGGTGTCGCCGCATTTTCTGGACGAATGGGCGGAATTCGCCGGGCATGTGGCGGAGTTCGTCGAGCCGTCTCGGGAGGCGCTGGAGGACTGGTGGGCGCGGCTGCGGGCGGGGTGAGGCGGCGGAGATCGCAGGCCCACGCAAAAGCCGGAAGGTTGCGGATCGCGCTCCCTCTCCCAGAGGCCGAAACGCCGCGTCAGGCGCCCCGCGCGAAATAGGTCCGCCGCGCCTGCGCCGGCGTCAGAAAAAACCGCTCGCCCTTTTGATAGGCGGCGTTGCCGGCGACGACCTCGAATTCGCAGCAGGCGTCGACGCCCTCCGCGCCTTGGCCGAAGGCCTCGCGCAGCAGGCGGACGGTCTTGGGCAACAGCGCCGACGCGCCTTGCTCGCCGTCCCGAACCAGAAGTGCCGAATTGCGTTCCATGGCGTCCTGCTTTCTTCCCATGCGCCGCTCATAACGCGGGAGGGGCGGGAGGGGCCAATTGTCTTTTTCGCTAGCATGATGCATTTTATGCATCATGGAGCTGGTCTGGATCGACGATTTCCTGGCGCTGTGCGAGACGCGCAATTTCACGCGCGCATCGGAATTGCGCTGCACGACGCAGTCCGCCTACAGCCGGCGCATTCAGCGCCTCGAGGAATGGCTGGGGGCGCCGCTCTTCGACCGCGACCAGCGACCGATCGAATTGACCCCGGCCGGCCTGGAATTCCTGGGCCGCGCCCGCCGCCTGCGCGAAGAAATTTTCGACGCGCGCCGGGCGGTCCTCGCCAGTTCCAGCGTCTTCAAGAAGGCGCTGCGCATCTATACGACCAACACGCTGGCGGCGACGCTGCTGCCAGGCTGGATCGTGGACGGCCGGCTGGAAAATTATTCGCTGATCGTCGCCTCGATCTCCGGCTGCCTCGACGCGCTGCGGCGCAAGCAGGCGGACATGGCGTTCGTTCCGCATTTTGGCGACGACGCGCCTTTGCTCGGCCTGCAAGCCGAGGAATTCGCGCGGGACAGCCTCGCGCTGGTCGCCTCCGCCGCGCTCAAGCCGAGGGTCGCGCTGCGCGGCGGCGCGCTGACCGGACCGATCATGGTTTACGCCCCCGGCACGAATTTCGGCGCGCGAATCGCGGCGATGCTCGCGGCGCACGGCGTAACGATCGCCGAGCCGCCGCTCTGCGAGAGCGCGTCGGCCGAGGCGCTCGTGGCGCAGGTCGAGGCGGGTCTCGGCGCCGCCTGGATCCCCGGCCTGCTGCTGCGCGACGAAGGGCTCATTCGATGCGACGTCCCGGATTATTTCGATTTGAACTATAAAATTCTCATCCTGCGGCCGGCCTGACGCCGCGAACCTCCGCAGCGGGCGCATTTGTGTTATCGTATTGGGAAAGTCGATCGGAGCGGACGCCATGCGCAAGATGGTGATGGTTTTCGTGGCGGCGGCGCTGATTTCGGTGGCGGGGGTCGCCGCCGCGCTGCATTTTTGGGAACGGCCGGTGGCGCTGCGCATCGCCGCGCCGCAATTGCCGGAGGACGTTCGCCTGCTGACCGCGGCGGCGCATCTCTTCGCGCATCAGCACAAGCATATCCGGCTTCATCTGATCCAGGTCGCCGACTCCGCCGCGGCGGCGGCCCTCGTCGATTCCGGCGGCGCCGACCTCGCGGTGATGCGCGCCGACGTCGCGGCGTCGAGCAGCACGGCGCAGGAGCTGGCCATCCTGCACCGCAACGCCGTGCTGCTGACCGCGCCGGGCGGCTCCAGGATTCGCCGGGTGGCGGATCTGCGCGGCAAGCGGATCGGCGTCGTGCACGAGATCGCGTCGATGGAGCCGAATGCGCGGCTGTTGGAGACGATCCTCGCGCAATATGAAGTGCCGCGGCAGCAAGTGTCGCTCGTGTCGCTCGGCCCCTCGGAGGTCGGCGCGGCTTTGGCCGCCGGTAAGATCGACGCGGTCTTCTCCGCCACGGCGCCGCTGGCGGGCGGCGAGAACGAAGTCGTCGGCGCGGTCGCCGCCGCGGCGAAGAAACCGCCCGTCTTCATTCCGATCGACGAGGCCAAGGCGGTCTCGAAGCGCCTGCCCGCCTTCGAGCCGATGGAGATCGTCCAAGGCGCTTTCGGCGGCGATCCGCCGCGCCCCACCGCCGCCTTCGACAGTCTGAGCGTCAATGTGTTGCTGATGGCGCGCAGTTCGTTGAACGACGAAATCGCCGCCGAAGTCACGCGGCTGTTCTTCTCGCACAAAGGGGCCCTCGCCGTCGCGGCGCCCCTCGCCAATTCGATCGAGGCGCCCTCGACCGACCGCGGCGGCGCGATCGCGCTGCATCAGGGCGCCATCGACTATCTCGACGGCACCGAGAAGAGTTTCTTCGAAAAATACAGCGACGCCTTCTACATCGGCGCGATGCTGATCTCGCTCGCCGCCTCCGGCGCCGCCGCGCTGCTGACCCGCCTCAACGTCGCGCCGCATCATCGCGCCGAGGCGATGACGGAAAAGCTCCTCTCGATCATCGTCGCCGCGCATGGAGCCGGAACGCCGTCCGAATTGGACGGGCTGGAGCGGGACGTCGACTCGGCGGTCACGCAACTCTTGAGCGAAAAACGTCTGCGCGGCCTGGACGCGCCCGGACTGCACCTCGTGACTCTGGCGCTGGACCAGGCGCGGCGCGTGATCGAGGACCGCCGGCACGCGATGTCGCGCGGCGAAACCGTGGTGGATTTCCCGGCGCCGCGCAGCGTCCCGCCGGCGATGTGAGGCGGTGGGCCGCCTCACCTTTTGTGCGGCGCGGCGTAATGCCGCAATTCTTTTGCGGCGTTTCAAGATATGGTGCGTTTACCTAGATCGCCGCGTCGCAACGAGACGCCTTGGAGCGCATTATGATCGTCGCAACGGATAAATTGGCGTCTCCTGGGGCGTTCAGGCTGGTCCTGGCCCTGGCGGTCTTTTTGCACCACACCACCAATTACAACCTCGGCATGTCCTCGGTGCTGATCTTCTTCGTCCTGAGCGGCTATTGGGTCGCGGTGATGTGGTCGCGCACCTATTCGAAGACCTCCTGGTCCTATTTCACCTATCTCGTGTCGCGCTTCTGGCGCGTCGTGCCGGTCTTCGCGCTGTGTTCGGCGATCTCCTGGGCTTTGCTCTATGCGCGCGGCGACGCGCCGGACTTTTCCGGCGGACTGGGGCGGCAGATCTTCTCGAACATCATGATCTTCGGCTACAACTCCCTGCCATATCAGGCCAACGTCCCGGGCTGGTCCCTGGACATGGAGATGCAGTTCTATCTGATCGCGCCGCTCCTCGCCTTTCTGATCTCCAAGAACATCTTCGTCGTGCTGCTGTGCGCGGTGGGGTCGCTGTTCTCGCAGCGGCTCGGCGGGGCGGCCACGGTCGCGCCCTTCCTGTATTTCTTCGCGATCGGCGTCACCGCGGCGCGTCACGAGTTGAAGCCGAGCAAGGCCCTGGCCTATGGCTCGCTCTGCGCGACGCTGACCCTGCTGTTCGTCTGCCTGATGCTGCTCGTGAAGAATTTCGCGCTGGGCGAGCCGAGCGCCGCGCCGCTGCTGGCCTTCGGCAGCACGACGAACATCCTCATCGCCCTGATGATGACGCCCTGGGCGATCTACACGACGCGGCAGAAGACCGGCGCCACCGACAGAATGTTCGGCGATCTGTCCTATATTTTCTATCTTCTGCACTGGTCCGTGCTCGGCCTCTTGAAGACCGGCGAGGGGTCCTACGGCGAGCGCCTGTGGCTGTGCTCGGAGGCGCTGGTCGTGATCCTCGTCGCCTCCTACGCGATCTGGACCCTGTTCGATCACCCGATCAACGCGTGGCGCTCCGCCTGGGTGTCCAGCCGCCGCCTCGCTCCCGCCCCGGCGCTGGGCGGCGCGCAGCCTGCGTGAGGCGCGGCTTCGTTTTCGCGCCGAGCCGGGCGGCGTTTACTCCGGCGTGAATCGTGTTATCGGTTGCCGGCTTCGGCATGGGTCGGCAGGGATAAAGGGTTCAGCATGCTTCGAGATGCGCTGCGCATCGGCTTGGCTTTGGCGATTTCGGGCGGCGCATTGATCTTTGGCGTGAAGCGCACGGACGCGCCGAGCCTCACCTGCACGACGGCGGAGGGCGCCGCCGGCGCCGCCGGGGCCGGCGACTACAGGCTCCTGGTCGTCGGCGAATCCTGGGCCTGCGACGGAAAGCTGTTTCCCGAACTCCCCAAGACGCTGTCGGAGCGCCTCGCCGGGCGCAGGGTCCATGCCTGCAGCCTCTGCTTCCCCGGACGCAATTCGCGGCTGCTCTACTCGGAACTCACCGAAAAGCTGACCAAGGGGCAGCTCTACGATTATTGCGGCGGCAAGCCCGACAAGGTCATCTTCATGACCGGCGTCAACGACGTGATCCAGCACGTCGGCGGCTACACCTACGTCGAATACACCCGCAAGCTCGTCGACTTTTTTTCCGACGTCGACGACGAAGAGGTCATCTCGATCCCGCGCGTCAACGAAGTCGGGTTCAAGTCCCCGAACGTCTACAGCCGCATCAAGCGCGGCATCTTGAAATGTTTTTACGACGACTGCGAGTTCATCGCCAACGACAAATATCGCGCGGCGCTGTGGCGCGATCACCCGGAACTGCCGATGATCGAATTCGACAGTTTCATCGAGAACTACAAGGGGCACGAGCGCTGCTACTTGGCCGACGGCGTGCATCTGACCGACCAATGTTCGCATGATTACGGCGCGTTCATCGGCATGATGGCGTCGCTGCGCAAGCAGGGTTTGGCGCGATAGATCGTCGAAGGCGCGGCGCCTTGCTTGACCCAGCCCCGCCACGCGCCTATCCCACTCAGCGCCAGCCGGCCGGATGGCCGCCGCGCATGCGCGGAGGAAAGTCCGGGCTCCACGGAGACACGGCGCCGGATAACGTCCGGCGGGGGCGACCCCAGGGAAAGCGCCACAGAAAGCAAACCGCCGCATTTCATGCGGTAAGGGTGAAAGGGTGCGGTAAGAGCGCACCGCTCGGGCGGCAACGCAAGAGGCATGGCAAGCCCCGCCGGGAGCAAGACCGAATAGGGGCGACAGAAGGCGAAAGCCTTCATCCCGTCTCCGGGCCGTCGCCCGGGTTGGTCGCTCGAGGCGGCTGGCGACAGCCGTCCCAGAGGAATGGTCATCGCGCGGAGCGGGGGAAACCCCGCGCCGCCATACAAAACCCGGCTTACAGGCCGGCTGGCGCCTTCACGATCGGGATCGCGCGGCGGTTTTACGCCGCGTTCACCATTAACGTTGAACAGGCGAAAACCAAGTAAACTAACCAGTTGAACTTTCGATAACCACCACGAATGCTTTGGATTTACGATAAAAATTTAGCCTCTATATTCACCCTGTGTTCGAGCCTCGCGCCGTCCCGCGCGCCGGCTCTCGCAAAAACGGTGTGCGTCCATGTCCCTGCGTTTAGCCTCCTCCCTCGCGCTCGCCGCCGCCTTGCTGGCCGGCGCGGCCAAGGCCGATCCGATGGTCGTGCCGGGCATATATTACAATGCGCCGCCGGCGGTCGCCGCTCCAGAGCCGCGCTACGCCGCGAGCCCGGCCCCGGCGCGCGAGCCCGGCAATCTCGGCGGCGGCTTCATCGAAATGCTGGTCACCGGCGTCAACCCGGACGCCCGCCGCGCCTATGCGCCGGCGCCGCCGCGCCAGCAGGTCGCCTATGCCGGCGCCGGCGCGCCGATCGAGGCGCGGCGCGAGGTCGATCCGGCCTATCTGCGCAGCGAAGTCGACTATTCGGGCGCAGCGCCCGGCACGATCGTCATCGACACGCCGCGCAAATATCTGTTCCTGGTGCAGAGCGGCGGCCGGGCGATTCGCTATGGCGTCGGCGTCGGCCGGCCGGGCTTCGAGTGGTCCGGCGTCAAGACCATCAGCCGCAAGGCGGAATGGCCGGATTGGACGCCGCCGCCCGAAATGCTGAAGCGCCGCCCGGACCTGCCGCGCTTCATGCCGGGCGGCCCGGCCAATCCGCTCGGGGCGCGGGCGATGTATCTTGGGTCCTCGCTCTACCGCATCCACGGGACCAACGAGCCCTATACGATCGGCCAGAACGTCTCCTCCGGCTGCATCCGCATGATGAACGACGACGTGACCGATCTCTACGAGCGGGTCCGCGTCGGGACGCGCGTGATCGTTCGCTGACCGTGTCCGCTGACGGTTGCTTTCGGCGCCGCTTCGCGCGATAGCTTGCGCCGAAAGCTTTTTCTTTCGCAAAGGTCGCCTCGCCTTGCCCAGCCTCGTCCGATTTCTGATCGCCCTCGCCGTCCTCGGCGCGATCGCCTATGGCGCCATGATCGCGCTCGTCAATTTCGTGACTCCGCAGCCGCGCGAAATGACGCAGACGATTTCGCCAGGCAAGCTCAACAAATAGCCGCCCGCATGGCCAAGGAGACGCGTGCGCAACGGCAGATCGAGGGTTTTCTCGAGATGCTGAGCGC
>Ga0265328_10000674_pt1 | contig 15857 bp, 18 predicted proteins | sample 41624metaG_FD_202086 | JGI IMG/M metagenome (GOLD analysis project Ga0265328, IMG submission 202086) | Rhizosphere microbial communities from Carex aquatilis grown in University of Washington, Seatle, WA, United States - 4-16-24 metaG | ecosystem: Host-associated > Plants > Roots > Rhizosphere...
CAACGAAGCCATTATGAAGATGGATGATGTGACCCAGCAAAACACCGCCTTGGTAGAAGAAGCGGCAGCGGCGGCGGAATCCATGCTGGAGCAGGCTGATGAACTGATGAATGCGGTGAGTGTGTTTAGTATTGAGGACAGCAAGCAAGGATACAAACCAGCATATTTAAAGGTTAGCAATGGTTAGTAGTAGTTTCTTATTTTGTAGTTTATCAAAAACTTAAGCATGAAGTAATAAAATTAGGTTTTAGTAGTAAAACGACAGCGGGGCTAACTGGCTATGCTGATTTTAAGTGCAAGACTATTTTGAGTTTAGGAGAACAAAAATGGCAGTTATTGATAGAGTGTTAATAGGTGAAGCTTTAGTGATTGAAGATCGTCCCGATGGTTCAGGCCTAGATCTTAAAAACGTTGCTCATATTGATCTTATTATGGGCCCTCGTGGCAGTGCGGCTGAAGATGCATTTTGCCGTACTCTTACCGACCAGAAAGAGGGTGTCAATGGTTTATTAGCCATTGTTGCTCCTAACATGATGGTAAAACCAAATACAGTGATGTTTAATAAGGTAACTTTAAGGAACACAAAGCAGTCGGTGCAGATGTTTGGTCCTGCACAGCGTGGTGTTTCTATGGCAGTGATGGATTGCGTAGCTGATGGCACTATTCCATTAGAAGAAGCTGATGACGTTTTTATTTGTGTTGGTGTATTTATAGATAAGAATGCTGATATTGATGAGCGAGTACAAGACTGGAATTACGAGGCAACCAAGCAAGCAATCAAAAATGCGATTGCACGTGAGCCAAAAGCTGCAGACCTTATTAAGACATATAAAGCGTCATCTCATCCTTTTGCAGCACCAAATAAAGAAGATCGAAGGACTAGGAGAGCTACTGACTAAAAGTGTTATTAGTGTTTTAAATCTTTGTGTATGGCATAAGTTATGCCATTACTCTGAATGTTTTCAAAACTATTTTTGAATGACACTTAAGTTTTAATAGGTGGTTATTCTTGCACCATAAGTTGTAAACGGTGTGTAGTGAATGTAATTAATAATTATGGTGAGAATTTTTAATGTTAAGACAAGAAAGACAGGAAGAAGGCCGTGAATTTGAATTTACGCTGCATGATTTTTCCAGGGTTCGAAAGCTAATTCACCAGAGGGCAGGTATTTCATTGTCTGAGGCTAAATCTGATATGGTATACAGCCGTATTGGTCGTCGTTTACGGATGGTGGGTTACAACTCATTTAAGGATTATCTCGATAGCCTTGAAAGTGAAAATAATCTAAATGAATGGGAGGCATTTACTAATGCACTCACTACCAATCTTACTTCTTTTTTTCGTGAAGAGCATCACTTCCCCATCCTTGCCGAACACCTTATGCAGATCAAGAAGACAATTAGAATTTGGTGCTCTGCGGCCTCAACTGGCGAAGAACCCTATACCATAGCTATGACAGCATGTGAAGCATTCGGCAGCATGAGGCCGCCAGTTGAAATCATTGCTACTGATATAGATACCAATGTGCTTGCGACTGCGGCGCGTGGTGTATATCCATATGAGCGTGTAAGTAAATTATCTAATGAGCGACGGAAGCGATTTTTTCAAAAAGGCACTGGGGTACATGAAGGTTCAGTCCGTGTACGCAATGATCTACGTGGCTTGATTAGCTTTCAACAGCTAAATTTGCTTGATGAACAATGGACATTGAAAGAGCAGTTTGATGCCATTTTTTGCAGAAATGTGATGATCTACTTCGACAAGCCTACGCAATCCAAAATACTAAGCCGTTTTGTGCCTTTAATGAAGCCGCACGCTCTATTATTTGCTGGACACTCGGAGAACTTTCTTTATGTGTCTAATGATTTTCACCTGCGTGGAAAAACTGTGTATGAATTAAGTGATGGTAAAAACAATATACGTACCAATGTTCAGTCCAGAGAGAGTGTGTTATGAGCATGCATCAAGAAGAAGTCTCTACCACTTTATATTTTGACCGTACGTTTGATTGCAATGCTGCCAAAATATCACCGGGTGAGTATTACTTTACTGATAAGGACATGGTGATTGTCACCGTACTGGGTTCATGTGTTTCTGCCTGCATACGTGACGGTGTTTCTGGAATTGGCGGCATGAATCACTTCATGTTGCCAGATAGTGCAAATACCGATAAAGACAGTCCGGTTTCAGAATCTATGCGCTATGGCACTTATGCAATGGAGGTGTTGATCAACCAGTTGCTTCGTAATGGTGCTCGTCGTGAGAACCTGGAAGCCAAGATTTTTGGCGGCGGCAATGTGCTTAAAAGTTTTACCACGATGAATGTGGGAGACCGGAATGCCCTATTTGTGCGTAAGTTTCTTAGAGATGAGAGCATACGTGTTACGGGAGAGGATTTACTCGATATTTACCCGAGGAAAGTCTATTACTTTCCAAAAACTGGAAGGGTATTAGTCAAAAAGCTAAAAAATATGCACAACGATACATTAGTTAAACGCGAAGAAGCCTATGCAAGCAAGCTTAAAACGAGTGATGTCGGTGGTGAAATTGACCTTTTTTGATTTTAATCAGAACAGTATTTGTTTGAATATGCTTTTTAACTAATTATTCTCCAGATTAAGAATATGAAAATAAAAGTTTTAGTAATTGATGATTCTGCATTGATACGCAGTCTATTGACTGAAATTATCAATAGTCAACGTGATATGGAGGTGGTAGGGGTAGCCCCTGATCCATTGATTGCACGAGATATGATCAAACAATTGAACCCAGACGTTCTGACTTTGGATGTTGAAATGCCCAAAATGGATGGTTTGGACTTTTTAGAAAGACTGATGCGCCTACGCCCTATGCCAGTATTGATGGTGTCTACGCTGACGGAACATGGTTCTGAAATTACGATGCGCGCCCTTGAATTAGGCGCAACAGATTTTGTCACCAAGCCAAAAATGTCCATTTCTGAGGGCATGCGTGAATATACAGAAATCATTGCTGATAAAATTAGAGCTGCGTCACAGGTCAAAATAACTTCTTTGCTACGTCAGTCAGCGTCAGTAAAAGGAAATGATGCACCGGCTTTATTACGCAACCCATTGGTAAGTAGTGAGAAATTGTTGATTATTGGAGCATCGACTGGCGGAACAGAGGCTATTAAATCATTTTTGTTACAGATGCCGTCAGATTGTCCAGGCATTTTAATTACTCAGCATATGCCTGCAGGATTTACCAAATCATTTGCTAACCGTCTAGACTCTCTTTGCCAAATCTCAGTCAAAGAGGCCGAGGGTGGTGAACGTATTTTACCAGGCCATGCTTATATTGCACCTGGTGATAAACATCTTTTGCTGGCTAAAAGTGGTGCCAACTACGTGACTCAGCTATGTGATACGCCACCAGTTAATCGTCATAAACCATCTGTAGATGTGCTGTTTGACTCCGCAGCTGCTTTTGCAGGGAAAAATGTGATAGGCGTTATTTTAACCGGGATGGGCAAGGACGGCGCTGCTGGAATGTTGCAAATGAAAAACGCAGGGGCATATAATTTTGCGCAAAATGAGGAAAGTTGCGTGGTTTATGGAATGCCCAAAGAGGCTGTTGCTCACGGTGGTGTGGACGAAGTGGCACATTTGAATGATTTGCCAAAACTTGTTCTTAATTATTTAATTGAAAATAGTGCTCGCGCGCTACGTGTATAGCTATAAATAGCGGAATATTTATTTTTCTACTCTGAGCTTAAGCTTAAGTAAATGTAGCCGATAATAAATTAAGGAAAACTAGAATTAGTCGTCCAGTTAACTTTATGCTGGTTTCTGATTTTAAAACAATTAATGTTTACGGAGTAACTCATGGCAAACCCAAATACTAAATTTCTTGTGGTGGATGATTTTTCAACCATGCGCAGGATAGTCCGCAACTTACTTAAGGAGCTTGGTTACTCTAATGTAGATGAAGCTGAAGATGGGGTGATAGCGCTAAGTAAGCTAAGAGGTGGTGATTTTGAATTTGTTGTCTCTGATTGGAATATGCCGAATATGGATGGCCTAACCCTTTTGCAGCATATTCGTTCAAGCCCGGAATTGGCTGCATTACCAGTGCTTATGGTAACAGCAGAGGCTAAAAAGGAGAACATCATTGCCGCTGCTCAAGCGGGCGCAAATGGTTATATTGTTAAACCATTTACGGCGGTAACGTTAGAAGAAAAGTTAGCAAAAATATTCGAGAAACTTGAGAAAGCGACGGTCTGAGAATGAATATTGAACCTAACCAACAGCAGGATGCATACATAGGCATCGTGTCAGCTGAAAATTTACCTACAATAACTCCAAATGACGAAATGCTTAACCGTATTGGTCATGTAACGAGAGTCTTACATGACAGCCTACGTGGACTGGGCCTAGATAAAATTCTAGAACAGGTTGCACACGATATTCCTGATGCGCGCGATCGCCTTAGCTATGTAGCGCGCATGACGGAACAAGCTGCTGAGCGAGTTCTAAACGCAACCGACATAGCGATCCCTTTACAAACTGAATTGGCTTCACAAGCATTGGTGCTAGAACAGTACTGGAAAGAAGTGTTGCCGAATCCATCATTAAAAAGTGATTACAACCATGCGGCAGATGAAACGCTGAATTTCTTGGCGTTAACAGGGAAAAATACCACAGAAACTAAAGCACTGCTGATGGATATCATGATGGCTCAGGATTTTCAAGACCTGACAGGACAAGTAATTAAGAAAATCACTAGTCTTGCACAGGACATGGAAAAGCAGCTGGTACAGGTACTAATTGATTTTTCGCCCGCAATGGCTAAAAAAGACACTAACTCCACTGCCCCCTTGATGAATGGACCACAAATAGATCCTCATGCCATGGATGTAGTTGCTAGCCAAGAGCAAGTAGATGATTTGCTTGAAAGCTTAGGTTTTTAATCAGTAAGCCTTGGCGCTGATAGGTTTGTCGATGAGTATGGAGTTGTGGTTTTATTTTTGAGGTATTAACCACAGTGTTTGACAGGGTTGTTTTTCAAATACGCCCATTCTTCGTCAGAATATAAGCGCGAGCGAATGTGAAAACGCATGCCAGTACCGTTATCGTAGGAGAATTGACCACCCATGCCGGGGATGGCATCCAGTGTTAAATGGGTGTGTTCCCAATAAGCAAATTGACTCTCAGACATGTAAAAGCCTACGCCGTGAACTTCACCAAGTTGCACGTCGGACGAACCAAGCAGGAACTCACCTTTACCAAAGCACATCGGTGTGCTGCCATCGCAACAGCCACCAGATTGGTGAATTATCAACTCACCATATTTGGCGCGCAATTGGTCAATGAGCTGGTTGGCAGCTTCTGTGCTATCTACGCGCGTGACTTCCGCTGTTTTAACATCATCCATTTTGTACTCCTAAAAATTCAGTTTACCTTAAAACCAGCGCCAGAAACAACAAGGGCGAGGATCAACCCCGCCCTGATATAAACTAATTAAATTTTAAAATTAAAAGAAACCTAATTTGTTCTCGCTGTAACTTACCAGCAGGTTTTTGGTTTGTTGGTAATGGTCAAGCATCATTTTGTGATTTTCGCGGCCAATACCCGATTGTTTGTAGCCACCAAACGCTGCATGTGCAGGGTAGAGATGGTAACAGTTAGTCCATACACGACCCGCTTGAATTCCTTTACCCATGCGGTAAGCACGGTTACCGTTTCGTGACCAAACACCTGCGCCTAAGCCGTAAAGCGTGTCATTAGCGATTGCCAATGCTTCAGCTTCGTCTTTAAACGTAGTCACAGATAATACAGGGCCAAAAATCTCTTCTTGGAAAATGCGCATTTTGTTGTGGCCTTTAAAAATGGTTGGTTCAATATAGAAACCATCCTTAATTGCAGCATCTGCTTGTACTTTACGTTTGCCGCCGATTAACAGCTCTGCGCCTTCATCTTGACCGATTTTGATGTAACTCATGATTTTTTCCACTTGCTCATGTGAGGCTTGTGCACCAACCATGGTATTCATGTCTAATGGGCTGCCTTGTGTAACCGCTTTTACACGCACCATGACACGTGCCATGAATTTTTCGTAGATTGATTCTTGAATCAATGCGCGTGAAGGGCAAGTACATACTTCACCTTGATTTACCAGGAACAAAACCAAGCCTTCGATGGCTTTATCAAAGTAAGCATCGTCAGCATCCATAATATCTTCAAAGAAGATGTTAGGTGATTTGCCGCCTAATTCGAGCGTTACTGGGATTAAATTTTGTGAAGCATATTGCATAATCAAGCGACCAGTAGAGGTTTCACCAGTAAATGCAATTTTTGCGATGCGATTTGAACTAGCAAGTGGTTTACCACACTCTAAACCAAAGCCGTTTACTACGTTCAACACGCCTGCTGGCAACAAGCTGCCAATAAATTCTAACAATACCATAACTGATACAGGCGTTTGTTCTGCTGGTTTTAGCACGATACAGTTACCAGCCGCCAATGCGGGGGCAAGTTTCCATACCGCCATTAAAATTGGGAAGTTCCAAGGAATAATTTGACCAACTACGCCTAATGGTTCGTGGAAATGATATGCCACAGTGGTTTCATCAACCTCACACACTGAACCTTCTTGTGCACGAATACAGCCTGCAAAATAACGGAAGTGATCAATTGCTAATGGAATATCTACGTATGTAGTTTCACGCAGTGGTTTTCCATTATCAATGGTCTCTGCAATGGCGATGGCTTCAAGATTCGCTTCCATTGTGTCGGCAATTTTATTTAAGATATTAGCGCGGGTGGCGTATGAGGTTTTGCCCCATGCTTCACGTGCCGCATGCGCAGCATCTAAAGCTAAATTTACATCTTTTTCTGTCGAGCGGGCAGCCTGACAAAAAACTTTGCCAGTAACTGGGCTTACATTATCAAAATAAGCACCATCTACTGGGGCAACCCATTTGCCACCAATGTAATTATCATACTTGGCTTTATATGGATGTTTTACGCCAAGGCCTTTTAATGTATCTAAACTCATGCTGACTCCTCTAGTTTTTCTATCGTTAATATAGTATTTCTATGTTTAAACCCACATTATGTCGTTAAATTTTTTATTTGGTACTAAAGCTAACCTAGTTTCTCTTAAGCCCTTATCAATTAAGGGTTTTATAAAGATAAGCTTGACACAAACAATAAACCTTAGTGATGTGTAAATCAAGAAAAAAATAGTGATTTCATTGAATTTTTATTTAGTAACTCCGTTAATATTTATAGAGCAATTGTGGCGAATATTTTCAGCATGCGATATAGTTTGTGCATTCATTTAAATAAATAATATTCTCAATAGGAACAAACCTTTTTCATGCCTGCTTTGTCTACATCTTTTGGCGTTACCACAAGAGAATTTTGGCATAACATCAGCCATCCAACTGATTCCACCTTAGGCAAGGCTATATTGACGATTCTAGTTTTTGCCGAGAGTCTGGTCTGCATTTTCTGGATATTTACACTTTCTGGGTTGGGTGAAGGGTACGCCATAATGGCGGCTGTTCCTTACGTCTATATTATTTTTTCTTATGCCAGTTTGCTGATATTTTATCGTAGCAAAAAGTTTGAATATTTTACTTTTACTCAATTAGTCATGTTGCTGGTGATGCCGTTTTTTATGCAGTGGGCCATCGGCGGATATGAGGCTTCAAGCGGTATTGCAATTTGGGCAATCTTATCACCGATTGGTGCCCTGATGATTTTGGGCACACGCCAGTCCACGCCTTGGTTTATGTTATTTGCCTTGTTGGCAGGTCTTTCCTGGCGACTCAATTACATATTTGTCGGCAATACCTTACCTATCCCTATACATATTAAAGATACTTTTTTTCTGATGAATATCATGGGAGTCGCGTGTATTTTATATGCGGTGATGCGTTATTTTCAAAGTCAAAAAGAGCGCACTTTGCTCGAGCTAAGTTTAGAACAAGCAAGATCAGAAAAGCTATTGCTGAACGTTTTACCTAAATCGATTGCTAACAGGCTAAAAGATAACGATATGCGTATAGCAGATAGTCACGAATCAGTGACGATTTTATTTGCAGATATTGTTGGCTTTACCAAGATGACAGCGTCTATGCCTCCAGCTGAGCTGGTTGATTTACTCAGTCAGTTATTTTCGCGTTTTGATAAATTGGCCGATCTGCATGGGTTGGAAAAAATTAAAACAATTGGTGACGGGTATATGGTAGTTGGGGGCGCCCCAGTTAGTCGAGATGATCATGCCTTTGTGATTGCAAAGTTGGCCTTGGAAATGCAACGAGAGCTGACAGCATTTAATGAGCAAACCGGTAAAAAATTACAAATGCGTATTGGTATCAGCAGTGGTCCCGTAGTGGCGGGGGTAATAGGTACTAGTAAATTTGCCTATGATATATGGGGAGATTCTGTGAATATGGCCAGCCGTATGGAGAAAACTGGCTTGCCAGACACGATTCAAGTAAGCGAAGCTACATACCAATTGTTAAAAAATAATTATAAATTAGAATTACGCGGTCTTATTGAAATAAAAGGCAAAGGCAAAGTAAATACGTATCTACTTAAAAGCTAAAGCCATTTTTGGCTGAAATTCATCATGCATGATCAAAACCAATCTTGATCAATAATGGTGCATATGAGGTACATCGTATATAATCCGCCACCAGCGCAACAGCACGGAGAGATGGATGAGCGGTTTAAGTCACCACCCTGGAAAGGTGGCACAGGGGTAACCCTGTCGAGGGTTCTTATCTAAACTAACTTTTAGTGCACATTGTAATTATTAATATTTATTATATAAAACAATAGATTAGTCTTTATTTTATTGTCTGCATATTGATAAGGTGAATAAATAATTCTTTAAAAGAATCTCACCTAGTGCTTTTAGATATTTGCTAGTTTATAATTGATGTAAATCTCTAAAGAGGGTTGATGCTTTGGAAGCTAAGTACCTTGGAAAGGTATTCCATCCTGAAAAGGGTGACAGTTCGATTCTGTAGCCCTCTGCCAATATTAAATGCATTCCCGGTTTGCTGGAATTCAAAATTTTATGATGCTACGATGTACTGATGATCATTTATCAGTGGAGTCGGAGTAAATCATAAAGAATGAAAGCCTCCCCTTTAAAAATATAGTTCGTAGGGAAGTTCGTGATTCAAAAGGCAGTGTTGTTTCATGGGAAGTATTAGATTTCTATGGTAATACTGTTCCTTCTTGCGTTCTTTTCATAAGCGGAACTCATGTTCAAGAATTGTTTGTATTTTAATATATCTTATTAGGATAATGGCATCATAAGCAAAATAGTATTGAACATATAAATTCATGAAGAACGTTCAGCTATTGCATTATGAATTCATACATTTGAAAAATGTTTTTACAGTAACGAACTTAAATAAACGAATTAATGGTAATGTATTACGCTGTTATCCAAAAAAAGCCCTCGTGAAATGAGGGCAAACCACGCAAGGGGGAGGAGCGTGGGGGAGATGCAATAAAGTGATTTATTACTTCAATGGTGTGTGCTCGACATTGTAATAATCATGAATTAAGTCAATCCATGTTTTATCTGCCATATTTGGCCAATGTTCAGTATCAAATCCAGGTGCGTTTTGAATTTTGTCTTTTTCAATGTTTAAAATAAATCGTCTATTGTTCGTATCCAATTCTAAAGCTGTAAATGGTACTGCAAACAGCTTTTCTCCGATGCTTAAAAAACCACCATAGGACAAAACGGCATAACTAACTTCCCCTGTCTGCATATTTAGCATAAATTCTTTAATATCACCTAATCTTTCGTCCTTGTGATTGTAAACATCATTGCCCGTTAAAGTGTTTGCACCCATAAGATGTGGGCCTGGACCAAGCCCAAATTTATTATGGTACATACCGTACGTGTCACGATCTTGATAGCTCATAATTTATATTCCTAGAATTTTTTAGGTTAAAAATAACACTTTGTATGTGAAATATTGACATTTACGTTAACAGCGTTCTGTACGATACCTAGCATAGGGTAAATTTACTGTTTATGAGTGCTTATTGTGAGTTGCACTAATGCGTCTAAGAGCTTCTGAATGAATTGCCTTGTTGGTTCATCAATAAGTTTCCCATTTTGATTAAACATCTTTGCGGCGTTACTTATCATCACTTCCGGTTGATTGACCACCGGCATATTCAATGCGACAAGAATCTGCCTAAGATGATATTGCGCTCGAGCTGTTCCGAAGCTACCAACAGAAGCCCCCATAATCGCAGCCGGTTTGCCAAGCCAAGCACTCTTTCCATAGGGTCTCGATGCCCAGTCAATAGCATTCTTAAGACTACCAGGAACAGAATAGTTATATTCTGGGGTTGCAAACAGGATGGCATCGGCGACTAGAATTCTTTTCTTGAACTCAAGTACAGTCGCTGGGAGCGCTATTTCATCATCCTGATTGAATACTGGAATTCCATGAAGTTCAATCAGTTCTAACTCTGCATCATCTGGTGTTAACTCCTGTGCTGCCTTGAGTGCAAAATGGTTAAAAGAAGCTTTACGCAGACTTCCTACGATGCCTAAGATTTTTATCTTCTTCATATCGGTTCTCCAACGCAGAGTTATGATTAGTTACCGATCAATAATTGATCGCGTTTTAAGCCGCACTAACATCCGCATAGTCGTTAACCGATATTTTGATAACTTTTTTTGCAATCTCTGTTTCTTGCTTTGTTAGCGTTTCCACAACCAAGACGACTTGACCTTTTGAAATTGCATCTCGGATTAAATCTGAAAACCAGCCTTCTTTTTTCTCGGAACTGACTTTAGCTCCAACCGTCGCTCCAGCTGTTGCGCCAAGACTGGCGCCCCATCCAAGCAATGCTAAAGGAGCAAGCAACGGGCTGGCAACGAATAAGCTAACATTTGCAGCTACCAATGCCACTTCCGCAAGCGCACCAATGCCAACACCAACTGCAGTTCCGATGGCGCCGTCGACGACCATATCTTTTAACACTTTATTGCTTTTTGCTTGTTGCGTGGCTGCAGGCAGAGTCGAATCGCTTTCAAAAATTTGTATCCGTCCTTTTGGCACACCTTGCTTGATAAGTCTGGAAAATGCACTATCTGCATCTGTACGATGGGCAAAGATGCCCGAGACGTGGTGACGGTATTCGTTCATGATATTTCTCCTTTGTGATCCGTTCGAGACAGATTAATCATGCAACATTACTGGGCTAATTATTAGGTGTCTGTACGTTGTCGCACAGAGGAGGCAGTTATGTAAGGCTATAAATTAGAAAATAGTTTAGAGATAATTTGAATATATTGATGTTACTGATTCAGTGTAAATAATATTTATTCCATTTTCTTATCTATTTGAGAATAGATAAGTAACTAATTAGTTGAGGATTTAGGAGTGTTTTTCTCGCTTAACACAACCATTAAGCTGTTATCTTTTAATTTTCGCCTGGAACTTGAGTTCTGTTAAGGTACTTTCTTGTTAATTAGCTACCTTAATGGATATGATCACTGGACTAAGGAATGAGTAAATGAATTAAAACCCCTAGGATCGGAGGCTTGCAGACGGAACTTAACTATTTAAACTTGGGTATATAAAATGTTCCCAGAAGTTCTCATGAAATGCCTGCCACATCCTGAAATATGATCATCCTTACCAATTGAAGAAATCGAACTAACATGATTGAATATAAACTAAGTAGCATGTTGATACTTAGTTAGAGGCTGATATAGATAAGCTCTAGACACCAGCCCCTAAAATTAGTATTTATAAGCCAATTAAATTATTTACAACCTTCATCGCGTTGTTGTTCAGCTGTAATTTCAACTCTACGGTTAGGTGCCAAGCAATCTTTTAATTTTTTAGTTACTTTATTACCAGTACATTGAACTACTGGATCTGACTCCCCTTTACCAATTGCTTGTAGACGAGAAGTATCAATACCTTGCGAAACTAAGTACTCTTTTACCACGTTAGCACGGCGCTCTGAAAGTTTTTGGTTATATTGTTCAGAACCGATACGGTCAGTATATCCAGTCACCATTACCACTTTGATATCAGGGTTAGCTTTGATTTTTGCAGCAGTTTCATCAAGAATTGGTTTTGAACCTACTTGCAATTTATATTTATCGAATCCAAATAGCTTTTCAGCTGAAATTGAAATTGTTTCAATAGTTGGCTTGCATGCTACTGGCTCTGGAGCCGCAACTGGTGCTGCCTCCGGAGCTGGCGCAGGTGTAGGTTCTACCACTGGCATTGGTGCAGGTTCTGGAGCTGCTGCTGCAACGACTGGGGCTGGTGCACCAAAACGGAAGATACCGTCTAAGTTAAACAGTGTATTTGCAATGCCGCCACTAGCACTTCCACTTGCGCCTGTAATATTATTAAGGGCGCTTAGTTTTCCGCGGCTCCATTGTTCACGTACGTCAGCTTGAATACCAAAATTATCATTAAACAAGTACTGTGCACCGAAGCCAAAATCACCCATCCATGAAGTTTTTTCACCATTTACAGTAACATTTGGAGCAGTGTAATCAATATCATTGCGTGCAACACCTAAGCCTGCCAGCAAGAATGGGCGCAAATTGCTACGGCTGAACATGTACAAGGCATCGGCGCCCAAAGTAGTCTGTCTATAACGACCACCTACTCCAGCAATACCCGTATCTTGACGTGCAGTGTTGTAATCTATACCACCTTGAACATCCCAGCTTTCACTTAATTCTTTACCTAATTTTAAAAACACGCCTGGGCCATTTTTAGCACGCAGATCGTTATCCGTATTCATGTAGCTCACGCCAGGCAAGACATACCATGCGCCACGGAACATATCATCAGCAGAGGCATTTAAGGCTACAAGGCCTAGTGTTGCTGTTACTGCGATAGTAATAAGATTTTTTTTCATTCCTTTTGACTCCAAATTTAAATTACATATAAAAAAACTTACGATTTTAAAAGACCAACTGATGTTAACAATATTCTTTTCTAAACATATATTCTGTTCGCTAGCCAACATAAGGGGGCCTGCCATCAAAAGCTATTATTTTCAAATCAAACTTACTAAAATTCTTCATGCCATTTCACTTAATTAACTCATTAATGCTTGGTAAATCATACGATTTATTGTTTAAATTCCATCTGAATATTGATTTTGCAATCTTATGTGCGCTAGCGAACAGATTGCATTAAAAAGAAATGTAATTATTAATAATTCTCATACCAATAAGGATAGATCATGAAAAACAAATTTGTTACAACCTGTTTTCTGCTAGGCACTTTTTTAATACCTATTGCTGGCTATAGCGCAGACTCTGACTCGGATCGTTCACACCCGGGAGCCTTCGTTAAAGACTCGGCCATTACAACCAAAATCAAAGCCAAGCTGGCCGAAGAAAAGATGGGCAGTCTGATTCATATTAGTGTTGATACTGACAAGGATGGTGTTGTATGGTTAAGTGGCACTGCCAAGACCCAGGAGCAAATTGATAAAGCCGTTTCAATTGCACACGACACCGAGGGCGTTAAATCAGTTAAAAGTCATATAACAATCCAGAAAGCTGATTAGCGTTCTATATTTGTGAACTCCTGCAAAATTAGAAGTATTTTGCACGTAGTTCATGTTTATAAAAGTCGACCTTGGTTCTAACAGAACCTAAGGTCGTTTTATATTAAAACTTTCTAAAACGAGCAAGCTCGTCTCGTAGCCATTGATTGCTTGTTACTGCTACGCTATCACTACATTTCACCTGATATGGTTGACCACTAATACTGCTTCCCGTGGCAGCCTTTTCAATAAAGTCTTCGGTGGTACTGATCAAATTTCCAGCTATTAGGAATTTGTACTTATCTCGTAAGTGAGTCTGTGCAATTTTCGAATCGTTCCAAGTTCCATTGCGGTAAAATTTACATCCTGAACCCTCAATATAACCAAGCAAGAAATTAATTTCTATTTGTACATTTGTAGGGGGCTCCGCACGTGCAACTGATGTTAACATGAAGCCTAGAGTCAATATCAAACCCGTTTTTGCTCTTTTATTCATAGTTCCTTATCCATGGGCAGTAACGTTAAAATATTGACTTTAACCCTTTGCCAATTACTTCGAGCCGGTTCCGTGTCATACTCAATTGTTTTGGTGTCTTCTTGAGTGCGCCATAAAATACTTGGCGATCTCCCACCGTCATTTGTATGTAATTCAAGCATATAGGAATTAATCGGTTGCACCATAGCATCAAAACGAGCAGCAATCTGTTGAGCAAGTACAGGGCTGTCGATTATCAAGCCAATCTCGGTGTTAAGATGCATCGATCGCTGATCGAAGTTCATTGAACCTATGAAAAGTCTTTGACGATCAAATACAAATAGTTTCGCGTGCAATGAATAATTTCCATAACGCGATATTGCTGCCGTTTGACCGCTGCCTCGACTATTTCCCAATAGGGAGCGAATCTCATAAAGCTCCACGCCACTCTCAAGTATGGGTATCCGGTAATGCATATAACCTGCTTGTGCCAGCAACACCGTCGATGATTCTAGTGAGTTGGTCAGAACACGGACATGCACGTTGCGTTCGCGCAGGTCTTTGAACAACTTCATTCCTTCTTTACCCGGTATCAGGTAGGGGGTGACCATCAGCAACTCTGACTGTACTGCAATTGTGGCATTTGCTACTGCCTTATGCATCAGTCTCCCCACCATTGCCCCATCTTCGACTTCCTTTTTATTTGGGCTGTCACATATTAATTTCGCATGTGCCCAGATCAAAGGCAAGCGGCCAGAGATTATTCCATCAAACGGCTCTCCGGTTGCAATCCGCTTCACATAGTCAATTCCTTCAGTCTTTAATTGCTGGCTCTGCTCGCTCAATTTCTCGCGATGAACATTTAAGTCAGTCTGTGACGATTTTCCATCTGAAAGTGCTTCAGCCGGAATTGACAGAGCACTATTCCAATATTCATCAAAGGTTGCTGAGAGACGCTGGGCAATAGGACCCGCGGCAAAAACATCATCATCGGCAAATTGTGAATCCGGATTTATCTGAAAGTATTCGTCTCCAATATTGCGCCCACCTATGAGAGATACTGCATTGTCTACAACAAGCAGTTTATTATGCATTCTATAGTCGAGCCGTGAGGCATTAAACATGAATTCGGTGGCTCGAAATAACTTAGCATGGCCACGATACTTGAATGGGTTGAAGATTCTAAGCTCGATTGAAGGATGCGCTTCAAGTGCTTTAATCTGTCCATCACCAGCCTCTGTTTCGCCATCATCAATCAGTACGCGCACACGAACACCGCGATCAGCTGCATGCAATACGGCCTCAGTAAGTAGACGGCCTGTTTCATCCCCACGAAAAATGAAATATTGAAGGTCGAGTGTTCGCTCTGCGGCATGGATCATTTGCATTCGCATTAAGAACCCATCAGCACCTACGGGGATGATGCGAAATCCTGAGTTGCCATTATGCTCTTGCGCAGCATTTTCAAATTGTCGGCCTAGACGGGTCTCCTCTGGGTGAGTTAGAGCCAAGGATGCATGTTTTGGAAAGTCGGAGCCTGGCGGAATCGACGCGCATCCATTAATGAAGGCGACAAACAGTAGGACAAACGAAATGTGTAACCGATTGCTTATTATCATGATTCAGTAAGTTTATACCTTTTCCATGAAGCTGAGAGTTATGCTACGTTACATGCATAAGAAAGATGCAAATTGCATTTTTACTTTCATTTCTCCCAATCCCTGTGATCAAACTTTATCCGCCCGTTATTGATTTCATTAGATTAATTTTACCTTCATATTTTCTATGTGCGACACCGCACAGACGGTGGTGATTCACCTATGTTCCAATGCAAATC
>Ga0265328_10000675_pt1 | contig 15854 bp, 23 predicted proteins | sample 41624metaG_FD_202086 | JGI IMG/M metagenome (GOLD analysis project Ga0265328, IMG submission 202086) | Rhizosphere microbial communities from Carex aquatilis grown in University of Washington, Seatle, WA, United States - 4-16-24 metaG | ecosystem: Host-associated > Plants > Roots > Rhizosphere...
TCGCAAAGCGAAATAGCTCTTGAGTGCAAACAAGTGCCAAGCGCGGCGGTCATGGCGTCGCGTCCTCGGCGTCGTCCTCGATGTACCAGACGCCTCCCCCGGCCTCGCGCGCTGCGAATGCTTCGAGTTCGGCGGCGAGCGCGGCCTTGCCCTTGTCCGAGTCGAGAAAGGGCCGCCACGTCGATGCGGCGGCACCTGGCATGGCCTTCCACCAGGCGAGGAATTCCGCGCCTTCCTGTCGGTCGTCGGCCTCGTGCTCGGGCGAGGCGCGGTAGGCGTTCAGCTCGGCGGCGGTCGGCTCGTGGCCGTGCCGTTTCGCATACAGCAGCTCAGCCAGGCGTCGGCGCTTCTCTCCGGTCGTCATGTCGCGCACGCCGCGCGGGCGGTTGCGCTCGCGCTTGGCGCGGACGGTGGCCTCGAGCTGGGCGATCCTGGTCGAGTGCTTCATGAGAACGTCTCCGAGGTGGGCTTGGGCGCGGCGAGCGCGGCCTCGATGTCATCGATGCGTCGAACCGTCTCGACGTGCTCCTCATGCCTCGAGACGAAGTCCAAAACCGCCCGGCACGCGGTCAGGCGAACCGAATCGGCGTTAGTCCCGGTGCGCGCGAGGTCGAGCAGTCGGCGGGCGGCATCGGCGGCGCCCGCGGCGAGCACCGTCATGGCGGCGTCGCTCGCGGCGCTCCGTTGCCGGCGCAGCTCGCGGATCACGTGGTCGCGTCGCAGCCAGCGCCGGAGCTGGCGGAGTGAGATGGACGCGGCGGCGGCGGCCTCGGCCTGGGTTCCCCCGCCGATGATCGTGTCGATGGCTCGGATCTGACGCGGGGTGAGTTCGTGAATCGGGGAAATCATGGTTTGCCCCCTACAGATCGGCCCTTTTCGGCCGCAAATTCACCGAGAATCGCAACGGCCTCCGGGTTGGCGGCAAGCTTCGCGAGCGCCCCGGCGACGATCCTCGACGCGGCCTCTATCGTGACGTTGTGCAGGCGCCCGAGCTCCTCGAAGGACATGGCGGCGGTTCGGCCGAGTTCGTTGTCGTCACCGACAAGTCGGTCGGCGCGGGCGGCGACGCGGAGCGCGCATGTTTCGACCGGGTCGAAGTCGGTGATCTCGCGCGAGGGGTGGGCCTGCTTCCAGGTCTTGTATCGTGACTCGCGCCAGGCGAGCAGGCTGTACTTGCATGCCGCCCACGGGCATCCGACCGTCGGCGGCGGGCAATCGGCCGTCGTCAGGGGGCGGCGTAGTCCGACCTTGGCGGCCTCGCGTTCTTCCTGGTCGCACGCCTCGACCTCGTCGTCGGTCAGCTTGCCCACGCCGAGGCTCGCCGCGGCCCGCCCGGGAACCATGTTTCGAAAGCGATATTCGGCGTCGGTGCGGTCGGCGTTTCGCGTTGGCATCGGCCACCATGATCGGGCCATTCCGGGGCCAGCCGAATTCCCATCGCGCAGTTGTGTCGCGCCGGTCATCGCCGGGCCTCGCCGGAACGCACCAGGTCGCGCTGGTGCCCCGAATCCGCCCCGGTGGCTGTCCCGGCCCGCCCGAGGGCCTCCCGCTCGAGCTGGCGCGCTCCCCAGACGGCCAGGCACACGGCGTCGGCGATGTCGTGGCCGACCTTCACCCCGCCGAAGTTCCGCTCGACCCAGGCGACGGCTAGGGCCTTGCGCTCGTCGCGCTTCGCCCGGGGCGAGCAGCCGAGGATCTCGCGCTGCCATTCCGACGCGAGGACCGTGCGAACCGGGCGGCCGCGAAGCCCGAAGGTCTGCTTCCAGGCGCCGACCAGCTCGGCGAGCTGCAAGGCGGTGTCGGCGTTCTTGCCGACGAACACGCCCTCGACCACCACGAGGTCAGCGCCGAGGGCCAGGACCTGGTCGGCGACGGCCTCGACGTCGGCGGCGCATCGAACCGGGGACGCCCCCCGCCGCAGGATCCGCCCGTCGTCGATGGTCGCCCACCCGGTCAGCTCGGGCGCGCTGTCGAGCGCCGCGACCGTGAAGGCGACGCGCCGGTTGGCGATCACGCCGCACCTCCGCGGCGCCCGGTGCGAAGGCTTGGGCCCGCGGTGGACACGAACCTCCCGTGCCCCTTGATTCGGTCGGCGACCCGGTCGCCGTATCGCTCGCGAAAGGTCTTCGGGGTCGAGTTCGTGGTGATGACCGTCGGCAACAGGTTCCCGATCCGGGCCACGATGATCTGGTCAAACGTCGACGCGCCGGCGCCGCTCTCGAAGAGGGGCTCCGTCCCCGCGTCGTCGATGACGAGTTCCGGGACCTTGAACACCTCGTCCATCGCTCCCTGGTCGAAGATCTTGAGCCGACCGACGTCGGCGGCAGAGAGCCACATCGGTATGGTGCGGTGGAAGGGACGCCAGGCTTTGCCAGCGCGCCAGTACCACTGTCCTTCACCCGTGCGCCGGTTCTCGTCAAACTCCCACTCGTCAGGATCGGCGATGCGGTCTTCGATCCACGCCGCCGCTGAAAGCGACTTTCCGACGCCGACCGCCCCGCCGAGCACCAGGATCAGTCCGAAGTCGCTTCGCACCGCGCGGAGGGGCTCTCGGTCATCGAGCCCGCCCTGCTTCAGCCGGTCGATGTAGATCCGCGGCACCCCCGCCTTCGGCATCTTTTCGATGAGCGCCTTGCGCCTTTCTTTTTGGAACGCCTCGGCCTTGAACTTGGCGATCCGGGCGTCCATTGCGCGCGACTCCTCCGCCTGGCGCGCCTCCTCGGCCTCGCGCTCGAGTCGCTCCGCCTCTCGCTTGGCCTCGTCGCGGGCCTGCCATTCGACCTCTTCCGAATGCGTCATCTTCGATCCTCCTGTGTGCGTGTTCGTGCATGGGTCGGCTCCTTTGGGTGTGGGTGCTGCTGAAACTCGGTTAGGCGAACATGTCGGCGTCGGGGTTCGAGACGTGCTCTTCCCCCTCGGCGCGGACGCACGGGCTGCGCTTGGGCGTGCCGTTGGTACGTGACTTGTCGGGGTAGAGCCCCCGCTTCAGGTACGTCGACTCCAGATGGCGCATGAGACCCTCAGGCGGGATTCGTGGCGCATCGGGTTGGAGCAGTCGATTCGACGCCTTGGCGAGCAGTTCGCGCACCGGCTCCCCGACGTTGGAGGCCTCGAGCCGCTGGACTGTGGCCTCCTGCATGCCGTGCTCGCGCGGCTCCCCGTCCTTCCAGACCCTGAACACGTAGGCGGGGGGCGTGGATGGCTTCGAGGCCTTCCGAGGTGTCTTCGCCTTCACCTCCGGTTGAACCAGCCTCAAGGGCTCACGTGGAGGGGGCGCCGAAGGCGGCCCGGCCGAAGGCCCCTCCTTCTGAGATCCGATCTGATCTGTTTGGACCGGAGGAGAGGGGAGAAGAGAGGAAGAGAAGAGTGGTTCGGCTACGGTTGACCCACCGCTTACCGGCCGGTCATCCTGTAGGTTGCTCGTAACTCCGCCAGAATCGCGGCTTTCGCCGTTTTTCGCCCCCTTGGCGACGTGGTTTTTGCCGTTTTCACGCTTGGTTTTCACAGCGTGCTCGGAGGGCAGATCGTAGCCGCCCACGAGCAGGTCGCGACCGTTCCAGGCGGCCAGCTTGGCGGCGACCACCCGGGCGATCTTCGACTTCGTGACGCCCGGCCCGCGCATCCAGGCGGCATCGTCCCACCGTCGGCAGTCGAGGATCTTGCCCCCCGCCTCGAGCCGGCAGGCGTAGATCAGGAGTCTCGCGTGGATCCCGACCACGTCGTCGGGAGCTGACGTGTAGGCCGGCGTCTGGCTGAATTCGACGGTCAACGCGGCGAACCTCATGGCGCCACGGTCGCCGGTTCATCGGGCGCGGGCGGCGCCGGGGGCGCGAGCCCTTCGGCACGCATGGCGGCCAGGATGCGTGCCCGCGGGCCTGGGCGGGTCGGGCGGCCCTGGACGACTCGCCTGACGGTCGGCCAGCTCGTGCTGGAAGCGGCCGCGATCCGTAGCAGGTCGGGCTTGGTGAGTTCGATTGGCATAGTGAAGATTCGGCAATCTTTCGCGGCGCTGAAATCTTTCTTCGCGAGCCGTGTCGATTTCCGGCTACGTCGGCAACCCCTGCTCGGCCATCCTGTCGACGACCTCGCGCTTGAGGAGCCGGCGCTTGCCGATTCGAACCGACGGGACATGGCCCTTTGAGATCAGCGACCAGAGGCCGCGGGGGGAGATGCCGAGGTCGCGGGCGGCTTCAGGGACGCCGACGAGCCGGGGAAGGGTTGCCGTGTTTGCTTCATGTTGCATGCCTAAGCCTGTATCACGGAAAACCGCCCCAAAGATCGACCAACGCCGAGCCTCAAACCGGCATGCGGTGCGCAATTTCCGAAACCGATTAATCTACCTGGGAGGCTCCCGGGGGAGGTCATGACCGCTTGTCCCCGAGTACGCGCAGCGCCTCGGCCGGCGTGCGCCCGAGGTAGCGCCGGCGCAGCGGCCCCGGGTTAGGCCCCGGGTTAACCCCGGGGATAACCCCCGGGTTATCGGCAACATCTTGGGACTCGACGGGACAGCCCGGGACAGCCCGGGACGGGACAGCGGTCGACCTCCCCTTGCGACCTCTCGGTGCGATCTCGGGGACGGCGGGCCGCTACAGCCGCCACCACGAGCGCCAGGTTATCGGAGACGGCGGCGGTGATTCACTTCTGGTGGCGGTGGGGCCGAGCGCGTTTGACACCGTTGGGCCCCAGGGGGGAAAATTCGGACGATGGCTAAAAAGGCGACGGGCGCGGAGCGCCGTTGCCCGCGATGCGTCCCTGGCAACTACATCTGAGACGACAGCCGCTACCAGAACGCCAGGTGAGGCGCTGGACTGGATCGCTCAGACACACGGGAGGACACGATGAAGCGAACGACGAGATGGTTCTGGGTTCTGGCGATGCTGGTCCCGCGGATGGCCGGCGCCGGCGCGATGACGACGACGTTCAGCGCGCGCATGACGATCAACAACGGGCACGCGGTCACGCTGACGGAGACCGGCCGCATCCTTCTGCCGGGGGCGCTGGTGGCAACCGGATGGTCCTGTGAGATCACGCCGGCGGCGCTGACCGACGACGGGATCCGGGTGTACCGCAACATCGCTTGCAACCTTGGCGCGTCGACGGTCGTGGTGATGGCCGCGTGCAAGACCGCTGGCGCCGACTTCGACAGCGCGGATATGTCGGTGCGCGTACCTGGAGCCGACGTGGAGTTCGGCATCATCTGCCGCACCGTCACGGCGGGGGCGCCCCTGTGAGGACCATTCGGTGCAGTAGCTTGCCGCTGACGTCGCGGTGGAGCTTGGGGCTACGCCGCGAACGGGTGGCTCGAGATCCTGACCGGCGGAGGGTCGTCGGTGTACCCAGCGGCTTTTAGGATCGCGCAGGCTTCCTCACGGGCGGCTTCCGCTTCTGGGCCCCTGACGATGACTTTTTCCAGCAAGAGCGGTCTGTCGTTCGGGCGAAAGGACAGAGGGACGTAGCGCTTCGTCTTTTCGACGCCGTCTTCACGGTACTTGCGGATCTGAGGTTGAATGGATCGATCTAGATCCAGCGCAACGTGGCGCGTCTCTTCCTCGACCTGATACCGTTCGCGCTTCGAGAACACGCCAGCGCTGGCGGCGACGACCGCGAGCGAAACTCTCGTTTGATGAGCGAACTGCTCGCGCAATCGACCGTTGCGGATTGATTCAGGAAGCCTTTCGTATGCGTCCAGCACTCCTTGGAAGCCCTCTTGTATGACCGCCTCCAACTCAGACTGTTTGTAGATGACCGAACGAGAGGATCGATGAAGTCCGGGCTCTTCCGGGACTTGCTCTTCGTTCCCTGGAATGACTCTCAGGACCAGGCAGGCGCCACCTTCCTTGGCAAACAGGTCCCAATGGGCGGGATTGTCCACGGCTTGGGTAAAGCAACTCAAATAGACAACGACGTCGATGTCAGCGATTCGCCTCTTCGGGTACAGTTTCAAGAACCTGTCGAACAGTGCTCGCGAGGCTCTCGGAAGCGAGGGCTTCATCGCAGCGGAGACGACGCGAATTCGTTCATCGGCCGCCCTCAACTCCTCTTGGTCCTTCATGTCGCGGGAGTTCACCGCCCAGATCTTCTGGCTCGTGAGGATTCCTTCAAGACCACCCATCGTCGTGTAGTGCGAGAGGGTTTTGGGGCTTTCCCCTTTTTCACCGAAGACTTCGTCGACGGTGCGCTGGAGCTGCTTCTTGAAGCTGTCCAGCTTCATCTCGGGGCTCTCTTGGGGCATCCCTTGTTCCTCCCGGGGTCGAATCGTATCGTCGGGGAACCCGTCTTGGCCAGTCCCGTTCCCCGCCTGGCTCAGGGCCGGCGCCCTGCCACGGCCGCCACCAGGACGCACCAGGTGAGCGGAGACGGGCGCCGCACGCCGAGGTGGGCCGCCAGCACGTCCCGCGACGTCTGGGGCCAGCCAGCGAGTTCCTGTGCGCATCGGACGTTCGCCGCGGCGGTGTCGCCGGCGGGGATCGCCTCGAGCAGCTTGGCGACCTTGCGTGCCCGGGCGGAGATCTCCAGCGCGGTCGAGATCGCGTCGTCGAGCCGGTCGGCGTCGGCCGGCACGAGGGACTCGGCGAGCGTCTGCACCTCGGCGATCATCGCGAGCCCCCCACGCGCTTGAAACGCGCTTCAGGGGTGCGCGGAGCGCGTTCGGTGCGCGTATTGCATCTCGGAAATGGCTTGTTTGCAGGCAGTTCTCGCGTTGCAACGAGGCGGCGAAAACTTAAAATCCGCTGCCCGCAAGGGCTTACGGGTTCAAGCCCCGTCCCCGGCACTGCGCGGAATTGTTGGGGAATTCGGCGGCTTCGAGGCCTCGAACCGGAGCCGAAACCAACCTGCCGACGCGCTTCAAACGCGCTGTCCGCTCTGTCCTTGCTCATTTGGCCCCCTTTGGCGTGAGGTAGATTACCGAAGACTCGGGCCACCGAATTGTTGACCGGCCCGGCGCCGTAGATAGAGTCGGCGCATCGTGGGGTCCCGTTCCGTGTGGTCTGCCGTGGCACAGGTCGTCTGCGGCCTCGTCCTCCTACCTGTGGGAAGCGAGCTGTGGGATGCATGCCGAGCGTCTTCCGGGGTGATGGGTTTCCTTGGCGTATCACGGTGGTGGTTGCTGATTTCCATCATCGCCCTCTCGGCGCCAATCGCGATCACATCTCGAGAAAAGCGCCTGATTGCGAAGGGAAAATGCACCAAGCTCATTAAGCGCCTCTTGGCGGGACTTTCGGACTGCTATCCGTCTCCGAATCGAACCAACGTGATGCTGACCAAGAAAGAAGGAAACCGACTGAGAAGGCGGGTCGATAAGGCGACAGCGCACAACATGGACGAGGATCCAGACAACGAACTCGAGATGGATGCGTTTGCTGGGGTTAGTGGCAAGGCGATGCGGGAGAAGGCATACGTCTGGGGAGACCTTACAATTGCCGAAAGCCCGGGCGCCCCGTCTTGGGGTCTTCGCCCTGACGAACAGCGAAGGGTGAGACCTGGCTTGAAAAGCATTGTGAGCGTGCCGCTAATCGACTGTGACGCGCCCGGTGATGAACCACTCGGCACCCTTCAGATCGACAGCGACCTGACGATCGAAGAGTTCTTGCCCGATCGGGCTGCCGGTGGGAAGATAGCGTTTCGTTTCGCCGATGTGGTGGCATTGCTCTTGAAGGAGAGGGGTTGATGGAAACCAAAGGCGTCGAAAGGCCTGCTAAGGAACTCAAGAAGCCGGGTGTGGTACTCCCGAAGGGTGCGATTGAACTACAGCCGGGCGTCTATGTGATGCGCGAGGTCAGAAGTGCTTTTTCGGCACTGAATGTCGGGAAAGTCTCCAAGGACTCGAGGCGCTAGGGCCGGATTAGGGAGCTCACTTTCGCGAATTCCTGGAGAGCGGAATTATCTCCGCTGGCTGGCCTGGCTCGGGGAAGGCGAAGCGGTCGGCCTCGCCGGCCAGGTGGCTGTCCGACAGGTGGCCGTAGGTGTCCGAGACGAGCTGCGGCGTCGAGTGCCCGAGGATCTTCTGCAGGGTGAAGACGTCCCCGCCGGCCATCAGGAAGAACGACGCGGCGGCGTGCCGGAGGTCGTGAACGCGGATCCTCGGCATGCCGGCCCGGGCGAGGGCGGTGCGCAGCACGTCCTCGAGCTTGGCGCTGGGCGAGTACATCTTCCCCGAGTCGTTCGGGAACACGAGGGGGCCCTTCCAGGGGTCGGCCGTCCGGTGCGCCTTCAGGATCGCGACGAGGGGCGTGGCGATGGGGACCGTCCGCTGCTTCCCCGACTTCGTCTGCGCCGCGTAGCTGCGCCGGATGGTGATGATGCGGCGGTCGAGGTCGACGTCCGCCCAGCGCAGCCCGATGGCCTCCCCTCGCCGCATGCCCGAGTAGAGCAGCGTCGCGAAGAGCGCGCGCAGCCCGTAGCGGTTGGTCTCGCGCTCGAGGTCGCCGATGACGGCCAGGAGCCGGCCGGCGTCCGCCAGCGTGGCGATGGGGGGCGCCATCTTCGTCTTCTCGAGCGGCAACAGGAACTTGCCCCGCCCGAACCGGCCGACGGGGGAGACGGCCAGGTACTGGTTGGCCACGGCGTAGTTCAGGATCGAGCGGACGAGGGCCAGGACGAGGTTGACGGTCCTCGGCGCCAGCTCCTTCGCCTGCATGCTCCCGCGGAATTCGAGCAGCGCCGCCATGGTGATGCGGTCGATGAGCACCTCACCGAGGGCCGGCGCGACGTGCTTCGTGTACCGCTCGACGTTGTCCTGGTGCGAGCGAAGGTTCGGCGCCGAGTGCAGCTTGAGCCATTCGGCGGCGACCTCGGCGAACCGCTTCGGGGCCTCGCCCTTCGCGCCCGCGGCCGCCTTCTTGGCCTGCAGGGCCTCGTTTGCGGCGCCCCGGGTCCGGAACCCCGACTCCTGCCGGTGGCGGAGCTTGCCGGTGCGATCCTCGTCGCGGTACCGGATAGCGAAGCTCGGCGCCGTCGTCGTCCCGAGGGAGACGATGTATCCCCACGCGCCCGGGCGGCGTCGCTTCTGGGCGCTCACGCCGCCCTCGCCGCGGCCAGCACCGCGCCGTCGATGTCGGACTGCCCGGCGTGCAGGTAGATCGAGGTCGTCGCGATGTTGCTGTGACCCAAGGCCGCGCTGATCGAGAGCAACGGCGCGCCTCCGCGGCTGGCGCGCGAGGCGAAGCTGTGCCGCAAGTGGTGCAGCACGGGATACTTGCCGCCCGGGAACTGGACGCCGGCCCGCTGGCACGCGTCCCGGAACATCGTCGCCAACCTGGGCGTCGAGATCGTCTCGCATCCGCGGCGGCGCGACTGGAACACGAATTCCGCCCCGGCGGGCCGTCCGAGCGCCAGCAACGCGTCCCGCGCGCGGTCGGTGAGCTTCACGGAGCGGGCAACCTTGCCCTTCGAATCCTCGCGCGCCACGTGCGCATGGCCGCGCTCGACGTCGCTCCACCGCACGCGGAGCCCTTCGGTTCGGCGCATGCCCGTGTCGGCCAGGAGCAGCACGTAGGCGCGGAACCAGGGCGCGTCGATCGCGTCGAGGATCCGGGCCAGCTCGGCCTCGGAGACGGTCTCCCGTCGGCGGTTCGCGCCCCGCTCGGGCTTGATCTTCGCGAAGGGGTTCTTCGCGATGGTCCCGGCCTCGACGGCCAGGGCGCAGACGGTCTTGCAGAGCGCCAGCTCGGTATTTGAGGTCGAGACCGCGTAGTGCCCGCCTTCAGAGCAGCCACCACGACGCGCAGCCTTGTACGCAGCCCACGCGGACGCGTCGATGAGGTCGACGGGCCAGCAATCGAAGAACGCGGTCAGGGCCGCAAGCCGTGAGCGCGCAGAGACCGAGTCCTGGCCAAGCTCGGCGGCCCGCTCGAGGTACTTCTCGGCCAGCTCACCGAAGGTCGCGCCCGTCGTGGTCGGCTCGCACCTCTTGTCGACCAAGAGCGCCGACAGCTTCGCAATCATCTCCCGAATCGCTTCGTCGTTCATGCGAACGGTTATACCGTTCGTACGTACAACTGGCAACTATTGACGCAGCTTCTTTTTCGCCGATTCGCGGATCAGTTCCCGAACCACCGCACTGCGCCCACCGCCCCACGGAATCCCCTTGATTCGCGTCGCCTGCTCGGCGGCGAGCCGGTCGAGTTCCCGCAGTTCCTCGGTGTCGAGACGCACCTGCAGCACGAACTTTCGAGACGCGGGCGTCGGCGACGCCTTGGGCTTCTGCGCCGGCTTCTTGGGGGTGCGTGGCTTGGCCATGACCATGTGTATCACGGGCGGTCGGTGCGGCAACTACGGCAGGGCACCAGGGACATCCGCCAGCTCGGCGCGCAGCGCCGCCGCGACCACGCCAGCCAGCGCGGGCAGTGCCTTCGGCGAGACGAGCAGCGAGCTTCCCGTGTGTCGGCGCTCGCCGTTCGGGGCGACGTTCACCATCGAAATCTGGTAGCGGACGCCAGCGTCCCCGCGGTCGATGAGGCGCAGCTCGAGGGAGTAGAACGTGCCCGCCGGTCGCTCGGCGAGGAGTTCACCTTCCGGCTGCTTGCCTGGGAACCTCGGCGCCCTGGTGAGCGCGGCGGCCATGGTTTCGAGGGATTTCGGGCTTTCGTCAATAGGGCTCGCTGACATTGCGCTTCTCCAGGGGGAAAGGGGTGGTTTCAGGTGGGGTGAGCGGGCCCGTGGGTCGCGGGCCCGCCGGGGGTTAGGACCAGTGCTCGGGCTCGAAGGTCTCGGGCGGCGTCTCCTTCGAGAGATCCCGGGCCAGGAGCGGCAGCACCTTGCGGGTGATGAGCCGGGACAGGGCGTCCGGGCACTCGTCCAGGGCGGCGACCCAGTAGAGCAGCCGCTCGGTGGACGAGAGCGCGGCCCAGCGTGCCGGTTTGGCTCGAGCGTGGTCGGCCTGCGCCTGGGCGGCCTCGGCCTGAAGGCGGGCCTTCAGCTCGAAGATGCGGTTGTTCGCCCGGCGGTCGATCTGCTCGTAGATCGCGCGCAGATGGGACCATTCGAGGCCACGGGGGTCGGCGGCGTTGGCGGCTTCGATGTCCTCGCGCCCAGTGGGGCCCTTCTCGGAGCCGGGCTCCTCCGCCAGGCGGGCTCGGGCTCTGCGGACGCGGTCGGTGTCCAGCGGATCGGCCGGGGCTGCCACGGGCGGCACGGCGCCAGTCGTCGGGGCGTTCATCGCGCACCTCGTCGGTTGTCGGGAACGTGCCCGACGGTTCCGTCAGCCTTGGCCACGTCGAGACGCCCGCCCCCCCGCATGCCACCGAGGAGCGCGCGCGTCTGCGCGTCGTACTGGGCCTGCATCCGGCGGCCCATCTCTTCGCGCGCCTCGGCGGCCAGGTCCGGAACCCCCTGTTGCCGGGACGTGTGGGCCGAGCCGTTGTGGTTCCAGCTCCATGCGACCTCCTGGGCCAACTCGCCCTGGGTCGGTTTCGCGTCGGCGGCGCATGCCGGGTTGCGCAGACGCTCCTTCTGAAGCGCGCGCCCGGCCAGGGGCGCGTTGACGGCGCCCGCGGGGGCGTTGTTCTTGAGAAACTCCATGACGTTCATGTCGGACTCCTTTTCCTTCTGATCTGCGATGCGACAACGGGGCCCACCACGGGCCACGTCGACGATCGCCGTGTGATTTCCTCGGATCTTTCGCTGAATGCCGACGTAGCTCGTCCCGTCGCTGGCCACGCCGGGCGTGAGGTCGAGGTCGAACGAATAGCCGCACGACAGGGCGGTTTTGCCGAGCAACACCCGCTGCACCGCTTTTGAGTCGCGGATCGTGAGCACGGCGATCATGTCCTTCCCGGACGCCTTCACGTCGCGGACGTCGCCCACTGCGAAGTCCTTCCAGTTCGCCGCGCTCACGGATCCGGGAGGGTGATTCAGGGAGATGGGCTTGTTTTCGAAGCTGGCCAACGTCTCCGGAGACATGACCTCGTCGGTCGGCCGGTAGAGCCCGACCATCGCGTCGGCCGGGTAGCCGGTCAGGCCGAGTTCGCTCGCGCTGTACTTCTGGACGTTGTCCGAGGTCGCGATCGTCCCGGGAGCGACGAGGAAACCCTCAGGCGTGATGGATCGGGCGGTCGTGCGGACGAAGTCGGCGGCGAAGATGCGCATCTGATTTTCCCCTGGTGTGCGTTGAAGACAGTTGTTCGGTGAGAAGAGGTGCCTCGGTCAGTTCCTCAACATCTGGTCAAGTGACTGGCCAGATGCGGCCTTGTACTGGGCGAGCGCCTTCATGATCGACTCGCCGGCCGCCGACTCACCGCCGGGCATGACCGAGACATTGAGCACGACTTGGCCGCCGCTGTTGCCCGACGCGCCGGATCCGACCGAGTCCTTGGTCTGAGCGTACCCAGGGGTTCCAGCGATCGTAGGGGTTCCGCCCGGTGACTGAGATGCCGAGGATCCCGGCACGGCGCGCGCTCCGAGCCCAGCCAGCACGCCAACGGCCGCGAACGCCGCCGAAGCCTCGCCGGCCAGCGCAGCGCCCGCAAGGTTCCCCACGGCCAAGTCACCGAGGGCCTCGGCGCCGAACATGGCCGATTTCACGAGCGCCTGCTCAGCCAGGTTCTCGAGCACGGCGTGGGTGGCATCCTGCATCGCCGCACCGAACCCCTTGCCCTCGCCGATGGCGGCTGCCAGCGACTTCCCGAAAGCGTTCGCCATCCCATCACCGGCACTCTTGAGCGTGGTCTCCATCGACTTCGATGAGTCGTAGACGATGCCTTCGAGTTGGGTCATCTGCGATCGCGACTTCTCGAGGAAGTCCTCGCCGAATAGCGCCGACAGCGGCCCGAGCGCCTCCTTGTTCTTGTTCAGGTTGGCCATGCGCTCGCGGATGGTCGCCATCGCCTTGGACTGCGCCTCGACGAACGCGTTGATCTCCGAGTCGGTGTAGACCCCCCCGAACGCTTCGTGCGCGCCCTTGGTCGACGCCTCGGCGCCGCCCTCCTGAGCGGGCCCGACGAGCTGTTGTGCGAAGAGGAGCTCGTTTTCGTTCGCGACCTTCTGCGCCTGGTCACGCGCCGACTGCGCCTTCTCGTAGTCGGCCTGGAAGTCGTACTCCTTCCCCTTCTTGTCCTTTGGCGCACCGATGAGCTTCGAGAAGTCGTCGCGGCTCATGCGGTCGCGGGCGGCATTGCCGTATCGCTCGTCGAAGCGTGCGGTCCTGTCGGCGGCGTCCTGGTCAGCTGCCGCCTTCTCCGGGTCGATGGCCTCGGCGGCGTGGACGTTGCGGAATCCAGCGAGGTCGTGCATGCCCTGCCGCAGGCCGGAGAACCCTGGAAGCTTCGACAGGTCTATGGAGCCGATCTCCGCCAGGGTTCGATCCCACACGTTCTTGACGCCGGTGAACACGCCTTCGAGCGTCTTTCCGAACGTCTGCGCCTCCGTGGTCGACTCGGCGAGCTTGTCGTCCATCTTCTTGAAGGCGTCGGACTGGATGGCCAGGGCCTTCTCGTGGTCGTCGAGATCCTTGACGTCCTTCTGGATCGACGCCGCGAACCGCTCGTAGGCGTCCTTCGTGTCGATGACGATGCCTGCGTGCTGCAACAGGCGCGCCCGGCCGGTCGCAAGGCCAGTGATCAGGCTGTTCAGCGCCTCGGGCGTGTCCGTCCCGGTGGCCTCCGCAAACTGGTGGGCGACGGCCGAGACCTTCGCGAACTGCTGCGCTGTCAAGTCGAGGTCGAGCTGGGACGCTCTGTTCTTCGACATGATGAGGTCGATGTCACTGACAGCGCCGTAGACCGCGGCGCGCGCGTCGGCGATCTCGACGGGACCTCCGAAGATGCGCGATACGAGGCCAGCGCCGCCACCGGAAAGCTCGTTCGGGCGCAGGCTCCCGAAGATCTCCGATGTGCGGATGATCTGCTCCCCGAGTTCCTTCAGCTTCTCGAAGCCCTCAACCGCTATGTCTTTGACGGTGGAGAAGACTTCGGCGGCATGGGCCGAGTCGGACAGCGCCCGCGACCATCGGTTGACCTCGTCGGTCTGGCTCGCCATGGCGGCGTTGACGGCGGCGGCGGTGCTCTGCGCGAATCCGGTCATCGAGGCAGCGTGCGCCTTGGCGGCCGCCTCCATCGCTCGGGACTGATCGACGTAGAGCGCCTGTTGCCGCGCCATGGACTCCTTGAACGCGGCCTCAAGTCCAGCCGCCCCCTGTTGCGCGATGGCGCGCGCCTCGGCGGGGTCGACGCCCTTGATCCCGAGCTTGAGGACGATGTTGTCTTCACTGGAAATTGGCATGGTTCACTCCTCTATCGGCGCAAAAGGCGATTGCCTCGACCCAGGCGGTAACCGCCTGGACGGCGTGGCGGGCTCCGGCGTCGATCGAAGCCTTCCCGAGCGCCAGCGCCGCGACCGCGAGATAGGCTGCGGCACGAGAGCGCGCAAGCTCCTGGTCGGCTTCGGGTGTCAGTCGGCGGTCCCCGATCACGCGCTCTTGCTCCGCGTGCGCGATCTGGAGCAGCCGATTTGCCAGCTCGACGCGGGAGCGCCCTTCGAGGTCGGTCATGCATCCTCCGAGAGCTGCGCGGCCAGCGAACGGAACGCCGCCCCGAGATCATCGACAGCGGCGAGCGGAAGACTGAACGTCCCGATGGGCCCGGTCGCGGCGTTCGCGTGGACCGAGATGACGGCGCGGTCGCCGACCCGCCGGCCGCGGAGCTGGTGACCGGGCATCTCGATCGCGACGACGCGGGCGCTGGCCGGCACGCGCGGGCGCCTCGTGAGGTCGTCGAGGGGTTTCATTGGCTGATGTCCAGCGTGAGGAATGCGCCGAAGGCGATCGGCATGCTGAATGAGGCGCCCGGGCCTCTCATGAAGATCGCGATGTCGTCGCCGACGTCGAATGAGACGGCTTGAATCGAAGACTGGAAGACGCCGCTTGACCCATTCCCGAACTGAATCCAGTTTGTGACGATCGCGGAGCCGTTTTGGTACAAATCAAAACTCAAGAGCGGTGTCCCGATCCCGCCGCTCAGGTTGCACTGAGTGAAGTGGAAGAGGATCTTCGCCCGGTTGTACCAGCGAGGGAGCGGGAGGCGCGGATAGGTCGGGCCGGCGCCGTACCCGTTCGCAGAGATGAACCACTGGACGTTGCTCGTCGGCGTCCCCTGAAATTCATACCGGATGTCCAGTCCTCTCCAAACCGAAGTCGCTGCGATGTGCGCCATGTCAGCCGCCTCCTGAAATGTGTTGCTCGAACGTGAGCGTTCCGCCCGCGGGGCACCAGGCGCTCCCCGGCAGGTACTCGACGGTCCCGGTCGCGCTGCGCCCGTCCTCGGACCAGTCGGCGGTCTCGACGGCGTGATCCCACGTCGTGACGACGGTGCACGCGCTCGCGGTCGCGACGCTCGGATACGAAACACCCCCGCCGTTCAGCGCCGCGGCCGACGGGCAGTCGCCGCCCGCGTTCGCGTAGGTCCGCTGGAAGAGCTGGCCCGCGTGCGAGGCGCATCCGCCGGGCGCATCGGTGCCGCATCCGCCGAAGATGCACGAGACCGCGAACGCGGCCAGGAGCGCCAGCCCGAGGGGGAGGGCCCAGCCGAGCCGCGGGGGCTCGCGCAGGGCCGGCGGGGTGGCGCGGCGTCGACGGGGGACGTCCCGGCGGAATGCCCGGTTGAGGGCGCGCAGGTGGTCGATCAGGTGGTCCAATTCGGCGAAGTCAAGAGCGTGATTGGTCATCCTTGTACGTACAATACGCCAAGGGCGGTCGCAACTCATTTCGTACGTACGAAAGAAGGGGCCCGACGAACCTCTTGAGTGCAAACAAGTGCCAAGCGCGGCGGTCATGGCGTCGCGTCCTCGGCGTCGTCCTCGATGTACCAGACGCCTCCCCCGGCCTCGCGCGCTGCGAATGCTTCGAGTTCGGCGGCGAGCGC
>Ga0265328_10000676_pt1 | contig 15846 bp, 15 predicted proteins | sample 41624metaG_FD_202086 | JGI IMG/M metagenome (GOLD analysis project Ga0265328, IMG submission 202086) | Rhizosphere microbial communities from Carex aquatilis grown in University of Washington, Seatle, WA, United States - 4-16-24 metaG | ecosystem: Host-associated > Plants > Roots > Rhizosphere...
GCGAACGCCGCCCTGTCGCTCGGCAGCCCGTCATCCGCGGCGCGCGCGCTGTTTGCCGGCGCGCCGAACATCGAACGCGTCGACCGTCTGGTGCAAACCATCGCGAAGCAGAAAGGTATGCAGTCGGACGTGCTCGACGAGACCGTCAAGCTCGTCGATGCGCGGCTCGAACTCAATCGCAAAGCCGCCGCGTAAGGCCGCGAAAAGCGCGCGGCGCGTCGGGGCCAGGCCGTTCGTGAACAAGATCGCCCTGGCACTGATCGTGTGCGCGGCGACGGTATCTCCGGTCGCCGCGCAGACCTATCCTGCCAAAACGGTCCGCGTCATCTTGCCCTACTCGACTGGGGAACTGGACGCGAGCAGTGAGCAGGTGCCTGCGGAACGCGGAGCAGGGACCCGCTTGCGGGATGCGACCGTGAAGCTGGCAACAAGCGCATCGTTCTTGGCACCGGCCCCATGCACATCTCCGGGGTCAGATCCCAAAGGGAGCCCTCTTCCGCCCTGCGATGCGCCCCGCTTGCGGGATGTGAACGTCCGCGAGTCGGCCGCAGTCCCCGTGTTGATCGCGCAGGCGTCGATACCAAGCGAGAGTTATCCAAATCGCACGCTACGGGTTATTGTCCCGTACGCAACAGGGGGCGGCACCGACATCATGACGCGCGTCGTCACCCAGAAATTGTCGGAAATGTGGGGGCAGCAGATCGTCGTCGACAATCGCGCCGGCGGCGGCACCGTGATCGGCACACAACTCGCCGCGAACGCACCGGCCGACGGCTACACGCTGTTCGTTTCCGCGCCGAGCTTCGTCATCAATCCGACAACGCGACCCGGCCTCCCCTATGACGTGGTCAGGGATTTCAAGGCGATCACGATATTTGCGTATCAGCCGTACGTGCTCGTCACGCATCCGAAGTTGCCGGCGCGCAACGTGAAGGAATTCATCGCGCTCGCCAAAGAACGCCCGGACTCGCTCAACTTCGGCTCGACGGGCACCGGCAGCGGCTCGCACCTCGCGGCCGAACTGTTCAAATACATGACGCACACCACGCCGCAGCATATTTCATACAAAGGCATGGGACCCGCCGTCGTCGACGTGATCGGCGGCCAGGTCCAGTTCATTTTCGGCAGCGTGCTCGCGGTCGTGCCGCACATGCGCACCGGCAAACTGCGCGCGCTGGGTGTCAGCAGCGAGCGCCGCAGCGCGTCGCTGCCCGACCTGCCGACGATCGCCGAGGCCGGCGTGCCCGGCTACAGCACGGTCTCGTGGTCCGGCATGCAGGCGCCGGCCGGCGTGCCGGATGCCATAGTCAAAAAGCTCAATGCCGACGTCAACACGGTCATCGCCCGCGCCGCCGTGCGCGAACGGTTTCTCCACGACGCCGCGGAGCCCGGCGGCGGCTCCACCGCCGAATTCGGCCAGTTCATCAAGGACGAGATCGTGAAGTGGCGCAAAGTCATCAAGGCCGCCGACATCAGGATAGACTGATCGCGCGCGGCTTGTCATTGCCGCTTTATATGTTCCAACGCACCGGTAGCGACACCATGAAAAAATCTTTTGCGCACCGCATCGCCGCGATGAACGCGATGTACAAACTTCCCGCCTGCGACACGCCGACGCTGCCCGGTGACGTCGCGGACCGTCTGGTCAAATTCAAGGCGACCCTGATGGACGAAGTGCACGAGATCGATGAAATCGTGCAGCTCGCGAAGGCCGGCGGAAGCGCGGGCGACATCGCGGTGGCGATTGCCGATGTGCTCGGCGACATCATGGTGTACTGCCGCTCGGAAGCCCTGAAGTACGGCCTGCCGCTCGAAGAGGTCCTCGACATCATCATGGACAGCAACGAGAGCAAGCTGGGCGCCGACGGCAAGCCGATCTACGACGCCAACGGGAAATTTTTGAAGGGCCCGAACTACTGGAAGCCCGAGCCGAAGATCAAGGCGTTGCTCGAATCATCAAAGCGCTAGTTCCCGGCTATTTGCGAGTCCACCATGGCGGCAGTGCGCGATTCAATGATCGTCTGTCAGTTGAGCGACATGCATCTGATGACGGGCGGCAGGCTTGCGTACGGCGTCATCGACACAGCAGCGCATTTGAGACGGTGCATTGCGCACATCCTGAAGCTGCCGCAGCAGCCGGACGCCGTCGTCATGACCGGCGACCTCGTGGATAGCGGCAAGCCGGAAGAGTACGCGCTGCTGCGCGAAATCATCGCGCCGCTCGCAATGCCCGTGTACCTGATCCCCGGCAACCACGACGAGCGCGAAGCGCTGCGCGCGGCGTTTCCCGACCATCCGTACCTCAACCAGTTTCCGCCTTTCATCCAGTACGCGATCGAAGAGCATGAACTGCGCATAGTCGCCATCGATACGGTCATACCACGCCGGGACGGCGGAGAATTGTGCGCGCAGCGCCTCGAATGGCTCGCGCTGACGCTCGCGACCGCACCGCAGCGGCCAACGCTGCTCGTCATGCATCATCCGCCGTTTGCGACGCACCTCGATTTCATGGACGACATCGGGCTCGCCGCGCCCGACCCGCTCGCGCGCATCGTCGAACGGCACCCGCAAATCGAACGCATCCTGTGCGGCCATCTGCACCGCCCGATCCAGGCGCGCTTCGCCGGCGCGCTCGCGTGCACCGCACCGTCGACGGCGCATCAGATCACTCTGGATTTAGCTCCTGATGCGCCCGGCACTTTCACGCTCGAGCCGCCGGCCTATTATCTGCACGCATGGCAGGCGGGCGTGCCGCTCGTCACCCACACCGTTTACGTCGGAGATTTCGCAGGACCTTATTCGTTCGACTCGGGCTAACAAAACAAATCTTGAACCGCGAAGGACGCAAAGGACGCGAAGGGAAGCTTGGTTGTTTGTCAAAAAAGAATTGGATGAGTCGACAACCTATACCGCCTGTGATTTCCGCGCGAGGATATTGTGCTTCTTGTCTTTGGTTTTCCTTGGCGTGCCCCTCAAGGGGGTATTAAAAAGAATCCTTCGCGTCCTTTGCGGTTAAAGATTGAGAGGGTAAGCGCGTATGAAACTGCCGATAGCATCGATGTCCGCGTTGCTGCTCGCCGCAAGCGCATATGCCCAACCCTATCCGGCGCGGCCGATCCGCATCATCGTCCCCACGTCGCCGCCCGGCGGCGCCGACATCGTCGCGCGCTCGATGGCACCCGGATTGTCCGAGCGCCTTGGTCAGCAGGTGATCGTCGACAACCGCGCGGGCGCCAGCACCATGATCGGCCACGAGATGGTTGCAAAAGCACCGCCCGACGGCTACACGCTGGTCATGGGCATCAGCACGCTGGCGATCAACCCGGCGACGTTCAAGCACGTGCCGTACGATGCGTTGCGCGATTTCGCGCCGATCACGCAGGCTGCAATCCAAACGCTCGTGCTGGCGGTGCATCCGTCGTTTCCGGCGCACAACGTGAAGGAACTGATCGCGATCGCCAAGGCGCGGCCGGGCGACGTTTCATATTCGTCGCCCGGCTTCGGCACCAATCCGGAAATGGGCATGGAGCTTTTTCTGTACCTGACGGGCACGCGCATGCTGCACGTGCCGTATCGCGGCGGCGGCGATTCGATCATCGCGCTGGTGGCGGGCCATGTGCCGGTAACGGTCGCCTCCATGCTCGGCACCATGCCGCACGTGCGCAGCGGCAAACTGCGCGCGCTCGGCGTGACAAGTTCGAAGCGGGTGGCGAACGCGCCCGACCTGCCGACCATCGCGGAGGCCGGCGTGCCGGGTTATGAATCGCTGCAATGGTACGGCTTGCTCGCGCCCGCCGGCGTGCCGAAAGAAATCATCGCGCGTCTCAATCGCGAAGCCGTCGCGGTGCTGCGCGCACCGGAGCTCGGCGCGCGGCTTGCCGCCGACGGCACGGAAATCGTCGCCGGCACGCCGGAGGAATTCGGCGCCTGGCTGCGCGCCGAAACCGAAAAGTGGGCCAAAGTCGTGAAAGCGGCGGGCATCAAGCCCGAATAAGAAACCATTCTCTTCGCAACAAGGGTTACGACGTGCGCGCAATTTTCATTCTGCATCCGGCGATCGGATGTGTTTTCTTCCTGACTGCCGCGGGTCTTCCGCACGCGACGCACGCGCAAAGCTATCCGGCAAAGCCGATCCGGATACTGGTGGGATTTCCGCCCGGCGGCGGCGTCGACGTGATTGCGCGCCAGCTCGCACCCAAACTTGGCGAACAACTGGGCCGCCAAGTGGTGGTCGAAAATCACAGCGGCGCCGGCACCAACATCGCATCGGAGCTGCTCGCGAACTCGGCACCGGACGGCTATACCCTGTATCTGGCCACCGCTAGCATCGCGATCAATCCGAGCCTCTACGCCAAGGTTCCTTTCGATCCGGTCAACGATTTCGCGCCGATCAATACAGTGGGCGGGACGTCGTTCATACTGGTGGTACACCCTTCGTTCCCGGCAAAATCGGTAAAGGAGTTGATCGCGATTGCGAAATCGAAGCCCGGGCAACTCACCTACTCGTCCGCGGGCAACGGCTCGGTCGCGCATCTCGCGGGCGAGCTCTTCAAAGGCATGACCGGAACCCGGATCGTGCATGTACCCTTCAGGGGCAATCCGCCGTCGATGATCGCGCTGATGAGCGGTGAAGTAGACTGCACGTTCGGCACGCTGCCCGCGACCCTGCCTCACATCAAATCGAAAAAATTAAGAATGCTCGCCGTGTCGAGCGCCAAACGTTCGGCGTTCATACCGGAACTGGTCACGGTTGCCGAGGCGGGCGTTCCCGGCTTCGACGTCACACAGTGGTACGGAATGATCGCGCCGGCGCGCACTCCCGCTGCGATCATCAACAGACTCGACAGCGAGCTCGTCAAAGTTCTCGCTGCGCCCGAGATCAAGACGCAGCTCGCCAATCAAAGCCTGGAAATTGCGGTAACCACCCCGCAGCAGTTTGCCGCGTTCATCAAATCCGAACTCGCCAAATGGGCGAAGGTGATCAGGGAATCGAGTATCCGCGTCGACTAGCCCGCCTTCTTCACGTCGCCCGATTTCACCGCGTCAGCCACTTTCACCGGCGGCACGACCGGCACGATGCCGCTCATCAAAGAACCCGGAACGGTCTCGATCAGTTCGTCGACGGTGAACATGCCGTCATCGCCCTTGTGCAGGAACTTGTAGTCTTCGCCGAAATAATAGGTGTTGATGCGGCCGCGCTCGACGTGGAATACCTGCCCGTTGATGGTATCGGCCTGATCGGTGCACAGATAAGCGACCATCGGCGCGATATATTCGGGACCGCGGTGCACGAGCGTCAACTCGTATTGCTCTTTGGTCATCAAGCCCGCTTCGAACTTGCGCCGGCGGTTTTCCTTGACGGTGTCGGTCAGCGTCATGCGCGTGTCGGCGGCGGGGCAGATCGCGTTGGCGGTGATGCCGTTCTTGTACGTTTCCTTGGCGATCGAGCGCGTCAACGCGATGATACCGGCCTTGGATGCACTGTAATTGCACTGGCCGACCGAACCCTTGAACGCATCGGACGAGAAATTCACGATGCGCCCGAAGCCTGCCTGCCGCATGTACTTGACCGCGTGATGGCACAAATTCCAATGGCCCTTCAAGTGCACCATTACGACCGAATCGAAATCGTCCTCGGACATGTTCCAGATCATGCGCTCGCGCAGATTGCCGGCGACGTTGACGACGATGTCGAGCTTGCCGAACTGCTCGATGCACTGATTGATCATCAGGCCCGCCTTCAGGTAATCGGCGACCGAATCGTAATTGGCGACGGCTTTGCCGCCCGCCTTCTTGATCTCCGCGACGACATCGTCGGCCGGACGCTCCTCGGTTTTTTCGCCGCCGCGGCCCACGCCGGGATCGTTGACGACGACGCTCGCGCCCTGCTCGGCCAGCAACAACGCTACTGCGCGCCCTATGCCGCGACCTGCTCCGGTGACAACTGCTGCTTTACCCTTCAAATGCATGCTTGCTCTCCTTGATGAATGCGTTCACTCTATTTTAAGGCCGATCGCGCGCACGATCTTGCCGTATTTGTCGACTTCCGACTTGAGATAGGCCGCCATCTGCTCCGACGTCCGGCTGAGCGGCTCGACGCCGAGCGTCGCGAAGCGCTCGCGCAGCTCGGGCGCATTGACCGCTTTGGCGAGTTCCGCATCGAGGCGTGCGATCGCATCCCTGGGGGTTCCAGCCGGCGCGAACACCGCGTTCCACAATAAATGTTCGTAACCCGGCACGCCGGCTTCTATCATGGTCGGAATGTCCGGTGCGATCTGCGAGCGCTGCGCCGACGTCACCGCGAGCCCTCTCACCTTGCCCGCGCGCACGAGCGGCAAGCCCCCCGCCATGCCGGAGAAATAAGCCGCCATCTGCCCGCTGATGACGTCGACCGAGGCCTGGCCGCCGCCTTTGTACGGCACGTGCGCCATCTCGGCACCGGTCATCGCATGAAATAACTCGTAGGCCAGATGATCGGAATTCGCGTTGCCCGATGACGCCACGTTGTAGCCGCGCGGCCTGGACTTGGCGAGCGCGATCAAATCCTTCACCGACTGCACCGGCAGAGTCAAATTGACAATCAACAGATGGGGGCCGACGACGGCCTGCCCGACGGGAGTGAGGTCGCGGAATAAATCGTAGCCCAGCTTGTCATAGGCGCTCACCGCGACGGCGATCCCGGTGTTCGCGTAGAGCAGGTTATAACCGTCGGGCGGCGACTTGGCGATAACTTCAGCGGCGATGTTGCCGCCTGCGCCGGAGCGGTTGTCGAACACCACCGTCTGGCCCAAGCCTTCGCTCATCTTCTGTGCGACGAGCCGGCCCACGACGTCGCTCGAACTGCCGGCGGGAAAACCGATGATCATGCGCACCGGCTTCGCCGGAAAAGCCTGTGCGAGCGCAACGAGCGGCGACGGTGCGGCGATTACCGCCGCAGCGGTGCACGCAATGAGCATATCGGTCGATTCCGGCATCGGCTGTTCCTCCCCGCAGCAATTCTGTCACAGATTGGCGCTCGCGTTGCGCGCCGCGCGAGCGGGGGTTTGACTGTAAAATTCCAATACCAAGTCGCAAGCGGTGATTCAACACGTGCCGCAATGAGACGCAATCGCACGGGGGAGCATCAATGTTGCACGCAAAAGTCTGGGCCGGCGATCTGCCGTGCGCGCTGCTGCTCTTCGCGGCCGCGACGACCTGCGCGCAAACCTTCCCCGAAAAAAACATCACCCTCCTGCACGCCTATTCGCCAGGCAGCAGCAGCAGCGTGACGCTGCGCGCATTGGGCGAAGCAGCAAGCAAGACGCTCGGTAAAAAAATCGTCGTCGAAGACAAGCCCGGCGCCGGTGGCGCGCTCGCACCCACCTACATGCTGAAAATGGGCAAGCCCGACGGCTACACGCTGTCGCAATTGCCGCAGCCGATACTGCGCATCCCGCATATCCAGAAGGTCGAGTTCGACGTGCTCAACGACTTCACCTGGATCATCCGCATCGTCGACTACACCTACGGCCTCGTTGTCAGGAACGAGGCGCCGTGGCGCAACCTTACCGAACTCGTCAACTACGCGAAAGCCAATCCCGGCAAACTCACGTATGCGACCTCCGGCATCGGCGTTACCATGCACATGGTGATGGAAGAGCTCGCGACGATGAACGGCATCAAGTGGGTGCACGCGCCGCACCGCACCACCTCCGACATGATGAATGCAGTGATCGGCGGCCACATCGACATGGTCGCCGCGGCGGTGAGCTATGCGCCGCTGGTTGAAGCAGGCAAAATCCGCGTGCTGGCGATACTGGGCGCCAACCGCATCAAGCGCTGGCCCGACATTCCGACCGCGAAGGAACAAGGTTACGACGTCAACGCGAGCTCGTCGTACGGCATCGGCGGGCCCAAAGGCATGGACCCGAAAGTCGTGAAGATACTGCACGACGCGTTCAGGAAAGGCCTCGACGATCCCGAATTCGTGAAGATCATGGAACAATACGACCAGGTGAGAAGCTACCTGAATACCGAGGACTACACCCGCTGGGCGCGCGAGCAGTACGCGATCGAAAAAGGCGTGGTCGAGCGTTTTGGTTTGAAACAGTAGACAAGGACAAAGCATGGACAAGGCAATCGCCACACCGCAACAAGCCATCGCGGATATTCCCGACGGCGCGACCATCGCCATCGCGGGCTTCAGCGTAGGCCACCGCTTCGCGACGAGCCTGATCCTCGCGCTGCGCGACAAGGGCACCAAAAACCTGTGCCTCGTCTGCAATTCGCTCGGCGATCCGGGCGCACAGCGCGGCCAGATCCTCGCCGAGAACAAGCAGGTGAAAAAGCTGATCGCGGCTTTTTCGGTGCGCCCGGGCACGCCCACCGCGAGCGAGGACCAGATCGTCGCCGGCGAAATGGAAGTCGAACTCGTGCCGCAGGGCATACTCGTCGAGCGTTGCCGCGCGGGCGGCGCGGGCATCCCGGCGTTTTACTCGCCGACCAGCGTCGGTACCGACATCGCCAACGGCAAAGAAACCCGCGCGTTCGACGGCAAGACGTACGTGCTCGAACATGCGATCCACGTCGACTACGCTTTCCTGCGCGGCTATCGCGCCGACCGCCTCGGCAACGTGCAATTCCGCGGCGGCAGCCAGAACTTCAATCCGAGCTTCGCCAAAGCGGCGCGCGTGGCGATCGTCGAGGTCGACGAGATCGTCGAGCCCGGCGTGATTCCGCCGGAGTTGATCGACCTGCCGGGAATCTTCGTGTCGCGCGTGGTCAAAACCACGCAGGTCGTCGACGGCAAGGCGTGGCGCCGGCCCGAGCGGAGGCCTTCAGATCAACCGCGCCTGTATAACGGCAAACCCGCGCTGACTCGCGCCGGTATCGCCAGGCGCGCCGCCGCACTCGTGAAAGACGGCACCTACGTAAATCTCGGCGTCGGCATCCCGACGATGGTCTCCAACTATCTGCAAACACGCGACGTGATCCTGCACGCCGAAAACGGCGTGCTGGGCTACGGCGAGATGGTGACCGGCGACGACGTCGATCCGGACATCTACAACGCCGCCGGCCAGTTCGTGTCGCTCAAGCCGGGCGCATCGTTCTTCGACAGCGTGACCTCGTTCGAGATGGCGCGCGGCGGGCGCATCGACACCGTGATACTCGGCGCGTACGAAGTCGACCAGACCGGCAGTGTGGCCAACTGGAGCACATCCGACGCCAAGCGCGGCGGCATCGGCGGCGCGATGGACCTGCTGTCCGGCAAAGGCGATCTCATCATCGTGATGGAACACACCGACAGCAAAGGCCGGCCGAAAGTGAAGAAAAAATGCGCGTACCCGCTGACCGGCAAAGGCTGCGTGAACTACGTCGTCACTGATCTCGCGCTGCTGCACTGGCAGGACGGCCGCTTCGTCCTAGAAGAAGTCGCACCGGGTTTCACGCCGGCGGAAGTGATGGCGCTCGGCGACATGGAAATGACGCCCGCACCGCACGTCAAGAACATGGAGTGATCGGCCAGAGACCGGCACGCACATGGAAACACTGCTGTTTTCGCCGCTCACGATACGCGGCTTGACGCTTCGCAACCGCATCGTGCTCTCGCCGATGCTCACATATTCGGCGACCAACGGCTACACCAACGACACCCATCTCGCGCACCTCGCGAAGTTCGCGGTCGGCGGCGCCGGACTCGTGTTCGTCGAATCGACCAAGATCGACCCGCGCGGATGTTCGACGCCGCGCGATCTCGGCCTGTGGAAGGATGATTTCATTCCGGGCATGCGCCGCATCGTCGACCTCGTAAAAAGCTACGGCGCCGCCTGCGGCATCCAGCTCGGACATTCCGGCCGCAAGGCGCGCCGCTCGGTGCCGTGGGAAGGACGCGTTCCGTTGCGCGACGTTCCGGGCGTCGACCACGGCGAACCGTGGGAACTTATAGCACCCAGCGCCGTCGCCCACGACGAGAATTATCAATCTCCGCGCGAAATGACGCATGCGGACATCGCGGAGATGGTCGAGGCCTGGTCGCAGGGCGCGCGGCGCGCCCTTGATGCGGGCTTCGACGTGCTGGAAATTCACGGCGCCCACGGCTATCTCATACACCAGTTCCTCTCAGCCACTGCCAACAAGCGGACCGACCAGTACGGCGGTTCGATGGAAAACCGGATGCGCTTCGCGGTGGAGGTGGTGCGCGGCGTGCGGTGCCACTGGCCCGCAGAGAAGCCGCTGTTCCTGCGCGTGTCGGCGGTCGATGAAACGGGCTGGAGCATCGATGACAGCGTCGCGCTCGCGCGCACGTTAGGCGAGCACGGCGTCGACGTTATCGATTGCAGCGCCGGCGGCATGTCGGACACCCAGCCGTCAACGAATCCCGTGTGCTATGGATACCAGGTGAAATACGCGCAAGCGATCCGTCGCGGCTCCGGCGTAAAAACAATGGCCGTCGGCATGATCGTCCATGCGGACCAGGCCGAGGGCATCCTGCGCGCCGGCGACGCCGATCTCGTCGCGCTCGGACGCGAATATCTCGTCAATCCGAACTGGCCGCTCGACGCCGCGCTGAAGCTCGGCGTCGCAACACCCTATGCGCAACTACCGCCGGTGTTCGGCCACTACCTCGGCAGGCGCCAGCGTTCCTTCGCCGGGTTGCGCAATTCGACATCGCAGTCCGGCATCGCGGACAAGCCTGCTCTGGACAAATAGGGCACCCGTCCCTAATTCAACTTCATCCCCGATTCGCGCACGACTTTCACGGTTTTTTCCAGTTCGGATTTGATGCGCGCCGCGAATTCTTCAGGCGTGCCGCTCTTCGCGTCCATGCCCTGCAGCGCAAGCAGGTCCTGAAAATCGCGCCGCTGCGCGACCTTCACGGTCTCGGCATTGAGCCGCGTGACGATCTCGCGCGGCAGCGCGGGCGGGCCCAAGAGGCCGAGAAAGAACGTCGCCTCGAAACCCGGCAGGCCGGATTCGGCGATGGTCGGCACGTCGGGCATGGCCGCGATGCGCTGCGCGCCGCTGATCCCGAGCGCACGCAAGCGGCCCGACTTCACGTGCGGAATCGAACCCAGCGGATTGTTGAACAGCAAAGAAACCTGTCCCGCCATGACGTCGGTCGCAGCGGGACCCGCGCCCTTGTACGGGATGTGCACGACGTCGATGCCGGCGGCGGAGCGGAACATTTCCATCACGAGGTGACCTGCGGAACCGTTGCCCGCGGATGCGAAATTGAGCTGCCCGGGTTTCGATTTCGCGAGCTTGATAAGTTCGCGCACGTTGGTCACCGGCAGCGATGGATGGCAGACCAGCAGCGTCGCGTATTCGCCGATCATCGCGATCGGCGTAAAGTCGCGCTGAAAATCGAGTTGCTTGTGCGTGAGCGTGGTGACGATCAATCCCGAGCCCGCCACGACCAGCGTATAGCCGTCGGGCGCGGCATGCGCGACATAGTCGCCGCCGGCCAGGCCGCCACCGCCGGCGCGGTTTTCGACCACCACGGATTGGGCGAGGCTCTCCGTCAGATATTTGGCGACGTAGCGCGCCAGCGTGTCGTTGCCGCCGCCCGGCGCCAGCGGAACGACCAGTCGTATAGGCTTCGCCGGATAGCTTTGCGCATGCGCAGTGGTCACGCCGCAGAATGCGGCAACGATCGCCAGCTTCAGTCCGGCCGGCACTTTCGAAAATATCGGTTTGGTCATCCAGCTCTCGCTCCTGAGATCTTCCACAATACGTCCCGGCAACTGCAGGCCGTATCGCAAAACAAGATATTACCCAGTAATCAGCGCTTATTGGCCGGCGCATCGCGCCGCCACAGCACTCGCCGCCAGCGCAACGTGATCAGCACGGTGAACGCGATGCCGATTGCGCAATACAGCGCAGCAGTCGCGGGATAGCCGCAGCTCGCGATCAACGGGCCGGAAACCAGGAGACCCGGAATGTTGCCGTTGATCGCCAGCATGCGGATACCCATCACCCGGCCGCGGAACTGCGCATCGGCGTTGCGCAACAACATCGCCGCCATCGGCACCTGACTCATGCTTTGCGCGAATCCGGCGAACATGAGCACCGCGATACCGGCGGCCGGGGTCTGCAATTGCGAGAACACGAGCATCATCGAGTACCAGACGACGCTGAAAATGATCACGATGCGCGCGGCGTGACTCACGCCGCCGCTCCTGCTCAACGTGAGCGAGCCCAGCAACGCGCCGAACGCGGCACCCGCGACCATATAGCCCAACACCGTCTGGTTGCCGCGATAGATTTCCTTCGCGACGTACGGCAGCAGGCCGTTCAACAATGGAAACGCCGTCAGGTTGAGCAGGAACGCGAGGCACATCACCGCGAGCAACAACGGCGTGTCGCGCACGTAAGCAAGCCCGGCCTTGAGTTCGCGCCACGGCGACGCGCGTTCGCCCGCGCTCACTTTGGCAACGTGCGCTTGCGATGCGGCCTGGGTGCCGCCCGCTTTCCACGTCAACAGCAGGCTCGCGGCATAAAGACTTGCGACCACCGCGTAGGCCGGCCCCATGCCGAGCAGCGCAACGAGGCCCGCGCCGGTCAGCGCGCCCGCGATGCGCGCGGTGTCCTGGGTCGTGCGCTGGATGCCCATCGCGGCCATCAACTGCGCACCCGGCATGATGTCGCCGACCACCGCGGCGCGCATCCCGATATCCGACGGGCGCACGAGTCCGGTGAGCGCGGCAATCACGAACACATACACGGGCGTTACGACACCCGCAAAAGTCAAAATCATCAGCATGGTCGCGAGCGTCGCGTAGACCGCGCGCATTGCGCACAACAGATTGCGATAACCGGTGCGATCGCCGATCACGCCGAACATGGGTCCCAGCAAGGTGCCGGTAAACTGCAGCGACGCGAATACGGCGAGCATCGTTACCGAGTGCGTCTCGACGAGCACGTACCAGCCGAGGATCAGCGACTCCATCTCGAACGCCCACGAGGTCGCCATGTCGGCGGGCCACTGAAAGCGGAAACTGCGGACGCGGAACGGCGCGAGCGTCGAGCCTTGCGAAATAGCGCTCACGGCGCGCTTCCGCCGTGCAGGCTGGGTGATTCCTCCCCGGGCATTAAGACTCCATAGCTGCTTATAGTTGTAGGCATAGGATAACAGCGCGACGCCGCGAGGTCGAAATGCTCTAACATACCGGTTCAGCGTGGCGCGGCCGGCGGCAAAACTGGGAGAGTCGAAGCAATGCAGACATTGTGGAACGTCCGGATTTTGTTGCTTGTGCTCGCGCTGGGTTATGCGGAAATTGCCTGCGCGCAAAATTATCCTTCCAAGTCGATACGCTTGATCGTGCCGTATCCGCCCGGCGGCGCGAACGACAACCTCGCGCGCCCGCTCGTGCAGAAGCTCACCGAGTCGCTGGGCCAGCAGGTGGTGCTCGAAAACCGCGGCGGCGGCGGTGCGATCATCGGCGCGGACCTCGTCGCCAAGTCGCCGCCCGACGGCTACACGATACTGTTCTGCTCGACCGCCACGCACGCAACCAGCCCGCAGCTGATCAAAAGCGTCCCGTACGATCCGTTCAAGGACTTCGAGCCCGTCGTACTGCTGGTGACGTCGCCGGTGCTGGCGGCAGCGAGCAACAATCTCGGCATCACCAACATCAGGGATCTGGTCGCGGCGGCGAAAGCCAATCCGGGCAAATTCAATTACGGTTCCGGCGGCGTCGGCTCGGTATCGCATCTGTCGGTTGAAATTTTCAAGGCGATGGCGGGCATCGACGTGCTGCACGTGCCGTACAAAGGCGGCGGCGATTTTCAGGCCGACATGATCGCGGGCCGCATCGACCTGCAGTTCAACAGCGCGCCAACCGTGGCCCCCTACGTCAAGTCCGGCCGCATGAAAGCGCTGGCGCTCGCGCGTTCGGCGCGCTGGTTCGACCTGCCCGACGTGCCGACCTTCGCCGAGTCGGGCTATCCGCAGTATCAACCCAACGGCTGGTACGGGCTGTGCGCGCCGGCCAAAACTCCGCAAGCGATCATCGACCGCCTGAACGCGGAAGCGCTGAAGGCCATCGCGTCGGGCTTCTATCGCGAACGTCTCGCGGCGCTCGTCGCCGATCCGGCGGGCAGCACGCCGCAGGAATTCGCCACTTACATTCGCAACGAATACGAAAAATACGGCAAGGTCATCAAGGCGACCGGCGCGCGCGCCGATTGACTGAGACCGCATCCTTATCTCGCGGGCGATTTTCCGACCCCGTAGCAAAACGACCGCGCGCGGATATACACTTGCATTAAACGATCATGACCGCACGCGAAAAAATCGAGGCCACGCTGGCCCAGGCGCGCGCCGACCGCGACCGGGCTGCCGCCGCGCGCGCCAGAGCGGGCGCCGACTGGCACAAGCAGGAAGATCCGACCGTCACCTATGACAAGGTTCGCTCGAACTGGGTGCTCGCCGATGCCGAATGGAACAGGGCCAATGCGCTCGTCGAAAGACTGACCGCCGATTTAAAGGAGCTTGAGCGCAGCGAGACGCTGGCACAGCAGCGCGCGGCGCTGGAAGCCGCCGTCGCCAGAGCGCGCATCGAACGCGACAAGGCCGATGCCGCGCTCGCCACGGTCGCGCGCGCGCGCGCCGAGCGCGAGAGCACGACCGCCGCCGCGCCAGCGCAGGCGGAACGCCGCAGCAGCGCGACCGACCGGCGCAAGCCCGGGTCCGACCGGCGCAAAAACAGCGGCGAGCGGCGCCATGTTCAAGCAAAACCGGATGGCGTCGCCAACGCAGCCAAAGAGTGGAACGACGCCGTCGCGAATTACAATAAAGCCGAGGCCGAATTGACCCGCGCACGCGCGGCACTCGCCGAATTCAACAAGGTAAACAGCAAAAAATGAAGGTTATCCGTATTGCAGCCGCGGCCCTGATGTCGATGGTCGCCGGCGCCCCGCACGCGGCAGACTGGCCGAGCCGTCCGATCGTCGTGCTCGACGGCTTTGCGCCGGGCGGCGGCACCGACGTGTTCATGCGCGTGATGGCGGTCGAAATGACCAAGACCTTCGGCCAGCCGGTAGTGGTCGAAAACCGCTCGGGCGCGAGCGGTCACATAGCCGCCGAAGCGATCGCGCGCGCAGCGCCCGACGGACAGATGATCATGATCCACACCGCGAGCATGATCACGAGCCGGCCGCTGTACGCGAAGCTCGGCTACGACGTCGTGCGGGATTTAGCACCCGTGACGCAGCTCGTGCGCATCCCCAACGTGCTCGTCGTGCCGCCGGCGCTGCCCGTGAAAAACGTGCGCGAATTTCTCGCACTCGCCAAGCGGCGGCCCGGCGAGTTCGTGTTTGCGTCGACGGGGCTCGGCTCGATTTCGCACGTGGTCGGCGAACTCTTCCAGCAGGTCGCCGGCATCCGCAGCATACACGTGCCGTACCGCGGTGCGGCGCCCGCAACCACTGCGCTGATTTCGGGCGAAGCGACGTACGCTTTTATCGTGCCGCCCGTCATCCGCGCGCATGTCGAAGCCGGCAAGCTGCGCGCGCTCGCGGTGTCGACCATCAGGCGCAGCGCGGTTTTCCCTGACGCGCCGACGCTCGATGAATCCGGCATCAAGGGCATCGACATCCCTCATTGGTACGGCATCTGGGCGCCGGCGAAAACGCCGCCCGCGATCATCGACGTGCTGTATCGCGAGTACGTGCGCGTAATGGCGCTGCCTGCCATCCGCGAGCGCTTTGCCCGCGAAGGCGCCGAAGCGGTCGGCAGCACGCCCGCCGAATTCGGCGCGTTCGTGCAAAGCGAAGTGACGCGCTGGACCGAAGTCGCACGCAAAGCGGGACTCAAGCCGGAATCGTGACACCGGCTTACGCCGGTGCGATTCCGCGACAACCGGC
>Ga0265328_10000678_pt1 | contig 15817 bp, 6 predicted proteins | sample 41624metaG_FD_202086 | JGI IMG/M metagenome (GOLD analysis project Ga0265328, IMG submission 202086) | Rhizosphere microbial communities from Carex aquatilis grown in University of Washington, Seatle, WA, United States - 4-16-24 metaG | ecosystem: Host-associated > Plants > Roots > Rhizosphere >...
GTCGTCACCCATATGATCTGGTATCGCAACGGCTCTGCCGACGATCCGCTCGGCAAGTCCGGAATCGCGCATTTCCTCGAACATTTGATGTTCAAGGGCACGCACGCCCATCCGCAGGGCGCGTTCTCCAATCTCGTTTCCGAGCTCGGCGGCCAGGAGAACGCCTTCACCAGCTACGACTATACGGCCTATTTCCAGCGCATCGGCAAGGAGCACCTCGGCACGCTGATGGAGTTCGAGGCCGACCGCATGACCAATCTCGTGCTCTCCGACGAAGTGGTGGGGCCGGAGCGCGAGGTGGTGCTCGAGGAGCGCCGCATGCGCACCGAGAACGACCCCTCCGCCCAGCTCGACGAGGCGGTGCAGGCGGCGCTGTTCCCGCACCACCCCTATGGCACGCCGATCATCGGCTGGGGCCATGAGATCGAGACGCTCGGCCGCGAGGACGCGCTTCATTATTACCATCGCTTCTATACGCCCGAGAACGCCATCCTCATCGTCGCCGGCGACGTCGATTTCGAGACGGTGCGCGATCTCGCTGAAAAGACCTATGGCCGCATCCCCGCGAGCGACGACGCGCCGAACCGCCGCCGCCCGCGCGAGCCGGAGCCCCGCGCCCATCGACTGGTGACGCTCGCCGACGAGAAGGTCGAGCAGCCGACGCATGAGCGCGTCTTCCTCGTCCCCTCCTATACGACCGGCGCGCCCGGCGAGGCCGAGACGCTCGAAGTTCTCGCCCATGTGCTGGGCGGCGGTCCGTCGAGCGTCCTCTATGATTCGCTCGTGGTGGAGCAGAAGGTCGCGGTCAACGCCGGCGCCTATTACATGGGCTCGGCGCTCGACGACACGCGCTTCTGGGTCTTCGCCACGCCCGGCCCCGACGTCTCGCTGGAGCAGCTCGACGACGCGATCGACACGGCGCTCGAGAAATTCGCCGCGGCCGAGATCGCCGAGGCCGATCTGAAGCGCGCCAAGAATCGCCTCGTTGCCGAGGCGGTCTATGCGCAGGACAGCCAAGTGTCGCTCGCCCGCTGGTATGGGGAGTCGCTCGCGACCGGCCTCGCGGTCGAGGACGTCGCCGCCTGGCCGGGGCGCATAGACGCCGTCACCGCCGAAGACATAGCGACCGTCGCCCGCAAATGGCTGCAGAAGCGCCGGGCCGTCACCGGCTTCCTCGAGTCCGAGGGCCGGGACGAAGCCAAAGACGAAGCCGAGCTCGCCGCCTGACATCGGAGCCTATTTCAATGACAGCCCACGCCATCGCGCCTGCGCGCAGCCGCGCCGAGACCATTCAGCGCGTCGTCACGCCCGGCGGGATCGAAGCCTGGCTCGTCGAGAGCTACGCCGTTCCGCTCGTCGCGCTCGAATTCGCCATGCGCGGCGGCGCCGCCCAGGATCCGGCCGGCAAGGCCGGCCTCTCGACGCTGCTCGCCGGACTGCTCGACGAGGGCGCCGGTCCCTATGACGCGCGCGCCTTCCACCTCGCCATCGAAGATCTGGCGATTCGCCTCGGCTTCGGCTGCGACCGGGATGCGATCTCCGGCCATATGCAGACGCTCGCCCGCAATCGCGACGAGGCCTTCGAGCTGCTGCGCCTCGCCCTCTGCGAGCCGCGGCTCGAGCAACAGGCGATCGACCGCGTGCGCGGGCAGATCGCCGCCGGGCTGAAGCGCGACGCCAATGATCCGGACGCGCTGGTCGCCAGAGCCTTCCGCGAGATCGCCTTCCCGGACCATCCCTATGGCCGGCCGGTGCGCGGCGATGCGGAGAGCCTCGAGGGTCTGACGCGCGACGATCTCGTGGCGCTGCAGACCCGCGTGCTGGCGCGCAGCGATCTCAAGATCGCCGTCGTCGGCGCGATCGACGCGGCGACGCTCGCCGCCAAGCTCGACGCGACCTTCGGCGCGCTGCCGCAGCAGAGCCTTCTCACGCCGGTCGCCGAGATCGAGATCCACGAGCTCGGCCAGCGCCGCATCGTCGATCTCGACGTGCCGCAATCGGCGATCCGCTTCGGCCGGCCGGGAATGCAGCGCCACGACAAGGATTATTTCGGCGCGGTGGTGATCAACCATATTCTCGGCGGCGGCGTGTTCACGGCGCGGCTCTTCAACGAGGTGCGCGAGAAGCGTGGCCTCGCCTATTCGGTCTATTCGCATCTCAACGAATATGACAAATGCGCCATGCTGGTCGGCGGCGCGGCGACGAAGAACGAACGCGCCCGCGAGTCGCTGGAGGTGATCCAGCGCCAATTCGCCGATCTCGCCAATGAGGGCCCGACCGAGGACGAGCTCGACAAGGCGAGGAAATATCTGACCGGCTCCTATGCGCTGCGCTTCGACACATCGACGAAGATCGCCGGCCAGCTGGTCAATCTCCAGCTCGACGGCTTCGAGCCGTCCTATCTCGACGAGCGCAACGGCAGGATCGACGCGGTGACGCTCGACGATGCGCGGCGCGTGGCCAAGCGCCTGCTGGGCGACGGCGAACTCCTGGTGTCGATCGCCGGACGGCCGCAGGGTCTCTGAGCGCCCCCGGCCGCCGCAGCAGCCTAAACTGCGGTCTCTCCCCGGAAATTCTTCCGATCTACTGCAAAAGAAAACGGGCGCCGCAACCTGCGGCGCCCGACGGATCGTGATGAAAAAAGGGGTTCGGTTGACGCCGAACCCCTGCGCCGTTGCAAATTCCGTCGGGGAATATTGATCCACTATCGATCGACTACGTCTCTTCTTTAGCCCGCCCCGATCGTAAAGGAAACAACCTAATATTGATCCGCGGATGAAAGACGACGCGTGTGGCGCGTAGGTAACACTAGTACTTATACTATAGGAGAATTACTTTTAGTGATAGTGCTTGGTACTAATACTAAGCTAACGGACGAGCGTGTTTACTTTCAGCGATTTGTGCAGTGACAGAAGAATGCTTAGCCGTAGCCATTCGTTGCTCCCCCGTTACCGCTTCGTCCGAGGGCCGGTAATTATTCTCATTTTGCTGTGACACGCCAGTCACTCTGCCGAGCAACCCCCGCTATCCACAGGCCCCGCCGAGCGGGGCAGACCGAGCTCGAGCGCCACGCCGCCCGCGTCGTGGATTTCGACGGCGATCTCGTCGCCGTTCATCGATGTGGCGACAATCACGGTCCGGGGCGGGACGATGCGCTCATCGCCTTCTCGGCGCGGCACAAGAGAGCGATCAAGGCCTGCTCGAGCTGCGACCGACGCCGAACACGAAATCGCGCTCCGCTCGCCGGCGCCGCGGGTCGGCCCGTGCAGCGCGATCTACGTCGGCCTCTGTTCGTCGTGAGCGAAGATCTCGCGCCACTCGCCGACGAGCCGCGCGGCGCGATACAATTGAGCCCCCGCGCGGTCCATCGCGGCCAGTTGTTCTTCCGAGCGCGGCCCGCCGCCGAGCGCCGCCTGACGGCGCGCGGCCTGAAGATAGGCAGTGGCCGCGGTGAGCGGCTGATTGATCTCGTGGGCGAAGCCGACGGCCTGGCGTTCGAGCGTCTCCAGTCGCTCCGCTCGGCGGCGCAGCTCCTGCGCTTCGGAGAGGTCCAGCGCGAAAGCGACGCCCTGCGCGCATTGCTCGTCTCGTGCGACGAAACAGAGCCGCAGCCGCGCGCGCGCGCCGTCCTTGCGCGCGAATTCCGTCTCGACGAAGCCGGCGTCGCTCTCAGTGAGCGATCGGAGCCGCGTCGCCATCCGCCAATCGATCCGGCCGGCGGCGAGATCGTCGCGCCCATAACCGATCATTCGGAGAAATTCTTCATTGGCATCCGTCACCTCGCCGCGGATGTTCCAACAGAAGGCGCCCACCAGTCCCCCTTCCCACAGAGCGCGCAGACACGCCTCGTCGTCTGCGAAGCGATTTGGGCGCGTGTCGTCGCGGGGACGGGCGCGCAGCGCGTCGACGACCGCGGCCGTCAGCAAGGCCAGAGCCAGTCCGATCGCGAGGCCGGCCCAAGCGTCGGCGTCGAACGACGGAAAGAAGATCTGCGCGAGCAGTCCCGAGGCGAGCGCCGCCGAGACCACAGCGGCGAGGCCGCCGACGAGAGCGGCGAATTGCGCGGCGACGTAAAAGGTCGCCGAGGAGGCCTGCTCTCCGAACGGCGCCTCCAAGGCGACGCGCGCCAGCGCGCCGACCGCGGCGAGCGCGGCGCCGAATCCGATCGGTCGCCGCGCGGCGAATTCGCGACATCGGACGATAAGCCGCGAAAGGGCGCGGAGCCCGGCGGCGACGATTGCGCTCATCCGTCGCGGCGCTCCTGCGGCTCCCCAAAAAAGCCTCGTATTCGGCACGAGCAATTTCCGAAAATCATCGAATGCGACGGCGCAAGACTGGCGCAGAACATCTATTTTGGCAATCCGCCCTGTGAAAGGCGCGCGGCTCGCCGATCTCGGAAACGGCGACGCCGGGGTTCGGCAATACCGCCCCCGATCGCCGCACTGCCGATATTTCTCGCGCGCCTTTCCGGATCATCCCGAACGCGCTACTCGTCGAGGCTGCAATCCCCGTCCGATTTGCAGGGCTTGAAACTCGGCGTGCGCCAGAAGCTGCGATGATACAGGCGCACGCAATCTCCATCCTGGACGAGATTGAAGAATTTGTTCGACTCGTCGCTCGCGGTCGATTTGGCGTCGGCGTCGTGCAGCCGCGCGCAGCCGTGCGACTGGCTTCCGGGGATGCGTTCGATCGCGCCGCCCTTGTTCCAGAAATTGCTGTGAAAGCCGAAATTCCCGCAGTAATTGACGAAGTTGACGAGACCCTTTTTCGATGTCAGCCGCTGATGCCCCTGCACCGGATACATGTGGCACCAGCCGTTCTGCCGCGCGAGCTGGCTCGTGTTCGGGCCGATGATGATATTGTCGAATTGAACGTGAGAGGAGCCGCGCTGGAACACGCGCACCGCGGGAATCGCCAGATTGAGATGAATTTCCCGGTCCTTGACGGCTTTTCCTTTATAGACGCAGGGATCGGCCTCGTCGGCGGCGGGCTTCTCGCCCAATTCCGTAGCCGTCTCGCCCGGCGCCGCCTCCAGCGATTGGGGCGCGTCGGTTTCGGTCTCCGACGCCGGCTCTTCCTCCGGCTCTCGGGAAATGCGTCTCTCGCCGCCGCCGCTCTGCTGCGCGACATGGGTGAGCTCATGGGCGAGCAGCCGACGCCCGCGGCTCGTGTCCGGCGCGAATTGGCCGTCGGCGAACATGATATCGCGCCCGACCGTATAGGCGTGCGCGCTGATGTCTCGCGCCGATCGCGCCGCGGTCGCGTCCGTATGGACCCGCACCTCGGAGAAATCGCGGCCGAACAGCGGCTCGAAGAATGATCGCGCGCTCCCCGCGAGGGGGCGTCCGGGCGCGCGCAACGCATCCTGCACGCTCGAAGGAGACTCGCCCGACGTGTCGCAGGCGGCGCATTTGCGTTGTATTTCTGAAGGCTCCGAGGTCACGGAGGGATCGACGCTCTCCGCGCGCATGACCCGCTCCGCCACGCGATCGGCCTCCTGCTCGTAGCGGTCGTTCGGCGCGCCGATCGTCAGGCCGGCGCTCGCCGCTCGGCAACGCGGACAGCCTCCGCCGCAGGCGCAGGCGCTCTTGCGTTGCAGGAGCTCTCCGCGCGCCGGCCGCGCGGCCGCGCGGGGCCGGGTCGCCGCCGAAGGGCGGTCCGGCGTGGTCTTCGTGAGCATCGCATGCATCTGTCTTTCTCCTTCCTGCGGCCGCCGCAGCGCGTTCATCTCGTCGCGAGCAGCGTCTTCGCCCGCGCGACGATCGTGTCCGCGGGCGCAGCTCCGCCGACGATGTCGGCGAGCTTGGCGGGCTCGAGCGCGAGGATCGACTCGACGTCGGCGACGCCCGCGACACGTAACCGCTCCCGCAGCGCCGCATCTATGTCGAGCTTACTCAGCGGCGTGTGCGCGGCGGCCCCCGGCGCCGGGGTCGTCGACGCATTGGTCTGCGTCGCGCCGCTCGCCCGCGTGTAGATCGGCGTCGCCGTCTGAATGACGGACAGCGGCGCGACGGCGAGCGGAACCACGAGCGTCAATTGCTCGGCCACGCCCGCGGCGATGCGGATCTGGTCCTTGTCGAGCAGCAGCTCCTTGCCGTTCGCATCCCGCAGGCGCACGAACAGCGTCGGCTCGCGGGCGAGAACGGCCGCATGATCCTTGTCGAAGCTCGCCACGAAGACGCCCGTCGCGTCGGTGCGGCCGAGCGTCTCCGCGATCGTGGCGTCGCGGCGGACGAGCTCCACGGTGAGATCGCGCAGGCCGAGGCCCCGATCATCGACGGCGCGGCCCGAGATCGCCGCGCCGCCGTCCGGCGCGACGACCGGCGCGACGCTCAGCGCCTCGGCGCCTTGCGTCATCAGCCGCGTCTGCGCGAGGCCCGCCTCGGCGCGCGCGCGGAGCAGCGTCGCCGCCGGATAATCGGCACCATGCCTTTCAGCGAGACGCGCGGCCTCGAATTGCATGTCGCGCATGGCGGCCGTCTGGGCCGCCGCGATCGTCGAGGCCGATTTGGCGACAGCGCTCTGCCCGAGATCGACGATCTCGGCGCCGGTGAAGGCTTTTTCGTCGAGCGTCCCGCCGAGCCCCTCGGCCTGCGCGCGCAGGATGGCGATGGCGAAGGCGAGCAGGCCTTGCGGCTCGGCGAGGCGGGCGCAAATGCGCGGATCGAGGACTTGATTGCCCTCGGCGACGGTCGGCAGAGGATTGCCGATGATGACGCCGGGCCGCGCGATGATGCAATGATCGCCCTGGTTCAACGCCGTCACATTGGCGCGCAACGCCTGGGTGAGCATGGAGAGCGTCGTCGCGGCGTCCTCGCGCAGGCGCGCGCCGGTGGCGCGCAGCGTGTCGGCGACGAGGATCGCGTTGGCGAAGAAAGGATCGGAGCGATAGACGGAGGAGGTGTTGGTCGCATAGCCGATATCGTCCAACGCCAGCACGGCATGCGACGTGATCGAGCGGTTGAGCGGATCGAGCCGCAGATAATTGCCGTCGACGATCGTCTCGCCGCCCGGCAGCGATCGCTCGGCGACGCCGGCGAACTCCTTCCCGCGCGCCAGATATTTCTGAAAGCGGCGAGCCAGCAGCCGATGCACGCCGCCGAGATTGACGAGCAGAGCGACGCCGAAAACCGCATCGATGAAGCCGAAGAGCCCGGTGTAGAGGCTGTTGAAATGATTGCCGGCGACAGTGACCGGACCGAAGGCGAAAGCCGTCAGCGCCCGGCCGGCCGGCTGATCGATGCGATTGTCGAGCACACGCAGCGCCGCCTCGCGTCCCGAGGAGGTCGAGAGCGAGGATGTGAGCGCGCCGGCGAAGCGCACATAGAGTCCGCCGCGCAGCCCGGCGCGACGCTTGCGCTCATAATCGCTGGACGGCGCGCCATTGCCGGAGAGCGAATTGCCGGTGATTTCGAGATTATTCCCATAGCCGACGAAAACCCCGCAGACCGGATCGGCGGCGTCCGGCCCATTGTCGGCGATATGATTGTCGGCGAGCACGAGCGCGTCGACGACGCCGAGCGAGACGCCGCCGCGGCCTATGTCCTGCGCCTCGGCGAGCATCGCCTCGGTGAAAGGATTGCGCAGATTGCCGCGGATGCGATTGCCGCGAATGACGAGATCGCGCGCGGGATCGCTCGCCCGCAGCAGAGGCGTCGCTGCGAGGCCGGAGATCGCGAGATCGATCTGGGCGAATAATGCGCCTTTGGGGTCGTTGGCGGGAATGGCGGGTTTCTTACTCGCGAGCCTGGCGCCGGCGCGCGTCGTAAAGCCTATGCCGGAAAGGCCCATCACCGAAATATCGTTCTCTTCGATGGCGATCTCGTGCAGGAATCCGCGCAGCCCGCGCCCGACCGAGGTTTTCGTCGTCAGCGTGATCACCTCCATCGGCCGTCCCGCGTCGCGCGTCTCGGCGATGCGCGTCACCTCATAGGGCGGCGAAGCGGAGACGCGACGCCGGCCGGGGGCAGTCTTTACGGCGACCATGCCGCGCGCGTCGCTGCGGTCGGCGGCGGTGTCGTCGCCTTCGAGCCATATGTCGACATCCGCGATCGGACGCCCGGACTCGTCCTGCGCCAGCGCGACGACATAGCCTGCTTCGCTCACATTGATCGTCGGCGCGTCCTTGGTCTCGGCGTCGGCGGTCTCGACCACCGGATCGAGGTCGCCGCCGAGCGTCACGCCATTGCCCGCGCCGCCGGCGATGCGATTCTCGCTGAGGCGCACGCGCTCGCAGCCCGCCCGCAAATGTATGCCCCCCAAGGCGCGATAAGGCTGCTTCGGCGCAAGCTGCGCGATGGGAAATATCCAGGCGGCGACGACATATTTCAGCACCTGCGCCGGATAGCGATAGAGAATCGGCGTCCTCGCGCAGGGGTCGGCGGGATCGATCGACGGATCATTGCCGCCGCCGCCGCGCGGCGGCTCCGTGAAGGGCAGCAGCGCAAGGACGTTGCGCTCGACGAGCGCATCCTCGGCGAGCAGCGACAGCGTCGCCAGCCCGTCCGTCGTATCCAGCAGATGCAGCCGATTGCGCGCTATGACCACCTCGCGCGCGCCCTCGACGCGAATGGCGTTGGCGCGCGCGAAGATGCGATTGTCGTGAATGCGCAGATCGGCGCAGAGATTCTTGCCCGAGCTCTGCGCCAGCACGGCGACGCCGTCGAAAGTCACGAGGTCGAGCCCCTCGATCTCGACGCCGAGACAATCGACGACGGTCAGCACGGGCGCCTGCGGCGCATTCTCGCGCGGCAGCACGAGCGAGCGCCATTTACAGCCGTGGATCTTCACATGGCGCTTGCCTTCGAGGCGAAGATTGGCGCGATGCGCGCCGGGCAGCAGGCATAATTCTCCGCCCGTCGGCGGCAGATGCGCGGCCGCCTCCTCCAGCGAGTTGAAATCGCCGAAGCTCGTCACGCCGTCGCCGACGAGAAATGTGCAGCAGAGTTTTTGATTGACGAGCGGACGAAAGCGCTTGCGGCAATCCTCGATCGCCCCTGAGATCGTCGTGTCGCGGCGTCCGGTCCATTCGATCTCGGCGAGCGCGACGCGATGCTTCACCACGCCCTGCGGCGGCGCATGCTCGATCAGCGTCTGCGGATTGGCGATCTCGCCCGCGCGCACATCGAAGGTCCAATAGTCTCCAGGCCGATATTTGCCGGATCCAGGCGCGTCGAAGACGAGCCTGATGCCGTCGCGCAGCTCCACTGGAGCGGCGGCGTCGGTGAAGGAGGCGATGTCGGCGACTCCGTTCCAAAGGCGGAAGAAGACGGAATCTGTCGTCGAGGGAAAGGCGCCGAAGAGCGGCGGCGCCGCGAGCTCTATGTCATGATCCGCGTTCAATGTGGCGCGCGCGGCGTAGATGACATTCCAGCCGCCGTCGAGCGCGTCATAGGCGAGCGCCTCGAGATAGAAATCCGTCTCGCCGCAAGTGACGATCGCCGCGCGGCCGGCCTCGATCGTCACGCGATTGGGATTGACGGTCGCGTCGAAGACGCCGGCGCCGACCAGCGAACCGTTCCATCTGCTCCATTTGAAGCGCGCCGGATCGGCGGGCTTGGTGTCGGCGATCTCTATGCGATAGAGCGCATGTTCGAAGCCCGTATAGCCGCCTCCGCCGACGACGGGGCAATCGCCGACGATCGCGACCTTTGGCGCGAGCGTGACCTCGAGCCCGCCTTTCGTGGCGGGATCGTCGCGCAGCTTTCCGGCGATGGTCGCGCAGCTCTCGCCGTCGGCGAGCCGCAGCAGCCGCAGCCGCCAGTCGAGAAAGGCGCGCTCGCTCGTATCGGGGCCGCCGAGCGCCGCCTCCAGCAGACGCTCGGTATATTGATAGGCGTGCAGCGAATCGATCCAGACTTCCAGCACCACGGCGTCACGCACGCCGTCGCCGATCTCGCCTGTCGTCGGCATGGGCGAGGCGATCGGCGGGCCGAAATAGGTCGCGCGCCGCTTCACCGCCGCCGTCGCGTTCGGCGCATCGCCGGCGAGGCGCGTGAGCAGCCCATCCGCCCAGCAGCGGCCGGGCAGCAGAGAGACGATCGTCTCGCCGCTGGTCGCATTGGCGGAGACGATTTTGAAAGAGTCGGGCGCCTCGGCGGGAACGGCGCAGACGCCGGCGCCGATGACGTCGCGGGCCGCCTGCTCGCGCCAGGCGAGGTCCAAGAGCTCGCTTTCGGTGTGGTCCGCATCCGTCATGACGCGGCCCTGCTGGAACAGCACCGCGCCCAAATTGCGCAATGCGCCGTCGCGAGGCTCGGCGACGCCGCGCTCGTTTTCGAGCGGATCGAAATAGAGAACGGAGAAGTCACCCTTCACGGCAATCCCCTTTTCACTCGAGCACCGGAACGACGAGCGCGCGCACGCCGGCGGGCATGAATTCACGCAGACGAATATTCAGATTGGCGAATTTATGCGCCTCGAGCGCAAAGCCGAAGGCGCCCATGGCGTCGTCGCGCGGACCGCGAGTCGACACGCGATGATCGGTCTCGCGCGCGAGCTGCGCATAGGCGCCATCGCCGAAGCGTCGCGACGTGAAGACGATGCGCGCCTCGCTCGCGCGCACGCAAAAATGATTGGGCGGCGGGCGGTCCTGCGGATCGCCGGCGAAGGCCGACCATTTGACGCAGCCATGCTGATTGTCGAGAACCTCGAAACGCCCCGTGAAAATTCCGCCCGAGCCGCCGACGGCGGAGACCCGTGTCGCGCCGAAGCAGGTGAGGCCGGAGAAGGCGAGCGCCGCGCCCCATCCCGTCGCCGGATTTGTGGCCGCGCCGATCGCCGGCGGCGCGGCGCCGGCGGCGTCGACGATCGTATCCTCGACGTCCAGCCGATAGCGATCGTCGACGGCGAGCGCGCCGGCGATGCTGCGCTGGAGGATGATGTCGGGCGTCGGCGCGAATGCGGCCTCCTCCGCCGGATTCGAAAAGCCGTAGCCATTGGCCAGATGCAGCGCCGCCTGCGCCGCGGCGCGCGCGCCATTGCGCAGCGAATGGCCGCCGGGCGCGAGCGTGCAGCCGGCGATCTCCAGCCGCGCGACGGCCGCGCGCGAGATCAGCGCCGCGCCCGCCGGAAAAGCGGAGTCGGGCGCGAGATAGAGGCCTTCCAGCCGCACCACGGGATCGCCCGGCCCGGCCGCGCTCGCCGCGACGGGACGGAAGGCCAGCGGCGTGGCGAGGCGCAGGATCGGCCGATGGCCGTCGGCGGCGCGGATCGTCAGCGAGCGCGCGAGGCGCAAGGACACGCCGCCGTCGACCGACGTTCCGGCGATGGCGGAAAGATCGAGCGCATGGGTGAGGCTGTCCTCTATCTGCACGACGATCGCCGCAGTCGCGCTGTCGAGGCCGGCGAGCGCCGCTTGCAACGTCAGCCCGCCCGGGACATCGCCGACGCGGCGAATCTCCGCGCCCGCCGTCGCCACGGCGCCGCGCGAGACGGGATGCGCGCCGACCGGGCCGACCGCGCCATAGGCGAAAGCGGCGAACATGCGCGAGACGAAGCCGAAGCCGCTCGGGACCATCAGCTCATCGGCCTGCGCCGCCGTGTCGAGGCCGATGACGAGGCGACCGATGTCGGGATCGATGACGATCTCGCCGCTGGCGACGGGACGGCGCAGCCCGGTCTCGAAGGCGCAGAGATTGTCGCCGCGCCAGCGCCACGCCCAACCGGCGGGCAGCAGCGGCGCGAGCGTCGAGGGCATGAACAATTGCAGTCCGACATCGCCTATGTCGAAGCCCGACGGCGGGACGGTCGAAGCGTCGTAGAAATCGATGCGCGCATAGGCGTCGGGATGGCCGGCCGGCGAGCCGCTGGTCAGCCGCGCGTCGAGCATGGGGCCGGAGACTTCGTCCGGCCGCGCGAGCGGCGAGATCGCGCCACTGGCGCGCAGAAAGCCGGGCCGCCCGGTGTTGAACAGACGCACGGGCTGATCGAGCGGATGCAGATCGAAACGCAATACGAAGCGCGCCTCGCCCGCAGGCGGCGCGCCGCGATCCGTCCGGCCTTTGGCGAGCGGCAGAATGCGCGGCAGCCGATAGGCCGCGAGCCGCCACAGGAAGACAGCGAGATTGGGCAGATTCACCGCGCGCGCGCCCTCCGGCGGCGGCTTCACATCGGCCGTATAGGCGAAGGGGTCGAAGGGCGTTCCGCGCAGCGCCAGCATGGCCGGATCGCGGATCGGCGCGAAGCCGCCGCGCGGCGGGGCAAAGCGCGTGCGCGCGGGATCGGCGAGCGGCGGCCTGCCGCCGGCGTCGGGGCGCTGATGATTCGAATGCTGCGTCCAGCCGAGATTTTCGCGCATCTCGACGGCGCGCGACGACCAGCCCGTGAGATCGGCGGCGAGGCGCTCGATCGCGCCGAGCGTTCCTTTGCGCCGGCGCAGAGCGATCGTGTCGGCGATATCGGCGCGCAGCGTGCGCGGATCGCCCTCGAGATGCGAGACGCCGAGCAGATCGCCGATATAGGGAACGACCCAATCCTCGCATGTGTCGATGAAGAGGTCTTCATAGAGCTGCGCGATATTCTCGCGCAGTGCGTCGTAGGGGATTTCGAGCGCGTCGAGAAAGGCGCGCAACTGGCCCGGCGGCGATTGCTCCACATCGCGCGTGCGATGGATTTCCGGCAGGCGGTCGAAGAGCGTCGAATTTCCCTCGCTCATGCGCGCGCTCCTGCGTCGGCGACGGACGTCAGCGTCAGATGGCGCGCATCGAGCCGCAGAATTTCGAGCGCGCCGCAGGGCAGTCGCGCGGCGGCGCGGCGATGCGCCGGAAGAAGCAGCGTCGCCGGATCGACGGCGCCAGCGGCGAAGCGGCCGAGGCCGACGATCGCGCACCAGAGCACGCCCGCGACATTCTGCATGCGCCCCTCGATGCGGCTCGCATATTCGGGATCGCCGAGCTTTCGCGCGCGAAGGCCGAAGAGTCCCGCGCCTTCGTTCGCCGCATCGCCGGCGAGGCCGAAGGCGGCGCGCAGGCTCGCCTCGACGTCCTCGCGCCGATAGCTCGGATCGAGCGCGTAATTCAGATCGACGAAGACGAAGCGCGGCAGCGCCTGCCGCACGACGAGCGGAAAGCGATCGGCGCCGCGTTTGCGATGCGCGGAGAGGATGGAATCGCGAATGGCGGCGAACTCCGCCTCGCGGCCGGCTTCCACCTGCACGCGCAGCAGCATGGCCGGGGCGCCGGCGTGGAGATCGAAGGCGGCGGCGGCGCGGATGACGCCGGGGATGGACAAGAGCTCGGTCTCGTAATCCTGCACGCTCACCAGGCGCCCGAGGCTCTGCACCTTGCCGGGCGCGGCCTCGCGCGCCTTTTCGCCGCTCTCGGGATCGGCGCCGCCGGACACGAGTCCGACGAGCGAGACCTTGTCGAAGCCCGGCGGGCGCTCGGGCGCCGTCGGCGACTTGCCGGGCGCGATCGCGCCATGCGCGCAGGAGCCGCTGCGATAGACGGCGATTACATTCCTCGATCCGGAGGGCAGACGCGCGCCCGTCTCGCCGTCGCCGAATTGCACGAAGCTGCGGCCCTCGTCGTCCTCGCGCAGAATATAGATCGTCTCCTTCGGCCCATGGCCGTAGAAACTGTCGACGCGCGTCCACCGCCGGCCGCCGATAAAAATGTCGAGCTCCGGCGCCCGCGCCGGCGTCGAATCGGGCGAGAGGAAATAGGTCAAGGGCGCCTTGGGCAGCGGGAAGGTCTGCCAGATCGCCCGCGCGTCGCCATTGCCGAGCACGGCCTGCGGCTCGGACTTGCCTTGCGAGGCGTCGACGAGATTGCCGAAGACGACGACGGAGGACGCCTCATCGTCGAAATCGACGCGGCCGAAAGGGGCAGGCGCACGGTCGAAGGAGAGCGCCCAACGGCGCGGCGGAGCGGAAGGCGCGGCGGCGAAATCATCCGGCTCGTTGGTGTTGACGAGCTCGACGCTGCGGCCGTCGGCATGGGCGAGGAACAGGCGCCGGCCGGCGAGCGGCCGCGCCTCCTCCGCCGCGCCATAAAAATAGAGCGCCCGCGTTCCGTCGACAAAGGCCTCGGTGGACGGATCAGAGAGCGGACGGATCGTCAGCGGCGGACTCGTGACTTCGTAGATATTCACATCGCGTATGTCGCAGACGGGGCGCGGCGACATGTCCACGCGAACGAGCGGCGCGTCCAATGTGAGCTGCGCGCTCGCGCCGTTCAGATTGCCGAAGCCGAGCGAGCCCGTATGCGCAGCGACGATGCGGCGCGTGACGGACAGGGGAAGGCGAGCCGCATCGACATCGGCGCCGATGCGGCACTCGACGATCACGCGCGAGCCGGGCGTAAAATCATCGACGGGCCGGTCGAGCGGCAAGAGCGTCGCCGGCAGCGGTATGGAGGCGCTCGACAGCGAGCAGACATGGCCGGCGCTCACATGGCGGTCGAAACCCGTGTCCCATTGCGTGGAGCCGGTGATCTTGCCGGAGCCGTCGGCGATCGTCGATGTCGTCTGCGGCGGCGCGTCATGGCCGAAATGACGGAAGGCGCGGCCGATGCGAAAGGCCGTCGCCGGCGCCGCGAAAGACTGCGTGAGCGGCGCATCCGTTTCGACGATCAGCCGGTCGAGCACATGCTTCACGCTCTTCACTTTGACGAGCTGCGGCGCCTGCTGCGCGACGACGGCCGAGCCGGTGGAGACATAGGAAGGTTCGCTCGGCTGCAAGAGCAGCCTGTCGCCGATTTTCACGTCGAAAGCCGCGAGGCTGCGGCTGTCGGCGGCGGCGTCGACGGCGGTGATCTCGAAGCGCGTCGCAGTCTCCGCGACGACGTTCCCGTAATGGCGAGGCGAATAGAGATTGAAGCGCCCGAGATGCGGAAAAACCGTCAGCTCTATGTCTGTCTCGAAATCGGCGGGCGCGCTCGCGCCCTGCAATTCGAGCTTGACCGGAAAGCCCTGCCGCAGCACGAGCGGCGCGGCGCCGCGCGCTTCCATGGCGAGCGTCGCGCGTCCGCCGAGGCCGGGCGCGAGGCGATAGCCGGTGAGCCGCACGAGGCCGGCGACGCTCTCCCGCCACGCCGCCGTGCGCAAAAACGCCTCATTGGCGTAATGCTCCTGATAGAAGCTCAATATGTCGCAGAGGATCGCCGCGCCCTGCAGCAGCGCTATGGCCGGATCGTCCGCCTCGCGATGGGTGAAGGCGGCTAGCTCCGGCGCCTCGTCGATCCCGCGCGTCATGGCTTCGACGAAATCGGCGTAGCGGCCGATCCGATAGGCGATGCGCGGCAGGCCCGGCCGATTGTCGATCGGCGCAGGGAAGCGGAAGGGATCGTCGATGAGCGGATCGCATGCCATGGACGCCTCCCTAACCGCGGCCGCCCTGCATCTCGAAGCGGATGAAGCCGCGCTCGAGATGGTCGGGATCATTGGCGACGACGAGCGCTTCGTCGAAGGCGAGCTCCAGAACCTCGCCATTCGGCGCGCCCGGCTGCGGCGCCGAGAAGCGCTTCATGACGATGCGCACGATATGCTCGACGCCGGCGATGCGATGAATGCGGCCTTCGATCATCGCGCGATGCAGAGCGTGGCCGAATGTCCATCGGTCCGGATGGAAGAAGCCCTCGCGTCCGTCGGACGTCCAGCCGTCGGAGAATTCCTGCTCCAGCACGAAGCGCAGATCCTCGCGCCAATAGTCGGGATGCGCGCAGACGACGACCTCTATGTCGAGCGGGACATAGCGCGGCGGCCGCAATTCTATGTCCTCGCCGATGAGACGCACCGATTCGAGATGGTCGGCCGCCTCGCCGCGCAGCGCCTCCCATAGCGCGTCCGACGCTTCATCGCCGATCGCGACGAAGCCTTT
>Ga0265328_10000680_pt1 | contig 15782 bp, 11 predicted proteins | sample 41624metaG_FD_202086 | JGI IMG/M metagenome (GOLD analysis project Ga0265328, IMG submission 202086) | Rhizosphere microbial communities from Carex aquatilis grown in University of Washington, Seatle, WA, United States - 4-16-24 metaG | ecosystem: Host-associated > Plants > Roots > Rhizosphere...
TCCAGGTTCACCGTCGCTGCATCGTTGGTGGCTTGGATCAGCTGACCGTCCGGTCGGTGGGCGTATGTTTCCTTGGCGCCGGTGCTGTGCAGGATGGCGGCGACGTGACCGGCGTCGTCGTAGCGGTAGACGGTCTCGCTGCCGTCGGGGCGGTAGATCTTGGTGACCCGTCCCGCCTTGTCGCGCGCGTACTGGCGCCGGATGCCGTCGAACCCGCGCTCGACGTCGACCTGGCCGGTGGCGCCCAGCTCGAAGCGGTAAACGTGACCGTGCTCGTTCGCGATCGCAACCAGGCGCTCCTCGGTGTCGTAGTCGAGAGCGACGGTGGTCTCGCCCTCGCGGCGCGACGCCAGGCGGCCCATTCCGCGGTAGGTGAAGCGCACGTCGTGCTGCCGGTCGCGCGCGACAATCAGGTTCCCCTCGCCGTCGTACGAGAGCTCGCGCACGTTGCCGTCGGGCTCGATGACGCGCACGACCCGGCCGAGCGCATCGTGCTCGCGCCGCTCCGTGCTTCCGTTCGCGTCGATCGCCGCGACACAGCGCCCGAGGTTGTCGTACTGCCAGCCGCTCACTGCACCGTCGGGCGCCGTCAGCGACGTCAGGTTTCCGTGGGCGTCGTAGCCGAGCGCCGACTCGTGACCGGCGGGATCGGTGATCGCCGCGAGCCGCTTGGTTTGATGATCCCAGCGAAACTGAACGCGCCGGCCCAGGGGATCGATCCGCCCGATCAGGCGGCCGCCGTCGCCATAGCCCCACGTCCACTCGCCCTTGACGGCGTCGACGGCGCGCACGGGTAGGTTGCGCTCGTCGAACGCCACCGCGATCGCCGCGCCGCCCGGGTCGGTCATCTCGATGGTGTTGCCGCGGTCGTCGTACTTCCACTGCGTCTCCCCGCCGGTGGCGCTGGTCTCCTTGATCTTGCGCAGCGTGCGCTCGTCGTACTCGTAGGATGTCGCTCCGCCGAGCGCGTCGGTCACCTTCACGACACACCCGACGGCGTTCATGCGGTAGGTCGTCGTGCGGCCAAGGCTGTCGCTCACGCAGGTGACCTTGCCGACCTTGTCGTAGTCGATGATGTGGTCATAGATGCCGCCGTCGCCCCAGGTGCGGACGCAATACGCGTCTTCTCCGAAGCCGTCGTAGGCGAAATAGAACGACAGGCCGTTGCGGTTGGTCTCCTGTACCAGCAAGTGCTGCTTGTAGGCGAAGCGCCAGGTCCCACCGAGCGGGTCAGTGACCTGCACCAGGTCTCCGTGCGCGTCGTAAGCGTACCGAGTGTGCACCTGCCAGCCGGCGTCCGTCGGATGCGGTAGCTTGACCGCGCTCAGCCGGCCGGCGGCGTCGTGCTCGAACCCGATCTGACGCCCGGCCGAATCGCGCACCCAGGCGAGGTCGCCGCGCCGATCGTATTCGAGCGCGATCGCGGCGCCAGCGCGCGCCGTCGTGCGCAGGAGCCGCGACCAGGAGCGGCGCTCGCCGGTCGCGCCCTCGACCGGCGCGAACGCGTGGGCGGTGCCGTCGTGCGTGTGGATCTCGTAGCGACGCTGGCCGAGCGCCCGCAGCGTGAGGCGGGTGATCGGTTCGTAGACGCTCTCCCCGGCCGGCAGCACGTGGTCGGGAAAAGCGAACGTGTCGAACTCGAGCTCGCGCCCCTCGCCGTCGAGATAGACGACGCGGCCGCGCTCCGCCCAGACCGCTTGATCCAGGCTGTGCGACCAGCCGTGGCCGAGCGGACCGTTGCGGTTGGCCCACGCCGACGAGTAGCTGCGCTCGAACGTCAGCGGCAGCGGTCCGGGCAGCTGCCAGTCGACCTGGTCGGTGAGCACGCGTCCCGTCGCGACGTCGACGGGGTGCCCGGTGACGAAGCAGATCGCCTTGCTGATCAGGCTCCGCAAGCGACCGGGCTTGAAGCGGCTCAAGATGTCGTGCAGGTAGCCGGCGACCCACTTCGATCGCAGGAGAGCGCCGACCGCGTCCATGATCGAGATCGCCGGCGGTCCGCCGATCATCACCGGCATGCCCTTGGGAATCGCCAGCACCGTCGACGACGGCAGGCGCACGGGCTCGCCGCAGCTCATCGACTTGTCGCCCATGCGCACGGCGCTGGTGCCCATCAGGTTGACGGTCTGCGAACCGAAGACGCTGATCGCGTCGCCCTCGGGTTTGACCGGCGCGCCGGGCGCGGGCGGAGGCCCCTTGAACGACGGCTTCGGCAGCTTGGGCATCGGCGCCCAGGCCGTGCCGGGCGGGATCAGGATGTGTGGCACGCCGAGCGAGTTGATTGCGTTCGTACCGACGGTGGTGGCCGGCATCGAGTTGATCAGCACCGGTCCCAGCGGCGGCTTGCCAGTGGCCAGCGCCATCGTCAGGCTCATCACCTGACCGACGAGCAAACCGCCCGGATCGAAGACCATGCCGACGAACGGGTTCGGGATCGGCGTCGGGACCGGTGCCGGCATCGGGACCATTTCGAAGTGGATGTCCACCCCGAGCACCAGGTCCATGAACGTGCTGGCGAGCATCAGCCAGTGTTTCCAGCGGTTCTGGGCGGGACCTCCTCTGTGGGAGGCGTGCCTTGCTCCAGCTCCGCGCTGCGTTCTTCCAGCGCGCTCGCCGGCGCGACGAGCCCGCGCTTGCGGTAGACCGCGGCCAGCGCCCGCGCGATTTCGGCGGCGCTCGTGGACTGCGCGAGCTTGGGGTCGAGCTCGTCGGCCAGATCCAGCGCGCGTTTCCAGCATTCGACCGCCGAGGTCTCGAGGCGGCTCTCCAGCGCCAGCTGGCCGGCCATTCGCCAGGCCTCGATCGCCAGGACGTCGATCTTCGCATCCTCGGCCAGGCGTCCCGCGGCGGCGTAGTGCGCCGCGGCCTTGGCGGGCGCGCGATCGACCGCCTCCAGCATGCCGAGCGCCAGCTCGGTCTGCGCCTCCAGATCTTTGAGCCCGTGGGTTCGCGCGAGCGTTCCGGCCTGGACGTAGACCTCGCGCGCGCGCGCGCCTTGCGAGCCTGCGATCAGATACCCGGCGAGGACGTGCAGGTTCAGCACCTCCTCGGTGGGCATCTGCATCTCATCACAGAGCGCGGCCGCGCGCGCCTGCAGCGTGACCGCGTCCGCGTTCTTTCCGTTGCGCAGGGCCAGCGCCCCGCCCAGCACCAGGCGCTTGAGCGCATCGCCGCCGCCTTTGACGAACACCGGCGACAGGCCGGCGGCGCGCAGCTCCTCGTCGGTCGCCACCGGCGGGGCACCCACGTGCGGCGGCGGCTCGACGTCGGGCATGGCGCCGGGCGCGCGCCAGTTGCCGGGCGGCGCGCGCACGATCACCGGATCCGAGACCGCCGCCGCGCCCTGCGCCGCCAAGGCATCGCTCTGGGCCGCGCTGTCGATCACGCACGCGCACGAGAGCGCGGCGCGTCCGAGGTCCTGCGCGAGCGGGCCAATGGCATCGCCGTCGGTCTCGACCACGATCCAGCGCACGTCGGCGAGCTCGCGCGCGCGAATCAACGACGTCATCTCGGCGGCGAATATCTTCGGGTCCTCGACCCGCGTCGGCGCGAGCAGCGCCACGATCTGCGTCAGCGGCGCCGCCAGCGCGCGCCGCGCCTCGTAGAGCTGCGCCGCGAACTCCGCCGCGGGCGAGCGCGCCGCCGCGCCCGCCGGCGAGGACGAGACGTCGCGAATGGCCGCCAGGTGGATCGCCGCCGGCTTCAGCGACGCGGCCTTGTCCGCGAACTGCTCGCGCAGGCGCGCCGCGCGCGCGGGCCAGCCGCGCATCGGGCCGGTGACCTCATCGTCGAAGCGGAAATAGAGCGCGCGATTGTCCGCGTGGAACTCCTGCCCCATCAGGAGCTTGATCGCCGCGCCCCGCAACGTCGCGTCGGCAGCGACGTGCAGGAGCTTGATCTCCGCCGCGCGCGCGAACCAGCTCGCCTCCTCGTGAAGACGCCGCAGAGGGACCGCAATGGCTTCCATCGACCCGCGCTACACGCCCATCAGTTGATCTTGACGATCCCCCCGGTGACTTCGGTCGTGCTCGTGCCCGAGACCGTGGCCTTGGTTCCGGACATCGTCGCGCCCGCCGCCACCAGGTCGACGCCCGAGCCGCCACCGGTCGTGGTCACCTGCTTGCCGCCGGTGATCGTGATCGTCCCGTCCTTGGCTAGCGAGATCGTCGAGCCGCCGCAGGTCAGCTTGATCTCGTCTGCAGCGTCGATGCACAGCAAGCCGCCGTTGAGATGCACCGTGCACTTGTCGTTGGTGACCTTGACCTCGGTCGTCGAGTGAACGGTGATCGAGTCCTTGACCATGATGCTGTTCGGGCCCTGCTCGACCTGGAACTGCGTGTCGGCGGTGGTGTTGTATTCGCCGTGCACGGTGACGGTCTTGTTCGAGCCCATCACTTCCAGGCTGTCGCCGCTCTTGACCGTCTCGGTGCGGCCGCCGTTGTAGGTGCCGGTGGCGTGGCCGGTGATCGTGACCTCGTCCGTCTGCGCCACCGTCATCACGCGCGCGTCGTTGAAGGTCTCGGTCTCCTTCTTGGTGATCGTCGTCGAACGCGTGCCGCTGACGCTGACCGTCTCGTTTCCGCTGACACTGACGCTGCGGTCGCCGCCGACGCTCAGCGACTGGTTGCGCTTGACCAGCGTCGAGTGATCGCGCTCCGCCTGGACGTGCAGCTCTTCGCCGCCCTTCTTGTCCTCGAAACGGATCTCGTTGAAGTTGCTCGGCCCGCCGCCGGTGGTGCTGCGGCTCTTGATACCGCTCTGGGTCTTGTTCTGCGGGAGCGCATACGGCGGCATGTTGTCGCCGTTGTAGACGCGGCCGGTGACGATCGGGCGATCCGGATCGCCTTCGAGGAAGTCGACGATCACCTCCTGTCCGATGCGCGGGATGTGGATTGCGCCCCACTGCGCGCCGGCCCAGACCTGCGACACGCGGACCCAGGTCGTCATGTCCTCGTTGCGCTTCTCCTCATCGTCCGGCTCGTCGGTGCGCTCGCCGCCGAGGCGCTCCCAGAAGAAGCGCACGCGCACGCGCGCGTGCTCGTCGGTGACGATCTCGCTCGAGTCGGGCTGGGTCTTCTTGTCGCCGACCACGACAGCGGTCTGCGGCCCCTGCACCACCGGCCGCGGCGTGTGGCGCGCGGGACGGAACGGCTTGCCCGAATCCATCAACGTGAACGCGCCCTGGAAGATCTCCTGGTCGTCGGTCGTCCCGGTGGTGATGTCGTGGCTGTGCAGCTCGTAGTGCGCGCGCATGACCAGGTATTCGCGGTTCTGATCCGGGCGCGGCACGTCGGTCACGCGGAACGTCTGCCCGACGCTGAGCGCGCGCGTCGTCCCCGTCGTCTCCACGGTCTCGTAGTGGACGCCGAGCTCGTCGAGGTGGATGCCGCCCAACGTCTCGCCGTCGGTGCGCTCGGGATAGCCGCCCGGGTAGTCGAAGTACTCGCCCATCAGGTGGCGAGTCTTGTTGGCCTGCGGGTTCACGACCGCGCGCAGGTCGGCGCGCGGCCGCTTGAAGTCGTACTCTTTCATGACGTACGCCGCGGGCTGGATCTCCTGCGACACGCGCCACGAATCGAAGTGATCGCCCTGGCGCCGTCCGCTGTCGGTCGGCGGCATATAGGGAATGCTCAGGCCCGGGTACTTGTCGTGCGCCCCGATCGAGTCGGCGAACACCAGCGTGTGTTTCCCGAGCTCGTGGCGGAAGTAGTAGTAGATCCCTTCCTCTTCCATGAGCCGGCTCACGAAGTTGAAGTCGGTCTCGCGGTACTGGACGACGAAGTCGCGCGACGCGTGCCCGGGCAGCGGCCCGTCGAACAGCGCCTGGCTGTAGTGGCGGAAGACGCGCTTGACCACGTCGGGCGTCGAGCGCTGGTTGAAGATGCGGCAGTCGGAGGTCCGGGTCAGGAACCAGAGCCAGGGGCGCAGCGTCGCCTTGTAGACGCACTGGTCGCCCGACGTCCCCGCGAAGGAGAATCGACTGACGTAGCCGTTGAAATACCGGAAGCTGGCGCCCGACAGCTCGAGCGTCACCGTGACGTTCTGGGCCAGCACGTCGGCGAGCGAGATCGTCGGGTCGGGGCTCAGGAGCTCCAGGTTGTACTCGAAGAGCCTGCCCAGCTCCTCGTCGCCGCTCATCGAGAGCAGGTACATGTCATGCCCGCCAATGGGGCTCACCGTCACAGGGCCGATCAGACTCATGTGGTCGTTCCTTGATCGTCAACGTTGCGAACGCGCGCTATTCCCGGCGAACGCGCGAGGATCGCAACCGGCTCGCTCACCCATCCACACCCATCGGGTCGCGATAGCACGGGCCTATGGGTTGGATCAAGGATCGTGAACGACCCGCGTACCAAGTGTCATCGACCTTTCGCTCATTGGGCGCGCGATCGTCGATGGTCGCGAGCTACTGCGTGCGCAGCAAGAAGCTCAACCTCAATGTCGCGGTGTCACCGGCCGTGATCACCAGGGCGCGCTTGACCTGGATGCCGTAGTCGGCGAGGCGGATCTTTCGTTCGCCGTCGACTTGCACCCAGCGCGGATGCGCGGTCTCGTTCACGGGCAGGGTCAGGCGCAGCTCGATGCGGTCGTCGCGCGTGACGCCGTGGATGGTCCAGCGGCCGACCGCCGACGCACGCCAGACGTCGTATTCGCCGGAGCGCGCGTGCGCGGGGTCGACGACGATCCGCTGGATCTCGAACGTGATGTCCGGAAACGCCACCGCGTCGTTGCCGGCCGCCGGTAACTTGCCGTCGGAGCAGACGTGCTCGCGCGGAAAGGCCGACCGAGAGTAGTCGAGCCCCATCGCCTCGCGCATGTGGCAGTTGAGCGTGTCGCCGCCCCCGCGCAGCGACGCGAGCGGGAGCGTCAGGCGTCCCGTGACGACCGGCGCGGCACGCCAGTCGACGCGCACCTCGCCTTGCAGCGCGCGCGCATCGAGGTTGTGCGTCCCGAAGGTGTAGGGCAGGGTGACGTGGACGCTGGAGCTCCCCTCGGGGGCCGGGGTCGGGTGATAGACCATCGGCTCGGCGCGCGCGATCCCCGCGGCGCACAGCCACAGCGTCGGAACCAGCGCCGCCCGCGTGGCTCCCCGGACCTTCGACCACTTCGATCGGACCATCTGGTTGGGTTCTATGTATCGAAACCCGCCAGGTCAACTCCCGCTCGGGTCGGCCGAGCGCGACGGCTGGCCGGGATCGGGGTCAATTCCGGTAGGAGTTTTGCGTCGCATCGCAGACAATCAGGCGCTGATGCGTCCGGTCCTGCCTGGTCGGGTCTCCCTGGTTTTCGCGCTGTTCGCCGGTATTTGCGCGGGCTGCGCCCACAACACCGCTCCGCGCCAGCCGGCGACGCTGTCCACGCTGGAGGCGGCGCGACGCGTGCGCTATCTCATCGCCGCGGGTGTCACCGGCGAGCCGACCTCGCTGGGGCCGGCCGGCACCACCGACCAGCTGCGCCAGTGGCTCGGGCAGTATCTGTCCCAGGTCGGCTTGCCGCCGGCGGCGAATCCGCCGAGCCCCGGCGACGTCGAGCTGCGGCTGTCGCTGTCGGCGCGCGGCGGCTCGGTGCTGCTCTACGGCACGGCGGCGCTGGTCGCGGTCGCGAACGGGCAGGTGATAGACCAGTGGTCGACCAGCGAGCACGTCGAGCCTGCCACCTCCTTCGCGCGCGCCCTGGCGCGCGAGCTGGTGGAAGCGTTGGTCCACTCGGCGCGGCTCGCGACGTACGCCGACACGGTTTCAGGCGGGCCCTCGGCGCCGGGCGCGCCTCCGTCAGGCGTCACCATGAACGCGATGGCGCTGGCGCCCGCTCCGCCACCGCCGCCCGAGGGCAGCGTCGCATCGTCGCCGACGGGGTCGGGGGCGCCCGTGGGCTCTGCGCCCGGCGAGCCGGCGGCGGCTGGCTCGTCGGTCGCCGCGGCGCGCGCGCATGCCCGCCAGGCGCTGGCTTTCTACGACCTGAAGCGCTTCCAGGAGGCGTTCGGCGAGTTCGAGCAGGCCTACCTGATCGAGCAAGATCCCGCGTTGCTCTACGACATGGCCCAGTGTCAGCGAAAGCTCGGCAACAACGAGGAGGCGCTGCACTTCTACCGCACGTACCTGCGCCGCGTGCCCAAGGGACCGTCCGCGGTGGAAGCGGAAAAGCGCGCGCGAGAGATCGAGGACGCGATGAACCGCGCGAAGCGTACGAGCGCGCCGTGAGCGGACGCCGATTTGATCTGTCGTTCAGTGCGCGCCTGCGTCGGCGCAAGTGACGCCGAAGACCTGTGGGCAGGGGTCGCAGGCGTTGCCGATGCCGTCGAGGTCGTCGTCGTCTGCCTGCCCAAGCGGGTTGGCGACGTCGGGGCAGTTGTCCCAGTAGTCGGGGATGGAATCCTGATCGGTGTCCAGGGCCTTGCCGTAGGCGACGACCTCCATGCCGCCCGGGTACGCGCAATCGTCGCCCGGAGCGCCAGCGTACGTGGTCGTTTGTAGCGCGTAGCAACAGATCCCGTTCGAGCAGGCGCCCTCCGTCGTTGCAGGCGCGCCGCGCTTGCAGCCGACGAAATCCAGTTTGAGCAGTCCACCGTCGCCGACGATCGGGGGGACGCAGAATGGCTTGGCGGCCAGGCCGGCCTGCGTATCGACCGGCTGGCAGGTGAGGCTACCGGCTGGGAAGATCTCGGCCGGAATGTCCGCGCACGAGGCCCCTGAGTGCGGTCCCGCATCGGCGCAGGTCACGCCGGGGACTTCGGGACAGGGGTCGCAGGCGTTGCCGATCCCGTCGCCGTCGTCGTCGTCGCCTTGCCCGAACGTGTTGGCGACGTAGGGACAGTTGTCCCAGTAGTCAGGGACGAAATCCTGATCGGTATCCAGGGCCTGGCCATAGGCGACGATCTGCATGCCGGAGGTGATCCCACAGACATAGCCGGGTGTGGTGACGAATGACGTCAGTAGCCCGTGGCAACACATCCCATTCGCACAAACCGCCCCCTTCGTCGCCGGCGCACCCTGGATGCAACCAACGAAATCCACGAACTTTCGACCATCGTGGAATGGATCGGGGACGCAAACCCGGTCGGCCCGCGGGTCGACCAGCTGGCAGGTGACGTCGGTTGACGGGAACATTCCCGCCGGCAGAGCGGCACACGATACCGGGGTCGCATCGAATGAATAGCCCACATCCGAGTTGCCGCCAGAATCGACGTGCGGCACGTTCGATGCGTCGGTGCCGCTCGCGACCTCAGGCGCGGACGCAGCATCCGGGGCGGCCGTCAGTACGCCCGCGTCCGGTTCTTCCGTCACGCCTCGCCTGTTCGAGCTTCCGGAACCGAAGCCCAGGTGTCGATTGTCACAAGAGCAAAGCAAAGCCGCGCACAGCACGAACACCCACTGACCCGACTTCATCATCGTCTGCGTCTCCTCCGTGTCACGCCCGCGCCCAGCGTCCCCAACAGCGCCGCCAGCGCCCAAAGTCCGTTGCCCCCGATCGCTGGCACCGGCGCCGCTACCGGCGGCAGGGGCGTCGGGTCGCACGCGTCACCAATGCCATCGTGGTCCGAATCCAGCTGATCCTGGTTGGCGACCGCCGGGCAGTTGTCGCAGGCGTCGCCGATCAGGTCACCGTCGCTGTCCTGCTGGAAGGTGTTAACGACGTTGGGGCAGTTATCGCTAATGTTGGGTATGAAATCGTTGTCGCTGTCTGCCGCCTGCCCGACCGCATAGCTGGAGAACCCGTCGCTGCTCACGCACATGTAGCCGGGATACGAGATCGCGTCGGTCGTGAGCGAGCGACAGCAAAAGCCCCCGGGGCCCGGCCTCTCATTGGTGGTGCAAGATGGTTTCATCCGACATCGAAGCACGACGGGCTGGTTTCCCGACGGATTGGGAAAGCAGATCTCGGCCAGACCAAGAAGCTCGGCGTTGGTCGTGATGTCGACGCAGGTAGCGGTGCCAGTCTGCACGTCAATCAGGGACTGGAACATCGAGCACATGGGTTGCGCCGTCACGGCGATATGGCCCCCGGTACCGATGGTCGTCGCGGTGACGGTCACCCCCGTCGCTGGATCGACGACGGTGCTGGTCGGGATGGGATTGGCCAGGTCGACGGCATAGGCCTTGTTGCCGGCCGGCCACCCGACCACGGCGGCATCCGCGAAACCGGAGACCGTCAGGCTGGAGGTGGGATCGTCGAACGTGCCGAACGTCCCGGTCTCGGTCCAGACGTCGTCGGTGGTGTCGTCGTTCCCGCGCCGATCGACCTGGAGGCGGTGAACCGTTCCGATGACCGAGCGTGGGTCGGTGACGAGCACCTCGTCGCCGGTCAGCGCGATGGCCGCGCCAAAATTCGGTCCGGCGCTGGCAAACGTGAACGTATTGCTGTTTGTCCACTGCGTGAACGGAACCGCGCCAAAGAGGTTCTTTGTGAATTGGGCAACGGAGCCGTGTCCGGACGATGACAAGATGCCAACGAGGAGGCGATCAACCTGCCCGCCGGCCCCGCCAATCAGTGAGCCGGGGACCACAGACTGGGTAAACATGTACTGGGCGTTGCTGTCGACGACCGGCTGGAACTCGTAAAAGTCGAGGTTGCTGGACGGGCCCAGCGTGACGAAGTACCCCCAGCCGGGCGTGATGCTCTGCTGAAACACCTGGCTACCCCGAAAGGTCTGGCCCTGGTGGCTTTGCGCGGCGAAGCCCCAGGTCGCGCCGGACTTCGCGCGGAACTCGCAGAAGGAATCGTTGCACAGGAGGGCGATGTTGAGCCGGTAGTCGTAGCTGACGGAACGGCCGAAGTGAGGGTTTCCGGACGACACGGACCCCAGCGTCGCCGTGTTGCTGAATGTGCTCGGCGTGTAGTTGGGAAATGGGCCAATCAAGGGAAACCCGTTGGCGTCCCTCGGTTGCTCGAAGACGTAGACGCTCCCGGTGGAGCCATTGTTCATGGCGTGATTGGGCGCGCCGATCAGAATCGTCCCTTCCTGGACGAAGACGCTGGCGCCGAAGCGGTCGCCGCTGACCCCGCTCGGCTGGCGCAGCTCGATGGCGGCGCCGAACGTCGGGACCGACGTCGATTTGGCGAAGTAAAAGGCGCGGCCCGCACCGAGCCCGGGCGCACCGACGACGACGTAGTCGTTGAACCCGTCCGAGTACGACGAGACGGACGCGCCGAACTCGGCGACGCCCGTGTCGGGCGGATTGAGCGACTGTCCACCCATCGTCACCGCCGACGGCGCGAGCTCGCTGAAAAACGGAACCGATGCCCCGCGCGCGCCGGAGGTGGCGCCGCAAATGACCAGCGGAGCGGCAAAGAACGAAACAATCAACCGGCAATGGAGTCGCCAAATACCGGACAGCGACCCGATACCGGACACCCTTGTCGGAACCGCCGTGTGTGTTTGGCTGGTACCAAACTCCCCCGTTGTCATACCGTCCCCCCTTGATTGCTTCGCCGTCGGAGCGACTGCGGATGCAATCCTATTTTGGAGGGTCTACTAACACCCTTTCGAAGGGTGGGTCGAGCGACGATTGCGCGATGCGTGAAATCGTTGCCGACCTGTCAAACGCGATCGCGCGGCGGCAGATTATCCACAGGGAAAACCGGACATATCCACAGGCGACGCGAGCACGGGCGTTTCAAACTGTCATGCCGGTGACCACGCAACCGCGCCGCTCAGCGCGACAGCACCTCACCCGCGGCGTCGATGAGCACGTCGACGACGATATGGGGCGCCGACCACATGGGCGAGTGATCCACGGCGTGCGGGCGGAGGGTCGCGCGCATGCGACCGGCCATGAAGCGCTGGGTCTCCGGATGGATCATGCGATCCCGCTCAGCGACGAGAAACCACGACGGCTTGGTGCGCCACGCCGGCGCCGGCGACGGCTCCTCGATGCACTTCACGGCGATCGGCCGCTGGACGGCCGCCAGGATGGTCGCCTGATCCGTCGAGGCCTCGTGCGCGACCGCGCGGCGAAACCCCTCTTCCGACATCCAGATGAAGCCATGCGAATCGGGCGCCAGACGGGGAGCGTTCGGATGCGGGTCGCCCCGGTAGAACACGTGCGCGACCGTTTCACCCTCATCGGGTGCCAGCGCCGCGATGAACACCAGCGCCCGGACCCGGTCGTCGGGCGTCGCAGCGATCACCGCGCCCGCGTAGGCGTGACCCGCCAGGATCACCGGTCCGTTGGTTCGCTCGAGCACCCGCCGGAGAGCCGCAACGTCATCCGCGAGTGACGTGAGCGGAATGGGCGCGGCCGTCACCCGCAGACCCTGCCGTCGCAACGGCTGGATGATGCTCTGCCAGCAGGAACCATCCGCCCAGGCGCCGTGAACCAGCACGACGGTGGCATTCTCGGGATAGGAGCGCATCCGAAGCTCGCGCTACTTCCGCCCGCGCGATACGCCGCTCGCGGCGAGGAACGCTCGCATGGCATCGGCGATCTCGACGATGGCGATCTCGACGATGAAAAAAGGATCGTTCTTCATGAGAGATCGGATGCGGATCCTTCGCCGCGACGGCAATGGGACCCGGACCGGATAAGGCGCCCCTGTCAAGGCCGCTGGATGCGTGCATGCGCGACGGACTTTGGGCACCGCCGACATCCGACTCGACAAATCTTGGCCTGGGCACATACTTTGCCTCCAGGCGAGACCCGAGCGCTGACTTAACGTTCCGCTGCCGATGTGCGCGGACCTGCGGGGAGGAGATTGGCGTCTTGTTCTTGACGATGATGGTCATTGGTCTCGTCGGACTGGTGATGATGGCGTTGCCTGCGCTTGGTGGTCGCCATTTGCCCCCCAGCCATGGACATGGGCTCGGGCACATCGGTGCGCACGGCGCCGGTCCCGGCGCAGTCGCGACCCACGCCCACCCGGCCGAGCTCCCCGCGCCCAGTCTGATCCCGCATCCGAGTGCGAGCCTTCTGTCCATCCCCACCGCGACCAGCGCCATCCGCAGGGTCATCCCGTCGCCCCGGGCCGCGTTCAGTCTGTTCGCGCTCTACGGTGCGTCCGGAAACGCGCTGGTCCACGCGGGACATCTCAGCCGGCACAGCGCCGCTCTGCTCGCGATCGGACCGGCCCTTCTGGTCGAGTGGTTCCTGGTTCGCCCGATCTGGAACCTGATGTTCCGCTTCAAGGCCGACGCAAGCTCTCCGCTCGAAACGCTGATCCTGGCCGAGGCGCAGGCCGTCGTGCCGTTTCGCAACGGCCGAGGGGTGGTCACCACCGTCCGCGACGGGCGCAGCATTCAGCTCAACGCGCGGCTGTGCGACCAACACGCGGCGATGCCGGTCGCCTTCGGACAACGACTGCGCATCGAAGACGTGGACGCTCGAAATGAACGCGTAACCGTCTCCGTGCTCCCCAATGACAGGGCAATCGACAACAACCAAACATGACGACGCGCCAGCGTCGTCATCACAAGGAGCCGTCATCTTGGAAACGTCATTGATTCTCGTTGGAGGCGTCGTCGCCGCCGTCCTCGTCCTCACCTCGGTCATCATCACCACGTTCCTGCGCAGCGTGGACGCCGGCGAGATCTTGCTGGCCAGCCGCGGCAGAAACCTCCACATCTACCGGGGGCCCTGCAAGGCCCTCATCGTACCGGTCATCACGCAAACGCGCTTCATCCCGGCGCAGGCCATCAACGTCGACATCGAGATCACCGATCAAACGGCCGACGTCGACAACAACGGCCGATCGGCGCCGGTGAAGGTCACCGTCAGGGCCTCGGCGATCGTCAGCGTCGGCGAGGACGAGGCCATGGTCAACACCGCCGCCAACAAGTTCTTCTCCAAGTCCAACGCCGAGCAGCTTTCGACGCTGACCGACGTGCTGTCCTCCGCCGGCCGCCGCGCCATCAACCTCCTCAAGCACGATCAGCTCTTCAGCGTTCGCTCGGTGGGCGTGGGCCCAGGCACCCCTGGCTTGGTCGTGGCGGCACCGACGGCGCTGGCCCTGACGCCCGCGGCGCGCGGCGAGGATGACGAGCTGGCCGTGATCATCAAGGACGCCTGCTCGCGCGAGCTGATGGACATCGGGCTGTCGTTCAACAGCCTCAACATCAAGGCCGTGTTGAGCGAGGTCGCCGAGGCGCGACGACGCGAGTCGGGCGCCCGCGCCAAGGCCGACGCCGACGTGGTCCAGGCTCAGGAGGAGCAACGCGCGCGCATCGCCCAGCTCGAGGCGGCCCAGAAGATCAACGATCAGGAGAAGGCGCTCAACATGCAGATCGCCTCCAACGGCGCCTCGATCGCCAAGGCCGAAGCCGAAAAGCAGGCCGCCGTGCGCCAGCAACGGGAGGCCGAGTTGAATGCGACCCAGATCACCCAGGCGCGCGCGGACGCCGAGCAGAACGTCATCAATCAGGAAGCGGAGGGTCGCGCGCAGGCCGCGCGCATTCGCGCCATCGCTCAGGCGGAGGCCGAAGCCATCCGCATCAAGGCGCAGGCACTGATGGAAGCCGGCGGCGCCTATCTCGACCTTCGTCGCCTCGAGATGGCGCCCGAGCTCACGGCGCAAGTGGCCAACGCCTTGGCCAACAGCCAGTTCGTCAACTTCGGCAGCAGCGGCGGTGCCGGCGGCGATCACGGCGCGGTGACCACCGGTTCGGATGACGTGCTGCGCGTGGTGCAGACCTTGATGGCGGCGCAGATCGTGACCGGGAGAGGCCTCGGCGACAACGGCGACGGCGGAGCCCGTCGCCCCGGCGGTCCCGGAGGTGTTCTTGCCGCAAACGGACCACCCCCGGCCCCCAACCGGCGCTGAAGGCGTCCGCTTCACCGCGACGTTCGAGAGGCCGGCACCTCTCGAGTCCGCGCCCTGGAGGTCACTTCGCTGAGATCGACTTCGGTACGTAGCTGAGGCGCAGCTCGCGGTTGCTCCTCTCGATCCCGAGCAGGCGCAGCGCTTCCCTTCGAACGTTCTCGCTGATCCAGTCGGGGTGAAGCTGTCGGATCTGCATCAACAAGAGGGTGTAGCGTCGCGACTCCTGCTCTGCCTGCTCGACCTCGCGGTCACGATGGTCGACCCACTGCCGGCGCCAGACCAGGTTCCCCGCGACGTAGTCGTGGAAGTGCCCGATGTCACGCGACGCTTCGTTTTCCTGCTTGCGCTTTGCCTTCTCGGAGCTCGTCAGGATATTGGGGATGCCGAAGGGCTTGTCGACAGGAATGGCCATTGACCCGCAAGAGCTTCTACCAGGTCATGCGCATGCCCGCCCAGGGCCTTTCGTTGACGTAGACTTGATCGCGTGACCAGCGCCGACGCCATTCGCCTCACCCGGCAGCACGTCGAGCGGCAGTTTCCCAAGGTCTGCGGAGCGTGTGGCCAGCGGTTCGAGTCGCTCATCGAATATCTGCGCCTGACCACGCACGTTGGTGATGTGGCTTCCCTGGATGCGCAGATGGGCGATTGGCGGCCGAAGAGGCCGGCGGGGACGCTGTCGCTGGCAAATTGTCGGTGTGGGACGACTCTGGCTGTCGGCTCGGATGGGATGGGCTTGTTCACCCTGTGGCGCCTGTTGCATTGGGCAAAGGGTGAGACCAAGCGCCGCGGCGTCACCCTCGAGTGCGTCCTCACGAGTGTGCGCGAAGAGATCGATCGAGAGGTTCTGGCCGAAGCGGCCGCGCGAGCGTCCGAATCACGGAAGGAATGACGAGCTCGAGCTGGACTGTTCGCGGGCGCTACAGGGAATGACCACCCACGGCGATTCGGCCATGCGGGGCCGCCGCGGCGATCCGGTCGATGGTGTGGTCGGTGAGCCGCGTCCCTCGGCTGGCCAGCAGCTCACCGTT
>Ga0265328_10000681_pt1 | contig 15779 bp, 16 predicted proteins | sample 41624metaG_FD_202086 | JGI IMG/M metagenome (GOLD analysis project Ga0265328, IMG submission 202086) | Rhizosphere microbial communities from Carex aquatilis grown in University of Washington, Seatle, WA, United States - 4-16-24 metaG | ecosystem: Host-associated > Plants > Roots > Rhizosphere...
GACGCCATAGCGCTCGTAAGTGATCTCGTCCCACAGCTCGGCGAAAGCGCGCATCTTGCACAGCTCGGTGACGAAGCGCATGCCGGCGTTGACGAAGAAGGAGATGCGGCCGACGACCTGGGCGAAGTCGTGATCCGACAGTTCTCCCGACTGCTTGACGTTGTCGAGCACGGCCAGCGCCGTCGCCAGCGCATAGGCGAGCTCCTGCACCGGCGTCGCGCCGGCCTCCTGCAGATGGTAGGAGCAGACGTTGATGGGATTGAACTTCGGGGTCTCTTTCGTCGCGAAGAGAATCAGGTCCTGCGTCAGCCGCAAGGACGAAGTCGGCGGGAAGACGTAGGAGCCGCGCGACAGATATTCCTTGATGATGTCGTTCTGCGTCGTGCCCTGCAGTTTCGCGCGGGGCGCGCCTTGCTCCTCGGCGGCGGCAATGTAGAGCGCCATCAGCCAGACCGCGGTGGCGTTGATCGTCATCGAGGTGTTCATCTCGGCGAGCGGAATGCCCTCGAACAGCGTGCGCATGTCGCCGAGATGCGAGACCGGCACGCCGACCTTGCCGACCTCGCCGCGCGACAGCGGATGATCGCTGTCGTAGCCGGTCTGCGTGGGGAGATCGAAGGCGATCGACAGACCCGTCTGCCCCTTGGCCAAATTGGAGCGATACAGCCGGTTGGAGTCGCGCGCGGTCGAATGGCCGGCGTAAGTGCGAAACATCCAGGGCTTGTCGCGGCGGGGCGCGGTCGTCTCGGTCATAAATGGTTCCTCCCGAGACTTGCGATAGCACAGGACGCGCGCAACGGGAACGTGGCCCATCGCGGGGCCCATGATTGAAATCGGCCGGGATCGGACCCGAGTTGGAAACTCCAATGTGAGCTCCGTCTTTCGGCTCCTCGCTGTTTTGAGTGGGTAAGGGATACAACCTCCGGGTGTGTCCGATCACGCCCGAACCCCATCGGCCACTCGCAACCGCGGTTGCCGGTCGACATCATCGAGACGCCTTACATCTCATGGCGAGCGGTCGGCCCTTGTCGAGGACGGCCCGAAGAGCCGCCGCCGAAGGCGGTGCGGTCGAGTAGGCGCGGGGATTGCTCCGCCGCGCCTCTCACAGAACCGGATGTGCGGGTCACGCGTCCGGCGCTTTGGACCGATCGATCATAGGGCCAGGCTGAGCTGGCTCGATGCCTGCTTGGGCGTGTTGAGCTCCTTCCAACGGCGTGTGAGCGAAGCCAGCCGGCCCTTGAACCAGGACGGCGGGTAGGCTCGCGTCATGCCCGGTCGGTTGGAGCGGTTCCACGCTCCCCGCCCGCAATACGCAGCGCTGGAGGCGGCCTTTCGGCTCGCCCCACGGCGCAGGAGATGCCGATAGAGGAAGCGCGGACGCTTCTTCTGACGCACGATGATCGCCCTGAGCCGACGGCGGATGTGGGCGTCGAAACGCTTGAACTCCTCGGCGCCCTCCGGCGTGCACAGCCGGTAGTGCGCCATCCATCCGTTCAGGTGGCGACTGAGTTCGTCCATGCAGGCTTGCAGAGAACGCCCCCAATTGCCGGGCGTCATCGTCCTGATGGTTTCTCCGAGCCGTTTCGCCGCTTTCCTCGAGAGCGAGACGACGACGGCGTCGTCTCTCCCTCTTGCGCAGCGAAAGCAAAAGCCCAAGAAGTGGCCCTCGCCGGGCGTGCGCACGGCGCTCTTCTCCGCATTGACCTTGAGCCGCATGCGCGTCTCCAGGAACTTGCAGATCGAGCCCATCACGCGTTCCCCGGCGCGCCGGCTGCAAACGAAGATGTTGCGGTCGTCGGCGTAGCGCGCGAAGCGCAAGCCGCGCCGCTCCAGCTCCCAGTCCAACTCGTCGAGGACGTTGTTGGAGAGGATTGGCGAAAGCGGGCCGCCATAGGGCGTCCGATAGGACGCCCGTCGCAAGCGACGGGCTATGGCGGGGTTCCTTCAAGGACCGCGATCGTCTCGCCGTCCCGCATGACGACCTTCGCCTTCAGCATCAAGCGCACCAGCTCGACCACCCGCCGGTCGGCGACCTTTCGACCGAAGCGGTCGATCAGGCGCTGATGATTGACTCGGTCGAAAAACTTCTCGATGTCGAGGTCCACCACGACGCGGCGGCCCGACGCAATGAACTCCTGCGCCGCGCGCACCGCCTGATGCGCCGAGCGTTTGGGCCGAAACCCATAACTCGACGCGCTGAACGTCCCGTCCCAGACTGCTTGCAGAACTTGCATGACCGCCTGCTGAATGAAGCGGTCGAGAACCGTCGGGATGCCGCGCAGACGGTTGCCGCCGGCGGCCTTCGGAATCTCGACGCGCTTGACCGGCTGCGGCCTGTAGGAGCCGTCGAGCAATTGGGCGCGGACCGCGGGCCAGTGGTCTTTCAATTGGGCGGACAGGGCTTCGACGCTCATGCCGTCGATCCCCGGCGCGCCCTTGTCGCGCTTAACTTGCGCCAGCGCCTTCCTCAGATTGACGCGTTCGACAATCGCTTCCATGCACGGTTCGGCGAAAGCCGCCGGGCTTTGGACGGCTGCGTTCGCCGCAATGGTTTCGGTCCCTCCGCCAAGGCCGTTTCGAGCTTCACCCGTCGCCGCCTCGCCGAAAGCCGGTTCAAGCTGGATTTTCGACCGCCCGACCATTGCGAGAACTCCCCCTCTACTCGCCCATTCGACCGTTCGGGCCTTCGCGCCCGGCTTGCGGCCGGATGCTACTATGCCCTCTGCTGACTTCCACGCCGCGATCACACGCCTTGCGGCGCGCTCAGTCCGGTTTTCCGGACGCGGCGCGGACCTCCCGAGGTAAGATCGACCGCCTTCCCCGCACACCCGCCGGATTTACCACCCTGGACCTTGATGACCCTGGACTTCGCGGTTCGGAGCCCGCTCGTCCGGCCAGGCAGGCCTCAAATCCGATTCTCGTTCGTCGGGTCGCGCGTTTGCTCCACGCTTCCTTCAGACCCCGCCCCGCGACGACGCCCTTGCGCTTCGCTAGCCCTTCGCCGTCATCAGGCTGGGCGGAGGACTTCCACCTCCAAGCTGTCGACCATGCTCGGCCCCCATCCGACCTTCGCTGACGCGAAGGCCACCTTCTCCCGCACGCGGGAGAAGGTGTCGCCCTGGCTTTTTCGATTTCTATAACGCGCTGCAATTAAAGTTGAATCTTTCCGCGCGACTCCTTCTCCCACTTTGGGAGGTGGCCCTTGCGTTAGCAAGGGTCGGATGCGGGCGGCCGCGAATTCCCACGATCGAAATTTTGCGACTGCCCAAGCCGCGCCAGAGGGAGGGATTAGCGCCCCTTGGTAGCGCTTGAGCGGAACGCTGACTGCTTCATGCTTTTGAGCGCCTCAGTGCAAATCCAGCACCGGCAGTTCGACCTCCCGCGTCGCGCCGCCGCCGCGCAGCGTGAGGCGGCGCTTGTCGCCGGGCTTGCCGCGCAAGGCGGCGAGCACCACGCCTCTCGACGTGCCGGCGACCGCCATGTCGCCGATGGAGACGAGTTCGTCGCCGACGTTCACGCCCTCGATCGGCGGTTGTTCGCGCGCCTGCGCGACGCCGCCGACGAAATAGCGGGCGTCCTTGCGCACCAAGGTCACGCCGACGCCGTCGAGATCGTGCGGATCGGGGCCGGCCACCTGACGCCAGTAGGAGACGCGGTTCGGATAGTCGAGCGTCAGCGTATAGCGGTCCAGCACATTGGCGCCGAGCCAGCCGACCACGGGACCCGGCGCGGATTTCTGCCATTTGTCCCAGAAGAGGTCGCCGGTGACCATGTCGACCCAGCCGGCGAGAATCGGGGCCGTGCCGAGCACGCCGACGTCGCCGATCTCCAGCGCGCCGATCCGCAAGGACGGAATGCGCGCCAGCACGCCGCGCTTTTCGAAATTGAAGTCGAGCATGTTGTAATTGGCGCCGCCCATGGCGCCTTCGGCGCGCCGCCAGTCCGGATGCGCCTTCAGCCAGGGCGTCAGCACCGCGCCGCGCATCCAGCTGTAGCCGGCGCCCGCGTCGATCACGAAGGCGTAGTTGCGTCCGTCGACGCTGGCGTCGACGCTGGCGAGGCCGGTTTCCGCATTCAGCGCGAAGGGGACTTCGACGCCGGGCGGCGCCGGGCCGTCGGCGGCGTCGAGCGCCAGCGTGCGGGTCTTGTAGTTCAGCGTCAGCCGGTAGCCGAGAAACATGCTCGCCGGGATCATCGCCTCGACCTTGTGCGGGCCGAAATATTGCGGAAAGGCGAAGAAATCCGTGCTGTCGCCGTCGTTGCGCGCGCTCTTGCCGTCGGCTTCGAGCGTCAATTCGCCGACGGCGAGCCGCAACGGCGCGCCGGCGCCGAGGCCGAGCTCCGCATAGAGCCCCTTGGTGAGGATCGGCGCCTGCATGCCCATGTTGAACCAGGCGAGCGCCTTGCGCGCGCCGCCGTCCGGCGTCGCGAAAGTGACGGCGAGGAGGATGCGCCCGGCGTCCCGCTCGAAGCGCAAAGCGTTGCGCGGCGGCGGCTCTGACTTGGGCGGGGCCTTCTTCGCGGCCGCCGAAAAGCCCACGAGGCACAGCAGCAGGAGCAGCGGCGGAAGGCGTCGAAGCAGCGGCATGGCGGCGAATCTCCCGTCGCGATCGGCGGTGCGCCCCATGTGCAGCGGATTTGCGGCTTTTTTCCAGCGCCAGCGCCGCTGGTCGACGCCGCGTTGTCTTCGCCGCCCGCGAAAGCTATGCAGATTGCGGGCGGCGGCGCGCGCGCGGAGGGGCGATGAAGGTTTTGCTGATCGGATCGGGCGGGCGCGAGCACGCCATCGCCAACGCCCTGGCGAAGAGCCCGCGGCTCGGCTGGCTTTATGCCGCGCCGGGCAATCCGGGCATGGCGCGGGTCGCGCAATGCGTCGCGCTCGACGTTTCCAACCACGCCGCCGTCGTCGATTTTTGCCGCCACAACGACATCGGTCTCGTCGTCGTCGGCCCCGAGCAGCCCTTGATCGCCGGCCTCGTCGATGCGCTCGGCGCCGCGGGCGTGCCGGCTTTCGGCCCGAGCGCCGCCGCCGCGCGGCTGGAAGGCTCCAAGGGTTTTACGAAGGACCTATGCAGGGAATATGGCATTCCCACAGCCGCCTACGAGCGCTTCACCGACGAAGCGGCGGCGCTTGCCTATGTGCGCAAACAGGGCGCGCCCATCGTGATCAAGGCCGACGGACTCGCCGCCGGCAAGGGCGTCGTCGTGGCGGAAAGCCAGCAAGAGACGGAAGCCGCTGTGCGAGAAATGTTCGGCGGGGCCTTTGGCGGCGCGGGCGCCGAGGTGGTGATCGAGGAATTTCTCGAAGGCGAGGAGGCCTCCTTCTTCGCGCTGTGCGACGGCGCGCGCGCGCTGCCTTTCGCCACGGCGCAGGACCACAAGCGCGTCGGCGACGGCGACGCGGGGCCGAACACCGGCGGCATGGGCGCCTATTCGCCGGCGCCCATCGTCACGGAAGGGCTCGCCGCGGAGGTCATGGCCCGCATCGTCGAGCCGACGCTGCGCGCCATGGCGGAGAAGGGCGCGCCCTACAAAGGCGTGCTCTACGCTGGCCTGATGCTGACGCGAGACGGACCGAAACTGATCGAATACAACTGCCGCTTCGGCGATCCGGAGACGCAGGTCGTGCTGCCGCGGCTCAAGGACGACCTCCTGGATCTGATGCTGGCCTGCGCAAAGGGCGCCTTGCCGGAACAGCCGCCACGCTTTTCGCAGCGCGTCGCGCTGACCGTGGTGCTCGCGGCGAAGGGCTATCCCGGAACGCCGCTGCAAGACACGGTCATTCGCGGGGTCGAGCGCGTATCGGCGCTGGAGGGCGTCGTCGTCACTCACGCCGGCACGCGGATGGACGGCGACAACCTGCGCGCCGCCGGAGGTCGCGTGCTGAACGTCACCGCCCTGGCGGAAACCGTCGGCGCGGCTCAAAAGCGGGCCTACGAGGCGGTGGATTTGATCGACTGGCCGGAAGGCTTTTGCCGCCGTGACATCGGCGCGCGGGAGATTGCGCGCGAGCGGGCGTGAACCGGAAAAACGCGTTTCGTTCAGGCGGCGATCGACGGGTTTTTGGTCTGGTCGCGGCGGCCGGCCAAGAGGCCCAATATGGAGATGTCTTCGTCGAGCGCGTCCCAATGCAAGCCAGTGGCGCTGATTTCACACGCCAACCGCTGCGCCGGGCTTGCATGCAAAAGCCTCGGAAACCACACCAGCGGAACGCCCAAGGTGCGCCCATCCGATAGTTCGACCCAGATGTTGTCGTCGTCGAAGCGCAGGGATTTAGCCGAAATATTCATGCCATGTCCTTTCGATCAGCGCCGCTCTATTTTTGACGAGGCTTTCCAGTTCGCGCAAGACCCTTGCGTCGTATCCGTCGCTGGGATCGAGACCGACTGGCTTCACCCAGAACTTCGCCACGCCGTCTGCTCCGCGCACATGAATGTGAACGGGCTCGCGCGGATCGCCCTCGTTCGAGTAAAAGAAGAATTTAAATCCGCCACTGCGGAAAACGACTGGCATTTCGCACCGCCCTCTCACTCCGCCGCGCATCTCGCGCAAAACCCGGCGATCTCCACCACGCGGCTGCGCGGCGTGAACTGCGCCACGCCCGCCAGCGCCGCGAGCTCCTTGGCCAAGCCCGGCGAGGTCGCCTCCTTCACGTCGCCGCAGCGCTCGCAGATCAAAAACACCACGGGCTCCTCGGCGCCATGCGCATGGCCGCAGACGACGAAGGCGTTTTGCGAGGCGAGACGATGCGCGAGGCCGTTGTCGAGCAGATAGCCCAGCGCGCGATAGACCGAGATCGGCGCGGGGCGTTTGCCCTGCGCGTCCTGCATCAATTCGATCATCTCATAGGCGCCGATCGGACGATTGGCCTCCTTCAAGATGTCGAGCGCCTGACGGCGCGCCGGGGTTAGGCCGCGCGGCGCGGCGACGTGTTTGGACTCGATCGTCATGCGCGCAATTTAGCGCATTTTCGTTGCGCGGCTCAAAAATGAACGCCGAGCCCCACGCCGCCGCCGAAGTCGTTGCCGCTCGGGTGCGGATTGGGGTTGTTGCCGAGGATCGGATCGCGATTGGTCTCGTTGAGCTTGGTGTGGGCGGTGATCGTCGGATCTTCGGCGCGGCGCGGCGCGGCGGCTCCCGAGCCGGCGCTCGGCAGCGGCAGCGCGGCGGGATCGTTGACGCCGAAGCACACGGGATCGCCAGGATATTTCGCGCGCGGGCAAGGCAAGGCTTCGCCGGTCTTGGCCGCGGGCTTCGGCTTGGCGTGCGACTTGACCTTGCGCGGCGGCGAGGCGTCCGGCTGTTGCGCTTGGGCCGGCCCTGCGGTCCCGAGCGCCAGGGCCGTCGCCAGGAGAATTTGGACCGTTCTTCTCACCGCTTGCCCCGCTTTCCCATTTCGCGCTACCGGGATAGGCCCCCAATCGGGCGAATTTGCGCCGGGGATCGATGGCGAGCCTGGAGGCTCGCGGTCCACGGCGCGGTCCCTGGACCGCGAGCCTCCAGGCTCGCCATCGACGGTCTCGTGTCCTTGAACGCTACCGCCCCGCTGCGTCTCCTCGTCTGCGTCGGCCCGCGCTGCGACGAAACGGGCGGCGGTCGCGCGCTGCACGCCGCGCTGGCGCAAGCTTTGGCCGAGAAATTTCCCGACGCCCTCTCCAGCGGCCGCGTTGCGCTGCAAAGCCGCGACTGCCTGCGCGTCTGCACCCGCGCGCAAATCCTGCGGCTGGAGCCCTCGGGCGAGGTGTTTTCCGATCCCGCGGTGGAGGACCTGCTGCGCCTCGTCGCGGTGGAACTGCAAAACGACGATCCGCTCTAAAAACCGCCGTCTTGGCCCAGCAGCAAGGCGCGATGCGATCGGCCGAACTCCTTCGCAAGCCCGAAGGCATAGACGAGGCCGATGGCGAGATCGCCGAGGCCGAGCAAGGCGGCGGCGAGACCTATGTCGCCAAAGAGGCCCGCCGGGATCAGCACGAGCGCCGCGACATAGCGCAGCAGCGACTCCCAATAGACCAGCGCCGCTCGGGAAGCGAGATCGCGCGACGCGTAAATCAGCACGACGCTGGTGTAGGCGAGAAAGCCCGCGATCAGCCAGCCCCAGACGGGCGAACAAAGGTTGACGCCGATGGCCCGGTAGAGCCCGGGAAAGCAGAGGAACAGCGCCAGCCCGGCGTTGTAGACCCCGGACCAGAACACGAAGGCCGACATTTTGAAGGGCATTTCGCTTCCTCGGTTTTTGAGGTGGGAGGCCGGAGGGCGCTTCTCCCATGGCAACATTAGCGCCGAAACCTCGTCGCGTCTTCCTCTCACCGTTCCCCTTCGCTTGCCCGATGCGAGGCGGCGAGCTCGCGCGGTCGCCCCGCGCTCGCCCGCGAACCGCCGAATGCGCGTCGCAATCGCTTGGTCAAATCGTCCTCCGCCGCTGTTGCGCATTAACCATCAAGGGCTAGCATCCCTCCCATGAGAGCGAATCACCTTCTCCCCGGCGCGCTCGCCGCGCTTTGCCTCTTCGTTCAGCCCGCGCGCGCGGACTGGGACTCTTGTCTCGCCTCGCTGCGGCACAGCGCCGCCGCGGCCGGCGTCTCGGGCGAGACGATCAACAGCGCGCTCGGCTCCTTGCAGCCGAACGACGCCGTCAGCTTCATGGGCAAGCAGCCGGAGTTTTCGACGCCGGTTTGGGATTACATGGCCGCCCTCGTCGACGAGGAGCGCGTCGAGCAAGGCCGCGCCTTGATGCATCAGCATGCGCATTCCTTGCAACTGGCGGAGAGCCGCTTCGGCGTCGATCCCGCCTTCATCGTCGCGGTGTGGGGCGTCGAGTCGGATTTCGGCAAGAATTTCGGCAAGCGCCCGGTCGTGCAGTCGCTGGCGACGCTGGTCTGCGAGGCGCCGCGCCGCAACGACTATTTTCGGCGCGAGCTTATGGCGGCCCTAAAGATTCTCGATCACGGCGACATCGCGCCCGAGGAGTTCATGGGCTCCTGGGCCGGCGCCTTCGGCCATACGCAATTCATGCCCTCGACCTTCATGACCACCGCCGTCGATCTCGACGGCGACGGACGCAAGAACATCGCCAGCAGCGCCGCCGACGCGCTCGGCAGCACCGCGAATTTCCTGCACAAGGCCGGCTTCGTGCACGGCATGCCTTGGGGCTTTGAGGTGCGCCTGCCGGACGGCTATTCCGGTCCGCATGGCCGCACCAACCGCCAGCCCATGTCGAGTTTCGCGGCGCATGGCGTGCGGCGGCTCGACGGCGGTTCGCTCGGCGAAGGGCGCGGCGCCTTGCTGACGCCCGCCGGGCTCGACGGCCCGGCCTTCGTGGTGACGCGCAATTTCGATGCGGTCTATGGCTACAACGCCGCCGAGTCTTACGCGCTCGCCATCTGCATATTGGCCGACCGGTTGCGCGGCCGCCCCGGCATACAGACGCCCTGGCCGACCGACGATCCGGGGCTGTCGCGCGAGGACCGGCGCGAATTGCAGCGGCTGCTGATTTCGCATGGCTACGACGTCGGCGATCCCGACGGCGTCATCGGCACGAAGTCGAAGGAGGCGATCGCCGATTTCGAGGGCCGCGCCGGCATGAAGCGCGACGGCCGCGCCGGGCTGAAGGTGCTGAACGCGCTGCGCGGACGTTAGGCTTCCGCCGCCGCCTGCGCACGCGGCGGCCTGACCGGTCCCACGTCGACCTGAATCTCGTCGCCCTCCACGCGCATGTCGTAGGGATGGAGCGCGTTGCGGACGAGATGCGTCACGCATTTGCCGCTGGCGCAGTCGAACCCCCATTGATGATGCGGGCAGGTGACGGTCCGCCCGTCGAAGACCGCGTCGCTCAACGGCATGTCCGCGTGCGGACAGCGCCCGCGAAAGGCTTTCAGCTCGCCGCCCGTCGGCCAGACCAAGAGCACGCTCTTGCGCCCGGCTTGAAACAGGCCCATGCCGCCTTCGCTGACGGCGCCCGTGTTGCAGATGAACGTGAACGCCATTGGGGTCGCGCCTTCCGAGGATGAAACTCTGGCCGGCGACAGGCAAATTGCGGACCAGAGACGATCGCTTCGCGCGCCGCGAGCGCGGGGACGCCTTCGCTTTCGCCAAGGCCTTCCAGCAAATTTGGCGCAAATCATGCTCCGAAGGGACGCCTCGACTTTCCCGCGGAGAAGCCATGCCATCGATACAAGCCGCCCAATTGAACGAGCAAGGCCAGGACATGGTGATCGTCGTCATGGACCCCGCCTTCGCCCGCGCTTCGCCGACGCAGCAGGAGGCGACGATCGCGCAATTGCAGGCGCTGTCGCGCGCTTCAAACCTCCAGGGAACCGTCGCCCTGGTGTGGGACGCGGGCGGCAGGATGGACTATCTCGCGCCGGCGCCGTGGCATGAGTTCTTCCGCGGCCTCACCCTCGAGGACGTGCGCGCTCGGCTCAACGCCGAGATTTCCTGGTGACGCTCGGCGCGCTTTGTCGGGAATCTGACGTGGAAGGGTCGTTCTTTCCGAGGTTCGCGGATCGCTGGAGCAAAACCCGGGCGGCCCTTGTCCGAGCGCTCACGGGGAGCCGCCGCTATTCGGCCTCCACGTAAATCGCCGCCCCCTTCTCCAAGAATTCCGCGGCCTTCTCGGCCATGCCGCGCTCCTTTTCGGCGATCGCCGCGGCCTCTTCGCGCAAATCCCGGGTGATCTGCATCGAGCAGAATTTCGGCCCGCACATCGAGCAGAAATGCGCGACCTTATGCGCCTCGGCGGGCAGGGTTTCGTCGTGGAATTTCCGCGCCGTGTCGGGGTCGAGGCCGATGTCGAACTGGTCCTGCCAGCGGAAGTCGAAGCGCGCGCGGCTCATCGCGTCGTCGCGCTCGATCGCCGCCGGATGGCCCTTGGCGAGATCGGCGGCGTGGGCGGCGATGCGGTAGGTGACGACGCCGGTCTTCACGTCGTCGCGATCGGGCAGGCCGAGATGCTCCTTCGGCGTGACGTAGCAGAGCATCGCCGTGCCGAACCAGCCGATCATCGCGGCGCCGATGCCGGAGGTGATGTGATCGTAGCCGGGCGCGATGTCGGTGACGAGCGGGCCCAGCGTATAGAAGGGCGCCTCGCCGCACGCCGCCAGTTGCTTCTCCATATTGGCCTTGATCTTGTGCATCGGCACATGGCCGGGGCCTTCGATCATGACCTGACAGCCCTTGGCCCAGGCGATTTTCGTCAGCTCCCCGAGCGTCTCCAATTCGGCGAATTGCGCCGCGTCGTTGGCGTCGGCGTTGCTGCCGGGCCGCAACCCGTCGCCGAGCGAGAAGGACACGTCGTATTTGCGCATGATGTCGCAAATGTCGCCAAAACGCTCGTAGAGAAAACTCTCCTTGTGCTTGGACAGGCACCAGCGCGCCATGATCGAGCCGCCGCGCGAGACGATGCCGGTTACGCGGGTCGCGGTCAGCGGCACATAGGCGAGGCGCACGCCGGCGTGGATCGTGAAATAATCGACGCCCTGCTCCGCCTGCTCGATCAGCGTGTCCTTGAAGACTTCCCAATCGAGCTTCAGCGCGTCGCCGCCCACCTTCTCCAAAGCCTGATAGATCGGCACCGTGCCGATCGGCACGGAAGCGTTGCGGATGATCCAGTCGCGGATGTTGTGGATGTTGCGGCCGGTCGAAAGGTCCATGACCGTATCGGCGCCCCAGCGGCTCGCCCACACCATCTTCTCGACTTCCTCGGCGACCGAGGAGGTGACGGCGGAATTGCCGATGTTGGCGTTGATTTTGACGAGGAAGTTGCGGCCGATGATCACCGGCTCGAGTTCGGGATGATTGACGTTGGCCGGGATGATCGCGCGGCCCCGCGCGATCTCGTCGCGCACGAATTCCGCCGTGACGAATTCGGGGATCGCCGCGCCGAAGCTCTCGCCGTCTTTTATCCGCGCGGCGGCCTCGGGAACGGCGCGCTCGCGGCAAAAATTCTCGCGATGCGCGACATAGCGCATCTCGGGCGTGATTATTCCCGCCCGCGCGAACTCCAATTGAGTCGCGGGCTCCGCGCCGAGCGCACGGCGAAGTTCGCGCTTGGCGGGACAGGGCGGGACGAGGCGCTCGCCTTTGGCGAAGCCATTGTCCTCCGGCTTCACCCCGCGCCCCTCGTAGACTTCGAGATCGGGGCGCGTCGCCAGCCAGGGCCGCGCCGAGGGCAGGCCGGCGTCGAGATCGGGCCGGAACTCTTCGCAAGTGTAAGGACCGGAGGAGTCGTAGAGGCGCAGCGGCGCTTCCCCGCTGCTGTGATGCAGCGCCACTTCGCGATAGGGAACGCGCAATTCGGGCGCGTCGGCCGGCGCGCAATAGCGCTTGCGCGACCGGCCGATCGGTCCCGTCGTCACGCTCGCGGGCGCGGTGATTCGCATGTCTTGCGCGTTCATGTGTCGCTCCTTGCAGGGTCGCAAGGCCGAACGAGACGAAGGAAGCGCAAGCGCCCCGCGTCCCACGCGTGGCCCCAGCTCTGGCATTCCCTCCGCCGGCACGACCCGGATCAGGTTCAACGGGTGCTTCTCAGCCGCCTGACGCGGCGCCCCTCGCCAATCCGGTCAAACTAGGGTTTCAACAAAATCAAAGCAAGCGCCGCCGTCGGGGTCAGCTTCGGGTCAGCAACTGTGGCAGAGATGTGACACAGTTCGGAAATATTGCGCTAAGCTTCGATCCCTAATGACCAAATCGAAGCGAGCCTGCTAACATCCGCGGCAAGCGAACGAGAGGCGCGCATATTTCCAAGGCAAGCCGCCCGTTCAGGCAACACAGGTAGCCCCATGCCCAAGCACAGCTCAGTCCGGCGCGCCCTCCTCGCTTCTCTGTCCATCGCCGCCCTCGCGGTCCCTATGGCCGGCCAGGCGGCCGAAGGCATCACTTTGATCGGCTTCGGCGCGCGCCAAAAAGCGCTCGCCGGCGCCGACGTCGCCGATTCGCGCGACCCGATGTCCATGTCGGTCAATCCCGCCGGCATCGTCGGCCTGGACTACCAATATCAGTTCGGCCTCACGGCGCTGTTGCCGGATCGCGGCTACGACGCCACAGGGCCGCTGGTGGTCGTGGCGCCCGGCCATGTCGACAGCGGCCGTCCGATCTTCCCCGTGCCGAACGGCGGTTCGATCCATCCGATCGACGCCGATTCGGCCTGGGGCGAGGTGTCCTACGGCAATGGCGGCATCAACACCGCCTATGGCTTCAACAACGTCAAGCCGCCGATTTTCGCGCCGAACGTCGTGGTCCCGACAGGCCTGCCGTTTCCCCCTACCATCACGTTGAAGGGACCGCTGATCAGCCCCACGTTCGGCGGCCCCTTCGGCGGCGGCTTCGCCGGCATCGACCTCTCGCAGGCCTTCGCCAGCCTCGTCTACGCCCGCAAATTCGGACCGGTGACGATCGGCTTCGCGCCGACGCTGGCCCTGCAGATGCTCAACGCCCAGGGGCTGAAGACGCTCGCGTATTATTCCCAGGATCCCTATCACCTCTCCGACAATGGCTACGACTGGTCCTTCGGCGGCGGTTTCCGCATCGGCCTGCAATACGAGATCTTACCGGGCTTGCGCCTCGGCCTCTCCGGCGCGACGCCGATGTTCATGACGCAGTTCGACAAATACGCCGGGGCCATCGCGGAGCACGGCAAGCTCAACGTGCCGGCCAACGTGAGCGCCGGCCTCGCCTATGACGTAATGCCGACGCTCACTGCGATGGTCGATTGGAAGCGCATCTTCTATTCCGCCGTGCCGGCGATGGGCGCGCCGAGCTTCCCTTGGTATCCGGGCGCCTTCGGTTCGTTCGGCGGTCCGGGCTTCGGCTGGCGCGACACGGACTCCGTGGCTTTCGGCCTGGAATGTCGCGCCTTGAAGCCGCTGACGTTGCGCGTCGGCTACAACTACACCACCCCGATGATCGGCCCGCAGGACGTGACGCTGAACGTGCTCGCGCCGGCGATCACCAAGCATCATGCGAGCGGCGGCTTCAAATACGAAATCACCAAGAATTCGTCGATCGACTTCGCGACGGTCTACGCCTTCAAGAATACGCTCAGCGGACCCGAGGCGCAGCCTTATGCGGGCTTCGCCTACAGCCTTCCTATCCCGCCTTTCTCGGTCCCGATCGGCGTCGCCCCGCAATATAATCCTTTGACGAAGGTCACCGCCCGGCTCAGCGGCGTCGAATTCTCGCTCAGCTACAGCTATAAATTCGACGCTGGCGACTCGGCGCTGATCCCGACGCATTTCTGACGAAGAGCAAATTGGGGCGTCCGATTCGGATCGAATCGGACGCCCCATGATTTCTTTACGCTCCGACTCTTGCTCGCGGACCGCCCGCGGCGTCGGCTATGGCTTCTGGCCCATCTTCCCCAGCGGCGCGCCGTTGACGGTCAAATTGCCGTCGGCCGGCAAGGCGATTTCCCAAACCAGCGTTCCATTGGGGCCGGGTTTGGCCAAGGCGGTGGCGATTTGCAGGCTCAGCCAAGCTTGCAGCGCGTCCTTGTCGCTCTTTCCCGCCGCCGCGAGAGCTTTCAGCGCCACGTCCAGCCCTTTGCCGACGATCGTCGCGGTCAGGGTCGTCTTTCGCTCCAGGCTGGGTTTGATCAGCGCGTCGATTTTCAACTCGTAGAGCTTCGAAGCCAAGCGCATGTCCGTGAGTTTCACGTCCGCGTCGCCGTTCGGCAGGAGCTTGCGGAGCAGCTCCGCGTCGATCTCGGGCTTGCCGGGACCGCCCGAGCCGAGGCTGGCGATCAAGACTTCGACGGCTCCAGCTGGATCGAAGCCCGTCGCCTTGATGTCCCAGGCGATGTCGGTCGGGGCGAGGCCATTGGCCCAGGCCGGAAGCATCGCCGCCGGAAGCGCGATCTCCTTCGCCGCGAGCTTCTGATCGAACGCGCCGTCAGAGCGCAGGCCGTTGAGGCCCATTTTCACGTCGAGTTCGCCCGCCGCGAGCTGTCCCAGCGGCGTCGTGGCGGCGATTTTCTTCATCGACGCATCGACCCCGAGCCGGTCGAACAGCGGCAGCGCGGCGCGCAAGCGCGTTTTCAGCTCGTCCGGCGCATCCTTCGCCGGATCGCCGGAATGCGCGAGGAGAAACGTCCACAGATCGAGAATGGCGCGCGCGCGAAGCCCGTCGATTTTGCCGTCCGTCGTCGACTCCCCGAAATTCACGTCGAGGGCGAAGGGCGCTGGCTTCTTGTCATTGTTCTCGCCCGCTTTCGCCGGGACGTCGACCACTATGTGCTGGGTCTTGTCGTGGACGGTCTGATGGAAGGTCACGGATTGGACGCCGGCGCCGCTGGCGACGGCGTGCGATTCGGATCGCATGTCGTTGGTGACGGTGGAGGAGACCGGCGAAAGCGCATTCACACTGAATTTGGTGTCGTCGGCCGTCGTTTTCTTGACGACGCTGACGGCGGAGACGAAACCGGGCAGCGCCGGATCGAAGAGGCCTTCGAAGGAAACGCCTTCCGATTTCGCGTCGATCTTGTCGCTGGGCGTCGTCACGCTGAAATCGAAATCGTCGCTTTGCGTGACGCGCCACTTGCCGTCTTTTTGCGGCGCCAGCGTCATCGGCCATTGCGCGGGCGTCGTCGAGAATTTCAGACCGAGCTTTCCCAGAGGCGCTTGAAAGCGTTGAAAGTCGAACGCCAGCATGTAGGCGTCACCGGGTGCGAACCAAAGTTGTGCGGTCAAGCGGCGTGGTTTTTTGATTTGGGGGCGTTGTCGTTGGCGGCGTCGGGTTTTTGGGCGAGGTTCCGCCAATAGGCGTCCCAGTCGCCGTTGATGCGCAGG
>Ga0265328_10000684_pt1 | contig 15747 bp, 13 predicted proteins | sample 41624metaG_FD_202086 | JGI IMG/M metagenome (GOLD analysis project Ga0265328, IMG submission 202086) | Rhizosphere microbial communities from Carex aquatilis grown in University of Washington, Seatle, WA, United States - 4-16-24 metaG | ecosystem: Host-associated > Plants > Roots > Rhizosphere...
AAAAGCTCAAGGAGTTCAAACGGATCGCCATGAGAGCCTGCAAAACCGACACGAGCTTCAAAGCCATGATAAACCTTGCCGCGACCGTGATACGAACGAGGTGACGGTGAACGTCAACAGCCCCTAGGCATTCGCACGCGCCTCACAAAGCATGGTTCCATTCTGGTCTTTGATTAGGCGCACATTGGCCTTCTGATCCTTAAAGAGGGCGTCGCGCATCATCGATTCTCCATAGGCTCGCGCCAAATCCTTAGTTTTGACGCGCTGCTTTATGGTTTGGATGATGATGCGATTCCCGTCGACTTCGATGGAGAACTCGAACGCATACACCATCCCTGCATCTCCCTGCCTTGCGCACAGCATAGCTAAAGGTGCATCCGATACGAGCGAGGGTGGAGGGCGTGGCGTATTTCAACGCCCTCCATGGGCCGCCATCCGGTGGATGTCAGATAATACATTCACTCGGCCCGCCTCGGCAGCGAACAATTTTAAGCGCCGCATTAACATCAGCATTCGAAGGGAGCGCTTAATGCCCCATCGAAGAGACCATCTGCACAAAGCCCGGCGCTTGGGAAATCACCAAAATGGCGAAGGCGATGATGCCGATTGCGATGAAGAGGGGCTTGGTCTTCTGGGCGGTTTGGCTGGGAAGCGACATAGATGTTTCTCCTTGGTTTGTGTATTTTTTGTGTATTTGTAGGCGTGCGTCTTTCGCCGCAGAGTACGTCTAACGTGAAATACGCCGATTACATTTTACAATTATGCCGCAATAGCCGGATGCGCAACGTGGGAATTCCAAACGCCTCAAATTTATTTTTCTGTCATAAAGTATTTCTTCGGCCAAAGTCCGGAAAACCCAATGCAAGCGGGCCAGAGCGGATTCGTTTTAATCCTGCTCGCATCCTGCGGCGGCGAAGACGTTTCGCCATCGCGCCAATCGTATAAGATCGTATGTTCACGGTCGCCCGCAGGTTGACTGCTCCTGAAGTAAAGAGGGGGGCTCTGTCGTTCCTCCCGCTCAAAAGCCTTCCGTTTTTGAGAGGGCGGCGCCAGGCGGGGATTCTCAAGACCACTTCATTTTTTGGCTGAATAGCGGCGTGCGGAATATTCGATGTTGGCTCATCGCGCTTCAGAGTTCAGGCGAGGGGCTCGACGCCGTGTCGTTTTTTGTCTCACGTTAAGCTTGTGCAATGTAACTACCACAACTATGTATAGAAGATAGGCTGCGCTTTCTTGGACATCCCTGCGCTCGGCTTGTGCGGTTTTCATCGCAGGCGTGTCCGCTAAAAGAGGCAAAATGAGCAGCACCAGCACCAACACCCGTGGCGCCAACAGCCGTCTGAAGGGTCTTTTGTGGGCCGTCGGCGCAATCGCTTTGGTTTTCAGCCTGATTACCCTGGCCCCGATCATTTCGCACCTGGGCTAAGGCTGCGACCCGCCCCCAAGTGATTGCAGGGGCGCACGACAACACGCCGCGCGGCGAAGCCTGCGCGGCTTTTTTGCGTTTCGGCGACGAGCGACAGCGCTTCGTCCATCTACGCTAACGCCCGCCGCAAGCTCGCTTCTCTTTCTCGCGAGGGTCGAAAAGCGGGCTTTCCACATAAATCGCAGGCGTTTACGCGTTAGGCGTTTTTCTTGATTCCGCACTGCCCCGGCGGCCGGCCCGCGTCCGGCTCCGCCAACCATCCCGCTTGCTTTCACGCGCCCAATCCTTAACTTAGACTGCAATCCAATAGCGCCGTAACCTGAGACCAAAAATCATGACCTTCATCGAGTCCCATCTCGCGCCGGCAGGGCGCAAGAGCGGGCATATCAAACTGCATGGACCCGAGGATTTCGAGGCGATGCGCCGGGCCGGACGGCTCACCGCGCAGGCGCTCGACATGCTGATCGAGCATGTCCGCCCCGGCGTCACGACGCAGGCGCTCGACAATCTGGTGTTCGATTTCGCCATGGCGCATGGCGCCTATCCGGCGCCGCTCGATTATCGCGGCTATCGCAAATCCATCTGCACCTCGATCAATCATGTGGTCTGTCACGGCATTCCCGACGACAAGCCGCTGCGCGAGGGCGATATCGTTAATATCGACGTGACCTTCATCCTGGACGGCTGGCACGGCGACGCCTCGCGCATGTTCGGCGTCGGCGAAATCCCGCGCCGCGCCCAGCGGCTGATCGACGTGACTTACGAATCCCTGCTGCGCGGCATAGCGGCGGTGAAGCCGGGCGCCACCACCGGCGACATTGGCGAAGCGATCCAGAGCTACGCGGAAAGCGAGCGCTGCTCCGTCGTGCGCGACTTTTGCGGACACGGGCTCGGCCGGCTGTTCCACGACGAGCCGAACATCCTGCACTATGGAACGAAGGGCAAAGGCGCGCCGCTGCGCCCCGGCATGTTCTTCACCATCGAGCCGATGTTGAATCTCGGCCGCCCGCAGGTCAAAATATTGTCGGACGGCTGGACCGCCGTGACCCGCGACCGCTCGCTCTCGGCGCAGTTCGAACATTCCGTCGGCGTGACCGAAACCGGCGCTGAAATCTTCACCCTGTCGCCGCTCGGGCGCGACAACCCCACTCAGACGGCGCCGCTCGCGGGCACATGAGCCGCGCGCCGGGCAGCGACGGCCCAAAGCCCTCGGCGGACCAGGGTCTGCGCGAGGCGGCCGCGCCGCATTTTCACGGCCATCGCCAGCGCTTGCGCGACCGTTTCATGGAGGCCGGCGGCGCGGCGCTGGCCGATTACGAACTCCTGGAGCTGGTGTTGTTCCGCGCCATCGCGCGGCGCGACGTTAAACCTCTGGCCAAGGCGCTGATCGCCCGCTTCGGCTCGTTCAGCGAGGTCGTCGCCGCGCGCCCAGAGCGGCTGCGCGAGATCGATGGGCTCGGCGAATCGGCGATTTGCGAAATCAAACTGGTCGAGGCTGCGGCGCGCAAGCTGGCGCGCGGCGCGCTGGACAAGCGGACCGTGCTCTCCTCCTTCGTCGACGTGATCGATTATTGCCGCACGGCGATGGCCTACGCCGAACGCGAGGAGTTCCGCATCCTCTTTCTCGACAAGCGCAATGCGCTGATCGCCGACGAAGTGCAGGGCGTCGGCACGGTCGACCATACGCCGGTCTATCCGCGCGAAGTCGTGCGCCGGGCGCTGGAGCTCGGCTCCAGCGCGTTGATTCTGGCGCATAACCACCCGTCCGGCGATCCGACGCCCTCGACCGCCGACATTCGCATGACGCATGACATCATAAACATCGCCCAGCCCTTCGGCATCATCGTGCACGATCATTTGATCGTCGGACGCAACGGACACGCGAGCCTCAAGGGGCTGAAGATGATTTGAGGGGCGTCAAAACTCCTTATGCAGGCGCGGCGCGAAGATATTCGGCGTCGCCGCTTCAGAACTGCCAATGGAGGCGGGCCGCAAGAAGATTCGCGGGACCGCGCGTTCCATTGTAGCCAGGGTCGATGATGAGCTGATAGTCGAGGCCGACCTTGATGTTCGGCGTCAGGGCGTAGTTGTAGTAAGACTCGACGATCTTCTCCAGCCGATAGACAGGCAATTGCCCGTCGCCAATAAGGATTCCAAGGCCTCCGGCCGCGAGATAGGCCTCGTGGGAATTGGCGAGGCCGTTGACGATGCCGGCGAAGCCGAGCGTGTCGTCTGGGCGTCCCCACTCCTTGCCCGAGATCGATACGCCCGCCTGAACGGTGCGGTCGATGTCGGCGAAGTCCCAAGGCTCCACGCCGCCGTCGGTGTAGCCGGCGCGCGCGAAGAAGCCGACGCTCTCGTTGACCTGCTGCTCGAGATTGGCGCTCACGCCCGGTCGGTTGCGGAATTTGCGGTCCAAAGCGAGAGCGAGGCTCGGGTCCATCCCCAACCAGTTCGCGGCGTTCACGGCGTCCTGAAAATTGCCCATGCGACCGCGGCTCAGGAAGCCGGTGACTTTCAGTTTGCCGGGCTGCCCCAGGAATTCGTGGCGCTCCTCGATTTCTCCGACCGCTTGAAACTGGCTCAAATTGGGGTCGAGGCCATAGGCCGCCCCACTGAGCGCGCCGCCTGCGGGCGTCGCCGAGAGGTCGAAAATCCCTGCGCGCACGGTCCAGCGATCCTGATACCACTCTGCCGCCGCGCCATAGGTGAACCCCCAAGCGTCGCCCGCGTAGTCGAATGTGCCTGCGTTGATCGCCGACCAGTTCAGGAAGTCGGTCTTGGGATTGTTGGCGTATTTGTTGGTGTCGAATATGTCCACGACGCCGAATTTGCCGACGGTGAAGACGAGGCGATTTCTCGTCGGCTCTCCGGCGAATTGATTGATGTCGGCATCCACCTTCTGCGTCTCGCCGCCAAGGTCGACGAATTGACGCAGGAAATAGCGCTGCACGCGCGCGTAGGCGAAGGCGTCGCCGAGTTTGTAGGCTTCCGCGCTCGGGTAGCCGGCCGCCCCGTGGGTGTTGCCGACGCCGAAGCCCTGGTCGATTTCCGGGTTGACCCAAAGCTCCGCGCCCCGCCAAAGGCGCAGGCCAGCGTAAAGCGTGACGTCGGTGGTCTGTCGAAAGTCGCCCGCCGAGGGCAGGCTGTTCGGCCCGTTCGAGGTCGCGCGGATTTTGGGATAGCCTTGGCCGACGAAGGTGGCCTGACCATGCAAACTGACGCGGTCTTCGTCCGCCAGCGTCCATCCGGCCGACCGCGCCTCGGTCGCTCCCGACGGCGCTTCCGCTTTTCCGTCGCCAAAATGGTAGTTCAACCCCAGACGCACCGTTTGCAGGGCGAAATCGGAGCGGAAAACCTCGTTGTTGTTCGGAAAGCCGACGCTTTTCGAGCCAAAGTTGGAGTACAGATATTCGAGCCTGGCCGTCCAGTTCGCGATCAGCGGAACCTCGACGCCGGCGCCGACGGCCCACCCGGCCCGCCACAGGAAAGGCGAGTCCGTCGTTCCGCTCGATATTTGCGTGAGGGTTTGCTGGTTGCGGGTCCAGGCGAAGCCGCCCGTGGCGTAAAGGAGCCAATCGTTGAACACATAGCCGACGCGGCCGCGCGCCGTCCCGGAGGCCTGCACCGCCTCCATATAAGTCGCGGGCCCAAGCGAGGGCGAAATAAAATTGGCCGTCGCGCCCGTGGTTTGACCCGAGAGGTCGGGATAAGCGGGAAAGGTGAAGTCCGCCTCGACGCCCAGGAGCACGTGGGACGGCAGCAGAAGATTATAGCCGCCCTGCAATCCCGCGAAGAAACTGCCCGCCTCGGTGAATGTGTCAATCGGCTTCGCGAGCCCGCTCGAGCCCGAAATGTCCGGACCTGACCAGTTCGAGCGCCCGCCGGCGTAGCCCATATGGCCGCCGACATAAAAGCCGTCCCATGCGAGAAGCGGCGGCGCCGCCGTGGGCGCCGCGTCGGCGGCGCGCGCCGCTGAAGCCGCGAGCGTCGCGAAGGCTAGCGCCGACAACAAGGTAAAGCCGCGAAAGCTCTCCAATGACGCGGTTCGCAACAACCGGGCTTTCATGTTCATTTGTGCGGCTTCAGGCATTCGCGGGGTGTCCTCGATGAAGAATCTCTATAACCCGCAAGCTCAGTTTTGACAAAGCTTGGAAGCCTTGATTTGGAAATCTTCCATGACAGAAATGTTACGGCGTTGCATCTTTCGTTCTTTGTGTCGATGCGCCGAAGACGAAATATCGGGCGGCGGCGATATGCGGGAAGGCGCAAGATTTCACATAGACGCGATCCGCGCGGCGGTCTCGGCGTGCTAATTTGCACAAGAGTCCTTGCTTCTAAATCCTGGCTTGTGATCTTGTTCCTCTCTCGAAGAGGAAATAGCCCAAGAGGTTGCGCACGCATGTCAATGGTTTTTCAATCCCCCGGCCGCAAAGTTCTGCCGATCCTGTTGTGGACCTTCATCGGCGGCGCGGCGGTTTTCGCGCTGTTCACGCTGGCGCTGGCGCGCGGCGAAAGCGTCAACGCGCTGTGGCTGGTCACCGCCGCCGTCTGCGTCTATCTCATCGGCTATCGCTTTTACGCGCTGTTCATCGCGCGAAAACTGTTGCGGCTCGACGCGGATCGCCCGACGCCCGCGCATCGCCGCAACGACGGGCTCGATTATGTGCCGACCGACAAATATGTGCTGTTCGGCCATCATTTCGCGGCCATCGCCGGCGCCGGCCCCTTGGTCGGCCCGGTGCTCGCCGCGCAAATGGGCTATCTCCCTGGCGCGCTGTGGCTGCTGATCGGCGTCGTCTTCGCCGGCGCGGTGCAGGACATGCTTGTCCTGTTCATTTCGACGCGCCGCGACGGCCGCTCGCTTGGCGATCTCGTCAAAACCGAAATGGGCGAGGTCGCCGGCCTTGTCGCGATGATCGGCATTCTCGCGATCATGGTCATACTGCTCGCCGTGCTCGGCCTCGTCGTCATCAAGGCGCTGGCCGACAGTCCCTGGGGCGCCTTCACCGTTTTCGCGACCTTGCCGATCGCCGTGTTCATGGGCGTTTACGGGCGCTATCTGCGCCCCGGGCGCATCTTCGAAATGTCGCTGATCGGCTTCGTGCTGCTGCTCGCCAGTCTGGCGCTCGGCCGCGACGTAGCGCAAAGCGAGACTCTGGCGCCGCTGTTCACCTTCAAGGGCGAGACGCTGGCCTTCATGCTGATCGCCTACGGCTTTGTCGCCTCGGTGCTGCCGGTATGGCTGCTGCTGGCGCCGCGCGACTATCTCTCGACCTTCCTCAAGATCGGCACGATCATGTCGCTGGCCATCGGCATTTTCGTCGTCTGGCCGGACCTCAAAATGCCGGCGGTCAGCCGCTTCATAGACGGCACGGGGCCGGTGTTCGCCGGGAGTCTGTTTCCGTTCCTGTTCATCACCATCGCCTGCGGCGCGGTGTCGGGCTTTCACGCGCTGGTGGCGTCGGGCACGACGCCGAAGATGATCGGCGACGAGACGCAGATTCCGTTCATCGGCTATGGCGCGATGCTGATGGAGTCCTTCGTGGCGATCATGGCGCTGATCGCCGCCAGCGTGCTGGAGCCCGGCGTCTATTTCGCGATGAACAGCGCCCCGGCGCTGATCGGCGCGACGCCCGACGCCGCTGCAAGCGTCATCTCCGGCTGGGGCTTCGCGATCACGCCGCAGGCGCTTGCCGACATAGCCGCGCAGGTCGGCGAAAAAACCATTCTCTCGCGCACCGGCGGCGCGCCGACGCTGGCGGTCGGAATGGCGAAGATTCTGGCCTCCGCGGTCGGCGGCTCGGGCGCCACCTCCTTCTGGTATCATTTCGCGATCCTGTTCGAGGCGCTGTTCATCCTCACCACGATCGACGCCGGCACGCGCGTCGCGCGCTTCATGATTCAGGATTTGATCGGCAATTTCGTTCCCGCCTTCAATCGCACGGGCGCATGGATTCCCAATCTCACCGCCACGGCTCTCGCGGTGACGGGCTGGGGCTGGTTTCTCTATCAGGGCGTCATCGATCCCTTGGGCGGGATCAACACGCTATGGCCGCTGTTCGGTATCGCCAATCAGATGCTGGCGGCGATCGCGCTGACGCTATGCACTGTCGTGCTGTTTCGCATGAAGCGCGAGACTTACGCCTTCGTCGCGCTGGCTCCGACGATATGGCTGTATATCTGCACGCTGACGGCGGGCGTCGAGAAAATCTTTCACCCGGATCTGCGCATCGGCTTCCTCGCCCATGCGACGCGCTTCGGCGATGCGCTGGCGAAAGAGCAGCTGCTCGCGCCGGCGAAGTCCCTTTTAGAAATGCAGCGCATCGTGTTCAACGATTACGTCGACGCTTCGCTCGCCGCGCTGCTGATCGCGCTGGTGCTGACGATGGGCGGCTTCGGCCTCGTCTCCATACGCATGGCGCTGCGCAGCAAGGTCGTCACAACCAGGGAGACGCAGGATGGAGTGCTGCAAACCGCTGCGGCTTGACCTCGCCCGCCTCGCGACAAAACTGCGCGCCGGCGCCAGCCTGATGGTCGGCCAGCCCGATTACGACGTCTACGCGAAACATCGCCGCGAAACTCACCCCGGCGAGCCGATCATGTCGCGCGAAGAATTTTTTCTGGAGCGCCAGGCGCGGAGATTTGGCGAAGGCGGGGTGCGGGCGTTTCGGTGTTGTTGAGATTGGGCCTCGACGATAAGCCGCTGAACCTAACTCATCATTGCGAGCGCGACGAAGGGCTTCCATGGGTTGTCGCCAGTTTGGCTGGGTATAACCACTTATCGACACGGCGTCATTATCATGGGTGACTGATCCCGCCGGCTGTCGTCACTTGAAGCGGCGTTTCCGGTATGCGGCCTTTTTCGCTGGAAACCGGATGCCCGTCATCGAATGACAGATGGGCAATTGGCGCGAAAGGCGCCGTGGACTTCGAATTGAAAGACGGGGCGCGCAACGGCGCGATCGACGGCGGCCGTGCGCGGGAAGCGGCGGAGCCCCTTGCGGTTTGCTAACGAGACTTCGGATGTCTTGGCCGGAGCGGTTTCCCGTCGTGATCGGGCGCGGGATCAATCGCGGCAAAACGTGGCGACGCGTTGCGGGGCGGAAAAATCCATGCGTCCATTGACGATAGCTTGCACGGAGCCTTTCGACGAGAGGATGTAATGTAGCGGCGTGATGACGGCGCCGTCGGCGGTCGCGCCGGAAAAAGCGCGCACGATCGCGTATTTGCTCGGCGTCTCCATCATCTCCCTGGAGACGTTATAGAGTTTCCACGGCAGACCGAAGCTTTTGAACTTGGCCAAATCCCGGGCGTAGTCGCCGAACCGCGAGGAGACGAACACGACGTTCCATTTGCCCGGACAAGCATCCGCGAGGGTTTTCAATCCCCTCGTTTCGGCCTGGCAGTTGGGACACCAATGCGCCCACAGGGTGATGAGCGTTGGTTTGCCATTCGCAACGAGCGCGCCGAGATCGAGTGTCGCGCCGCTCTCATCGACAAGTTTGATTTGACGCAACGACGCCTTCATCTGGTCTTCGCTGACGGCGCGGGGAACGGATTGCCCGATGATTTCAGCCGTTGAACGCGAGGCGCTGATTGCGGCGAGCAAGGCGGCGATGCAAAAGAACGGCAAAAACCTCATAGGCGCCTCTGTTGCGGAAATATTCCCCGTGACAATTTACAGGACCCGGCGGCGAGCGCGCTGCCGGGTCGAACCGCGCGAGCGTCAGAATTTCACAGTCGTCGCGACGTAGAATGACCGCCCCATTCCGGGGACAGGGATTCCCCAGGCGGGTCCTACAGGCAAAGGCCCGGACATGGTCGCGGCGTAACCGACATAGGCTCCGCCGAGCGGCAGGGCGTAGAATGTGTTGAAGAGATTCTCCACGCCAAAATCGAGGCGGATATTCTTCCACTCATAGCTGCTGCGCAGGTTGAACAGGGTGTAAGCGCCTGTCTTTAACTCGTTCCTGACCTGCTCGACATGGTCCTTGGCGCCGACGAATTGCGCTTCGATCGAGTTCGTCCAACCGCCCAGCTTTTGTTCGAGAGTCAGTTTCGAATTTATCGGCATCATCTCATACAGCCCCTCGCCGGTGACGGTGTTCTGGCCGTTGACGTAGCTGAGGACGCCTTTCACCCTGAAGTCGCCGAACGGAGTATCCTTCGCGAGAAGCGCGTGAGCGGCGGCGTCCACGCCGAAGATGCGGGCGTTCTGATTGATGAACTGGAGAGAAACAAAACCAGTCAGCCCCGTCAGGTTGTTCATCGACGAAGTCCCGCAAACCCACGGCGGGCAACGCTGGACGTCGATATAGTTGGAGACGTAGGTGAAATACGGCGTGACTTGCAGCCCTATGTCCTTGGGGGCGTCGTGCCAATCGGCGGTCACGCTTATCGTGTGAGCGACCTCCGGCTGCAAATTCAGATTGCCGACGTAGAAATTCCCGTCTCCGAACCACCCGATCATTTCCATCGGCATGATGGAAGGCGACCAGGCGTAACGTTCGTAGAGATTAGGCGAGCGGCTCTTCTGCGAATAGCCCAGCGAATATGTCTGCGTGACGCCCGGCGTATATGTCGCCTGCCCCGTCACATCCCAGTTCTGGTCGGTGCGGCTCCGGTCGGAATTGTTGAATTTCGTGGCCGGATACAAGGGCGCGCCATCGTACGCGGCGTTATAGCCATGCACTGGACCGGCGTTCATCGTCACCGTGTCGCTGCGCACGCCAAGCTGAGTCATCCATTCGGAATTCCACCGCGACTCCAATTCGGCGAACGCATCGATCCGGTTTCGTTGCCCATCGTTGATGTTCTGGAAGGACCACGGCGCCATTCCCCCCGCTGTGTAGCCCTTGGGCAAAATGGCGGGAGACGGCGGCCACCATTCGTCGTAATGGTATTGTTGATATTCGCCTCCGACTCTCAGTATATGTCGATCCGATAGATTGATGTTGGCGTTAAGTTTCGCCCCGGTGTTTTGCGCCGCGGTGTCCATCGGCATGCCCGGAGCGAGGATCGTTGTCAGGCTGCCATAGTAGTATTGCTTGTCGTTGCTGAAGTCCATTATATGTCGAACCGCCTGATGATAGGCTTGTGCTTCGAACACGCCCCAATCATATTGGCCCGTATAGCGAAGATTGCCATCGACGCTTCTGTTCTCGGTCATGTCCATGCGCTGGTTCGGATAGTTTTGATATGGGATATGCTGAAAGCTCAGATCGAATTGGAGGAGATGATTTTCATGTCGCAGCGCGACCGCGACATCGTGATTCTGCGCCTGGTAGGCCGTCGAGCCGACCTCGTTCCCGGCGAGCCAGGGCGTTAGGGAGCCCTGCCTCGTGAAGGGGAGCGTATTGTTGGTCCAGATAAAAGCCGGTCCGGCGGGCATGAAATTCCCGCCAGCCGTATAGTTCTCGGAACGCACGTACGACCCGCTGTAGTTTATGCTGAAGTTTTCCGTGGCCGCGGTCGCCGACAGGTTGCCGCCGTAGGCGCTGCCGTTGCTCCGAAAGAACGAGCCGATTTCCCCTTTTGTGAGAATTTCCTGTCCGGGCGACGCAAACGACGGCGCTGGCGGATTCACCAGGATCGCGCCGCCAACGCTATCGCCGCCGACACTCACCGGAACAATGCCGGTGTACACGCGGATATCGCCCACATGGGAAGGATCAATATAGGAAAGCGGCGGATTCATGTGGTTGGCGCAAGCGGACAACAGGGGCATGCCGGCTACGTCGACATGCAGACGATCGTCAGCGAGACCGTCCAGCACCGGAAGGCCGGAAACCCCGCCCGCGCTGTAGACAAAAGCGCCGGGCACATCGCGGAGCAGACTTGCCGTGTCGCTGGTCGTCGCGGTCTTGGAGTCGAGATCGTCGACCACCGCCGATACGCCCGCGGGCTGTCTGACGTCTTCATGAGCAGTGTTTGTTTTCTGTGGGAGACGCGCGGCGCCGACTTCGATCGTCGGCAACACTTCTTGGGCGAGAGCGGGATAAGACGACAGCCAAGCGAGTGTGAGCGCGCCGACGGAAACGCGGCGCAACAAGACGGAATGAGCCATATGGATTCTCCAGACGCGGCGCCGTGCGCTCGCGCGAACCGAAACGAAAGGATGCGGCCATTCGGGCCGCGCTCAGTCGGTCAGGAGAGGAAAGGCGGCGCGCGGGACGACCAGGAACTCATCCAGCCGGGAAGCGACGGCTCGAATTCGTGGCGGCCAGCCAAGGCGGGAGCGGCCTCCGATCGCGGAAGCGCGAGAACGATAATGGTGGCGATCAGGACGCCGACGTCATCGAGCGACAGGTCGCGATTGCCGGCGACGCAGAGCGTGCAGTGTTGATGGCGATGATGGCGCGGCGCCGGCGCCTTGCCGCCGTCGTGCGCCCCGGCGTCGCAGAGTTCGCCGGCCATCGAAAGGGCGGCGGCCGGGACGCCGTCTGAAAATACGGCGCGCGCATTCGGCAAGAGGACGAAGGAGAGGATTTGCAACAGGAACAGACAAGCAACGGGATAAGCGACCATCTCCCGCGCCCGAAAACGTCCCCATGTCGGTAACTCGTCCATGATGCATTTTCGCTCCGCGAAAATATCCGCGTCAACGCATTATTCGAGAATAACTTCAAATGTCATGACGCGTGATAAAACTGCAACAGTATAAATGCATTATACTATGCGATAACCGACGCTCGATCAAATATTGCGGCGCCGCAAACGTAATCGCCGAAGTGGTTCGAAAAACTCCACATCTGAGACCTGTGAGTTTTGGAATTCAACTTTGTGCGCAAACCAGAGCGCGATTCGCATGATCCGCCATAGTGAAATCCGACGCGTCGCCACGACCGGGCTTGATTTGCGGAACCTGGTTATATGGAGATTGACGCCAAGGCGCGGCGCACAGCGGCGCGCCTTGTTCTCGATAGTCGCAAACTGCGTGTTCGCCCCGCGTTTCGGACCTTTCCGCGCAATTCAAAATTCTCGGCTCCGAGGCAACGCCTTCCCCGCCGCAACGGCTAGCCGCTTCGCACGCAACCGGATAGCATGTTCGACATGATCGCCGAGCAAACCTTCGACAACGGGCCAGCGCTAAAAGCGCTGCTCGAATATTACCGCGCCTGCGGCGTCGATTGCGCGCTGGAGGAGGCGCCGCGCGACCGTTTCGCCGACAGCGCGCGCGTTGTCGCCGAGGCGTCGGCGCAAACCGAAGCGCCGCCGCCAACGCCGCAAATTCGTGGCGAAAAACCCCGCGCCGCCGCCGCGCCGATCTTTCCCGAAGAAGCGGTGCACGCCGCCGAAAATATCGCGGCCTCCGCGAAAACGCTGGAGGAATTGCGCGAGGGGCTGGCGGGTTTTGACGGCTGCGGACCGCTGTCCAAGGCGCGGCATTTCCTGTTTTCCTGCGGCGCGCCGGGCGGTTTGATGGCGCTGGACTATACGCCGGGCGAGGCCGAGGAGCGCGGCGGCAAGCCCTTTTCTGGCGACGAGGCGCGGCTGCTCGACGCGATGATGGCGGCGATCTTCGAGAGTCGCGAGACGGCGTATTACGCTTATTTTTCGCCTTGGCGCCCGGCGGGCGGGCAGAAGCTCGCGCCGCATGTCGCGGCGGCGCTGGCGCCCTTCGCGCGGCGCCATATCGAACTGGCGAGGCCGAAGGCGCTGCTGCTGCTCGGCGACGAGACGACGAAGATTCTGCTGGGCTCCAATGACCCGGCGCCCAAACTTTATGCGCGCCGGTTCGATGTGCAATTTGGGCGGGAGAGCGTCGCGGCCTTCCCGGCGCCGGGGTTAGCTGTGATGCTGCGCAGCCATGCGCTCAAACGCCCGGCGTGGCGCGCTTTACGCGCGCTGATGCGCGTTTATGCGTGAAAAACTGGCCTATTCGGCCGCTTTGTCGGTATTTCTGCCACTATAACGCCGGGCCACGTAATCGTCAACGATGCGGATGAATTCGTCGGCTATGCCCTCGCCGCGCAGCGTCATCGCCTTCTGCCCGTCGATAAACACCGGCGCCGCCGGGGTTTCGCCGGTGCCGGGCAGCGAAATGCCGATGTCGGCGTGTTTCGACTCGCCGGGCCCGTTGACGATGCAGCCCATGACCGCGACGTTTAGCGCTTCAACTCCTTGATATTGCTGGCTCCAGACGATCATGCGGCTGCGGATATGCGCCTGGATGTCGCGCGCCAGCTCCTGAAAAACCGTCGAAGTTGTGCGCCCGCAGCCGGGGCACGCGGCGACCAGCGGCACGAAGGTGCGAAAGCCCATCGTCTGCAAAATCTCTTGCGCCACTTGTACTTCCAGCGTGCGGTCGCCGCCGGGCTCGGGCGTCAGCGACACGCGGATGGTGTCGCCGATCCCGTCCTGCAGCAGCACGCCGAGCGCGGCGGCGGAGGCGACGACGCCCTTGGAGCCCATGCCCGCCTCGGTCAAGCCGAGATGCAGCGCGAAATCGCTGCGCGCCGCCAGCATGCGGTAGACGGAGATGAGATCCTGGACCGCCGAGACCTTGGCGGAAATCACGATTTTAGAGCGACTTAGACCGATTTCCTCGGCGCGGGCGGCGGAATAAAGCGCAGAGCGGACCATCGCCTCGCGCATCACCGCCCGGGCGTCGAGCGGCGCCTTGGCGGCGGCGTTGATGTCCATGAGATGCGTCAGCATCTCCTGATCGAGCGAGCCCCAATTGGCGCCGATGCGGACCGCCTTGTCGTGCTTGATGGCGAGCTCGACGATCGACGCGAATTGCCGGTCCTTCTTCTCCTTGAAGCCGACATTCCCCGGATTTATCCGATACTTAGCGAGCGCCTCGCCGCAGGCGGGGTGATCGGCCAGGAGCTTATGGCCGATGTAATGGAAATCGCCGATCAGCGGAACAGTAACGCCTTGTTTATCAAGCCTTTCGCGAATATGCGGGACGGCGGCAGCCGCCTCGTCGCGGTCGACGGTGATGCGCACCAGCTCCGAGCCCGCCCGCGCTAACGCTGCGACCTGCGCGACTGTGGCCTCGATGTCGGCGGTGTCGGTGTTGGTCATCGACTGCACGACAATCGGCGCGGAGCCGCCAACCATCACGGCGCCCGCGCCGGTCCCGATAATGACGCCGCAAGAGCGATGGCGCGGCGCGGGTTCGGCTGCAATCGCCGGGGGCAGGGAGGTCTCGGGCTGCGAAATGTCGAGGGCGTCGGTCGTCATGTTTCTCGCCGTATTTTAAGGTCGCTAGGGCGCGCATTTTGCGCCTTGGTGAGCCGGATTGGGTTTGAGGTCAAGCCGGGCTGTTGGGTGGAACGTGGGGCGGGTTAGAATTTGGGCTTTGCGGCCGAAGCGATCCTATCCGCAATGCTTGCGGCATGTGCGGCATCCAACAAAAATGCATAGCCCGCAACCGCCCGCCATATATGGCTAACACGCGGTTTTCGACCCATGCCGATCCTGTGCGAATAAAAGAACGGTCTAAGCCCTCCACCGGCTCGTAGCGGCTAATCTTTATGCCTTCTTGGCGCATTGATGACAACGCAAATCGCCCTACAGTACCAGTAATTCGCGGAAACGCGGGTGGCGAGCGGGGGCGACGTCGGAGGACAAAATGTGTAATATGCGCATTGCCCTGTACATAGCGGTGATCGGGACGAGCCTCGCTAGCGCAATTCTCCCCGCTCAGGCGGAAGCTCGAGCTGTACGAGATTGTTGGGCTTTCCTCAAAGCTTATGACTCAGGCGTTTTCTACCCCCCTCAGCCTTTCACTTACTCTGTCTGGTATTATGCTCTCTACGAACCGTTTTGCGCTGGTAAGCCGGAGGGCGCCTGCGATTGGGGGGTACGTTGCGACCGCTACCGGCTCGCTTCATGTCAACGTCGATAGTGTTGACGAGCAGTGGGAGAGTCTGAAATTACGTTGACACGATACCAATTACCCATTTTCTCGACCGCTTTCGGCTTACCGCCGGGCCACTTCGGCCGGACGGCTCGTCCCAAAATCGCTTCGGCCTTCGATTGGCGCACGGCGTAACGTGACGCGGCGAACCTGGGACGGCGATGCGGGCGAGGCGCGTCAAGACGGGAGCTTACTTAACGCTCGCCAATTATGCAATTGGTATCATGTCACCGTAATAGCACCGTAATACCGTAATACCGTAATAGCAGTGGGCGTGGGTTGAGCAACTGCCGTTGCTCCTTGCGCAGTGCATAAATCTAGCAGACCGTGTGGAAATGCTTCGTCGTGAGCAGAAGCCGCCTTTCAGTGGCTGGCGACGGCGGGTTTTCGCGCCGCCGCTGAAAATCTCGCCCCTCGCGCTCCCCAAGGCTTTCCGAGGTGAGCTGAA
>Ga0265328_10000689_pt1 | contig 15682 bp, 12 predicted proteins | sample 41624metaG_FD_202086 | JGI IMG/M metagenome (GOLD analysis project Ga0265328, IMG submission 202086) | Rhizosphere microbial communities from Carex aquatilis grown in University of Washington, Seatle, WA, United States - 4-16-24 metaG | ecosystem: Host-associated > Plants > Roots > Rhizosphere...
AAGCTCGGGATGCCCGCGTAAAAACGCAACCAGCGCTTCGTCACTCAAATGCGAGCCCGTCATCGGCCTTCCCCTCCCAAAGCGAATCACATCGAATTTACTCCGCACAACTTTGAATCGCACCCCCCCGGAACGGCGCGATTGACCCGCGCCGTTGCGTCTGGCAAGGTGCGGAAAGAACACATGAGGAACATCGATGCGGCTGATTACAGAATTCCCACTCACGGCCTTGGCGACGCTCACGGCGCTCGCCGTCTATTTCCTGGCGGGCGCGCTCGTCGGCCGCGCGCGCTGGAAATACCACGTCAAAGCTCCAGCCGTCGTGGGCGACCCGGCGTTCGAACGCGCCTTCCGCGCGCAACAGAACGTCTTGGAATGGATGCCTTTGTTCTTGCCTGCGCTGTGGCTGTTCGCCCTTGGGGTGAGCGATGGGTGGGCGGGGACCCTCGGCTTTCTTTGGTCGTTGGCGCGGCTCGGATATATTTTCGCCTATGCGGCGGCCGCGGAAAAACGGGGACCATATTTCTTAGCCCAGCTTGTGGTCTTCGTCGCGCTGTGGATTGGCGCACTGATCGGAATCCTGCGCGTTTGGATCGGCGGTTGAGGCGGGCGACGTAGCGTCAAAAGCCAAGGCCGGCCGACCAACGACGGCGGGTTGGCGTCCGGCCGCCAACAACCCTCGTCGCGGATCGCCAAATCCGACGTCCTTCCCGCTCGAAACGCAAAACACGGTTCCGGCCGTCGGGTTTTTCACCCTCCGGAGCGCTCGAGCGCCTTCGTCTCGACGGCCTCGATCGCTTCGCGCTCCAGCCGCAGGCGGACGCGCCCTATGGTCGGCGCCTGTCGTTTACGCAAGCGCCTCACGCGCGCCGCCAGTTCGGGGCAAACTTCGCAAGACGGCTTTGCGCGACGTTTCTGCGGCGGTGAATTTGCAAAAGTCCGACGCTTCGTCCACGGCCGCCCGCGTGAAGGCGAAGTCGGCCTGCGGGAGCTTGGCGTTCATTTGTAAGCCCCCTTTCCCCCAACGCGCTGGACGCGTCGGTGAGACGGAAAGCGCCTGCGCTCCAAGCCGCGGCGACGCGCTTGCGGCCCCGCAAGCCGGCTGCGGCCGCGAGGCGCGGTTTCCGCGCCGGGACCTTCCGCGTTCGCTATTCCGAACGAAATCGACTATCTTTCCGTCCGCTCGAGACGGGGATTGGGATGGGCGTAGAGGGGCGCGAGAAGCAGAAGATCATCGAGGCCGGAGCTTTGGCGCTTTCCGGCCAGCTCGGCGCGACCGTGCAGCGCTTGCGCAAGGCCTATAATCTCTCGCTCTCCGAACTGTCCCTGCAATCGGGCGTCGCCAAGTCGATCATCAGCCAGATCGAGCGCAACGAGACCAATCCGACGCTGGCGACGATCTGGCGCCTTTCGCAAGCGCTCGACGTCTCCATCGAGCGCGTGTTGCAGAGCGCGCAGGACGAGCCCTTCCTCGAAAAGACCAGCAGGGCCGACACGCCCATCCTCGTTTCCGACGACGGCCGCTGCAAGCTCGCCATCGTCGGCTGGATCAAGACGGTCGAATGGCTGCAGGTTTACGAATTCTTCGCCGAACCCGGCGGCGTGCTGGAGTCGGAGGCGCATCAGCGCGGTTCGGTCGAGAGTCTGTCCTTGCGCGAGGGGGAGCTCACCGTCGAGGTCGCCGGCGCCGTCGAGACCGTCAGGACCGGCGAGACCTTGCGCTATCGCTGCGACCGGCAGCATGTGATTCGCAATTTGGGCGCAACGCCCGCGCAGGCGACGATGGTGTGCATCTTGAAGGCCGCGGCGATGGCGTGAGCCTTCCATGCTCGAACGGCCCGAAACGGGTCGAAGCGCGGCTTCCGCCCATTCCGCGGGCGCCGGCCGCCCGTTTGCGCCGCGCCGCCACCCAAAAATACGCCTTTCCTTTCCGCCGCCGCCGCCTAAACTACATCCGCATGTATGTCTCGATCACACACGATATCCAGGTGACGGCTTTGCCGGACTTCCTGATGGAGCGCTCGGACCCGGCGCAGGACCATTATTTTTGGTCCTACACGATCGAGATCGCCAATCTCGGCAAGCGCCGGGTGCAGCTGCTGACGCGGCATTGGATCGTCATCGACGCCAATGGCCGCAAGGAGGAGGTGCGCGGCCCCGGCGTCGTCGGCGAGCAACCGGTGCTCGAGCCGGGCGAGACGTTCCGCTACGCCTCGGGTTGCCCGCTCTCCACCCCCTCGGGCCTGATGAAGGGCAGCTACCGCATGGTCGACGATTCCGGGGCGACCTTCGACGTCGAGGTTCCCGCTTTTTCGCTCGACAGCCCGCTGTCGCGCCCGACCTTGAATTGAAGCCGATGTCGAGGCTCGAAGCCGCAATCGACCTGACGGCGCGCCTCGTCGCCTTCGACACCGAAAGCGCCAAGAGCAATCTGCCGCTGATCCTGGCTGTGGAAGATTATCTGCGCGAACAGGGCGTGTTCTTCCTGCGCATTCCCAACGCCGCCGGCGACAAGGCGACGTTGTTCGCGACCGTCGGGCCGAACGTCGAAGGCGGCGTCTTGCTCTCCGGCCACACCGACGTCGTGCCGATCGAAGGCCAGTCCTGGAGCGCCGATCCTTTCACGCTGCGCCGCGACGGCGAGCGGCTGATCGGCCGCGGCGCCGCCGACATGAAGGGCTTTGGCGCCGTCTGCCTCGCCATGATCCCGGAATTCAAGGCGGCGGCGCTGAAGCGGCCGATCCATTTCCTGTTCAGCTACGACGAGGAAACCACCTGCGTCGGGCCGCTCGACGCCATCGCGCGCTTCGGCCACGATCTGCCGCGACCGGGCGCCGTCATCATCGGCGAGCCGACCTCGATGCAGGTCGCCGACGCGCACAAGAGCGTCTCGACCCATACGACGCGCGTGAGGGGTTTCGAGATCCATTCGGCCAATCTGCATCGCGGCGTCAGCGCGGTGCACACGGCCTGCCGGCTCGTCGCGGAACTGGAGCGCATCGCCGCGGCGCTGCGTGAAGCAGGCGACCCTTCGGGGCGATTCGATCCGCCCTATTCGAGCATTCATGTCGGCATGATCTCCGGCGGCACGGCGCGCAACATCGTCGCGCGCGACTGCGCCTTCCATTGGGAGTTCCGCGGGCTGCCGAGCGCCCCGATGGGTTTCGCGCGCGAAAAGCTCGACGCCTATGCGGCGGGGCTCGCCGGGGAATTCAAACATTTTCCGCACGCCGGCGTCGAAACCGTCACCGAGGCGGAAGTGCCGGGCCTCGCGCCGCAGCCGGGCTCCCTGGCGGAGACCCTGGCGCTGCGACTCGCCCGGGCGAACCGCACGATCGCCGTGCCTTACGCCTCCGAGGCCGGGCAATTCCAGCGCGGCGGGACGCCGACGGTGATCTGCGGTCCCGGCCGCATAGACGAGGCGCATCAGCCCGACGAACACATCGAAATCTCGCAACTCGCCGCCTGCGTGGATTTCATGCAGGGTCTCGCGCGAGAGTTATCCCTGTAGGAACGCAAATTCCGGCTTGGCGCGGCGCGGCGTTCTCTGATATTTTGTTTTCGCGCGGCCCTAGCCGGCCATGGCGCGTCGCGGGCGTAGTTCAGTGGTAGAACGACAGCTTCCCAAGCTGTATGTCGTGGGTTCGATTCCCATCGCCCGCTCCAATGAAGTCCGGTGAGTGCTGATGATTCTTCGGCGGCCTGGGCTCGGGCGGCGCCTTTGGCGAAAAGGAATTGCGGATTCGGGGCGGCGCACGGGGCCATATTGCGATCGGTCGCGCCCTCCCGCGGCGATCGCCCCTCCCAAGAGCGCCAGTCGCGCTTTTCACAAGAGCGCCAGGCGCGCTTTTCGAATGGAGACAGAGACGATCCTTCTCGGATAATGCGCCGCTCGGAGGGACGAGCGCCCAGCCTTCGCCGCGGGCGTTGATTTTTTTGCCTGCGCTGCAAGCGCGATCGAAAAACCATGAGGGAATCGAGCGAGTATGAAGACGCTTCGGAATTTCGTCGCCGGCCTCGATCTGTTGCTGATCGGCGGCCTCGCTTGCGCGCTCTTTTGGATCGCGCCGGCCCGCGCGCAATCGGCGGCTCCAGGCGCGGCGTCCGCTCAAAAAGGCGGGACGCCCGCCAAGCCGACGTCGAGCGAACCCGAGGCGCAAAGCACCACCGCGACTTACGGCGATTGGGTGTTGCGCTGCGAGCAGACGGGCGCGCCGCCGCAGGCGCGGCGCAGCTGCGAGGTCACTCAAACCGTGGTGATCAAGGCGCAGTCCGCGCCCTTCGCCCAGATCGCCTTCGGCAAGCCGACGCCGAGCGAGGCGCCGCATCTCACGATCGTCGTTCCGCCCAACATCGTCTTGCCGAGCGCCGTGCATGTCGCGATCGACGTAAAAGACCCTCAGCCCTTCGAGTTGAACTGGACGCGCTGCGCGCCCGCCGGTTGTTTCGCCACCGCCACGCCGCGGGAGGACGACTCGAAGCGATGGCGCGCGCTCACGCAGTCAGGCCGCGTGACCGTCAAGAGCGCCTCGGGCCAGGAGGTGGTCATGCCGATCTCGTTTCGGGGCTTCGCCCAGGCGATCGACGCGCTGGCCAAGGAACGCTGAGTTCCGACGCTTCGGCTCTGCAACCTGCTCCGGGACGAGCGCCCTGACCGCCGGTCCGCGCCGGGCGGCAAGCCGAGCCTCGAGCGCCGGTTTCGCGGCGGCGACCTGGCCATAAACCAGAATATCACATCGGACTTGTCGGAAAATCAGAATGAGGACATGCTCGCGCCCAAACGTGGGATCGTCCTGCGCGCCAGACGGAGCGGACATCAGGGGAGGCGTCGGCAGATGACGGATTCGGCACGGCAGGCGACCGGGTTGCGCGCCGGTCTCTCGGGGCGACGCGCGGCGTCGTTCGTCCAAGCGCTCGTAATCACCCTGACGATGGGCTGGCGCCCCGCGATGTGCGCGGACGCTCCCCTCAAGCAACCGGGCCGCTGGGCGCAGGACTACGTCGATCGCAAGGCCGATCCCGCGGTCCGTTTCGGCGTTCTCGCCAACGGCCTGCGCTATGCGATCTTGCACAACGAGACGCCGAAGGACGGCGTCGACATGCGCATGCGCATCGGCTCTGGGTCGCTCCAGGAACGCGACGGCGAAGAAGGTCTCGCACATTTTCTCGAACATATGGCCTTCCGCGGCAGCGCGAACGTCGCCGACGGCGAAGTGGTGAAGATGCTGGAGCGGCACGGTTTGCGCTTTGGGCCGGACATCAACGCCGGCACGGCGCAAGACCAGACCGTCTATAAATTCGGTTTCCCCAAGGCCGACGCCTCGGCGCTGGACGCCGGCTTTACGCTCTTCCGCGAAATCGCCGAACGCCTGACCCTTTCCGCGGCCGCTCTCGAAGCGGAAAAGGGCGTGGTGCTTTCGGAAGAACGGGCGAGGGACCTTCCTGCCTATGAGGCCGTCAAGGCCGATCTTGGAAATGCGCTGGCCGGAACGCGCGCCATATCCCGCTGGCCCATCGGATTGAAGGAGGTCATAGAGGGGGCGACGCCGGAGCGGCTGGCGCGCTACTACAAGGCCAACTACCGGCCCGACAACGCCACGATCGTCGTCGTCGGCAACATCGACGTCGATGGGGTCGAACGCGAGATCCTGGGGCGTTTTTCGGATTGGAAGCGGTCTGGAAACGCCGAGGCCTTCGATCTCGGCGCAGCCGAGCCTCTGCATCCCGCCGCCGAATTCGTTTCGTCGGGCGCGCCGGACCGCTTGACCCTGACCTGGGTCAAGCCCGCCGACCGGCGTGCGGACACCGAAGCTCTCGATCGCGAACTCCTCGCACGCCGCGTCGCCTTGACGGTCCTCAACCACCACCTCGCGGACCGCGCCGCCAAGCCCGGCAGTCCCTTCGTGATGGGGATGGTCGCGCAGACGCCTTCCCTGTTCGGCGCCTCGGGGCTCACGCAGATCGTCGCGACCCCCGCGCAAGAGAAGTGGCGCGAGGCGCTGGACGCCGTGGTGGCGGAACAGCGCCAGCTCCTCGCCAACGGCGTCTCGCCTTCCGACCTGCAGCGCGCCGTGGCGATGACGCTGACCCAGTTCCGCTTGCTCGCCGCCCAAGCGCCCACCCGAACCAACGCGGCCCTCGCCGATGCGCTGGCGACGGCGGCGAACGAGGACGCCCTCTTCGCCAGCCCGGCCCAGGCGCTCGCCTTCGCCGAGCCTCTTCTCGCCGCCTTGAAGATCGAGGAGATCGATGCGGCGCTCCGTGACGCGTTCTTGGGCAAGGGACCGGTTCTGTTCCGTTCGGCCCAGAAGGACCCCGTCACCGCGGCCGTCCTCGAAAAGGCGCTGGCGGAGGACCTCGCGCGTCCTCTCGCCCTTCGGACCGTCGAGCCGCCGATCGAATGGCCTTACGTAAACTTCGGCGTCCCGAGCGCCATCGTCTCCCAGGAGACGGACAGGCAGCTCGAAGCGACTTTCGTCGATTTCGCGAATGGCGCGCGCTTGATCGTGAAACCCACGAAATTCGAGAAAGACCGCATCCTCGTCAAGGCGTCGATGGGAACGGGTCGCATCGGCGTCGATGCGGCGATCGCGCGCGCGCTTTGGGCGACGCGCAACCTGCCCGAAGGCGGCACGGGCAAACTCGCCTATGGCGAGATCGCGCGCTGGGCGCAAAGCGCGGGCAAGGCCATGGAGCTTCGCCTGGTTCCGGAGAACCGGGCCTTCGCTTTGACGGGCGGCGCGTCGCGCGCCGATTTCGACAGCGAGCTTCAGCTCCTCGCCGCCTATGCGCGCGATCCTGGCTTTCGCCCCGAAATGGGCGAAAAGCTCGCCGCCACGGGGCCCATGCTGGCGGGTCAGCTCGACTCCGCCGCTGGCGCGGTGTTCAAACGAGAAGCCGATCGCGTGCTGGCGGGCGGCGACGCGCGCTTTGCGGAATTGCCGAAATCCGAGGACATCGCCGCGACGCAGGCTTCGGACGTTTCAGCCATACTGCGTCCCGCCCTTTCCGGCCCGGCCGACGTGACGATCGTCGGCGACGTGTCGGTCGATGAGGCTGTGAAAGCCGTTCAGGCGACTTTCGGGGCAGGGGTCGCGTCGGCGCGCACGCCTCAGCCGGACGTTCGCATCGTCCCGCCGGAAGGCCGCGCCGAGCCTTGGACCGTCCTCCATCGCGGGCGGGCCGATCAGGGGGCGATCGGTCAATATTGGGCGCTGACCGACTATTTTGCCGATCCGAAACTCGCGCACGTCGCCAGCGTCGCGGCGGCCATATTGAAGGCGCGGCTGGTCGATACGGTTCGCGAGAAGCTCGGGATCACCTATTCGCCGCAAACCAGAGCCGTTGCGTCCTCTAGCCTGCCGGGTCAGGGATACATTGGCGCGGCCATCGAAACCTCGCCGACGCATTTCGAGGCCTTCCGTTCCATGCTGACGCAGCAGATCGCCGACCTTGCCGACAAGGCCGTCGCTGCGGACGAGCTGGAGCGGGCAAAAAAGCCCTTGTCCGAAGAGCGGTCGAAGCAGACCGAAACCAACGCCTACTGGCTTGGGGGCCTCGCACCCGTGCTTCGCGATCCGCGCGCGCGCCAAGTCCTCTTGGACTATGCCGCGGCGCTCGACGACGTCACGCCAGAAGACGTCCGAAGTTTCTTCCAGGAACATCTCGTCGGCCGACGCCCGGTGGAGATCGTTGCAAAAGCCATGTGACTCTTGCGGCGACCCGCGCGCCTATCGGCTGAAGCCGGCCCCGAGCATCACGCCGATTCCGCAGGTGAACATGAGAAGCGAGACGATGGTCATGCGAGTCTCCCGTTAACAATTCGTCAACGGGGAGCATGAAACCTCAAAGTCCGGCGGCGCGCTGTGCGAAAACGCACGGGACCGACGCGGCCGGGCGGCGGCCCTCCGCCAAAAGCCAATCCGGCGCCGGCGCGCCGAGGCGGATTTCTCGGCGCCGCTGCGAGCGTCGCAGCACCGCCCGCGCAGATTGGTTTTGATGGGATTTCGGCCTTCCAGGGGCGATCCGGCGCGGCGAGCATGTTGCAGCGCTCCACATCGAGAGCGCTGCGGGGCGTTGCAGGATCGGCCAAGCTCGTTTACCCTTTGGGCCAAAGAGCGGCGGGAGCGGCGCATGGCGCCGCGAGCGACCGCATGGGGGGAAGGATGATTGGGTTTTTCGTCAGCGGCCGCGGGGCCGCCGCCAATCCCATTGCGCCAAAACGCCGGCGCCGCGCCTTCGCCGTCACCCGAATTCCGCGCTGAACGCGAACCGCCCCTCGGGCGCGGTCGCCATGGGCCCTCGCCCCGCTTCGCCGCCCACACCTCGAGCCTCCCACTGGAGTCCCATATGCGCATTGCTGTTCTTGCCGAAACCGACAAGTCCGAGCCGCGCGTCGCCGCGACGCCGGAGACCGTCAAGAAATTCATCGCCCTCGGGGCGGAAATCGCCGTGCAGGCCGGCGCCGGCGCGGGCGCGGGCTTTTCGGACGCCGAATACGCCGCCGCGGGCGCCAAGATCGGCGCCACCGCCGCGGAAACCGCCACCGCGGCCGACGTGGTCTTGCGCGTGCGCCGCCCGACACCGGCCGAGATCGCCGGCGCGAAGCCCGGCGCCGCGGTCGTCGCGATCCTCGATCCTTTCGGAAACGAGAAAGCGCTGGAGGAACTCGCCAAGGCCAACGTCAGCGCCTTCGCGATGGAGCTGATGCCGCGCATCACGCGCGCCCAAGTGATGGACGTCCTCTCGTCGCAGGCCAACATCGCCGGCTATCGCGCGGTGATCGACGCCGCGGCGGAATATGGCCGCGTGCTGCCGATGATGATGACGCCTGCCGGCACGGTGCCGGCGGCGCGCGTCTTCATCATGGGCGTCGGCGTCGCCGGCCTGCAGGCCATCGCCACGGCGCGCCGCCTCGGCGCGATCGTCACGGCGACCGACGTGCGGCCGGCGACGAAGGAACAAGTCGAATCGCTCGGCGCGAAATTCGTCGCGGTCGAGAACGAGGAGTTCAAACAGGCCGAGACCTCCGGCGGCTACGCCAAGGAGATGTCGGCCGAATACAAGGCCGCGCAGGCCGAGCTGATCTCGTCGCACATCGCCAAGCAGGACATCGTCATCACCACGGCGCTCATTCCCGGCAAGCCGGCGCCGCGGCTGATTTCGGCGGCGCAAGCCCGTTCGATGAAGCCCGGTTCGGTGATCTTCGACCTCGCGGCGGAGCGCGGCGGCAATTGCGAATTGAGCCGCGCCGGCGAGAGCGTCACGGTCGAGGGCGTGAAGATCGTCGCGCCGATCAACATCGCCGGGCGTTCGGCGCCGACGACGTCGAGCCTCTACGCCCGCAACCTTCTCGCCTTCGTCGAGACGCTGATCTCGAAGGAGAGCAAGCAGCTGGCGATCAACTGGGACGACGAACTCGTCAAGGCGACCTTGCTGACGCGCGACGGCGCCGTCGTTCCGCGCGGCTGACGCGCGGCGGCAATGCCGCAATACTCGAAACGAGAACTCTAGGGGACGATAGCCATGGCTAACGACACACAGCAATTGCTGGACAAGGCGCGCGCCGCGGCGGAGGCCGCCAAGCAGATCGCCGATCAGGCGCAGCATTATTCCGACGAATTGGCGCAAACGGCCGCCGCGGCCGCCGCGCACGGCCTCGGCGGCGGGGCGATCGACCCGATCGTGTTCCGACTGGCGATCTTCGCGCTGGCGGTTTTCGTCGGCTATTACGTCGTCTGGTCGGTGACCCCGGCGCTGCATACGCCGCTGATGTCGGTGACCAACGCGATTTCCTCGGTCATCGTCGTCGGCGCGCTGCTTTCGGTGGCGGTGCAGCCTTCCTCCGCCTCGGACACGGGCTCCGGCTGGGCGACGTGGTTCGGCTTCGTCGCGCTGACGCTGGCCAGCGTCAACATCTTCGGCGGCTTCCTCGTCACCGAACGCATGTTGTCCATGTATAAGAAGAAAGGCTGACGGCAATGAGCGCCAACATCACCGGCCTTCTCTATCTCGCCTCGGGAATTCTCTTCATCCTGGCCCTGCGCGGCCTCTCCTCGCCGGCGACGTCCCGGCAGGGCAACCAATATGGCATGATCGGCATGGCGGTCGCCGTGGCGACGACGCTGCTGCTGCACGTGCCGAGCATCGGCGGTCTCGCGTTGATCGTGGCCGGCGTCGGCATCGGCGGCGCGGTCGGCGCGACCGTCGCGCAGCGCATTCCAATGACGGCGATGCCGGAGCTCGTCGCGTTCTTCCACTCGCTGGTCGGCCTCGCCGCGGTGCTGGTGGCGGGCAGCGCCTTTTACGCGCCGCACGCCTTCGGCATCGGCATGCCGGGCCACATCGAGGGCGGCAGCCTGTTTGAAATGTCGCTCGGCGCGGGGATCGGCGCGATCACCTTCACCGGATCGATCATCGCCTTCCTGAAGCTGTCGGAGCGCATGAGCGGCAAGCCGATCCTGCTGCCGGAGCGCCACACGATCAACATTCTGATCGCCCTCGGGATCGTGCTGTGCATTGCGCTGTTCGTCGGCACGGAAGGCGGCTTCTGGCTGTTCCTGCTGATTGCGCTGTCGCTGGCGCTCGGCGTGACGCTGATCATTCCGATCGGCGGCGCCGACATGCCGGTCGTCGTGTCGATGCTCAACTCCTATTCGGGTTGGGCGGCGGCCGGCATCGGCTTCACCCTCGGCAACATGGCGCTGATCATCACCGGCGCGCTGGTCGGCTCGTCGGGCGCGATCCTGTCCTACATCATGTGCAAGGGCATGAACCGCTCCTTCGTCTCGGTCATCCTCGGCGGCTTCGGCGGCGAGGTGGCGGCGGCGGCGGGCGGCAAAGAGACGCGTTCGGTCAAGCAGGGCTCGGCCGAGGACGCCGCCTACATCATGAAGAACGCCGGCAAGGTGATCGTCGTGCCGGGATACGGCATGGCGGTGGCGCAAGCTCAGCACGCGCTGCGCGAAATGGCCGACATCCTCAAGAAGGAAGGCGTCGACGTGAAATATGCGATCCATCCGGTCGCCGGCCGCATGCCCGGTCACATGAACGTGCTGCTCGCCGAGGCCAGCGTGCCCTACGACGAAGTGTTCGAATTGGAGGACATCAACTCCGAATTCGCGCAAGCCGACGTGGCCTTCGTGATCGGCGCCAACGACGTGACCAATCCCGCGGCGAAGACCGACCCGCAGTCGGCGATCTACGGCATGCCGATCCTCGACGTGGAAAAGGCCAAGACCGTCTTGTTCCTGAAGCGCGGCATGGGCTCGGGCTACGCCGGCGTCGAGAACGAGCTGTTCTTCCGGCCCAACACGATGATGCTGTTCGGCGACGCGAAGAAGACCGTCGACTCCATCGTCAAGGCGCTGGCGCACTGATCGCCGCACCGAGGCTTCGAGACGACCGGGCGAAGCGCAGGCCGCTTCGCCCGGTTTTTTTCTGCGGGCGCCGCACGGCGGCGAGTCGTTTCCGCCGTCACGAATTGAAACGGCCCCGCCGGTGGGGCGAGGCCGCTGAAAATTCACGAAGGAAGCTCGAGCTTCTACCGGCGTTTCGGCGGGCATTCGTCGCGGGTGGCGTGGCCGGTGACGCCGTAGCCTTCGTCGAGGACGACCTCGACCTTGCGGCAGTTTGGGGTGGCGTCCGCAATATCGTTGCGGGAAGCGAGCTGTTGCACGATCGTCTGCGCGGAGGGGGCGTCCGGCTCGGCCGAAACATTGGTCGCCTGGAGCGCCTGCGCGGACATCCCGCCGAGGGCGAAAAGCGTCGTGAGCGCGAAAGCTGTCTTCCTCATCTTTGTGTCTCGTCAATGAAGTGGGATGCGTCGGCGCCCCGTCCAGCGGGCGCTGCAACAACGCCTTTCTATTGGCCCGGGCGCGCGCCGACAAGGAAAAATTGCGGTAAAATTCGCGCGCATTGCGCTGAATCGAAGATATGATTTATTTAACCATGGGATAGGCGCGTGTCTTTCGCGCCACAGTCCGCGATAAAAATTCGGGCGCCGCTTTTTCGACCCTGCGTTTCCGCGCCGCAAGCCTCTATGCGCCGCGCCAAACCTTCGCTAGGGACGAAGCGCGGGGGAGAATCGCGTTGCCCCGCCGCGCGGCGTTCCGCGCGAGAGAGGACCGAAGACCATGGCGCAAAAAGCAGTCCCGCCGACCGGCGGCGAGGGCGACAAAGCGGTGACGCCGATCGAATTGCGCGAGGCGCTCGAAGAGCGTTACCTGCGCTACGCGCTGTCGACGATCACCGGCCGCGCGCTGCCGGACGCGCGCGACGGCTTGAAGCCCGTGCACCGCCGCATTCTCTACGGCATGCACATCTTGAGGCTCGATCCCGGCGCGCCCTTCAAGAAATGCGCGAAGATCGTCGGCGACGTGATGGGCTCCTTCCACCCGCACGGCGATCAGGCGATCTACGACGCGCTGGTGCGCCTCGCGCAGGATTTCTCCTCGCGCTATCCGCTCGTCGACGGGCAGGGCAATTTCGGCAACGTCGACGGCGATTCGGCCGCCGCCTACCGCTACACCGAAGCGCGCATGACCGCGGTGGCGCGCCTGCTGCTCGAAGGCATCGACGAAGACGCGATCGACTTCAAGCCCAATTATTCGGGCGAGGAGGAGGAGCCGATCGTCTTGCCGGCGGCGCTGCCCAATCTCCTCGCCAACGGTTCGCAGGGCATTGCGGTCGGCATGGCGACCTCCGTGCCGCCGCACAACGCCGCCGAATTGCTCGACGCGGCGCTCTATCTCATCGCGCATCGCGGCGCGACGGCGGAGCAATTGCTGACCTTCGTGCAGGGGCCGGATTTTCCGACCGGCGGCATCGTCGTGGACAAGCGCGAGGACATCGCCGAGACCTATCGCACCGGGCGCGGCTCGTTCCGCTTGCGCGCGCGCTGGCGCAAGGAGGAGCAGGCGCGCGGCGGCTGGCTCGCCGTCGTCACGGAAATCCCTTACGGCGTACAGAAGTCGCGGCTCATCGAGCGCCTCGCCGAACTCGTCAACGAGAAGAAACTGCCGCTCGTCGCCGACGTGCGCGACGAATCGGCCGAGGACATCCGCATCGTCTTCGAGCCGCGCGCCCGCACGGTCGAGCCCGCCTTGATGATGGAGACGCTGTTCAAACTTTCCGAGCTCGAGACGCGCTTTCCCGTCAACATGAACGTGCTGGTCGACGGGGTGACGCCGCGCGTCGTCTCGCTCGACGAGGCGCTGCGGCAATGGCTCGACCATCGCCGCAACGTGCTGCTGCGCCGCTCGCGCCATCGCCTCGCCGCGATCGTGCGCCGACTCGAACAGCTCGACGGCATGCTCATCGTCTTCCTCAATCTCGACGAGGTGATCCGCATCATCCGCGAGGAGGACGACGCCAAGAGCGCGCTGAAGGCGGCCTTCGCGCTGAGCGATCTGCAAGCCGACTACATCCTCGACACGCGCCTGCGCGCCTTGCGCAAGCTGGAGGAGATGGAGCTGCGCAAGGAGCACGAAAAACTCGCGGAAGAACGCGCCGAAGTCGAGGGCCTGCTCGCCGACGAGCAGAAGCAGTGGCGCGCCATCACCGCGCAAATCCGCGAATTGAAGAAGACGCTGGGCGCGCACACGCCGCTCGGCAAGCGCCGCACGACCTTCGAGGATGCGCCGGCGGCGGCCGACATCGATCTTTCCGAAGCGATGATCGAGAAGGAGCCGATCACCATCGTCGTCTCGCAAAAGGGCTGGATACGCTCGCTCAAGGGCCATGTCGCCGACGTGTCGGTGCTGGCCTATAAGGGCGACGACGCGCTGGACACGGCCTTCTTCGCGCAGACCACCTCGAAGATTCTGATCTTCGCTTCGAACGGCAAAGTCTTCACGCTCGACGCGGCGAAGCTGCCGGGGGGACGCGGCCATGGCGAGCCGATCCGCCTCTTCGCCGACATAGAGGAAGACGCGAGCGTCATAAAGACGCTCCTGCACCGGCCGGGCGCGTCGCTACTGCTGATCGGCGACGACGGGCGCGGCTTCGTCGCCGCCGAGGACGATCTCCTCGCCAACACGCGCAAGGGCCGCGCCGTGCTCACGCTCGACGGGACGGCGAAACTGAAGATCGTGGCGCCGGCCGAGGGCGACCATGTCGCGATCATCGGCGAGAACCGCAAGCTGCTGGCGTTCCCGCTGGAGGAAACCCCGCGCATGGCGCGCGGCAAGGGCGTGCGCATGCAGCGCTACAAGGACGGCGGCGTCTCCGACGCGAAGGTTTTCGCGCTGGACGAGGGGCTGAGTTGGACGGACTCTTCCGCGCGCGTGTTCAACCTGGGGAAGGCGGAGATTTCCGAGTGGCTGGGGCATCGGGCCGAGGCGGGGCGGTTGCCGCCGCGCGGGTTCCCGAAGAACAATCGGTTTGGGTGAGGAGGCTCGTGAAGACCCGAACGAACGGACTCCCGCGCGAACGGATTCCTCGACAATCTCTGGCGTTTAATAGATATTGAGCGGGATCGCGCGAGAAGCGGACGCGCCGCCGTGCTCAAAGTTTCCACCACCGAGTTACAGCGCAACATCCTGCGCTACCAGGATATCGCGAAGAGCGCGCCCGTCGCGGTCATCCGCGACGGGCGCGAAAGCTGCGTGTTGATCTCCACCGAGGAATATCGCCGCCTCAAGCGCCGCGACCGCGAGGTTCTCGCCATCGAAGACTTTACCGACGCCGACGCCGACGCCGTTCGGCGCGCCGAGCCCCCGCCGGAAGCCGCGGGTTTCGATCACGAGACGACGCTCTGAACGCGTGACCTTTCCCGCGCCCGTCCCTGGATTGGTCGTGCGTTACGCCTATCTCTGGCGCACGGAATTTCTGCGTGGCCGGGAGGAGGGCGTCAAAGACCGGCCCTGCGCACTTCTGCTTGCGCTCGCCGACGAGTGGGTGGTCGTCCTCCCCATCACGCATCGCCCGCCAAGCGATCCTGCCCATGGGGTCGAAATTCCCGCCGCGACGAAGCGCCGTCTCGGCCTCGACGACGAACGATCGTGGATCATCGTCTCGAAAGCCAACTGCTTCGTCCGGCCCGGCCCAGATTTGCGGACGAAAAGCCAGGCGATCCGACGAGCGTCGCGCTCGGCCTCCTCCCGCGTTCGCTGTTCGCGGAGGTGCGAGCGAAGTGGCTCGCTCTTTATGCCGCGCGGAGAAGCGTCGTGACCGCAGGGGTCGGAATGAGCCTCCCGCACCCCGTATTCGCCCGACGTCAAGGTTTTTGGATCGGCGGACGGGCCGAACTGGAGGGATTCCTTCGGGGGCGTGTTCACTCCGGCGAAGGCGGAGCTTTTGCGTGGCTGGGGCATCGCGCCGATGCGGGAAGGCTGCCGCCGCGCGGGTTCCAAAAGCACAATCGGTTTGGGTGAGCGCCCGCGCGCATCGATTGGGTTTTACCGACCGCGGCGCACTGAAGTAGCCGAGGCGGACGACAGTGCGGCGTCGTGACCATTTGATTCTGAGCGGTATTTTCAGGTCCGTCAGGTCCAAACCCAGGGCGATCGCTCAAGCGGTAAAGGAAAGGCGGCTTTCGGCGATCCCCAGCCCCATCCGGGTGCGATTCAAAGTTGTGCGGAGTAAATTCGATGTGATTCGCTTTGGGAGGGGAAGGCCGATGACGGGCTCGCATTTGAGTGACGAAGCGCTGGTTGCGTTTTTACGCGGGCATCCCGAGCTT
>Ga0265328_10000691_pt1 | contig 15663 bp, 11 predicted proteins | sample 41624metaG_FD_202086 | JGI IMG/M metagenome (GOLD analysis project Ga0265328, IMG submission 202086) | Rhizosphere microbial communities from Carex aquatilis grown in University of Washington, Seatle, WA, United States - 4-16-24 metaG | ecosystem: Host-associated > Plants > Roots > Rhizosphere...
ATCCTGATCAAAGGCGGCGCGCCGCTCGAGGCCCTCGCGCGAACGCATACGGTGATGTTCGACAAGACCGGCACTCTCACGGTCGGCGGCGCGCGGCTAGTCGCGATAGAAACGGGTCCGGATCGGGACGCGAACGAAGCCCTGCGGCTCGCCGCATCGCTCGAGCAAGCGTCCCATCATGTCGTCGCCGCCGCCATCGTCGCCGCGGCGTCGGAGAGAGGCCTCTCTCTGCACATTCCCACCGAGGTCCGCGAGACGTTCGGAACCGGGATCGAGGGAAAGGTCGACGGGCGCGACATGCGCGTCGGCGCGCTGCAATTCGTGCAGGGCGACGAAGGCCTCGAGGATTGGGCCGCGCGCGCCGCCCGCCGCGCGTCCTGGCGTTCCGCGCTCACCGTCTTCGTCTCGTCGAACGGACAGCTCGTCGCCGTCCTCCTTCTCGCCGACGAGCTCCGGCGCGAGACGCCGCGCGCGATCCAGGCGCTACGCGATACAGGCGTCGGTCGTATCGTCATGGTCACAGGCGATCGCGCCGACGCCGCCGAATCGATCGGCGCGGCGCTCGATCTCGATGCAGTCCTCGCCGACCGAATCCCTTCCGACAAGGTGGACGCCGTCGCGATCGAGCGACGCCTCCATCCGACGCTGATGGTGGGTGACGGAATTAATGACGCTCCGGCTCTGGCCGCCGCGGATGTCGGCGTCGCCATGGGCGCGCGCGGCGCGAGCGCGTCCTCCGAGGCGGCGGATGTCGTCATTCTCGTCGATCGGCTGGACCGCGTCTCGGAGGCGGTGGCGATCGCGCGCCGGACCCGCCTCATCGCCCTGCAGAGCATCATCGCCGGAATGACTCTGTCCTTCGCGACGATGGGAGCGGCGGCCTTCGGTTGGATCGGCCCGGTGGGCGGCGCGCTGATACAAGAGGCGATCGACATCGCCGTCATCCTCAACGCGCTGCGGGCGCTCGGCGGCGGCTCGAACTTGCTTCGGCGTCCTCTGCCGGAGACAGCGACGCGGGCGTTGCGCGAAGATCACGAGAAGATCGAGCAGAGCCTCGATCGCCTTCGGCAGATCGCCGATGCGTTGGACGCGGCGTCTCCGCGACGCGCATCCGAATATATAGACGAAGCCGATCGTCTGGTCACGGGCGTCATATTGGAGCACGAGCGCGACGACGAGAGCGACATTTATCCGCGCATCTCGCATTATCTTCCGAGCGGACAAGGGCTCGGCGCAATGAGCCGAGCGCATCGAGAGATCCGCCATCAGGCGCGACTGCTGGCGCGCCTCGCCGAGGGGCTGCGCTCGCACGAGCCCGACCAATATCTGACCCGCGACGCGCAACGGATCATCGAAGCGATCGAGACGCTCGTTCGAGTCCATAATGCTCAGGAGGAGGACGTCTATGAGCAGGCCGCGTCGGAATTCAGCGGAAGCGGATCGCTCCGAGAGCCGCAGACGCGCAAATCCGAAGCGGCGTCGGCTTTCGATCGCGCCATAGGCTCGGCGTCCGGCGCACGGCGCATTCGACGAACGGCTTTCGCGACGCTTGCAGCTCTCGCTGTCCTGCTGGGATGCGGATGGCTCTATTTCCGATGGGAGCGCAATGCGCCGCGAGACGGCGTGACGGCCACAGGCGTCATCGAGGCGGCGAGCGCCACGCCGATCTCCACACGCCTATCGGGGACGATCCGAGCAGTTTATTGTGACGTCGGGACAAAGGTGACGGCGGCCCAGGTTTGCGCCGAGATCGATCCGCAGCCTTACCGCGCCGCCGTCGAGCAAGCAAAAGCCGACCTCGCTCTCGCCGACGTCCGCCTCGAAACAGCCAGAGCGGCCCTCGCCCGGATGGAAAAGCGGATCGAGCGCCAACGAGCCGAGGCGGATCACGCGGCTCTGTCGAAAAAGACGCTCGCCCAATCCGAGGTCGCTCTTTCCCGCGCGCGAGCGCGAGCGGATCAGGAAGAGGCCTCTCGCGCTCTGCGCCGAGCTCGGCTGAGCGAAGCCGAAGAGCGTTTGGCGCAAACCGCCGTGGCCGTGACAATCGACGGGACGGTGATCGCGCGCGAGGCGAAAGTCGGCCTTGTGATCGAGGCGCGAGATACGCCTGCGCGACTGTTCACGATCGCGACCGATCTCAGCGTCGTCGCGATCGTCGTCACGATACATTCGAGCGAGCTGCGGCAACCGAGGATCGGCAGTCAGGTCGCTTTCAGTGTCGCGTCTCTGCCGGGGCGCGCATTCTTGGGAATAGTCCAACAGGTTTCGCGTCTGACTTCGGGTGTTGATGACGCTTCAACATATCGTGTCGTCTTAGAAGCGCTCAATCGCGAGCTGCTGTTGCAACCGGGCATGGTCGCCACGCTTATGTTCGATGGGCAGGAATTCAGGTGATCTAACGCGCAGTGGCCTTCGATTGCGCCTCGGAATCTAGAACTGGCCGGCGCCCGATGTATCCACTCGATGCTGCTCTTCGGCCGAATTGTCTTGCTCGGCTCACCGATCCGGCCGCCGCGGTCGCGAGAATATGTGATGGCTCTGGTCGAGTGGCTCGGCCACGCCTGACAATCGGCGGGTTACACCTTTCCCAACGAGCGGCCGAATTGACATGCCGTCGAGGTCTTGAAGCCTCGACGGCCGTGCGTAACACCGGCTCCTACTTCAATTAGACGCGTAAGCCGCCTGCGCGCCAGCAGTCGTATAAGTATTGGCGGTCTGGGTCGGAGCCGATACATCGTCAGCATCGCCGTCGTGTCCGGCGTTGATCTCCTGGCTGTTGCCAGAGCTCTGCGGAGCTGCCGGGGCTTGCGTCTGGCCGGTCGATCCGCTCGACGAGGGACGGTTTGCGAAAAGCGCTTGGGCGCTGAAGCCTGAAACCGCAGAGATCGACATTTTGGAACTTCCTTCATGGAACGAGGGAAACGCATCGTGCGACATAGCCTGACCTCTCAGGCCCTGAACGAATAGCGCACAAATGTTACCAAGTGCTGCGCTGAATATACATTTCGGGGAAGACGCTCCCAACGGCGTCGACAGCAGGTTGTCTCCCGATTTCGCGGGAAAGTCGATCGAGATCATCGCCCGGTGACATTTCGCCGGCCGCATAAACGAACGGGCAAGTTGCGCCGTTTTCGTTGAAAAAGTCTTTTGGGAGGCTGGCCGAAATTTCTCGAAGCCGGTGATGCGCTAATCGGAAAACAAGCCGGGGGTCTACCTGCCAAAGCGTCAACTGAATGCCGGGCTTCGGCTGATTCCACACGATGGCATTCACCGACTATGCTCACCTGAAACGTGCTTTGCACCGGATTTGACGAGTGCCATTTTCCCGAGTTTTTCAACACAATCCGCCAATTCCGGACGTTGACATCTGGGCCACTCTTTCGAGCCTCACTGCGCTCCTGACACAATTGCAACGGTCCATGCAGCCGAAATTGATAGCAGTAGACCTGGAACGACGCGGAGGAAGAAGCTCCAGGAGCCGGCGCTGATTGCCATAATGCCTTTCGCTACAGCATTGGTCGTCATGCCCGCGAGGATCGGCAAGACCGCGTCTTGCGGCGTAAGCTTCCCGGAGGCGGCGAGCGACGCGACGGAAATTGCCGCCGAATGAGCGTCGACAAGCCCGGCGACGGCTGCGCCGGCCACCACCCCGGCCTCGCCGAGCCGCTCTTTCAGTATGGCCGCGGCAACAAGCATGACGGCCAGCGTCGCTGAGAGCGCGAGGGCGCTCTTCATACTGAATGCGCCGCCGCCCGACTCGACGCGTGGCGCATCGGTCGAATTCAACGCCAATGCGGTGAAGAGCATACCGTACGCCGCGGCAGTAAAGCCGCCGGCGGCCAACGCAGGCGCCATGACGGCAAGCGTCGGTGGACTGACGGCGAAGAGCAGCAACGCCAGCTGGATGAAGGTCGCGACCGTCGAGAGCGTCGCGCCGGCGACAGCCGCTTTCATGCTTGTCGGCTCCCTCACCGCGCGGCCCGCCATCGCGCCGATTGCAGCAGTGCTGGAGACGAATCCGGAAGTAAGGCCCGCGATCGGTAGGCCATAGCGCGCGCCAAGCGCTCGTGTGGCGACATGTCCGCAGGCGCCGACGGCCAGCACCAGCACGACAAGCAGCCATAGCTTGCTCGGATTGAGCGCCAGCAACGGGCCGATATAGCGATCCGGAAGCTGCGGCCAAACGATGAGCGTTGCTATGGCGAAGATAAGTCCGTCACGAAACTCCTCGCTCGTGAGTGTGCCCCTCACAAAGCCATGGATCGTCGATTTGGCGGCAAAAATCACCGCCACCGCCACGCCGAGACCCGATGCGAGGCCGTTGTCCGACATCGCCAGCCCCCCAAGCAGGGGGGCGACCAGCAGACCTACATTCGTGGTCAGCCCAGGATCGTCGTCGTGAGCGCGAAAATACGCCAGGCCCGCAAATGCGCCGATGCCTGCGACAACGGTGGCGAGGAGCGCGACCCCTCCGACATGAATAGCGAGGGCGCCGGCCAAAGACGCCAGCGCGAATGTTCGGATGCCAGCAGGCCGACGGTCCGGCCCCTCACCCTTACTGCGCTCGCGCTCGAGGCCGATGAGAAGACCCAGTGCGATCGCAACCGCGAAATCCAACCACAGCGAGTCCATCATTCGCAACCTTTACCGGCAATCGCGCGTCGGACCAAAAGGTCGCGATCGCTTGGCCTAGATCACCGTTCCGAAAATCTTGCCGATGCCTGCCGTCAGAGCCATTGCGATCGCGCCCCAGAAGGTCACACGCATTGTTGCGTGCAGGACGCCCGCGCCGCCGGCTCTCGCGCCAACGGCGCCTAATAGCGCGAGAAAGGCGATCGAAGCTCCCGAGACGACAGAGACCAGCGCGTCGAGCGGCGCTAAGAAAACCATGAGCAAAGGCAGTGCCGCGCCAATCGAAAATGCCGCTGCCGACGCAAAAGCCGCCTGCACGGGGCGCGCCTGCATGGCTTCGGAAATGCCCAGCTCGTCGCGCGCGTGAGCGGCTAGCGCGTCCCTCGACATGAGCTGCGCGGCGACCTCGCGGGAAAGCGCTGGTTCGACGCCGCGAGCGACATAGATCTGCGCAAGCTCTTCAAGCTCCGGCGCTTCATTGTTTAGCAATTCGGCGCGTTCGCGCGAGAAATCGGCCTGCTCCGTATCCGATTGCGAACTGACCGACACATATTCTCCCGCCGCCATGGACATGGCGCCCGCCACGAGGCCGGCGACGCCCGCGATCAGAATATCCTTCTGCGGTGACGACGCCGCCGCGACGCCCAGAATCAGACTTGCCGTCGAAACGATGCCGTCATTGGCGCCGAGCACCGCTGCCCTCAACCATCCGATACGCGTAACAAGATGCTCTTCGGGATGGATGCGGAGACGCGACATCGACAATCCTTCTCGGTACTTTCAGCCCCAAAAATCCGTTGAAACCGCAGTGAACATTATAACCAAGTTCGCCACGCATCGAGTCTCACCTCCGGCTGTGACGCCAAGTTTGTCACAGGCCTGCGCCGAATGCATTCGGCAACATTCGCTTGAGTGTTCTGTCGCGAAAATAGAAGTGATGAGCCAATGCCGCACTCGCGTGTACGAAAACGAGCACTACAAGAATGTTTGCCAATGTCTCGTGGATTTCCTTTAAGTCATGCTCGAACGCCTTGTCCTTTGGCCAAGGCGAAGGGATTTCTCCAAGACCAAAAAGCGGCAGAGCATCGCCGCCCGCGAATAGAGTGACAACGCCAGCGATCGGCACGGCCGCCAGTAGCGCGTACAGCGCAAAGTGCATGACAACACCGCTGCGATCAGCCCATTTCCCAAGAGGCGTTATCTCCAGCGGCGGCGGCGGAGAAATGACTCGCCAAATGAGACGCGTCAGGAGCAGCACAACAATAAGCTGCCCTGCCGACACATGCACAAACGCGCCGACGTCGCGGATAGAGCCTTTCGGCAGATAGTCGCCAAAACTGCCGAGCAACCAGGCGACAGCGACGAGCAGGACCGAGCCCCAATGCAGTATCTGGGCCGTCGAATTGTGCTTCCATCCGATTTCCTTAATCTGTGTCATGTCAGGCCTCTCACTGCGTTAAGGGGACTGCGAGATGACGCACACACCGGTCTAGAAACACGCATCAGATATATCACGCGAGACAATCGATCTTCCGCATCTTCGCCCTTCCGCATCTTCACCCCTCCATCTTCAAGATCTCCCTAGAAGCGTTAGCTTGTGGCCACCAGACTCTCAGGTCTGATGCTTGAATACGCCGCAACCGATCCGCTTCAATTCAACCCGGTTGTGGGCGATTGGGGCGCCGGAGGCTTCGCCGAAGCAGGCGTGAATCCCGGGTCTTCGCCGCGAGCAAAATAGGTCACCATCAACACAAGCATTGCAAGAGTCGCAAAAAGTCCCGAGAACGCGCCAATCACAAAGCCCGTCGATTCGCCCACCTCGTGACTGAGGTCATGTCCGGCCAGTCCGCCGATCAGGGAAACGACCAGAATATTGATTAGCACGACGCGAGGAAACCTGTTGGCGCCCATGTCGGGCACTGTGCCATCAGGAAAGAACTTTGCGGCGAGCGCGCGCGCTTGACCCGTAACGACAACCGCAAACAAACCGGAGATCAAGCCGATCAACAATCCGCTGCTTGCCATCCCTTCCAACAAGCTGCCTGCAGCGGCGCCGCTGGATATACCCACGCCCATCAAAAGCAAAACATAGATCGAGGTGAGGCCTTGGCTATTATCACTAAACATTGGATACGCTCCGGAAATGAGCGAGCGTTTTAAATTGATGCTCGGAGAAATCGTACATAGGGTGGAAAAGACAAAAAGCTATGCATAGCGCAGAGTTATTGCGTTTCATCGATGAGATGAGTAGTTTTACTCAGCGCAGCCTATGCGCCCCAAAAGTCGACGCTGGTTGCGTTTTCCGGTCGCTGCGCACGTTACCGCGAACGGCCACTCGTGATGCATCCGGTCGCTTTTGCGTGAAGGCATTCGCGCTGTTGGGAGTTTGAGCGACGCAACGCCTCAGAATCTTTGGGAATAACAAGGCGTTCGAATCCATCGCAGTCCCGTCACGTACGCATCGCTTCATGCGGCCGCCATAGTCTCGTTCCCGGAACGACGCAGAGGTCGAATGTCCATGAGCCTGATGCGATCGCGATGCGGCCCTTCGCCTGTGCGGCGTCAGGTCCTTTGAGGAAATCGGGGAACACCCCACTTGTTCCACGCGTCAAGTTCAGGTCCTTCCTTGAGGCACCGCAGAGTCCGCTCAGGGTCAGAGTTTCACCTTCGTAGCGCGGCCTTCCGTGCAGAGAAATATCCGCAACCCCGTCCTCTTGACTCCCGACCTCGAAGGGGAGAACATTTAGGGAACATGACATTGAGCCCACACCCAGAGGTCGAGAAGGCGCTTGCGGCAGCAGCCCGCCATAGAGTCGTTGCGCGCGCAGATCGAGAAGATCGAAGGCCGAGCCCGGCGCGTCAAATCGGTCCTTCCGTTCGGAATCGCCGACATCGACGCGCGTCTTCCGGGCGGTGGTCTCCCTCTCGGCGCGCTCCATGAGATCGCTGGCGGCGGCAATGGCGCCGTGGACGGCGCGGCCGCTGCGCTCTTCGCCGCTGGGATCGCGACGCGCACGAAAGGCAAGGTTCTCTGGGTCATCACGCGATCGGATCTCTTCGCCCCGGCGCTGGCGCAGGCGGGCTTGCCGCCCGATCGCGTGATCTATGTCGAGGCCGGCAACGACAAGACAGTGCTCGCATGTGTCGAGGAAGGCTTGCGGCACGGCGGTCTCGGCGCGGTCGTCGGAGAAGTCGCGCGACTCGACATGACCACGTCCCGGCGTCTCCAGCTCTGCGCCGAGGGAAGCGGCTCGATCGGGCTCGCGTTGCGGCGCTGGCGCCGGCAATCCGAAGCCGTCGACTTCGGTCAGCCGACTGCTGCGGCCACCCGATGGCGCGTCTCGGTCATGCCCTCGGCGGCTCTGCCGGTCCCCGGCGTCGGACACCACCGTTGGCTCCTGGAGCTGATCCGCGTCCGCGCCGGTGAAAGCGCGGATTTCGAAGTGGAGGCGTGTGATGGTTCGGGTCGTCTCGCTGTTCCTGCCGAGCTGGCCCACAGACCGGCTTCGACGGCAGGCTGGCGACGCGGCGCCGCCGGCTGAGACGCCGCTCGTCCTGATCGGCCACGATGGGAGGAGGCAGGTGGTGCGGGCTGCGGATGCGGCGGCCGTGGCCGCCGGCGCGCGCGTCGGAATGCCGGCCGCCAAGGCGCGGATTCTCGTGCAGGGCCTCGTCGTTCGAGATCACGACGCCGCGGCAGACGCCCAGGGTCTCGACCGTCTCGCGCTGTGGGCGCTCCGACGCTACGCGCCGATCGTCGCGGCCGATTCCCCGGACGGCTTGGTGATCGACTCCACCGGCGCCGATCCTCTTCACGGCGGCGAAGAAGCCATGCTCGCCGGCCTGATCTACAGGCTTTCATCGTCCGGCGTGCGCGCGCGTGCGGCGATCGCCGACAGCTGGGGAGCGGCGCACGCCTTGGCTCGCTATGCCACGCGGCCCGTGCTGATCGCGCCGATCGGCCATGGCGATTCCGTGCTGACGGGCCTTCCGCTCACCGCGCTTCGCCTGCCCGCCGCCATGGTCGCGGCGCTCCATGTTCTCGGCTTCGAGCGGATCGGCGATCTCCTCGCGCAACCGCGCGCGCCACTTACTCTGCGCTTCGGGCCGCAGCTCGGCCGCCGCATCGATCAGGCCCTGGGGATTCTCAGCGAGCCGATCGAGCCGATCCGCCCCGACGAGCTGATCGAGGTGAGGCGCAATTTCGCCGAGCCCATCGGCGCGGCCGAGACCATCGCCCGCCATATCGGCGAGCTGGTCGTCCAGCTCTGCGCCGGACTGGAGGCCGAGGGGCTGGGGGCCAAACGCCTCGACCTCATTTGTCACCGGGTCGACGATCGCGTGCAGGCGGTCCGTGTCGGGGTCGCCATGCCGGTGCGCGACGTGAAGCGCCTCACGCGGCTGCTGACCGACAGGATCGACACGATCGAGCCCGGCTTCGGCATCGAAACCCTCAGCCTCGCCGCGACACTGGCCGAGCCGCTCACGGAAAAGCAGACCCTGACCGCGATGGTCGATGACGGAGCGCCGGACGTGTCCGATCTCGTCGACACCCTCGTCAACCGCGTCGGTGAGCACAGCCTCTACCGAGCCGCGCCGGTCGCCACCGAGACGCCCGAGCGCTCGGTGCGCCGAATTCCGCCCATGGCGCCGGACACCGGCGAGACATGGCAGGGGCGCTGGCCTCGGCCATCGCGCCTGTTGCCGTCGCCCGAGCCGATCGAGACGATGGCCGCCCTGCCGGACCATCCGCCGGTCGCCTTCACCTGGCGCGGCGTCCGGCGGCGCGTCCGCCGAGCCGACGGACCCGAGCGCATCCGCGGCGAGTGGTGGCGGCGCGATGCCGAGCTGACCGCCGTGCGTGACTATTTCCGCGTCGAGGACGACGCCGGCGAACGCTATTGGATCTTCCGCTCCGGAGATGGCGAGGATCCCAACAGCGGCTCGCAGCGCTGGTTCCTGCATGGAGTGTTCGGATGAGCGGCCCATTCCGCTACGCCGAGCTGCAGGTCACATCACATTTTTCGTTTCTGCGCGGCGCGTCATCCTGCGATGAGCTTTTCACCCAGGCCGCGCTTCAGGGCGTCGAAGCGGTCGCAGTGGTCGACCGCAACTCGCTGGCCGGCGTCGTGCGCGCATTCGAAGCGGCCAAGGCGACAGGCGTGCGCCTGATCGTCGGCTGTCGCCTCGATCTCATGGACGGCATGTCGGTGTTGGTCTATCCGACCGACCGCGCCGCCTATGGCCGCCTTTGCCGGCTACTGTCGCTCGGCAAGAAGCGCGGCGGCAAGGCAAAGTGCATCCTCGAATGGGCCGATCTCATCGCCTACGGCGAGGGCCTGATCGGCATACTCGTTCCAGACGAGGCCGATGAGACCTGCGGCCTGCGATTACGCCGGCTGCGCGACGCCTTCGGCGACCGCGCCTATCTCGCATTGACGCTTCGTCGGCGTCCCAACGACCAGCTTCGCGTCCACGAGCTGTCGACCATGGCCGCGCGGATGCGCGTGCCGAGCGTCGTCACCAATGACGTGCTCTATCACGCGCCCGACCGGCGCATGTTGCAAGATGTCGTGACCTGCATTCGTCACGGCGTCACCATCGACGAGCTGGGCGATCGGCGCGAGCACGGCGACCGCTACATGAAGCCGCCCGAGGAAATGCGCCGGCTGTTCCCGCGCAATCCCGAGGCGGTCGCGCGCACGATCGAGATCGCCGCGCGTTGCCGCTTCGACCTCGGGGAGCTGTCCTACCAATATCCGGAGGAGCGCGACGATCCGACGCTCACCCCGCAGGAGACGCTGGAGAAGCTCGTCTGGGAAGGCGCGGAAACGCGCTATCCCGAAGGCGTGCCAGAGAGCGTCCGGGCGTCCCTGCGGCACGAGCTGGGCCTGATAGAGAAGCTTCGATACGCGCCGTATTTTCTCACGGTGAACAGCATCGTCCGCTTCGCCCGCTCCCGGGATATCCTCTGCCAGGGCCGTGGATCGGCCGCCAATTCCGCCGTCTGCTACGTGCTGGGCGTCACCTCGATCGATCCCGGCCGCAACGACCTCCTGTTCGAGAGGTTCGTCAGCGAGGAGCGCCGCGAGCCGCCAGACATCGATGTCGATTTCGAGCACGAACGGCGCGAGATCGTCATGCAGTGGGTGTTCGACACCTATGGCCGCGACCGCGCGGCCCTTTGCTCGACCGTCATCCGCTATCGGGCCAAGGGCGCGATGCGCGACGTCGGCAAGGCGCTCGGCCTCACTCAGGATATCGTCGAGACGCTGTCGAGCCGTGTCTGGGAACAATCGGAGGGCGCCGAGGACGTAAACGTCGACGCCCTCGGCGACCGGCGCTTGCGCCTGGCGGTCGACCTCGCGCGCCAGCTCATGGGGACGCCCCGGCATCTGTCGCAGCATCCCGGCGGATTCGTCCTCACCCAGGACAGGCTCGACGAGCTTGTCCCGATCGAGCCGGCCGCGATGGACGCGCGGCAAGTGATCGAATGGGACAAGGACGACATCGACGCCTTGAAGTTCATGAAGGTCGACGTGCTGGCGCTGGGGATGCTGAGCTGCATGAGGCGCGGCCTCGACATGCTCGCCGATCACAAGGGAATCCATCTCGATCTCGCCGCCATCCCGGCCGAGGACCCGCGCACATATGCGATGATCCGGCGCGCCGACACGCTCGGAACCTTTCAGATCGAGTCCCGCGCGCAGATGTCGATGTTGCCGCGGCTGAAGCCGCGGACCTTCTACGATCTCGTCGTGCAGGTCGCGATCGTCAGGCCGGGACCGATCCAGGGCGACATGGTCCACCCCTATCTGCGCCGCCGGGAAGGGCTGGAGCCCGTCGTCTTCCCGAAGCCGGAACTCGAAAAAGTGCTCGGCAAGACCTTGGGCGTCCCGCTCTTTCAGGAACAGGCCATGCGCGTGGCGATCGAATGCGCCGGCTTCACGCCCGGCGAAGCCGACATGCTGCGCAAATCCATGGCCACGTTCAAATTCACTGGCGGCGTCTCGGGATTCAAGCAGAAGCTGATCGAAGGGATGGTCGACCGCGGCTATGAGCGCGACTTCGCCGAGCAGACCTTTCGTCAGCTCGAAGGCTTCGGTTCTTACGGGTTTCCGGAATCGCACGCGGCCTCTTTCGCGCTCATCGCCTATGCCAGCGCCTGGCTGAAATGCTGGCATCCCGATGTGTTCTGCGCGGCGTTGCTGAACGCTCAGCCCATGGGCTTCTATGCGCCGACACAGATCGTCAGGGACGCGGTCGCGCATGGAGTCGATGTGCGGCCGGTCTGCGTCAACGCTTCGCGCTGGGATTGCGCGCTGGAGCCGACCGAGGACGACAGCCGCTTCGCGGTGCGCCTCGGCCTGCGCATGGTCAGGGGTCTCGCCAACGCCCATGGCGGCGCCATCGTCGCCGCACGCGCCGACCGGCCCTTCGCCTCGGTCGACGATCTCTGGCGCCGCGCCGGCGTCCCTTCCGCCGCTCTGGTCCATCTCGCCGAGGCCGACGCCTTCCGTCCGGCCGTGGGGCTTGCCCGCCGCGAGGCGCTATGGGCGATCATGGCGCTGCGGGACGAGCCGCTGCCACTCTTCGCCGCCGCCTCCGCGCGGGAGGCGGAATTCCTGCCCGAGGTGAGCGAGCCGGTCGTGACATTGCGGCCGATGACAGCGGGCGGCGAGGTCGTCGAGGACTACGGCCATGTCGGACTGACATTGAGGGCGCACCCGCTCAGCTTCCTCCGCGAGGATCTCCGGCGCCGGCGCATCGTCACCTGCGCCGAGGCCATGGCGGCGCGCGACGGCCGCTGGTTGGAAGCCGCCGGCATCGTCCTCGTCCGCCAGCGTCCTGGGAGCGCCAAGGGGGTCATGTTCGTCACCTTGGAGGACGAGACTGGCATCGCCAATCTCGTGATCTGGGCGAAGGTGCTCGAGGCAAACCGGCGCGCCATCCTGTCGGCCGGCATGATGGCGGCGTACGGCCGCGTCCAGCGCGAGGGCGACGTCGTTCATCTTGTCGCGCAGCGCATTACGGACCTCTCGGCCGACCTTGCCAGCGTGGGCAGTCGGGATGAGACGTTTCCTCTCCCACATGGCCGTGGCGACCAGCTCCGTAGCCGCGGCTCCGGTCTTCCCGAATTGCCCAGGGAATCGATAAGGGTGAGAAGCCGGGATTTCCACTAATCGAAACTTGTACATCCGGCGGCTGCGTCGAAAACCGATCGACGCAACCGCCAGTGCGAACGTGCTGGCGCGGATACGAAGTTGGCCGGCGCCGAGACGATGGAAAGCAGGGCGAACTGCTCGCCCATTTGGTTCCGTCACGTGATCTTTTTTCTAAAGATCAATGTCTTTGGCCCGGCAAGCCGACGGTGAGCTGCTGGTCCGCGGCTTGAGCGGCGATAAGGATCACCCGTTCGAAATTATGGAACGCCGGTGTTTCCGCGAGCCCTGCTCCCAGAGAGACCTTCTCTCGAAAGGACCGGAAGTAGCTTTCGAGCGTCTTGATCTGATAGCACAGGGCGACGGCGTCGTTTTGGGCAGCGACATCGTAAGGAAAGAGGCCGCCGGGACCGGCGGGCCATGCCGTGTTGAGCTGGCGGCGGTCGAAAGCGAGCGCATAGAGAGCCGCCTCCGTGATTGCCTGGCGCTCTGTCGGCCCACCGCCGAAATCGACGGTGACGAACCCTTTCGCAAGCGGGGGAAGACGTTCCAGCGCGGGCTCCTTATTGCGGATCCCGAGCGCCTCGCAGGATTCTTCCGCAAGCAGCGGGAATCGCTTGTCGCCGGTGTAGGGGATATTTCCGATGAACAGGATTTTGAGCAGGTAGTCCGGGCTGATGAAGTCGCCGGAGTAGATATCCTTGAAGCGCCGGCGGCAGTGCTCGGCGAATTCCAGCGGCGCGGACTCGGGCTCCTCGGAGTCGTCGGGTCGCCGGAGGCCGAGCTCGGTCTCCAGCGCGTTGAACGCGTCGATATATTTGATTTTCCACTCCAACGCTTCATCCCCTGTGAAGCCGAAGGCGAGAAGTGCGAAGCCGTCGCGGGTCATCGCGAAGGAGCGAATGGCGCGGTCCGCGACCGTTGGATGAGGGTGAGATATCTCCATAAACCATTGTTTCTGCGCATCCCTCAATTTTGAGGACTGGAGCAACCCGTCGATATCGCGCAGGACGTTGTCATGGCGTTTGCCGAACACATCGGCGACCTGGCGGCTGTCGGCGAGGACTCTTCCCTCGGCGACCGAGACGAGGATTTCGACGGGCAGGTTCTGCGCGGGAGCGCCGGCGTCGTGGCTTTGATGATCTGACATTTTCCACCTCGCATTGAAATCACGGCTGTTTTCGAACAGCCGTGCTGCGCCAGGGGCTTTGCCCGGGCGCCACGAGAATCAGCTTGCGAGTGATGTGTGCGAATATGAAGCGCCGTGCCGACCGGAAATTCGCGCCGAAAAAAATTTATCGGACCGCGCCGCGCGCGCCGAATTCCACGCCGGCGCCCCCTTCAAATTCAACTTCTGCGTATTTTTCTGCGCGTCAGCGCGCCTTGCGTGTGATGTTAGCCGGTTCGGCTCTGAGCGCCCCGAAGGGGCGTCCGGCACCAACGGTGCAATGGTCCATAATGGTTGTTTTTGAGTGTCGCGACATTGACTCCGGACTGACGCGGGAGTGTCGCGAGAGTGCTGCCGAGCCGCGGCGCGCAAGCAAGAGTGGGACCAGAATAAGAGGACGCGCCAAAAAAAGATAGTGACGGGCCGAATTTCAAATTGGGGTTCGCGCACCTTCCGACTTTCATCGCGAGACGAGAGCCGCGGCGAACGGCGCCCTGGGCCTGCCGGGGCGGCGGCCTGTGGCCGCAGGAGCGCGAGGAATGGGCGATGACAGAGCGCAAAAAATCGCTGATCGAACTGAAAGCCTATAGCCGACACGGCGACATCTACCGATGGCTGCGGGAAAATTACGACCGCGTCGAGCCCGAGATCGTCGGATTGAAGCGGACTTGGGATTCGATCGCCGCGGACATCGGTCGAGAAGGCGTTCAAGGGCTGCGAGGCAAGACGCCTTACGGAAATTCGGTGCGACGAATCTGGCCGCGCGTCTGCCGCGACGTCAACGCGGAACGCGAACGACAGGCTGCCGAGGTTCGTGAACGCGAATCGAGGGCGGAGCAGAGGCGAAGCTACCCGTCACGACAACCGGCGGATTTGCGGCCGATGGTCGCGACGAATGGCGCGGCGAGCTCGGTCGCGAGCAGCGCCGGGGGCGGCCGCGTGCTCGCCCTGCCGAAAGCGGGCGCGCCGGGCGTTCGCGAGGGGCTGGTGCGACATCCGATCGAGCCCCAGCGGGCGGTGCAGCAACGTGTCGCGGCCGAGGCGGACATTCGCACACGCATGAGCGAGATCGGGGAGGACGGGCGTCTGACGCCGCGCGCGATCGAACTGACAATGGCGTGGAGCGGGATGCAGGCGCGCCGGGCGGACAAGTGGACAGGCTTAGCGCAGGGACTGCTCGTCCTCGAGGACGAGGTGCTTCTGGTCGAGTTCGAAACGGCGAGGCGACCATGACGAAGGGACAAAAAAATCCGAATTCATATTCGCGCACGATCGGCCGACGTTTGCGGCGTCGGCGCGGCCAAGACGGCGGCGGTCGAGAAGCGGAGGCTATCACCATGGCAAAGGTCGAAAACCAAATCGAAGACACGGGAACCGCGGTCACTGGCGCGTCGAAGGCGGGCGAGGGGGCCGCGCTTCCCGTGCTGATCATGATGCTGGGCCGGGGTCGAGTCGGGAAGACGGCGACGGCGACGACGCTCATTCAATACTATCGGTCGGCGGGCGGGCAGTTGCAGGTCTGGAATGCAGATCAGCAAAACGAGACGCACAGCCTGTCGCGTTTTCATATGGACGCGCTCGAACCGCGCCCGGGGAGCACCTTCGAGGTGCGCGGCGACAACTATGATGGCCGGTCCAGCGACAATTATGATGGCCGGTGGGGCCGTCCGCTAGCGCCGATCGTAGGGAGGGGCGAACGCC
>Ga0265328_10000692_pt1 | contig 15640 bp, 14 predicted proteins | sample 41624metaG_FD_202086 | JGI IMG/M metagenome (GOLD analysis project Ga0265328, IMG submission 202086) | Rhizosphere microbial communities from Carex aquatilis grown in University of Washington, Seatle, WA, United States - 4-16-24 metaG | ecosystem: Host-associated > Plants > Roots > Rhizosphere...
GAAAACGCGGGCCGGTGCGCTCGTCGGTCGGCACATATTCGGTGATGACGAACTTGCCCTTGCCGCGGGCGAAACCGTCGATATGCATGATCGGCATGCCGTCGGGAACGGCGTCGTTGCAGGGCCATTGCACCGAACCGACATCGTCGAGCCGGGCGTAGGAGATGCCCGAAAACACCGGCGTCAGCCGCGCCATCTCGTCCCAGATCTCGGAGGGATGGGCATAATTCCAGTCGCAGCCCATGGCCTTCGCGAAGAGCTGCGTGACTTCCCAGTCGGCGTAGCCGGCCTTCGGCGTCATCACGCGGCGCACTCGCTGCACGCGGCGTTCGGCGTTGATGAACACGCCGTCCTTCTCGAGGAAGCTCGCGCCCGGCAGGAAGACATGGGCGTAATTGGCGGTTTCGTTGAGGAAGAGGTCCTGAACGATCAGGCACTCCAACGCGCCGAGACCGGCCGAGACATGCTTGATGTCGGGGTCGGATTGGAGAATGTCCTCGCCCTGGACGTAGAGCCCCTTGAACACGCCGTCGATCGCCGCATCGAACATGTTGGTGATGCGCAGGCCCGGCTCATTGTGCAGCGGCGCGCCCCATTCCGCCTCGAACTGGCGGCGCACCTCGTCGTTGGAGACATGGCGATAGCCGGGGAGTTCGTGCGGGAAGGAGCCCATGTCGCAGGAGCCCTGCACATTGTTCTGGCCGCGCAACGGGTTCACGCCGACGCCGCGGCGCCCGAGATTGCCGGTGGCCATGGCGAGATTGGCGATCGCCATGACCGTGGTCGAGCCTTGAGAATGTTCAGTGACGCCGAGACCGTAATAGATGGTCGCATTGCCCCCCGTCGCATAGAGCCCCGCGGCGCCGCGCACCAGAGCGGCGGGCACCCCGGTGAAGTGCTCGACCGCCTCCGGGCTGTTGCGCTGCTCGGAGACGAAGGCCGCCCAGTCCTGATATTCGTCGACATCGCAGCGGCGGCGCACGAAGTCTTCGTCGGCGAGGCCTTCAGTGACGATGACATGCGCCAGCGCCGTGGCGATGGCGACATTGGTTCCCGGCTTCAGCGCGAGGTGAAAGGCCGCTGACCCTCACCAGCAGCCTCACGGCGGCCTCCGAGATCTACAAGGCCAATATCGCCACCGGCAGCGGCACGGCGCTGCTCATCGGCGGCAAACAGGCGCCCTATGCCCCGAAATATCAGGCGAAATTCGCGATCACATATTATCGCGACGGCTTCACCTTCACGCCGGTCATCCGCTATGTCAGCACACGCTATGGCCTCGCCGACAACAGCCAATGGGCGTCGCCCTATTGCGTCGTCGATCTCAACGCCGGCTACGAGCTGAACCGCGCGGTGAAACTGCCGGTAAATGTGACGCTGGACGCCGGCATCAGAAATCTGTTCGATACGCGATACATTGGCGCCATCTCCGTGAACGAGACCAATCTGAACAGCACCTCCTATTTCGTCGCTCCGCCGCGAACGATCTTCGCCGGCATGACGGCGAAGTTCTGACAATGCCGCGCCTCCACGACATGCGACGGCGGCGCGCTCTATGCGCTGTCGTCGCCCTGACGCTGCTCTCGTTGGCGCCGAGCGCCTTCGCGCGCGAGATCTCCGACATGGGCGGTCGCAAGATCGTGATCCCGGACAATGTCGTGCGCGTCGTCACGCTCGGCGCCGTCCCGGTGATCAATGGCTTTCTGTTCGCGCTCGGCGAACAGAAAGCGATCGTCAATGGCGTGCCCTCGCAGCTCGCGCGCAAATGGCAGTTCATTTTCGCGCCGGAGCTTGTGGGAAAGCCGGTGGTCCAGGGTGCGGAGGCGGGGCCGTCGGCAGAGTCGATTGTCGCCCTGAAGCCGGACATCGTCCTGACCATGGATTTGCCGGCCGCCGAGGCGCTGGCGAAGGTCGGCGTGAAGGCGGTCTATCTGCGCTGGACGGCGCCTTCCGATGTGAAGGCCGTTGTCACGCTTCTGGGAGACGTCTTTCACAAAGAGCGCGTCGCCGCGGATTATGCCGCATGGTTCGACCGGGAGCTGGCCGATGTCGCAAAGCGCATAGACGCCGCAAAGGCGAACCGCCCCCGCGTGCTTTACGCCAATCTCAAGCGCCTCACACAGCCGCATCGCATCGCCGACTGGTGGATCTCCCGGGCGGGCGGCGTCAGCATGACCGACGATGGCCGCATGCAGGAAAGTTTCGTATTTTCCCTCGAACAGCTCTTGTCATGGGATCCCGAAGTGCTGATCGTCGCCGATCAGGGCGAGAAGCAGCAGGCGCTGACCGATCCGCGCCTGCGAAACGTGTCGGCGATCAAGACCGGCCGCGTCCATGTCGCGCCCGCCGGCGCGCATCTGTGGGCCAATCGCACGATCGAACAACCCCTGACCGTGTTGTGGGCGGCGGGGATCATCCATCCCGAGCTGTTCGATCAACAGCGCCTCGTTGCGGATGCGGGCGCTTTCTACGCGCGCTTCTTTCATGTGACGCTGTCGAGGGATCAGATCGAGGATATTCTGGCCGGGACGCCGGCGCGATAAAAGCTCTGGCGCGCAAGAACCTCGCGGCTTATCCTGCGCCAATTCCCGACACAGGCGCGCCATCCACGAGGTAAGCGGGCATGTCCGAGTTCACACCATGGGCGTTTGTGCTCGCCGTTCCCGACTTCGACCGCAGCGCGGCCTGGTTCCGGGACGTTCTGGGGTTTCGCATCCTTTGGGACGACGCGACGGATTGGCGCCTCGTGGAGCGCGGCGGCATTCGCATCATGTTGGGACATTGCCCGGGCGCAACGCCGCCATCCGGGATCGGATCGCATAATTTGTTCGGTTATATCGAGGTCGGCGATGTCGACGCCTTGCACGTCGAACTCACCGGACGAGGGGCGCTCTGTTCCGCGCCGACCGATACCGCATATGGGATGAGAGAAATCGTCGTCACGACAAATGACGGGCACCGGATCGTGTTCGGGCAGGTTCGCGAGGTCGCCCGGGCGCCGCGAATTGCCGGAGCGATGCGCAGGAGTTCGTGACAGGAGTGATCATCGTGACAGTAGAATCTGTTTCAATCGCCCTCACCACTCCGGATATTTCCCGATCCGTGACGTTTTATGTCAGGCAGCTCGGCTTTGCCTGTGCGCTCCAGCTGAAGCGCTTCGCGCGGGTGAAGTTGGGAAAGGCCGACATCATGTTGGCCCTGCCCAGAGAGAATGAAGCCTGGGCCGGGCCTTTGTTCACCGGATCGATCTATCTTGGTGTCGACAATGTCGATGCGATTTGGGAACGCCTCAAAGATCACGTTCGTATCGCGTATCCGATCGAAACCATGGGCTATGGCGTACGCGAATTCGGCATTCTCGACGACAATGGCTATCAGTTGTCCTTCGCTCAAACCCTTGCCTGATCACTCAATCCGTTCTCGACGAGCGGCCGAACATCCCGCGCGAGGCGCTCGAGCGAAGGCTCGAGCAGAGGCAAGGGCAGAAACCCGAAGAACGCGCTCAACGCGTTGAGATAGGCGACGCCGAGTTCCCTGTTGAGATCGAGGATTCTCGCGGCGACGGTCTCCGGTCCGCCAGCGATGACCATTTCCTCGTAGAAGACTTCCGGGTCGAGGTCGCGCTCCTCGAGCACGCCTTTGCGGTCGAACAGGCGGAAGCCTTTCAGCCGCGTGGTCAGTTTTTCGATCGTCGGCCAAAGCTCCTGCCGCGCTGCTTCGTCGCTTTCGCCGACATAGACGAAACGTCCGAAGGGCGCCGCCGCGGAGTCGCCGCCGGCCGCGACGAAGGCTTTCATCAAGCGCCGCTGGTTGGCCATATTGGTGATGCCGTGGAAGATGAGATTATGACCCGCTCTCGCGGCCCAGGCCGCCGTGTCGTCGGTATAGGTACCCATGAAGACTGGCGGATGAGGTTTCTGCGCAGGTTTGGGTTCGATCGACCAGGCGTTGGCTCCGAACGAGACTTTTTCATCCTGCCAGGCGCGAAGGACGAAATCGAGCGTGGCGGCGAATTTCTCCGGAACGGCAGCGGGGTCGACGCCATAGGCTTCGAGATAACGCCCGTTGCCGCCGCGCGAGATGCCGAAGTCGACGCGCCCGTCGGACAATACGTCGAGTGTGGCGATTTCTTCGGCCAGACGCACCGGGTGGTGCAGGGCGAGCAGCAGCACTGAGAAGCCGACCCGCAGCTTCTTCGTTCGCGCAAGAATGGCCGATGCGAGCACGATGGGCGAATGACAACGTCGTCCCTCGACCTCGACGATGCTGCCCTGAAAATGCTCCTCGTTGATCCACAGCGCGTCATAGCCCAGTGCTTCAGCCTGTTCGGCAAGATCGAGCAGCTTCGATGTCGAAATGGATTCGAGTCCGCCGCCACAGCCCGACAATCCGAGCTTGAATTGCGGTTCCCGCGAAATCGGGTCGCGGGGCGACGGCGCCGCCGGCCATGGTTTCGACACTGCCTTCTCCCTTGCGCGATGCGCGATGATCGTTTTACCGAACCAGCCGTTTGCGTCCGTCGCGCGTGACATATTTGTCCGCAGTGGCATGCGCGACCGCGCGCGAGGCGCGGGTCGACGACGCGGCGCTCGCGGCGCGGTCGGCGATTTCCTCGAGCGTGCGCGGCGCCGAAGGGTCGCCGAAGCGCATGCGGTGGCGCAGTTCCATTGCGTCGATGCGCTCCATCAGACGTCCCACTACCGCGCGAAGATCGGCGACTTCGGCTTCGAGCGCGGCTACCCTGTCGTCGTCGGGCGGAGGCTCGACCGCCTTCGCGGGGGCACGCATCTCGTCCGGTTTCGGCGAAGGCGCGCCGCCGACGCGCCATTCGCGTTCACGATAGCCGGCGAGCACGGCGTCGAGCTGCGCAACGCCTTCTTCGACAAGCGCCATGTCGTCCTCCATCGTTCTTGTCCGCTGGGAACGGCCGCGGCGCAAGCGACGCAGCGCGGCCAATTCACGCGTCCGGTCAGTGCGCCTGCAAGGTCTTCAGCGCCTCGAGCCGTTGCGTGGTGAGCTTGAAGAATCCGCGGCTACCCATCCGCGTGCTGAAGACATCGCCGGCGCGCTGGCATAGGCGCTTGAACCAGTCTTCCTTCGACAAGCCGGCCGGCGTTTCGGCGATTTCCCACACCGTGCCGTCAGGGAAGAAGCGCACATGCACCAGCACATGCCGATCCACCGTCTCGATGGCGGATTCGAATGGCCCCGGCGCCTCGGTTGGAGTCGCTGCCGGCGCGGGGGGCAGGTTAAGCGTAATGACATTGTCGGCTTCGGACAGCGCAGTCTCCGGAATGCTCATGTGCTTTCTCCCTGGCTTTCCACCGAGGCTTCAGAATTTGAAGCCGACTTTCCCGACCACCGTGCGTGGCGCGCCGGGGAAATAAATGCCCGAGCTGGACGTCTGCTGGTAATAGCCGTTGCTGATCTGGCCGATGTAGGCCGTGTCGAACACGTTCATCACCGACAGTCCGGCGGTGACGACGCCATAATCGGTCTTGCGCTAATAGCCGAAGTTGAGATCGAGGGTCGCATAGCCCGGGATGGGTTGCAGCCCCGTGGTGTCGCCGGCGCGGCCGCCGACAATGCGCAGGATCGGCGAGAAGGAATAGTTTTCGATCCGCAGATCGGCGCCGACGGTCGAGAGCCAGTACGGCACGTCCGGCAACTGATGTCCGGCGACGTGCGTCAGCAGCACAGTCGTCATCGAGGCGCCGGGCAGCACCGGCAGATCAGAAACGAAGGCGGCGTGCTGATAGCCGACCGATGCGAACAGATCGAGGTTCTGGACGGGCGACCAATGGCCGATCGCCTGACCGCCGTAACTCTCGCTTTCGCCGACATTCTGGCTGTAGGCGACGCCGATGCCGGGATCATAGGCCACGGATTTGTGGTGATTGCGCGCGTAATAGAAGATCGGCTCGACATAGCCCGAACCATACCCGCCGGCGAAAGCGTAGCGCAGTCCGGCGTCGACCATTTCCGAGGTTTCGGGGCGGATCGACCGCCACAGCGAATCGGCGGTGATCCCGTATTTCTGAAAGGCGGCGACATTCTGCTGATAGGCCGGCCAGACGTCGAAGCCCGGACCGCCGTAACCGACGCCGCCGCTCACTTTCAGTTGCAGGTCGTTGGACACATCGTAGGTCACCGCGCCGGACGGCAGGAATGTTCCGACTGTAAAACCGTTGACGCTGCGCGACGGAATGACGCCCGACGACAGGGTCAGCGCGGTCGCCAGCGACATGTCGACCGGACTGCCGAAGGATGTGTGCTCGGCGATGCCGGCCATGCGCTCCCACATGTAGCGAACGCCGGCCTGGACATGCAGCGGCCCGAAATCGCGCCTCGCCTGGCCATAGACGGCGTTGTTCACATGCGGGCTGGTCTGCTGGGCGAGGATCGCCCATTGCGGATTGGTCGCGCCGCCGAGCGCATTGGGCGTGAACATCTGCCAGCCGGTCGGTGGTCCGGGCAGGTTCTGCTGGCCATACCAGTGGCCGATCTTGATGCTGGTTTCGAGCAGGCGCGTATCGATCTCGCTGACGACGCCCCAACTGTCATGGTTGATCTGCCATTTGCGGACCATGCCATTGGCCATGCCGTCGAGATAATAGCCGTCCTCGCGGAAATAATAGGGTTTGACGACGAGTTTGGTGGCATTGTCGAATTTGACGGCGACCTCGGAGAACGCGGTCCAGCTGTCGAAATTCTGCAGATTGTAATTGAAGTAATTGACAGCGAAGGCCGGCGACCCGCTCGAAACCGGCAGGAAATTGTACCAGCGATTGGCGGCGAGGTTGGATGCCTGAAGGTAATTGAGGCCGGCGTAGGTGTTGGCATTGTAGCTGCTCCTGGCGACGAAGACCTTCGCCTCGATCGCGTCGGAAGGTTTCGTGTCGACGCCCAGCGAAAAGCCGGATTTGCCCTGCGGCGCCTGGCCGGGGCCACGCCATTGATGCGCATCCGTCCAGGATCCCGAAACGAAGACCCGCGTCGTGCCGTTCAGAATGTCGCCGGAATCGACGCGGCCGAACGTGCGCAGGAAACTCGCCGAGCCGACGCTCTGCGAAATCTCGCCCCCCATTTTCGATGCTCCCCAACGCAGACGGCTGTCGACGACGCCGGGCAGGGTGAAATAGGAGTTCAGGTTGGACGGCGGCGGCCCCTGATACAGCGTGACGCCCGATAGATTTTCATTGTCGATCATGAAGGTCGCGCCGGGGCCCGGATCGATGCCGGAGAGCGGCAGGCCTTCGAACAGGCTGGTGCTGTTGCCGTGCTGGCTGACCTCGCCGCGGATGCGCAGGCCCTTGTATGAGCCGGGAAGATTGGCGAGGCCATAGGGATCGATCGCCGGCGCGTCGACGGAAGGGAGCCCGCCGATCGCCCGGAGCGGATTGGCTCCGCCATTGCCGGTCATGAGCGCGATGCCTTTCGGGTCGACGGAATAGACCGTCGTCATGGCGTTGCGCGGCGCGCCGATGATGGGCCCGGAGCCGGCTGTCACGGCGGGAGGAGCCGCGACAGAGGCGGGTGCAGACGGAACCCGAGTCGACGGGGCCGCGGGCGCTCGAACCGTGCGCGCCGGCTCGCTCCGGGCGCCCGGCGCGACATCGACGGGCGGCAGGTTCTGCTGCGCCTCGACTTTCGAGACGAGTGAAGCGACGACGATCGAAAAGCTGACTGCGAGCATGCGACGCAGGCTTCGAGGGAGAGGCATCGGCTCGCCTTTGTCGCGTTCGGGCCGCCGCGCTCGTCGCTGCCGACCATCGTTATATACTCGATAAACATATTGAGTCGCGACCGCGTCACGCAAGCTGAAAAAACCGGCAACTGAGGTAAAAAAGTGACCTGACGGCTATTGTTGCAAATCGGCAACAGTGTTTGTCGAGACAATGCGTGCCCCGGAGGCGTCTTCGACAATCTCGACCTCGACGCCATAGATGCAACGGATGATCGGCGCGGTAATCACGGAGCGGGCCGGTGAATCGGCGATAACCCGGCCATCGTGCAGCACGGCGACGCGATCGGCAATCGCCAGCGCATGGTCCGGATGGTGCGTGCTGAACAGGACGCCATGGCCATCTGTGGCCAGACTGCGCAACAGTCCCAGCAGCCGCGTCTGGTAGCCGAAATCGAGCCCGGTCATGGGTTCGTCGAGGATGAAGAGGCGCGCGCCCTGCGCCAGAGCGCGGGCGATCATGACCAGTTGGCGCTCCCCGCCAGAAACTTCCGTGTAGGGCCGGCCAACGAGCCTCGATAAATCGAGCCGGGCAAGCGCGTCACGCACCGCGGCGCGGTCTGCTTCTCCGGGCGCGCGCAACAGGCCGCTTTCCGGAATCCGGCCCAGCGCGACAACGTCTTCGACGAGATAGGGGAAGGGCGGCGCATGGCCTTGAGGGACATAGGCGATGCGCCTCGCGACCTCTCGCCGCGACCAGGAGTCGAGTGGCGCGTTGTCGAGCCGCACGGCGCCGCCATGAGGCCGGGCCAGTCCAAGAAGCAGACGGAACAGCGTGCTCTTGCCGGCGCCATTGGCCCCCAGCAGCGCGACGATTTCACCGCGCTTCAGCGTCAGAGAAACACGATCGAGAATGCGCCGCGGTCCCCGGCTGAACACGAGATCGCAGGCCTCGATCCGCTCGCCCATCGTCACAGCCAGCCTCGCCGCGCATGACGCAGGACAAGGATGAAGGCCGGCACGCCGAGCAGTTCGGTGACGACGCCGATCGGCACTTCCGCCCGGGCGATGCTGCGGGCGAGACAATCGGCCAGGATGAGGAAGGTGGCGCCCAGCAGTGCGCTCGCTGGCAGCAGGCGGGCGTTGAGCGGGCCCAGCAGCATGCGGGCCGCATGCGGCACGACGAGCCCGACCCAGCCGATCATGCCGGCGAGCGACACGGACAGCGCCGAAATCAGCGTCGCCAGTGCAATCACCGTATAACGCAAGAGATCGACAGGCACCCCGAGGGAGCGCGCCTCGTCGTCGCCCATCGACAGCGCATCGAGCGCCCGGCCCAGCGCGGCGAGTATCGCAGAACCGAGGATGATCGGGGCGCCGGCGAAAGCCACCTGACGCAAATCGAGATTGCCGAGGCTGCCCATCAGCCAATAGACGATCGCCGGCAATTGGTCGTTGGGGTCCGCGGTGTATTTGACGATCGACAGCAGGGAGGTGAACAGCGCGCCCGAAATCATCCCGCCCAGCACGAGCATTACGATCGACGCCGGCCCGAACAGATTGGCGACTCCGACGCCGATGCCGACCGCCAGCAGCGCCATGGCGAAAGCGGAGAGTTGAATGACGAGCCAATGGCCCGACAGCAATATGCCGAGCGCGGCGCCGAAGCTCGCGCCGCCGAGCACGCCGAGAATGCCTGGCGAAACCAGCGGATTGCGGAACACCGCCTGAAAGGCTGCGCCCGAACTCGCGAGCGCCGCGCCGACCAGCGCCGCCGCCATGACTCGTGGCAGGCGGATTTCCACGATGACATTGTGCAGCATGTCGGCGCGATCGGCCGGAATGTCGTCGAGACCGAGCCCCGCCGCCGCATAGCCGAGGATTTCGCCGACGGACAACGGATAGCGACCGATCGTCATGGCCAGCAGCGCCGAAGCAATCAGAGCCGCAGGGAGGAGAGACAAGCGTCTCACGAGCCCTGCATCACTTTGGCGAAGCCGGCGTCGTCGAGATCGCTGATCCGCATGGAGCCGCCTCATGGTCCGGGAACGAGCGACACGTCGGCGGAGAGCCCACGCGACGAGACATTTTCCCATTATTATGTATCAAAGATACATAGCGTCATAATAGAATCACGAGAGATCGCCGCGCAAGGCGAAAAACTGGACGCAGCGCCATAAATCTGTGCTTTATTTCCGCATGTGGGGATGCGAGACGAAGCGATGAAAGACGAAAAGATCGATGCGATTCTGGCATTGCGCAGCAACGGCCGCTTTCTGGTCGGACGCGACCGGATCAAGATACTCGAAGCGGTCGCAAAGCATGGAAGCATCAACAAGGCCGCGAAGGAAACCGGGTTCAGCTACAAGGCTGCGTGGGACGCCGTCGACGCCATCAACAACCTGTTGCCCAGCCCCGCATTCGTCACCAAAGCCGGCGGCCGCAGCGGCGGTGGCGCGCTTGTGACGGAAGAGGGGCAGCGGCTGATCTCGACGTTTCAGCGGCTGGAAGCGCGTCTGGCGCAGATCTCGACTGCGATCGCAGAGGACGGCTTCGGCGGGCAGGCCGATTTTCTCCTGTGGAGCCTCGGGATCAAGATCTCGACGCGCAACGTGTTCCGGGCGGAAGTTGTTTCCGTGGCGAGGACAGCCGTCGACGTGGACGTCGAACTGTGTCTGTCGAACGAGCATCGCCTCCACTCCGTGGTCACCAACGACGCCGCCGAAGAATTGGCGCTGGCGCCGGGCCGAAAGGCGCTTGCCCTGATCAAGTCGTCGTTCGTGCAACTTGGCGCGGTCGAAGGCGGGTCGGAGGCGTCCGCCAATCGTTTCGTCGGCACGATAACGCGCCGCATCGACGCGGAGCGCAACAGTGAATTCCTCGTCGACATCGGCGGCGGCAAGACCATGACGGCCGTCATTCCCCGCATCCGGGCCGAAGCGCTCTCCGCGCGGGAAAACGCGCAAGTCGAGGCGACATTTGTGCCGCAGAATGTAATTCTCGCCGTAGACTGAACTTGCTGTTTGCACGGTCTCGTCAGTGTGACGCTGACGGCGAGGTCACGGACTGGAACTCGAACGTCCCCAGCGTCGCCTGTCCGGCGGGCGCGAGGACGGCGAGCAAGGCGCCGCGTGCGTCCTTCGGCAAGGCGGCGTAGGCGCCCTTTGCGCTTTCCGCCTCGCCGCCATGCCACAGCGCCGTTTCCTCGAAATTCCGCGCCCGTCCGTCGTGCAGCAACAGGCTGTGTTCGTTCACGACTGGCGCCAGCCCAAGTCCCCGTAACGGCGGGGTGCGCCACTGCCGGCCCGAGGCCTTGAAATCGGGACGCCCGTCGGAAAGCCCTTCGCCCATATCGTGCAGCAGCAGATCGGAGTAGGGCGCGATGGTCTGCGCGAGCAGACTGGCGGGATAGCGCGGATGCGCAGCGGTCTCCAGGCGCCGTCGCCAACAAAGCCGAAATTGCTGTCGCCGCGGAAGCGCAGATTGTTGGGAAATTTGCGGCCCTGATAGGTGACGAGGATGTTCGTCGCATTGCTCAGCAGGCCGAACGTGTCGCGCGGATTGAGGTTTTCGATATCCTCGCGCGTGAAGGTCTGTGTGTGCAGCCGACTGCTGGGAGACACGCGCGCGGCGTTGGCGACGCTGTCAGGATGGATATCGCGGCGCACCGCGATCGGCGCCGGCGGCGGGGCCGAGCTTCCACTGCCAACGATTCCTGGCGCGCCCGATCCGGCGCTCCCGCCACGCGAGATTCGTCTTGTGGCGACGACTCTGAGACTCCGCTCGAATCAGGTGGCCGGAGGCCTCCCATGCCGCAACCGAGAACAGCATGACGGCCGTGGGGGAACCTTTGCGCCGACGCGCGGCCCCTTCATTTGCAGGCGCTTGCGAAAGACGCGATTTGCGCATCTCTACGCTATGGAACCGCATGCTCAAAAAAACGGCTCCGGACGGGGCGGTGTCAGCAAAAATATAAATATAACAATATGGTATAGCAAAAATATGATTTCATATGATTTCGATAGACAATGGTTTGTATCAGCTATAATCTGACCAGCACGATAGGATTTTAACGACGCCCGTCGGCGTCGCACCGAAGCTGGAAGTCTCGCACATGTCGATCTCGAAAACGCCTTTCGCTTTGGCGCTCGTCGCCAGTGTCTCCACGATCGCGCTGGCATTTGCCGCGGACGAGAAGCCTGCGGCCCAGGTCGTAGCTTTGCAGCCGGGAGCGGCTGTCGAGGCTGGCAAACCGGCGGAGGCTGCAAAGCCTGCCGAGGCGACAAAATCTGTGGACGCACCGAAGGCGGCGGGCAAGCCGCATTGGGCGTGGCAGCCGATCACCGCGCAATTCATTCCGAACGTGCAAAACAAGGCGTGGGCGCGTTCGCAGTTCGACGCCTTCGTGCTCGAGAAGCTCGAGGCAAAGGGTCTGGCGCCGGCGAAGGAGACGGATCGCGGCACTTACATTCGTCGCGCAACTCTCGATGCCTGGGGCGTCATTCCGACGCCGGAGGATGTCGCCGCTTTCGAAGCGGATACGTCGTCTGACGCCTATGAGAAGGTGGTCGATCGTCTGTTGTCTTCGCCGCGCTATGGCGAGCGTCAGGCGCGGCTGTGGCTCGATCTGTCGCGTTACGCCGACAGCGCCGGCTTCCAGAACGACAACACGCGCCCGAACTTTTTCCGGTACCGCGACTACGTGATCAAGGCTTTCAACGAGGACAAGCCCTATTCGCAGTTCCTGCGTGAGCAGATTGCCGGCGACGAGATCGCGCCGAACGATCAAAACGTGCTTGTGGCGACCGGCTTCCTTGCCGGCTATCCCGACAACAGCAATTCGCGCGATCTTGTTCAGCGCAAGTATCAGATCACCACCGACATAGTGGACACGATCGGCCAGGCGGTTTTGGGCACGACGGTGGGCTGCGCCCGCTGCCACAATCACAAGACCGACAAGTTCACGATGAAGGACTACTATTCTCTGCAGGCCTTCTTCGCCAATACGGCTTTCGACGAAAAGCGGTTGGCGGAAAAGGGCGAGCAGGAACTCGCCTACGAAAAGGCGCAGGCGATCTACGACGAAGCGACGAAAGATATTCGCGCCAAGCAGAAAGCCATCATCGACAGCGTGCGTGAAGCGGCCCTCAAATATCACAAGGAGCGTTATCTCACCGACTCACGCGAATCGATCTTCAAGCCGAAGGATCAGTGGAACGCGCTCGATCGCTGGGTCAATCATCGCCTCGAGGCGGTGACCGACGATCCGCAGCTCGCCGCCTTCCTGCGCTATGCCGCCGACGACAAGAGCGCGCCCGAGCACAGCGAAGAGATCGTCAAGAAGGCCGACGAATATCAGAAGCTGACCCAGGAGCTGCGCAAGTTCCAGAACAAGCGGCCGACGAAGGGCGCAAGCACCTTCACCACCGCGACCGAACTCGGCCATCCCGACGCGCCGCCGACTTTCATCTTCTTTGGCGGTAATCATGAACGTCCGCTAGAGGAAGTGCAGCCGGCGTTCCCGGAGGCGATGACCACGGAACAGCCGAACATCGTGCCGACGGCGACCTCCTCTGGCCGCCGCACGGCGCTGGTCGACTGGCTGGTGTCCCCAAAGAATCCGCTGACCGCTCGCGTCTTCGTCAATCGCGTGTGGAACCAGTATTTCGGCAAGGGCATCGTCGCCACCGTGTCCGATTTCGGCAAGGCCGGCGACAAGCCGACCCATCCGGAACTGCTGGACTTCCTCGCCGACCGATTCATCAAGACCGGCTGGAGCGTGAAGCAGCTGCATCGCGACATTCTGCTGTCTGCGACCTATCGCCAGTCCTCCGATTATCGTCCGGAGGTCGCCAAGGCCGATCCGAACTCCACGCTGCTGGCCGCCTTCCCGCGCAAGCGTCTCGAGGCGGAGGAGATCCGCGACTCGATCCTCGTCGCCTCGGGCAAGCTCACCGAGCAGGTCGGCGGCCCCAGCGTGTTCCCGCCGATCCCCGTCAGTCTCACCGGGGGCGGCAATTTCAACGCCGATCCTGCCTGGACCGTCTCCACCGATCCCAAGGACCACACGCGGCGCAGCATCTACATCTTCACGCGCCGCAGTCTGCCTTATCCGCTGCTGGAAACATTCGACATGGCCAATGCCCAGCAGATCCACAGCAAGCGCGACGTAACGACGACGCCGTTGCAGGCGCTCACGCTCGTCAACAGCGACATCGTGTTCTCCTGGTCGCAGGCGCTGGCGGGGCGGGTGATCAATGAGGCGGGCGCCGATGAAAACGCCCGCATCGACCGGCTCTACCAGATCCTGTTCGCGCGCAAGCCGACGAACGACGAACGTCAGGTTCTGCAGGCCTTCCTCTCCGACCACCAGAAGACGATCGCCGAGAAGGCCGAAGACGGCAAGATCACCATCGCACTGCCGGTCGGCGCGAAGGAGAAGGCCGCCGATCCGCTGCGCGCCTCGGCCTTCGTCGATCTCGTCCACACCGTCGTGAACTCCAACGATTTCGTCTACCGCTTCTGATCGCGCCACGCGCAACGCACGCACAGGGAAGAACATCATGCTCGTCAAGACCTCTCGCAGAGAATGGCTGCGCAACACCGCGCTGGGCGCCGGCGGCTATGCCGTCTCCGGCATGATGCCGGGCGGCGGCTGGCTCGGCGTCCCCGACGCCAACGCTGCGGTGTTCGCCGATCCGCTGGCGCCCAAGCAGCCGCATTTTGCGCCGAAGGTGAAGTCGGTGATCTGGCTGCACATGGACGGTGCGCCCTCGACGCTCGATCTCTACGACTACAAGCCCGAACTCCAGCGCCTCGCCGGCCAGGAAGTGCCCGAGTCGTTCCTGAAGGGGATCAAGACCTCGACACAGGGCGGCGTCGGCAAGCTGTTTGTCTCGAACAAGCGCAGCTGGAAGCAATATGGCCAGAGCGGCGCCTGGTTTTCGGATCTCGTTCCCAACATCGCCGAACACGCCGACAAGCTCACCTTCATCAAGTCGAGCGTCACTGTCGGCGCGACACACGACATTTCCATCCTGAAACTCAATACCGGCGATGTCAGCCCCGGCCGTCCGTCGCTCGGCGCCTGGGTGGCCTATGCGCTGGGCTCGGCCAATCCCGATCTGCCGCCTTACGTCGTGCTCTATGGCGGCCGGCGCGAGCCGCGCGCGGGTTCCGTGAACTGGTCGTCGGGCTTCCTGCCGGCCGTCTATCAGGGCACGGCCTTCCGCCCCGGCGACAAGCCGATCCTCTATCAGGCGCCGCCGGATCTGATCGGCGACAAGCAGCAGCGCGACAGCCTCGATCTACTGAAAAAGCTGAACGATATCCGTTCGGCGTCGCGCCCCGAGGATTCGGAACTCGCCGCCCGCACCAATTCCTATGATCTCGCCTATCGCATGGAGGCGACGGCGCCGGAAGCGGTCGATCTTTCGAAGGAAACCGAGGCGACCAAGAAACTCTACGGTCTCGACGATGACGCGACGCGCGACATGGGCACGGTGCTGCTGCGCGCGCGCCGGCTGGTGGAGCGCAACGTTCGCTTCGTGCATGTCGTGTCGGGTCCGATCGATGTTCTTGGCGCCGGCGATGACGCGAGCTGGGATGCGCATCGCGCACTGGACAAGAACCACGGTTCCCACGCCAGGGCCGTCGACAAGCCGATCGCCGGCCTGCTCGCCGATCTCGCCTCGCGCGGCCTTCTCGACGACACGCTGGTGGTTTGGACCTCGGAGTTTGGTCGTACGCCCTATGGCCAGAGTGGCGACGGGCGTGACCACAATCCCTGGGGCTACACCCAGTGGATCGCTGGCGGCGGCGTCAAGCACGGTCTCACCTATGGTTCGACCGACGAGATCGGACTCAAGACGGCCGAGAAGCCGGTCGACACCTATGACGTTCACGCCACGGTGCTGAAGTTGATGGGTCTCGATCATCTCAAGACGATCTATCTGC